>Ga0129333_10006358_pt1 | contig 11178 bp, 10 predicted proteins | sample CPB6_08_DNA_FD_94474 | JGI IMG/M metagenome (GOLD analysis project Ga0129333, IMG submission 94474) | Freshwater to marine salinity gradient microbial communities from Chesapeake Bay, USA - CPBay_Sum_0.6_0.8_DNA | ecosystem: Environmental > Aquatic > Marine > Coastal | place: USA: Chesapeake...
AGCCGTCCGACGAGCTGGCGATGAACCAGGCGACGAGCACCGCGAGCGTGACCATCATCACCTTGCGGTGCAACAACCAGCGACCGCGGATATCCTCGGTGTGTTCGACCGCACCGGTTCCGGTGATGAACATGCGCAAACGCACAGGCCAGGGCATGCGCGTGGCGGCGGTGAGGTCGGGATGCGCGTAGCGGTGCTCACGGTAGGCCCGTGAGCGTCTCAGCCAGATTCGCAGGCGGCGCAGCACGGCTTGATGCAAGGGCAAATGCCCGCGCTTTACAAGCGGAGCCGCTTGGACTACCTCGTCGGGACGGTGAAAGCGACCACCCGCTCCCTCCGCGCCCTCAAGGGCGTCCGACCACTCGTCTGCCTCACGGCCTACGACGCGGTGACGGCCCGCCTCGCCGATGCCGGCGGCGCCGACCTGATTCTCGTGGGCGACTCGGTCGGCAACGCCGTGCTCGGGTTCCCGAGCACCGTCCCGGTCACGCTCGACATCATGGCCCACCACACCGCGGCTGTCTGCCGGGCCAAGCCCTCCGCGCTCGTCGTCGCCGACATCCCCTTCGCACTCGCGCACGACAGCTTCCCCACCCTACTCCGCGCCTGCCGCCGACTGCTCCAGGAATCGGGCGCCGAGGCGGTGAAAATCGAAGGTGGCGTCACACTGGCCAAATCCATCGCCAAATTAGTTGATGCCGGCATTCCTGTCATGGGACATGTCGGCCTGATGCCGCAACGTGTGCATGCCGCAGGCTACCGCCGTCGCGGTGTCACCGACGAAGACCGGGCTGCCGTCATCGCGGACGCCGCGGCCATCGCCGACGCCGGCGCCTTCTCCATCGTCGCGGAGTGCGTCGAGCCCTCGCTGGCTCGCGAGCTGTGCCAGGCGGTCGACGTCCCGATTGTCGGCATCGGTTCGGGCAGGGATTGCGACGGCCAAATCCTCGTCATCCACGACCTGCTTGGCCTGAGCGAGAATCCCCCGCCCTTCGCCAAGCCCATGGCTCACCTCGGACGTGACGCCGTGAGGGCCATCGCGCGCTGGGGCAAGTCCGTGCGCAAGGGAGGCCGCCGATGAACACCGTCGTCCTCGGCGCCGGGGCCTGGGGCACGGCGATGTCGATCCACCTGGCGCGCCAGGGCCACACCGTCACACTGGTGCCCCGCCGCGCCGAGCACGCGCTCGAGCTCGCCAGCAGCCGAGAGAACCGCGATTACCTTCCCGGACACTTTCTCGACATGAGCGTGCAGGTCGGGCTCGAGCCCGCACCGGCGCTGATGGAAGCCGACCTAGTCTTCGTCGCCTGCCCGTCCAAGGGCCTGCCCGAGCTACTCGCCCAGGTACGTCCAGCGATCGACACCGCCCAGCCGCCACGACTCGTGCTCTCGCTCTGCAAGGGACTCGACCGCGCGACCCTACGTCGCCCCTCGGAACTCATCGCCGAGGCCCTGCCCGGCGTGAGCGTCGCTGCACTCAGCGGCCCGACCAATGCCGGCGAGGTCGCGCGCGGGCTTCCCGCTGCGGTTGTGCTCGCCGGACGCGACGCCCAGGCGCTCGCCGAGGCGCAGTCCGCGCTCAGCGGACCCACCCTGCGCGCCTACACGACCGACGACATCGTTGGCACCGAGGTCGGCGGCACACTGAAAAACGTCTATGCGCTCGGGGCCGGACTCTGCGATGGCCTTGGCCTCGGCTCCAACGCCAAGGCCTCGTTCCTCACCCGCGCCCTCCAGGAGATGGTGCGACTCGGCGTGGCGCTCGGCGGACGCAGCGAGACGTTCCTTGGCCTGAGCGGCACAGGAGACCTCATGGCTACCGCGCACGGCGAGTGGAGCCGGAACCGCGGTCACGGCGAGGAGCTGGCACGTGACTTTACGGGAGCGCGTGCGGCGCTTGGAGCCCGCAAGTCTGTGGTCGAGGGCGTCTGGGCCGCCGAGGCCTTCGCGCGCATCGCCCGCGATCGCTCCGTGGACGCGCCCATCCTCGCCTGCCTGGACGCCATCCTGCGCGGCGAGCTCGAGCCCAGGGCAGGCGTGGCCTCACTGATGGCGCGCGACCTCAAGCGCGAGGCATGAGCGGCGTCTCCCCACGCCCCTCCCGCATCCACGGCACCGGACTCTTCGCCGAACGCGCTTTCGCACCAGGCGAGATTGTCGCCGTTTACCACGGTCCGGTTGTGAGCGATTCTCCGGCACCGGATGCGCAGGGCCGAATCCATGCGATGGAACTCTCCCCAGGACGATGGATTGATGGGAGCGGTGCCGACAACCTCGCACGCCACGCTAACCACAGTTGCGATCCAAACACCGATGCGGTGCCCGCCGGCGATGTCGTCAGACTGGTCGCCCGCCGCCAGATAAGCGCCGGGGATGAGGTCACCTTCGACTATGGATTCGGCCTAGCCGATGCCTTGGACCATCGCTGCCGATGCGGGGCACCCGGCTGCCCCGGTCGCATTGTGGCTGAGCCCCTGCGAGCCGCCTTACGCCGGCACCTCCCACCCCAGAAACCGCGGGATTGACCCCACCCCCTGGCTGGTCAAGTTCCATGGCTGGTTCACCACCGCCCGAGCATGAACAAAGTCTTCCTCAAGGACCTCGATCCCCGGATCCAGAAACAGTTCGGCGCGGCCGAGCAGAACCTGAAGACCAACGCACAGTACGCGATGGAGCTGGCCAGCGGACTACTGGCGCGCAACCCCGGCTGCGTTGAGATTCGCCGCCTCCTCCGCCGGGCCCAGAAAAGCGTCCTCGGCACGTCCAAGGGCTCGTTCGGCGGCTTCCTTTCCGGACTCGTCGGCGGTCCGAACCTCAAGCTCGTCGAATCCGACCCCGCCGCCGCGATGACCGATGCGGAGACCCGCATCGCCAAGAAGCCGGCTGACACCGGCGCCCACAAGCAGCTGGCCGCCGCCGCCGCCAAGCTTGGACTCTGGGACACCGCGGCCTTCGCCCACGAGGAGCTGGCCGAGCTCGAGCCCAAGGATCCCGCCCACGCCGTGGCCGCCGCCAACGCGCACATCGAGGACCACGAGTACGACAAGGCCCTGGCCTACGCCGACCAGATGCTCAAGGCGTTCCCCGGCAACGGCGACCTGATGGAGAGCGTGCGCAAGGCCTCGGTCGCCAAGACCATGCGCAAAGGCAACTGGGAGAACGGCGAGGACTTCCGCTCGAAGCTCAAGGACCAGGACGAGGCCACCCGCCTCGAGCAGGCCTCGCGCGTGATGACGGACGCCGGCTCCGCGCAGGAACTCATCGCCAATCTCGCGAAGCGCCTCGAGGCCGACACCGAGAACCTCGGACTCTACAAGGAAATCGTCAGCCAGTTCACCAAGGTCGGGGACCTCGACAGTGCCATCGCCTGGCTGCAGCGCGGACGCCAGACCCCACTCGGCCGCGCGGACGTCGCCCTCGAGCGCCAGGAACAGGAACTGCACATCCGCCGTCTCGAGAACCAGGTCAAGGCCGCCAAGGACGCCGGTGACGAAGCCGGTGCCGCCGCCCTCGCCCAGCAGGAGGCCGACCTGCGCCTCGCCTCCGCCACCACCATGGTCGAGCGCTACCCCAACGACTACGGCTACCGCTTCGAACTCGGCTCGCTCCTGCTCGCGCGCGGACGCCTCGACGAGGCCATCCAGCAGCTGCAGGTCGCCCAGCGCAGCCCGAAGCTGCGCCAGTCGGCCCTGCTCGGGCTCGGTCGAGCCTTCCTCGCCGGTCGCAAGTTCGACCTCGCCGTCGAGCAGCTCCAGCTCGCGAAGTCCGAGCTCACCCTCATGAACGACCTGAAGAAGGACGTCATCTACGCGCTCGGTGGCGTGTTCGAGGCCGCGGGCAAGGCCAAGGAAGCCATCGACGAGTACAAGCTGATCTACACCTCCGACGCCTCGTACCGCGACGTCTCGGCGAAGATCAACGCCTTCTACGCCAAGTCCGGCTCCTGATGGCCCTCACTCCCTTCAGCAGTCTGCTCATCGCCGACGTCGGCGTCAGCATGGGCGACGAGGGCAAGGGACGCCTCATCCCCGAGGTTGTCCGCGAGCTCCAGGGACTGACCGGCCGCAAGGACGCCGTGGGCACCGTGCTCAAGGTCAACGGCGGTGCCAACTCCGGGCACACCGTCGCCGGACTTAAGCTCAATCTGCTCCCGGGCGGCGTCGCCGAGCGTGACGTCCCCTGCCTAGCGCTCGGATCCGGCGTCGTCGCCGATCCCCGCAAGGCGCTCTGGGAAGCCCTCCCTCTCGAGCGCGCCGGCATCCCCGTCCTCAGCCGGCTGCTCATCGACGAACGCTGCATGGTCAGCGACGTCTCGCACCGTATCCTCGACCTCGCCTGGGAGGATTACCGCGTGCGCGTGCTCGGGCAGGAGCCCCGGGGCTCAACGGGACGCGGCATCACGCCGGCCTATGTCGACGAAGCCTCGCAGTTCCAGGTGCAGTTCTGGGAATTCCTCGGCACCCGCGAGGCTTTCGCGTCGCGCATGGAAGCCCGCCTCGACCGCGCCGAGCGGACCGTGCGCCATGTCTGCCAGCTCCCTGCCGAGGCCTGGTCCGCGCTTTTCGACAAGCTGACCCAGGCCGAGCTCCGGGCCAACGCCGGCGCTGTGCAATCCGGCGTCTTCCCCGAGTCCGAATTCGACTTCACGCGCTTCCGCGGGAAGGAACCCTTCTCCTTCGACCGCGCCGCGGTCGTCGAGACCTACTGGCAAGCCGGCCGGAAACTCGCCGGCTGCATCGGCGATGTGCGCGAGCGCGTGCTCAGCGATCTCGCCGCCGAGCGCCGCATCATCGGGGAGTTCGGACAGGCCTTCTGGTTGGACAAGCGCCACGGCTTCGCCCCCAACGTCACCGCCTCGCACACCTTCACCGCCGAGATCTTCCAGTCGGCCGGCATACCCGCCCAACCCGTGCACGTCATCGGCTGCTGCAAGGCTTACGATACCAAGGTCGGCACCCACACCTTCCTGACAAAGATGGCCGAGGAGCACCCGCTCTGCCGCCACCTGAGCAAGCTCGAGTTCGGCACCAGCACCGGCCGCCAACGCATGGTCGGCTGGTGCGACTTGGTCGAGAAGGCCGACGCCTTGCGCTACGGCGGCTACGACGACCTCGTGGTCAACAAGCTCGATGCGCTCTCGCCCCACGGCGAGTGGAAGGGCGGCGACCTGCTCCTGTGCACGGGTTACGCCGACGCCGCGGGCAAGGTTCACGCCGGCGTCCCGCGCGACGACGCCCTGCGCCGCTCGCTTCGACCCGTCTACGCCACTCTCCCTGGATGGAAGCAGGATATCTCCGGTGTTCGCTCCTTCGCCCAGCTGCCGACGGAGGCCCGTCGCTATGTCGCCTTCATGGCCGCGGAGATCGTGCGCCTCGCCAACCGCGGCGGCGGCCCCGAACGGGTGCCCAACATCCGCTACGTGGGCGTCGGGCCGGACCCCGACCAGATTATCGCCGACGTCCCCGCGACGCGCGATCTCATCCAACTGGTCTAAACCGACGCGCTCGGTCGCCATGACCATGGAACACACCTTCGCCCTCCCGCTTTGGTCACTCGTTGACAAATCGAAGGTCGAGCCCGGTGCCTCGGACATGCGCGCCCTTGCCCGCCAGCTCGGTCGCTGGCTCGAGCATAACTTCAGCATCCAGCACAAGGGCACCGTCATCGAGGAACCCGGTGCAACCAACCCCGATGCCGAACCCCTCTTGGTTGTCGCTGGTGTCGCCCAGGCCCATTGGCCGGCGATGCTCGCCCTGGCGCAGGCACAGAAGACCGAGCTGTATGTTGTGGTGCCCGATGCCGACGGCCGCTTCTCGTTGCACCCGTTGCGCATCCCGCCGGTCGGCTGAGGCGGCGCCACTTTAGTCTTTAGCACCAAGGCCCCTCTCGGCCAAAGTCGAGCCATGTCCGTCCGCACCCGCTTCGCCCCCAGCCCGACCGGCTTCTTCCACATCGGGAGCGCGCGCACCGCCCTGTTTAATTGGCTCTATGCCAGGCACACAGGGGGGACCTTCGTGCTGCGGATTGAGGACACCGACAAGGAGCGCAATACCGACGAGGCCCTCAAGGTACTCGTTGATGGCATGAAGTGGCTGGGAATGGACTGGGACGAGGGCCCGGGCAAGGACGGCCCCTGCGCTCCCTACTTCCAGTCGCAGCGCATGGAGCTCTACCGCGCCCAGCTCAAGGTGCTCGCCGACAAGGGACGCGCCTACGAGAAGGACGGTGCCTGGTGGTTCCGACTCGAGGGCGAGCGCCACGTCGAGTTCGACGACTTCGCCAAGAAGGAGATCGAGAAGGTGAAGGCCGCGCCGGTGGTCATCGATGACCTGGTGCGCGGTCGTGTCGAGCGCGCCGAGGACCGCGACTTCGTGCTTTTCCGCGCGAACGGCGAGCCTGTCTTCCACTTCGTCAACGTGGTCGACGACATCGCTATGCGCATCACCCACGTGATCCGCGGTGAGGACCACCTCTCCAACACCTCCAAGCACGTCGAGCTCTTCCGCGCCTTCGGAGCCCCGCTCCCCACCTACGCCCACATCCCGCTCATCCTCAAGTCGGATGGCCCCGGCAAGATGTCGAAGCGCGACCGGGGCGCCCTCATCGAGGAATACCAGCAGCGCGGCTACCTGCCCGAGGCCGTGCGCAACTACCTCTGCCTGCTCGGCTGGACCCCCAAGGACGGTCGCGAGGTCCTGCCCATCGCCGACATCATCGCCCAGTTCGAGCTCGGCGACATCCACCAGGCCAACGCGCGCTTCGACGAGCGCAAGATGACCTTCGTCAACCAGCAGACCCTCCGAGAGATGCCTGCCGCGCAGTTCGCCGCGCTCGCCCGCCCCCGCCTCGCCGCAGCCGGCATCACCGCCGACGCCGCCGCGCTCGACCCTGTCCTCGCCCTCGTCCAAGAGAAGGTCGCCGCGCTCGAGCACCTGCCAGAATTCGTCGCCTTCTTCTTCCGCGAAGATTTTGCCAAGGACCCTAACGCCCTCGCCAACCTGACCAAGAAGGGCGGCGACCCCGCCGCGCGTGTGCGCGAGGCCCTGCCCCACCTGGAGTCGGCCGCGTGGGACGACGCCGGTATCGACGCGGCCTTCGCCGCCGCCGGCACGGCTCACAACCAAAAGCCCACCGCCTACTTCGCCCCCGTGCGCTACGCAGTCTCTGGTCATGGCGGAGGCCCGCACCTCCAGGCCGTACTCCGCACCCTCGGCAAGGCGAAGGTCCTCGCCCGCCTCAAGACCTTTGCGGCCTGACCGCCGCTCTTCCTGCTTCCCGCCTCCCGCTTCCCGCTTATTCACAAGACCGTGTCCGAACCCACACCCGAGGCCCCGCGCCACTTCATCCGCCAGATCATCGACGAGGATCTGGCCTCGGGTAAGCACGCCGAGATAGCGACCCGCTTCCCGCCCGAGCCCAACGGCTACCTGCACATCGGGCATGCCAAGTCGATCTGCCTGAACTTCGGCCTGGCCCTCGAGTACAAAGGTCGCTGCCACCTGCGGATGGACGACACCAACCCGACCAAGGAGGAGGTAGAGTATGTCGATTCGATTAAAGAGGACGTCACCTGGCTCGGCTTCAGCTGGGGTTCCCATTACTACCAGGCCTCCGACTACTTCGGCCGGATGCACGCCGACGCCGTCCGCCTGATCGAGATGGGCAAGGCCTATGTCTGCCACCTCACGCTCGACCAGATGCGCGAATACCGCGGCGATCTCGTCACCCCAGGCAAGCCCAGCCCCACGCGCGATCGCAGCGTCGCCGAGAACCTGGAACTCTTCGCCAAGATGACCCGCGGCGAGCTCGAGGAGGGCTCCGCCGTGCTGCGCGCCAAGATCGACATGGCGTCGCCCAACATCCTGATGCGCGACCCGGTCATCTACCGCATCCGCAAGGCCTCGCACCACAACACCGGCGACACCTGGTGCGTCTACCCGATGTACGACTACGCGCACCCGCTCGAGGACGCCTACGAGGGCATCACGCACTCCATCTGCACGCTGGAATTCGAGATTCACCGTCCGTTCTACGACTGGCTCCTGCGCACCCTCGATACGCCAGCCAAGCCCCGCCAGATCGAGTTCGCGCGCCTCAACCTCACCTATACTGTGATGTCGAAGCGCCGCCTGCTCGAGCTCGTGCAGGAGAAGCGCGTCCACGGCTGGGATGATCCGCGCATGCCGACCATCTCGGGCCTGCGTCGACGCGGCGTCACACCCGCCGCCATCCGGCGCTTCTGCGAGACCATCGGCGTGACCAAGCACAACTCGCTGACCGACGTCGCCCTGCTCGAGCACGCCATCCGCGACGACCTCAACAAGTCGGCGCCACGCGCCATGGCCGTCCTCGACCCCATCCGTCTCGTGATCGAGAACTACCCCGAGGGACAGGTCGAGCAGCTCACCGCAGTCAACAACCCCGAGGACCCGGCTGCCGGCTCCCGCCAGGTGCCCTTCTCGCGCACGCTCCTCATCGAGCGCGAGGACTTCATGGAAGTGCCGGCCAAGAAGTACTTCCGACTCACACCTGGCCAGGAGGTTCGCCTGCGCTGGGCCTACTTCGTCACCTGCACCGGCGTGACCAAGGACGCCGCGGGCAACATCCTCGAGGTGCGCTGCACCTACGACCCCGCGACGCGCGGTGGCGACGCCCCAGATGGTCGCAAGGTGAAGGGCACCATCCACTGGGTCTCCGAGGCCCACGCCGGCGACGTGGAGGTCCGCCTCTACGACCGCCTCTTCACCCTCGAGGACCTCAACTCGCTCGCCGACGGCGAGGACTGGCGCGCGCATCTCAATCCGAACTCACTCAAGGTCGCACGCGCCAAGGTCGAGCCCTCGCTGCTCCAGACCACCCCGGGCACGCGCATCCAGTTCGAGCGCGTCGGTTACTTCTGCGCCGACACCAAGGACAGCGCCCCCGGAAAACCCGTCTTCAACCGCACCGTGACCCTGAAGGACAGTTGGGCAAAGACCGCGACCAAGGCCTGAGCGATGACCCAACCCGTCCTCGCCCTGGTCGTCCTGATGGGTGCATACGCAGGCGTCCTCGCCGCCCCCGTCCAATTCCGCACCGTGCTCCAAGGCGGTGACGGTGGATCGCATTCCTACCGCATACCCTGTCTGGCAACCGCAGCCGACGGCAGCCTGATACTGGTCGCAGAGGCGCGTCGGGTGAGTTGGAAGGACAAGACCCGCACCGACCTCATCGTCACCCTCAGCAGCGATGCCGGAGCCACCTGGTCGACACCCCGCCTGCTCACCGAGTCGAAGGGCGAGGCGTACATGGACCCCTGCATCGCTGTCGATGCCAAGTCTGGTCGCATTAGCCTTTTCACCACCCGCTGGCCGACTAAGGACCATTCGACCAAGGGCAACACGCTCTGGTTGCTGACATCCACGGACCACGGGCAGACTTGGTCGAAGCCGACGGATATCACCACGCAGTTTCTCCCCCCGGGATTCCGTCCCTCCGGTACTGGACCCGGCGCCGGCATCCAACTTCTCTCCGGCCCGAAGGCGGGCCGCTTGCTTGTCGCCTTACGCGGCAGGCCGGGCGGCAAACCGCAGAGCGTCGCCCTGATGAGCGACGATGGCGGGGTGACTTGGAAGACCGGCGGCAACACCAGCCTGACGAGCGATGACGAGCTGCAAGTCGCCGAGATCGGCCCGGGCATCCTCATGAGCAATCGCCGCGCGCACCAGATGCGACACAGCGCCGTCAGCCGCGACAGCGGACAGAGCTGGACTCCTGAGAAACCGCGACCTGAGCTCCTGACGTTGGCCAACGGTTGCCATGCAGCGACATTCACCGCGGGCAAATCCATCCTCTACACCAGTCCCGCTGGTGCGGATGCGCGGAAGGGCTTCGACAACCGCGGCCGCCTCACCCTGCTGCGCAGCACCGATGCCGGTGCGACCTGGACCGAGAAGGCACAACTGAACGAGCTTGCTGCGGGCTATAGCTGCATGACCCGGCTCAAGGACGGACGCGTCGCCATTGTCTTCGAGACAAGCGACACCCCCTCGTTTATCCTGAACGCCGAGCGCAGCCGCTGGATGCGCCTCGACGTCGGCGTGCTACCGGCCGCCGTCTCCGACCCCTCGATTCCCCTTTCGCGGACGATTCCCCCCCCCGCTGACCGAGTCTTGGCATTGACTTGGCGCTCGGTCACCCTTTGCTGGGCACTTCAGTCAACTGAACGGAGAGGTGGCAGAGTGGTCGATCGCGCGGCATTGGAAATGCCGTGTACCGCAAGGTACCGAGGGTTCGAATCCCTCCCTCTCCGCCAGTCGGGCTAAGTCGATGACAGGCAATAACTTGCCCGTTTCGTGGCCTCGTTTGACCCCGGAACTCTAACAAAAACTCTAACAAACGACAGGCAAGTTTGCCCATGTTTTAGACCATTTTCCAATGGTACTGGTCGCCTTGGTCAAACCCACCCCCACCCCCCCCTCTTTTCCACCCCCGGGCACCCCTTGACGGTGTTTTTTTAGGGGTGATACTTGGGCCATGATCTACCCCGACCCTTTCCTCGACCTCATCCCCAGGCTGGACGGCGATTCACCGCGAGCGCCGACCCAAGCGGATCTCGATGACCCGGCGACGGTGCTCGCGATCAGGAACAGCGATGGACATCCGGTGCTGACACGTGTCGGCCTCGTCGACGTCGACTCGTTGTCGGCGGCCGCGGCCGTGGGTGTCGTGGACTGCATCCTCATTGACGACGACCAGCTGGGGTGCGGCGCACGCTGAGCCAACCGCCTGACAGGCTGACAGGATGACAAAGCAGAGCCCACGCGTGACCAAGCCCGCGAAAAAGGCCTTGGAGGAGCCGCAAATCAAGAAGCTGGAGGCGCCCTCGAGTGTCAGGCGCCTGTCAGCCTTCCCTGTTTTGGCTGACAAGGCCGAGTGGCTGTTTCCCTGGATAAAGGACATGGAAGTGGGGTAGTCCCGCTTTTTTGGTCCAGCTGAGTGCAATTTTCGGGGGGTGTTTACAACCAAACCCAAAAACACCACAACACCCCCAAGATGGCACAAAAACACCACCCGAAGGAGGCCCGTATCCGGGCCGTCCAGCAGCACGACGGAGGCCGGTCGGCCACCGAGATCTGCAAGGAGATGAACATCACCCCCTCGACGCTCAAGCGCTGGAGGGACCAGCTGCACCTGCTG
>Ga0129333_10006359_pt1 | contig 11178 bp, 21 predicted proteins | sample CPB6_08_DNA_FD_94474 | JGI IMG/M metagenome (GOLD analysis project Ga0129333, IMG submission 94474) | Freshwater to marine salinity gradient microbial communities from Chesapeake Bay, USA - CPBay_Sum_0.6_0.8_DNA | ecosystem: Environmental > Aquatic > Marine > Coastal | place: USA: Chesapeake...
GATGTAGCGTCTGCACCTTCAACAGCAGCGTTAGCAGTCGTAGCAGCAGCTAGGCTGTCAGTCTGCCACTCGTGATACACAGCAGTTGCTTTGGTCTTGCCAATCGAGGACATAAACGGAGTCTCGGTAGGCGAGATGTCATAGATAATGTCGGTCAAATCTTCGCGCTGACCAATTGCGCTATGTGCGGTAAATGTAGGCATGATAGTTCCTATAAGAATCGTTCAAATGCTCTTGCGGCATCAGCTACCCTTCCGGTCTGCTTTGCACGCGCCTTTAACTTACGCAGTTCGTCGTTACTGTCCCTTGGCTGCGAAACACCCGACTTCATAACTTTCGGAGCTTCGTTCACTTTCTTAGTGATAGCAGGTTTCGAGCTTTGCAACTTATCGTATTGCATCGCCTTCCATAACGTCACAACTGCACGAGAGTCATATACTCCCGCTAACTCTTGGTCAGAAAACCCGACTTTAAGACCAAACTCCCTTAGCTCACGCCGCATCGCTTCACCCTTCTTCGGGTCAGCATAGTCAGGTATTACCTCTGCCAGTTTACGAGCCTCGGCTTGGATAACCTTGCCTAACTCCTCCTGACGTTCCTGCTGCTGCTGCTCTGCAATTCGCTGTCGTTCAGCCTGAACTTGAGCTAACTGCTTCTCCCGTTGAGAGAGTTCTGCGACCTTGACGGCATAACCAATCGGGTCGTTTTCTTTCAAATAGTCCAGATTCTCTGTCTCTGGCTGCTGGTTGAGCATCTGCTCTATCACCTGCAACCGTTCCGCATACTGATCTCGTAGGTACTTGGCTTCTTCGATACGCTGTCGTTCTGCCTCGACTGCCTTACGTTCCTCAGCTACGGCTTGCGATTTCTTTGTATAGTCTGTGCCAAGTTGATAAGACTTGATAAGCTCATCAAGGGTTACCTCACGTTCTTCACCGGCTGCTTTCACCCGGAACTTCTGAGGCTCCTCTTGCTCATCCTGCTCATCTTCTTGTTCTACCTCCGACTCATCGGCTTGCGCTTCGATTTCCTCGGATTCGGCTTCGCTATCGTTGACCTCTGAGTTCAGTTCAGGTTGTTCCTGTTCGGAGCCTTCTTCTGATCCCATTAGACCCAAGATAGCGTTAGCTGCACCACCTACAGTCAACTCTGCATTTCCGGATTCCGGAGTCGTGCCTTGAGTATCGCTCATGTTTTTTCTTTCCTAAATTATATCGGGAACCGCCCGAAACGGGTTACAAAATCTTTAATCGCTTCTCCTCAATTAGCTTCTCTGATGCGAGTCCTTCGAGATACGTTTCAATCGACTCTAATGCCCTCAACTGACGATAAGCAGACTCTCTGACCTCAGCCTGACCATAATCGCTAGTTGCGAACTTGGCAATCTCGTTAGATCGGAGTTCTTCCATCATTTCCTGAAAGTTCTCGTCCTTTAACATCATCTCAGCCCAAGTCGCTTTACTCATGCTGTCAGACTCCCTAGCTCTTTAATCGCCTTTAGGACAATGTCAGCCTGTTTCTGTCTCGTAGCCTCGTCAGCCAAGTCCATCGCTAATATCGCCTGTAGCTGCTTAACCGCTAACTCAGCCTCACGAATCTTCATGTCAGCCTGTTGCTGTTGGGCTTTCATGCTCATTTCCATGCCCTTGCGGGTAAACTCAGCCTCTAGTGCCTGACGCTCTAGGTCTAGCTTCGCAGCCTCAATCTGACTCTTAGCCTCGGTCTTTTCACGCTCTACCTGAGCCAACATCTGAGCTACTTCAGCCTGTTGATCTGGTGCTGGAGGCTGTGGCTGAGATAACTGCTCGTTCAACTCAGGTGGAATCTCATTGATAAACGCTGTGGCATCCTTGAATCCAGCAGCCTCAATCATTCTCGCTAAGGTATCCCGATACTGCGCTACGCTAACCAGCGGATTACTAGGACCAAACTGCTGAAGAATCTGCTCCTGCTTGCCCATAATCATCTGGAGCATGGCTAACTTCTGCTCTCTATCCCCTGAACCCAATCCGACGTTAATCGCTACGTCGTACTGGTTCGTCCAAGTCCGAGGATCAAACGTCACAAACTTGCCACGCATACGGACAATCTTTGCCCTATCTTGATACTTGCCCAATAGGTGCAGAATCCCCTTAAACAAGCTCTTAACACCTGTCTCCGCAAAGATACGAGCAATCAACTCCAGCTTTCCAGAGTTCGACTTCATCATCGCAGCAATAGCCGTAGCCGAGACATTGTTCAGCACATCAGGATCAAGACCCTGTTGCTGGTCGCTAACACCTGTCCGTTTAGCCTGTACCTGATCCATGTACTCAAGCAATGGGAAAGCCTGAGCCGTTACCGCAGGAACCTCTAGCGCAGCAATAGCACCAGCAGACTTAACCCGAACGATACCGCCCGGAGTTGCATTAAGAGCATCATCTAGGTTCACCTGACCATCGACCACAGCAATACGAGCATTGTTCGTCAGGTACAGGTTATCCAACATCTGTCTCGTTACCGTAGACTTGATGAGTTGAATGTCCATTGTCCGGTCTGCCAACGACTGACCAAAGAACTTATGCGGAATCGGGATAGGACAGAGACTATGGAACGGAACGAGATCACATTCCTCGTCATCTAGGATTTCGTTGCCAGAAAAGACAATCTTGCGGAGTTCGGCTATACCATCGCCATTAACGTCAATCTTGATGTAGCACTCGTAGACCTCGACTACCTGCATCGTGTAGTCAAGGCTGATGTTCTCATCCGGCTGCTCACCCTGAGAAAACCTAGCTACTCGCTCCGGCGTGTACTGAAGGTCATCATAGCTCGGCAAACCTTCCACAATGTCCTTATCGAACCCCATAGCCACTAGCTCTGATCTCGTCATCAACCGACGATGCGCTACAAACGGGCTATCCTCAATGGTTCGTGCAGACTTGCTAATCAGGAATTCTTCAGGCGGTACGTTCTCAACCTTAACGCAACCGTACTTCTTAACCTTCTTGACCTTGACTGTGTAGAGAGGAATCTGAATCGGCATACCCATTGGGTCTACACCACCATCCATGTACTCGACCTTCTGGCTAGTCACCTCAATAGCAGGATCGCTAAGGAGCAGAGCCAACTCATCTTCAGTCAGGTTCTTATATGTTTCCTTGTTGACATCTTCTTTGGCTTCCCAGTACGCCTTGACCGTACCGACCTTAGCCATCAGCGCATCTTTGAACCAATTATGCAGGATCAATAGACCGTCATTCTCGCGGTAAAAGACCCAGTTACAGTAGTCCGTAGCCTGTTTAGCGGACTCCTCATCTTCTGGAGTCTGAGGCTCAAAGGAGACAATATCCTCGGTAGTCGTAAAGACTCGGATAAGCTGCGGCAAAGCACCATCAATTGCTTCGGCTACTTCCCCAGTCACAATCTGGCTACGACCTTCTACCTCGTTGCCATACGGATAACGCAAGTAGTATTCGAGAGCCTTAGCCCTCTGGTCTGTTGTCTCGGTGTCAACATAACCAATGGCATTGTCAATCTCGTTCTGGAGAATTGACTTAATTGTGCCTTCGTCCATCTTCATAGCAAACCCCTATGTTTTGCCGATTATACAATCCATTTGGTCGAAATTGGCAATGTTGTCTGCCATGAAGAATCTGTCTCGTCAAGCCCTATGGCTAGGTAGCGGAAAGCGTCTGCTGCATGGCTAGACCAGTCATGGAGAGGCTTTTCGTAGAAAACGACTCGCTTCTCATCATGCTCCCGCCGATAGTTCCTTAGCGCATTGAGTCCTGCTTTTGTCCTTGTGTGAAACCAGCATCTAGGCAACATCCGTCGCACAGACTGTATCCCGTCGGCAATAGATAGTCTCGGAGCAACTGTGATGTTAAGACCCGCTTCCTCCAGCATCTCCTTACGGCTTTTCCCGGTTCCAAGCTCTCGTACCTGTACGTCATGTGGCAGGATTTGGTCGAACTTTTCATAACCCTTCTCCCTAAGCCATCCAACGTACCAGTCTAGTCCTACCCCATGATTCTCGACGAAATCAATGAGCCTGACCTCTTTGCCCACCAGTTGAGCAACCCACATTGAAGTCGAATCGCTAATCCCCAAATCCCAAGCAACGAAGCTACGGCACAGACCGTCAGTAGGAAAGTCAGTAATACGACCATCGTTCTCAAGATCATTAAGGATTTTTCCATAGTAGCTCCCTGAAACGGCTGCATTGAAGCTGCACTCGAACTCTTGCAGATACCGATCGTCGCCAATTTCCTTGCGTACAGCCTTTAGCTCATCGTCTGGCAAGACACCTGTTTCACTAGCCTTGAACTCTAGGAACTTCCAACCTTCCTCTACCTTGGCACTTTCGGCTAGTTCGTAGAAATGGTTATTCCCTTTAGGAGTGCCAATGAACAAGCACCACCCACGACGGTCGGCAAGAGCAGGTCTGATAACCTCGTTCCAAATGGCTGGATTCTGATCGCCAACTTCGTCGATAACCACGCCATCGTAATAGCTACCGCGCAAGTCATCAAAATTACTAGACCCAAAAAGACTAATGCTACGCCCATAAAACTCAGCCCGTAACTCAGATACATTGTAGGTAGCTCCTAGTGGTCTAGTAAATTTCTGAAGGTAGCTCCATGCGACCCTCTTAGCCTGTCCATAAGTGGTTGCGACATAGGCGTATCTAGGCTCCTCTAACGGACATTCGATAGCAGCCTTGATGAGATGATTGAGTGCTGAGACAGTTTTGCCCATCCTTCTATGAGCCACTACCACCGTAAAACGGTTCTGCTCTATAGCGTCATGGATTTGAATCTGCTGCTCCCTAGGCTCGTAAGGGATTATGATCTCTGTCACTTAACGTATCCGCAGTTCAGGCACTTGTTGTTCACTAGGAACGCGCTGCACATCGGGCAGTTAATCATCTTGTACTTCATCTTTAGCCTTTCCGCCCCATCGGACGATCATCTCCTGTGCGCCACCGTTAGCACCAGTAACCTCTTGCTTCTGCGTCTCAGCCCATCGCATCTGAGCCTTAGTCCACCAGATCAACGCAGTCGTATCACCGCCCTGAGCCTTGCTAAACAGCGTCTTGGCTATCTGTGCGCTGGCTTTAGCCTTTCCTACGTCTAGCTCAGTCCGATAATGTTTCCGCAGCGTCTTATCATCGATGCCTATCAACGCGCCTATCTGCTCATGGGGCAAGCCTAGTCCTGCCGATGTCTCGACTATCCGCTTGTTTTCTTCTGTTGGCTTATGCTCTACCATTTTATTGAGGGTAAATGTTACTCATCTGTTAACAATACGGCTTTCTTGCCGGTGAAATCTTCCCATCTCTTTACTATTACATCACAGTATTTAGGGTCTAGTTCCATTAGAAACGCCTTGCGACCTGTTTGCTCTGCCCCAATCAGGGTGCTTCCGCTACCGCCAAACAAATCAAGGACATTTAACAATTTAACATGATTACTAAATGCCCTTACCGATAACGCTACAGGCTTTTGGGTTGGATGGACATAATTTGTGTCTTTCTTTATTTCCCACAAATCACTTTCATTTTTAACAACTTCGTCAATTTTGCCATTAAACAAGCAAAACTCATGTTGATGCCTGTATCCCTGCCCCATCCCAAACACATTCTTTGCCCACACAATGCAAGTTTTGTACTCAAGCAACTCCTGTAATACTCCGTAAAACTTCCAGTTGCACCAAATGTAATAGGCTTTAGGGTCAATCACCTTAATTACGTTACAAATTTCTGCAATGAAATTTCTAAATTCATTATCTGGCAAATCATCATTTTTAATTACTTCGTGCTTTCCGCTACGCCCATTAAAAGCCACGTTGTACGGAGGATCAGTAAACACCATATCCGCCTTCTGACCATCCATCAGCTTCTCTACCGCATCAATGCTCGTACTATCCCCACACATTAACCGATGATTGCCAAGTTGATAAATATCACCTAGCTTCGTCTTAGGCTCTACCGGGGCTTCAGGTACAGCATCCTCGTCCGTTAATCCTTCTACCTGCTCAGGTTCCAGCAGCTTATCTAGCTCTTTAGGGTCGAATCCGAGTACGTCCATCTCGAACCCTTGTTCCTTTAGGTCGGCTAGCTCCAACGATAACAAAGTCGTATCCCAACCTGCGTTCATAGCTAGTTGATTGTCGGCAATAACGTAAGCCCGTTTCTGGCTCTCAGTCATGTGTTTTAGCTCGATAACCGGAACTTCCTTCTGCCCTAGCTTTCTTGCAGCCAATAGCCGCCCATGACCAGCTATAACGCCGCTTTCCCCGTCCACAAGGATAGGGTTAGTCCAGCCGAATTCTTTGATACTCGCCGCGATTTGGGCTACTTGACCGTCAGAATGTGTCCTACTGTTCTTGACGTAAGGGATGAGTTTCTCTACTGATACTGTCTTTATCTGCACTTTGCACTACCTTTCCGGTGTCATGCGTATATCGCTTCGTACATATCTGGGCGGTTCTCTAATATCCACGCCCTCGGTTCTTCATGGCATTTCTTGAAATCAACGCCTATCGTCTGGCTTCCTGCGTGATGCACATAAGCCCTACTGACGAAATGCTGATAACCCGCCACGTTCAAGTCATGGCATATTATATTATCTGAATACCAATTAGTTGACGGAAACTTAGCGACTTCCCATGCTTCCCTGCTGATCGACGCGAAAATAGGTGCAATCACCGGAGTCAACTTGATCTGATGCTCACTTTCCCACTTCAATCCTGCTCTTCTATCCCCATCCACCGGAAACCTGATGTTCTGATCCGGCAACACATAGTCCGATCTTGCACCTAAGAATCCGTATTTCACGCCACGAGATTCCAGAATTCCCGCATCTTCCCTCATTAACGATAGCGTATCTGGATTAAGAACCACATCATCGTTAGCTAAAATCAATGACTCAAACTTACCATGTTGAAAGGCATAGTCAACGGCTGCGTTATAAGCATCTCCGAAATTGGTAGCAGGATTGGGTCGGTAGATGAGATTGTCTGTGATCTCTCTTGCTCTAGCCCAAAGTCCCAAATTATTACTGCAAAGGTATACGGGCAACTTGTCACCATAGCAACGAATCGACTCCAGTAGAACCGTAACTCCGATATTGCTTACCGTACAAATGACTATGGCTTGCATAAGCCCCAAAAGTATAAGTCTGCCGGGTTATCATTAGTTATAAACTCATAGACTTCAAACTTATCCAGATCGCAGTTTTCCCTAAAGTCCTGCTCCGTTAGGTTCCGGTAGTAATCCCCGCAAAATGGCGCATCGTCAGGGCTTGTACGCCTCGTTCCATGTTCAGCCCTACCCGTAGTAGCACAAGTAAAGAAAACCAGTCCAGAAGCCATTCTGACCATGTTATTGAAGGTTTTTACCCACTCAGGGTTATGCTCAAAGCACTCGCAGCTAGCCACAACGTCAAAACTATCGTTAGGGTAGTCCAGTTCCTCACCCCTAGCCACTACATCAACTCCTCGTCCCTCGCCAAGATCAACCCCAACATAATCGCAGCCTACAAAGAATTGACGGATGGAACCGTTGATGTCCAGACTTCCAACCTCTAAGACCTTAGACTCGTAGAAATACTGTGGGAATTGTTTTTTGACGCTAGCAACAAAGTCTAGCTGACTCTGGTGGCTCACTTTTTATTTCGTGCGGATATTGCTTTAGCCTTAGCCCTAGCATCAGCCTTAGAACTCGCTCCCCATGCCTTTAGGCTCAGGAGTAACCGAGTAGGCTCACCGTTAGGTTTTCTTTCAGCACCGGGCATATTGCCCATTCTTGCTAAAAAGCTCGCTCTCCGGGGATTGTCACCTGATTTGACTGGAGCCTTTAGGTCAGAACCGGGATTAGCAGCTTCGTAGGACGCTCTACCCTTAGCGTTTAACCCGCCTTTAGGATTCTTGCCCTCTTTACGCTGCCAAGCATCAGTCTTTGCCATTGTTCTTGCCTTTTTTCTTGCCCATCGGAATCTTGATCTCTATCTCAATCTCATTGACCCCGTTCTTTTTCTTATCTTCTTCTTCTTTGAGATACTGCTTTAGCAACTCCTTGTCGGACATCTTTTTACCGTTCTTCATCATTTTTTCTTCCCCTTGGCAGTCTTAGCCGCTTCTTTAAAAGCCTTAGCTGTAGGCGCACCTTCTGACCCCGGCTTACGCATCTTCTCCTTGCTGCCAGCTTCTATCCGTTTACGCTTGGCATGGATGTTGGCATAGAGTCCGGGCTTCATTTCTTCTTACCCTTCTTAGCCATACCAGCCTCGCTGAGTGCGATCGCAATCGCTTGGCGAGGATTCTTAACAACCTTGCCACCCTTACCGCTATGGAGAGTTCCTTCCTTGAACTCGCCCATAACCTTACCTACTTTTTTCTGAGCCTTAGTCATCTTTTTCATTTAGCAACTCCGCTAGTTCGTCCTGAAGCTCTACCTCAGTCACACCATATTTACGCTCGAAAGCCTTACGACCTAAACCGTGATACCCAGTATTACCCCTGTGATGCTCTGGACATAACGGCAAAACATTGTCGTGAGAGCTACGAACTCCCATCCCAAGCCCCAATCCTCGTACATGGTGAATCTCTGCCGGAGTGCCGGGATAACCATTTTTATAACAGATAATGCACCCAAAGTCAGCCACTTTAGCTAAGTATTCTGACTCTTTTTTACGCATTTTTCTCCTTTAGCTTGGCTTCAGTCATAGCCACACAATGCTGCCCATTGTTCGACTCCCACGCAAGATAAGTACGTTCTTCATCCGTCAGCCCTTGCCATTCGCGCTGTGGTGGGGTTATGTACAAATACTGTTGGTCAAAGCAAGCAGCGTTGATGCCTTCCGCCCAAATAACGTGAGGATAGTAATCCTCGGCTACGTGAACTTGCGCCACCGGCTCCTGCTTCTGATGCTCTCGCCAAAACCTTTGCAGCACCGCCTTTTCTGTCGGGCATCCGTCATCTTCTACATGGTCTCGGTCTGACTCAATCTCCTGCTCTGGCTGCGCTAACCGAGCGCGTAGGGCTTCCATCACATGATCGATTTCTGCTGGTAGCGGTATGCCTGTCGGCGGTAGGCTGCATTGGTTAATGTCATCCAATAGGTCTAACGCTTGCTGCATTAGCTCTCTATCCGTTGTCATTGTTCTCTCCTTGCGGTTTATCTTTATGGCAGTTGATCTGCGTTATCGCTTGTGGCGCTGTCGGATAAACGTGTTGCCGTTGGTCTATCGTCAAGTCGTTTGTGTAACGCAAGGCTCGAACAAGCGCAGGTGTTAGTGCCGTGAACTGTTTAGGGTTTGGCTCGTCAGGGCAGATTGTGATTGTGTAAGGTAACTTAGCCATTGTTATTTCTCCTTTGTTGGGGACCATTGCCCAATGAACTTGTACATTTCTTCTAGTTCTTTATCCCACGGAATAAACGCGCGTTCAGAATCGTTCATCCCCCATTCTTTATCGCAGCGAGTACAGCCTACCTTGCGTGACGTAGGACTAAACGACAAAAGCACTACGTATCTATGGTTAAACAAAGCGCATAAAAGCCGCTCAATCATTGTTTTCTCCTTGTGCTTTGGCAAGTGCTGCCTTGGCTTGTTTAACGCCATCCCAAGTATCGGGGACGCCACGAATAACCACGCTCAACGCCTCTACCAACTCCACATTCACTTCATGCAGTCGGCGTAGTTCTTCTACGGTTTCCTGACACCATAGCCTTGTTCCGACAATCCAGTGGTCATCGTAGTATTCATTAGCCAGCCTCAATGCTTCTGGTTGTTTCATAGCGGCTCTCCGTTATCCTCAGCGGCTTTGTTCAGTCGCTCTAGTGCTGGCGCACCTCTCTCGCGGATCATCAATGCTGCTACAACGCCTTGATTGTGCCATTTCCCATGCAGCCACTCTTTAACAACCTTGGCGCATTCCTCGCGTTCATACTCCGCTACCAACTTGGCAAAGGCTTCTAAGCTACGCCATTGGTTCTCGGTAGCTCCCCAATCAGGAGGCATAATCGCGGCTTCCTGTGACCATCTAACTATGTCATCCCTAGTCATGGCTACTCCTAATCGCCAGATTCTCCAAACTCGGATGAGGCATCATCTGTTTATCAAATAACCGCTGGTAAACCCTCGCAGCCTTCTCAGCCGTGTAATCACCCAAGTTATCCACAGAACCGCAGTTAGGACAGTAATCCAACCCTTCTCCGCTAACCGCACATCGACCACCCGGTATCTCTACCCAATCATCCACAAATCCGCAGTCAAAGCATATTGCTAAATTGCTATCGTCAATCTCGTTTACGAATTCCATATCTAGTCTCCTTATTGAGTAATCCGGTCTAATGCCCTGTTGCTTGCCTCTTGGGTTCTAAATACATCGATCCTAGCCTGTGCTGCTACCAGCATCCATCTCAACCCTTCAGCCTTCTCTACAGCCGCTTTAAGACCTTCTAAGACCGCTAAGTAGTCTGGATGGCTATATGCCTGATTTTCACGGTCAGTTACGGTTTTACCCATCGCTGAACCATAGAGCATAGCTTTCTTAGACTTCCTGAATTCTTCTAGGTAAGTCACCTCAGCCTTAGCTTGAGCATAGGCTTTGGCGTTCTTAATCATGTAGTTAATGGCTTCGTGCGGATCGATTGAGTTCATATCAAATGCGGAATTGGTTATTTTTTAGAAAAGTTACATCTTCAGGTGAAGCCATGCAAATAGCCATCATGTGCTTATCAAGGTATTTCTGTAGTTTGTCGCGGTTAGCCTGAGTAGGTGCGCTACGGAAGGATTCAAGTAACTTTTTCATGTCAGCTCCTAGTTAATTAATATTGTGCTGCTGTGGAGTAACTATAGGTCAGATGATTCCAGACTGCAACATAAATATTTCTATCAAGAATCATTCTTCAATAGTTTCATTACAGGCAAGTTTTACCGCATTGACCGCAGCCTGTGGATTAGACACTACCGCTACCTGACCACGCCACATCTTGTGCCAGACCTCCTGATCCGGGGTTAGCTTGGCTTTTTCGTCTTTCTTTATTTCTAACAAGATGTTTCTACCTTTGTAACCCACCAGAATGTCAGGACACCCATGCGCTACGCTATGCAGGTGGACTACCTCCATCCCTAACCTGCGGAGTTCTCTTACGATCTGACTCTGGTTATCGTCCACGCGCTTATAGACCA
>Ga0129333_10006360_pt1 | contig 11178 bp, 13 predicted proteins | sample CPB6_08_DNA_FD_94474 | JGI IMG/M metagenome (GOLD analysis project Ga0129333, IMG submission 94474) | Freshwater to marine salinity gradient microbial communities from Chesapeake Bay, USA - CPBay_Sum_0.6_0.8_DNA | ecosystem: Environmental > Aquatic > Marine > Coastal | place: USA: Chesapeake...
AAATAATCAGGTCTCTAAGTAATACGTGTTAGTGTTAACCATCGCATTAGACAACAAGGAAGAACAATGAGCAATCCGACGTTTATCGACTGTAACGGCCTCGCCGGTTTTATGAGCCTTGGCTTCGTAAGATCCGGCATCGACATGAAGGTCAGAACTGGCACTCTCAACTTTGGAAACCCCGTCGCCGAGGTAAACAGAAAACACCTCGGTAACGAGTGGACGTCTTTCTTTTCTGAAGATCCGAATGATTGGCCTGACATGAGCGCCGACGTCGTGCTTGGTTGTCCTCCGTGCTCCGGATGGTCGCTGTGGTCGGGTCCAGCAAACAGAGGTCCCGACGCCAAGGCGCACGAGCACACACGCGCGTTCATGAAGTACGCCGCTAGAATCAAACCAAAGATGGTTGTGTTTGAATGCGTACAGCAGGCGTACACGCAGGGTCGTGCGGTGATGAACCAATACCGCGACATGCTCGAGGAGCTGTCAAACAAGAAGTACGACCTGTATCACGTCAAGCACAACAACCTTATGCTTGGTGGTTTCTCGTATCGTATGCGCTACTTCTGGGTAGCCGTCGAAAGCGGTATGCCTTTTGGCGCCCATGCGGAGATGCCAAAGGAAATGCCTAAGATGATCGACGTGATCGGTGACCTCGAAAATCTTGAGATTACCTGGAACAAGCAGAAGTACAACGCTGAGCCGTCGAAGTTTGTTGCAAACCTGAGAAACCAAGACGGTTACGTTGACGGCCACATGAACAGAACAAACCTCGAGTCACAGAGAATTCAAGAGATCTTCGACATCCTCGGAAACGAAGGATGGAAGCCTATGGACGCTTTGAACGTCGCTCTTAAAGAAGCCGTCGAAAAGAACGGAAACAGGTTCCCACAGTCTTGGGCGACAAAGGAAGAGAAGATTCGCCTGAATGACTTCTACATGGGATTCTCGCTTCCAGCCCGCTGGGACGCGAACTCGTTCTGCCACGTTATGACAGGCAGTGCTCTTGATCACATCGTTCACCCGACGCAGCCACGTCGTATCACCCACAGAGAAGCCGCAAGAATTCAAGGTCTTCCCGATGACTGGGAATTCGTAAGTGTCAACAACTACTCGGCTCTCGGGGCGACGTGGGGTAAGGCAGTCGCCGTGCAGGCGGCAACGTGGATCGGCGAGGCAACGGCCGCTGCCCTTAATGGCCAGCCAAACGGACCGCAAGGCGAGTTGATCGGCGAACGCGAGTGGCTTTTGGACACTGACAAGGGATTCAGCCGTAACTTTGTGAAGAAGAACTTCTACCAAGAATAACATAAAAGCGTGCGTCACAAGATTTTCAGCCGTCCTGATATAATCATTGTTCTAAACAGTGACGGAGTGACTCATGCAATCTTTTCTTGTATCTACAAATTCGTTTGAAGAAACGGCCGCGGTGCTTGACAACAAGCGCCTACACAAGCAGACCCTTGAGGCGTGGCAGTGCCTACTTACGATGTGCAGGCTTGACCCAGACGGTAACGACCGCGAACCAAAAGGCTGGTCTAGCCATCCAGTAGTCAAGATGTGGCGAGGGCACGAGACGCTGCTTGTTTCGTATATCACCGCTACGTATTTTGAGTGGCGCTCGCGAGGATACAAGTCGACGTTACTCGAGAAGACGTTGCGTACGTACGACACCGCCGTGTCCCTGGGCAGAATTTCCAGCGACATCACGCTGCCTTCGTGGATGCAGGACCTTCAGTACTTTGAGAATCTGTGCTCTACTCATCGCGTCGCGCTTCTGAACAAGAACTACGAGTGGTACTCGCAGTTCAAATGGTCAGAAGACACCGGCAGTCAGCCCGCTGGGTACGAGTATCTGTGGCCTCACCAGGACGGATTTGTAAACGCATGATCTCTATCAAGCGCCAGCACAGATCGCTTATTACTGCTGCTACTGTAGTCGTCCTGTTGTCAGGTTGCGCCGCGCGTGAATCTCTATCAATTGATGAAAAACACGCGATCAAGCAAGTTGAAGTAGTAAGCTCCATCTCTCTTAGCGAGCCCACTACTTCTACCACTACTTCTGTAGTGGGTGCAACTTCTACTCTGGTTGAAAACTCGGAAACTACGCCAACAGCGGCTTACTCTGCTTCTTCTACAGAAAGTTCTTTAGTGGAGACTAGATCAACAACGACTTCTGGGACTCTGCTGTCTGTAAGTGTTTCTAGACTAGTAGTCACTCACGGAGAGACTTTTACAATTTCTATTGAAGCAAGCGACCCAGACGGAATTGAGCGAGTCGGCTTTTGGCTTGAAGTCAACGGACATCAAAGAGACTTTTGCAGTCAATCCACAGAAATGACGTCGGGCAGCGCAGTGAACGGCGTCTGGTCTCGTGACTGCGTTGTCCCGTTGGCGGTCATCGGTGGAGTGTACACCGTGTACCCGTACGCATTAGACTTACTGCAGAACGGGACATTCTCAGGCTCACTTGCAACGTTCACTGTTGAAGGCGGAACTGACGATAACACTGGGCCAAATATTTCTAGAGTCATAGTGTCGAAAACAGCGGTTGTTCCAGGTGAAACTTTCACCATTTCTATCTACTCTGACGATCCTTCAGGCGTCTCTCGGGTCGGTTTTTGGTTTGCTCTTGATAGAGCGTACAGAAACGATTTCTGCGGGCAGTCAACTTCGCAGGTGGCAGGCACAAGTACAGATGGCGTCTGGGAGTATCAGTGCACCGTTCCGGCGTCTACGCAGGCTGGCTCATATACGATCTTTCCATACGCTATGGACGCCGTGCTAAATTGGACCAACAATAACTGTTGCACGACGTCAAACTCTTTTGCCACGTTTACAGTGACTTCTTAGGCCACTCAGATGACTTCTGAGCCGCTAACCTAGACAATCTAGCCAAGATTACCGCGCTTACGGTATGTGACAAGATACAATCTTTCTACTATGAAAGATTCTAGAATTGGTGAATCTCTCTGGGTCGAATGGTCTGGAGAAGACTACGACTCTTTTGACAGAGATCTCGCGACCTTTTATACGGTCGGGCACGTAGATCTTGAGAACGACGTAGTAAAAAGAGCTCTTGCATCTGCTCTACAGAGAGACGGTATCGCCGTCTCCTTGGGAGAAGGGTATAAGCTTTTAGACGGTGCCACTGCAATGCTCGGATACGCCGGCTGCGTTGACGGTGACACCGACATGACAATCTGCGCCCAGGACGGCGAGACACGCGACGGAGATGACGTTGACGAAGTTCTCGAGGTGACCTGGGTGGAGATTCAATGCCAAAAGGTGTAGGCGACTTTGAGTGGATGGACGAAGCTGAATGTGGTAAACGCAGCAACAAGCACATGTCGTCTTACTTTTTCTCTGCTGTTCCTCGAGAAAAATATGACGCTAGAAACCTGTGCTTTCAGTGCGACGTCCGCAAGGAGTGTCTAAAGTACGCTCTTGAAAACAAAGAAATCTGGGGAGTCTGGGGCGGAAAGGACGAGGCGGAGATTAGAAGAACTCTGTCCTTGTCGCACGAAGGTAAGGAAATACGTAGAACAAGATTTCCAAACTGCCCATACTGTGGAGCTCGTCCAGTAAAGCTTTCTGTAGTCGTTGCGCCGTCGCCTGAAGGCGGGCGTTGGACAACAATGAAACTCGTTAGATGCTCAGAATGCGAGTTTACATGGAGAAGTCGCACGAGCGCAAACGCTGTAACCGCATATCATGCTTCTCGTAAGAAATCTGAAAACGAGAAGAAAAAGAAAAAAGACTAGTTGTCTTCTTTGCTTTGAAGTGCCCTGTTCAATGCGTCTACAGTCGCTTCTAGGATCGCGATCTTCTGCGCTTGCTGCGCTATCTGGTTTGTAAGACTTAGGACAACCTTGTCGACGTCAAGTTCTAAGTTATCTGACATTATCTGTTCTCCATCTGTTCATTTAGTTCTTTGAATCTGCTGTCTATCATATCACTGTAGCGTGAAGAAATCTCCGTCACGAGGTCTTGAATTAGTGCGTTTCTCTGCCTTTGTGCAGTTGAAGGTCCGATGTGCTGCTTGTATAGAAGTTTATTGATGTGAAGAAACTTTGTCTCAAGAAACGTTCTTACAACAAGTTCGTAGTCGTCGGCAACTACGTACGCCGGGTTGTGACCGTTGAGCTTTCTGTACACGTCTGCTCGCCACGCTCGAACATGATTAGGCGCAGACACGATGTGCTTCATCGTCGTCGGATTGATCTCTGGCGCTGACATCACCCAGACGCCATGTTCTTCAGACCAGTAGTCGCTACCGTAGCCAAACCCCCAGCCATCTGGGTACCTGCCGGAGTTGCCGTCGGGGAGAATTTCACACCAGTCAGAGTAGACAAATCCAACTTCTTTATTGCTCTTAAACGCGCTATCAATTAGCTGTAGAGCGTCTACAGTTAGTTCGTCGTCGTGGTCTAGTTCTACTAAGATGTCGCCTTTAGCGATCATAAAAGCGTTTCTTTTTACTTCACCTATAGAACCGGAGTGAACGTGAGAGCGGTACATTGAAATCTTATAGCGTTCATCTGAGCAAAATCCATACACCTGTCTCCACGGCTCATCAGTCGTCGAGTCGTCCCACACGATCCATTCCCAGTCTACGAATGTTTGAGACTTTAGCGAGTTCCATATCCGAGCCAATACGTCGGCCGAAGTATTGTAGATCGGGGTAATTATTGAGATCGTCATCTTCTATGTCAGTGTATGTGAAAGTCTGGAGTAAACTCGAGGAACGAACTTAAAATTAGTTTGTCCGACGACAACGGCATAAGTGCTTCGTGCGGGTACATCCACGAAGCCGGGAACACGGCAACTGTGCCTTTTTCTGGTTTTACTTTTAGATTTTGATAGCGAAAATACGTTTCTCCACCTTCGTCTACAGTGTTTATGTAACAGATGATAGCGCCAACTCTACTAAATACGGACTGTACCCACGGCGAGCCATCGATGTGCTCTTTGTAGTATCCGTCGTTTTGCCGGTACATCTGCCATAGATAGCCAGTATCTGTAATATTTGGTGCTTCTGCTAAATAGTGATACATTGATAGATACTCCGACACCACTGGACGAAGCTGTTGATAGATCTTTTCGTCAATCAACTCTCTGAGCCCCACTACCGGCGAGTCGCTGTTAGTGAAGTCTTGGTCAAGAGTATTTTTTGTTAGCTTACCGTCCTTGTCAACCTTGTGCCCGCTTATAGTGCGTCCAGGTTTAGACTCCGATATGTTGTCGTAGTAAAAATTCCATATCTCGTCGCATAGTTCGTCTGTAAGGCCGTTGCTGAAAACAGCTATTCCCTGTTCGTTATATTTCAGTCCCATACACCAACATTAACAAATTAAGAAAACATACGTCGGTACATCACGGTTGTATTTGGGTAGAACATTTTTGACTTAAGCCACGTCTTTGTCAGCTTTCCAATAGCTCCTATTTCTTCAACACCAGGCTGTCTTCTGGCGTCCAGATCTCCACGTAAGTATTTTGCTATCTGCATATCAGGCTGGCCAGCATTTATCTCATTTTTGACATCTTCAGGTATGTCAATCGCGCTAACAAAATCTTTTGCCGCCAATGCAACTGCATCTTGGCAATTCCATGGTTCTTCAACAACAGTCGACCACTCGAGGAGTAGTTTTAGCGCCGGGGCAATAGTTCTAGACGCCGTAGGCAGGTCACTTTCATTCGTCTCAAAGTGCTCATTAGAGTCATTTTGTCCTTCATGATATTTAACGTAAAATAAGTGGCCTATACCGTCGACAGACAAGATTGAATGGCACACTTCTAAATCGCTTAATGAGAACGGTCTCGTTGTATTGACTGCTGTTCCAACAGCTACTTGCCCTTCTCTTAGAAAGACTGCCGGACCGTTTCTTCCGGCGTCGCATCTTTCTCCACTAAGTTGATGCGCCGGTTTTGAGTCTGTAAACTTAAAAAATCCAAGATCTGTAGACGCAGGCAAGTCTATGAAACTGCCGACATACTCGTGTAGAGAGTAATTTATGTTGTAAGTTTTTCCAGCAAACTCGAGTAAGAAAGAGTATGTTCTAAATGTGCCACTTACTCCAAGAAAGATGTTCCCTCTTTCGTCTCTATAGAGGTCGTAAAAATACTGACTAACATGCCGGCGTGCGCCGGTGTCCCACAGTGAATGCTCATCGTGCCCTATTGGGTAGAACGATGTAGACCTTTCCGTAAGAAAGTCATGTATGACTGGGTAAATTAAAGAGTGCTGAGAAATGTCCATATTTATCGCGGACCGTACGGCCACAATGTCTCCAACTCTACAATTAAATATTCTACCCACAGGTTGAATTCGTCTGTCATGTCAGGTGTGCCTTCGACATTTTGACGCATTCGCGGGCTCTTAACACCTCTTAGATACCTAGCGACGTGTTGGTCTGGCACTGCATCCCACAGCCAGTTCAGTATTCCCTCTGGTACGTCTAAGTTGCTAATGAAATCGTTGGCCGCAACTGCAACTATTTCATTATTGGACATATTTAGATGCACCCACTGCCATTCTAATATGCATCTAAAAACTTCTTGAAGCGTTCTTCCGTTGCACTCGGACATCTGCATTGCCAGAATCTCTTCTTCTGGTTCTTTGTATTGAAAAAATGCAATAAACCCATTTTGCGTCTGGATTGGAATACGAAATACCTCGCATTTTGTTAGACAAACGTAGTGGTCGTTTGTAGTACCAAACGGTTGAGAGTTAAGACCGCACGAACAAATCTCGTTATTGTAGTCCCACTCATGAAAGCCACTTGGAAGAACAAGACTACGCGGGGCTGCTGTATCACAGCGAGTAAAACTTACATTTTTTTCGGCATCCCATTCGCCTTCAAATCTAAAATTTTTGACGGCTCTTGCGAACCCAAAAAATCCTTTAGAGTCTCCGATCCCTATTTCACGAAAATAGTACCCGGCACCGTAGGGATGCATTGGTTGATTCTCTAGCACTAGACTCTCCTAATACTTAATGATGAATGAAACTGACTGTACTGCAAACGTATGTGTGTGCGAACCAGTTGCGTTTGCATTACCGCTTGTGGCACTGGAATTCCACGAATGACTGTGCGAAGTGTTGTTTGAATTCGCTATATTGTGGCCATGCCCTATAGACTGCGTGTTTGACGTATGTTCGTGGTTACCAGCGTCTCCACCTAGGTTTCCATGTTGAGAAGCGGAGTGCGAAGTGAAGCCCGTCTGGGCGCCACTTATCGAGCCGTTATTGTTAATGTTATGCAAGTGAGTGTTTGACACGGTGTTACTGTTGTGAGAGTGACTCCAGTTGCTGGTCTGCAGCGTATGATTGTGGGCGCCACCAGCGTCGTATTGGTGTGAATGTGTCCCACCGTCTGCCGCAGTAGTTGCCGTCGTTGAGTTGAAGTTATGGCTATGAGAACTAAGACCGTTGTTGGAAAATGTAATATTTGTCCCGGTATTTGGCGTCCCAGTAGGAGTTGATGCAATGGCAATTCCTAATGGAATAAATGACTGCATATTTGGAACTCTGAAATGCGAGCTCCCTGCCGCACCTGACCCGTTCGTGAGCGTTCCATATCGTGTCCCAATAACTTGAGATAGAGCGTAGTACGTACTGCCGGAAGAACCGATTGCGTATTCAGCGCCGTTGCATATCAGCCACCCATACGGTGGTGCGGTTGTGCGACCTCCCCACATTTCAATGGTGCCAACAGGGACGGCATAGTCTGATACAAATTTTGTACCATCAAATGCAAGTATCTCTCCGTCAAGTGGAGAAGATGCGTCAATTACAACGCCATCAATTGTTACAGTTGATGCGGTGGAAAATGTTGACTCTGCCATTAGAATGCCTTAATATAGAAAAGAAATGACTGCGCGTTTTGCGTGTGAGTGTGCGTTGCTGCAGTAGATGATAGAGACATCGCAAACGTGTGGTTGCCGGTTCCAGTGTGCGTGCCGCCAGCAGATGTAGTGTTGTGTGTATGCGTATTTCCAGTATTGACTGTATGATTGTGATTTGAGTCAGGGGCGTTTATCCCGTGATTGTGGTTTCCTGAAGGGTTGCTGGTGACGTCGTTTCCTGTCGTACTGCTACGTGAATAGTTGTGAGCGTGCGCATTGGAGTTGCTGTTTATCGTGTGAGTGTGCCCAATTGAAGTATTGCTGGTGTTTCCCCAGTTATGCGTATGATTGGCACTGCCTTCTTGGTAGTTTGAGTTATGGCCGTGACTCGTAGAGCCAGAGCCGGCGGTCATATTCATTGGTACGGTGTGGGTGTGATCCATCGTTTGTGCGGTGTTTCCAGAAGATACCGACGACGTCTGTGTTGCAAAGGTGTTAGCGGTGTCTGCGGTCTGACCGTAAGGAGACGATGGTGTTGTAAAGTTAGGTAATGTAAATGTTGTGCTTGCGCCAGACGCATCTGTCACTCCAGCACTGTAGGCAGTTCCTCCGTATTTGTTACTTATGACAGCATGAAGAACTGCGTATGTATATGTATTCTTTGTTGTTCCATCGCACAATAGATAGTCAGCGGATACAGACACGCCTTTTGCAAACATCCGAATAACTCCTACGGGTATTGCTTTTTCTGTAGCAACAAACGCAGAGGATCCTGACTTATATGTCAGTGTATTTTTATCTGCAGCCCCAGATACGTCAATCTTTACGCTGTTTGTAGTTAATGTTGTTGGAGTGTAAAAATCTTTTGCAGTTGCCATGGTAAATCACGTCTTTATAAGAAAGACTACCTCCATTGCAACGGTGAAATTTCCATGAGCGTGCGATGTCGACGTTGCGTTTTGATTAGCGGTATTTGCAGTAATTGAATTATGAGCATGCGTATGACTTAGACTTGGCACATCAGTGCCGTGTGTATGAGTTAAGCTTATTCCGCCATCTGAGTTGTGACCGTGCACGGCAGTGTCGTTACTAAATCCATGTGTGTGAGTACTGTCTGAATAGCTTGTCGCCTGAGAGCCAGTCCCTGTCATTTTGTAGCCGGTATTATGAGTGTGTAGCCCCGCGGAAGTAAGGTTGCCTCCGTGGCTATGATTTCCTTTGTCTGAGTTGGGAGCGTTGTGAGTATGAGTCGTATCGTCAGCGTTTGTTGCGTGAGTATGCGCAAGAGAGACAGACGTATCGCTGTTTGAATAATTGAACGATGCATGCCCGTGTGATAACGAGTCTTGACTACTGCTAATTGTTGTCGCAACATTCGCATTTGCGTTCATTCCAATTGGGAGTCTTGACACAGAACTCGGTATGTTAAACGTTGTCGATCCGTCACCAGAACCATACGATGTTGATATCACATTAAACAATGCACTATAGGTAGAGCGACTCACCGCCGAGCCGTCGCAAACAAGCCACCCTGTAGGAGCGCTAACGCCCGAACCGCCTCCGCACCACATAATCACAGTTCCAACTGGATTGTGTGTTGCTGGGGTAAATGTACTTGTAGAAGAAGAGTATAAAAGAGATTGACCTGTTGATGGCGAGCCGACGTCAATAATTTTGCCATCAAGATTAAGATTTGTTGATAGCTTAAAAGACGAGTTGGCCATGGTTACACCATTACAAATTTCTCAAGTTTTGCTGTTACGTTCGTGGTTGCGGCATCGCTCGCGGAGACAAGCAATCTAAAGTTTGGTGAAGAATAGTCTGCTGTTACTGATATTCCGCTAATTGAGCCGCCTGTTTCAATAACAGCATACTCAACGTAGTCTACGTCAGTGCCTGCACTATTAGGATTTATGAGAATCTTAGAAAGTCTTCTCTTGGTACCTTGTGTGAGTCTCAACGTATATTCAATAGCGAGAGTTCCGCTGGCAGTAACTGTATCAACAACGGTCGCTGTACTGTTAGCTGTTACGGTGTTGTCACCGGTTTCTCCAGTTACCTGGAAGGAGTTGCCCATCACCGATGCAGGAATAGTTCCAGAAAGGTTTCCTGCCGTCAGGTTCGTGAGGTTTGCTCCCGAGACTGCACCGAATGAGCCAGACCACGTTCCTGAAGTAATCGTTCCTACCGAGGTAAGACTCGACCCCGTGACTCCAGAACCAAGAGTTGTAGAGCTAAGTACCGACGTTCCGTTGATGTAGTAGGCCTTGCCTGTCGCAAGATTTAGATGTTCAGACGATGTCCAGGCATCTGTTGAGTCAACCCAGTTGAACGTCTTGTCTGACGCGCCCTTTAGGGTGATGCCACCACCGTCCGCGGCCGTGTCGAGAGTGTTGTCAGCACCAAGAACGATGTTCTTGTCGTCGATACTTAACGTCGTCGAGTTGATCGTCGTGGTCGTGCCATTGACCGTCAAGTTTCCGGCAATCGTCACCGTGCCAGACGAGTTTCCAATATTTAGTGTTGTCGCCGCTCCGCCAAAGTTGATGGTGGTAGCTGTTGTATTAAGTAGATCAAACGACGCGCTTCCGGTCGTTAAACTTGTAGTAATTGCGGGCGACGTTCCAAACACGAGAGCGCCGGAGCCTGTCTCGTCAGAAATAACGCCGGCAAGCGCTGACGACGTCGTTGCGGCAAACTGCCCTAACGTTCCAGTTGTTAGCGCGACGTTTGTGATTGCGCCGCTGCTGCCGTTTACCGTCGTAACACCGGTTGTTGAAGTTAGGTACGTTGCTGTATCTACGCTCCAAGTCCCGGCGCCATTAGTCTTAAGGAAACCGGACGTTCCAGTGAGCGCGGCGATTGCAGAAAGATCTGCGTCGTACGCTTGAACGTTGGTTCCAATAACTAAACCAAGTGTAGTCCGTGCCGCACTAGCATCGGCGTCGTCAACCAAAGAACGGCCAAACGAGGTAAATGTTGCCAATGATGCAGTGCCGGAGCCAGTAAAGTACGGTAACCTATCTGCGGCACTGGTCAGCCCGGCGATGGCAGCAAGTTCTGCGTCATACGCCTGAACGTTAGTTCCAATAGCAAGACCGAGGTTGCTTCGTGCAGTGGCGGCGTCCGTCGCTCCGGTTCCGCCGTTAGCTACCGCGATAGTTGTTCCGTTCCACGTTCCGATCGCGATCGTCCCAACGGAAGTCAAGCTCGAGTTAACAACAGTTGAGTTAAGCGAAGTGCCGGTAAGCGTTCCGGCTGCTGCAGTTACTGTTTGCGCGCTGGCGCTTGTTAAAGATACAGATGTTCCATTAAGTGAAATGCTCGTAT
>Ga0129333_10006365_pt1 | contig 11172 bp, 11 predicted proteins | sample CPB6_08_DNA_FD_94474 | JGI IMG/M metagenome (GOLD analysis project Ga0129333, IMG submission 94474) | Freshwater to marine salinity gradient microbial communities from Chesapeake Bay, USA - CPBay_Sum_0.6_0.8_DNA | ecosystem: Environmental > Aquatic > Marine > Coastal | place: USA: Chesapeake...
GCAGATGCAGGCGGCGACGATCGCCCTACGAACCCACTCAAGCATGACGCGCAACTGTGACATAAATGCCTCATATCGGAAAATTCATTCATTGACAACGCATTGCATCTTGGAAAATTTCCCGACTAGCGGCATTCTCAGCATATTCGGCTACGCAAGTTTGGACCAAACGCTAGTCGAAAATCTGGGCAAAGACGTCCGCTGTCCCGCTCTTTGGTGGCGAGGGTCGGCGGGCGCGCCCACGTGGCGCAAGGCGCGCAGAACGCGGAGATAATTCTTCTCCGCAATCCTTTCTCGACGCATTGGTCGCTCGCACTCAAGCGGCGCGTTGTTTTAGTTGAGGGTCGCTCCGGCGGGGGCGATACAGCCCTCCTGCGCCCATATCTAGCTTTATTGGGTAGCCCAATTTAATGGCCAAGCGCCTTGACGATCGTCTCAACGGTCTTTTTGGCGTCTCCAAAAAGCATCATTGTGTTCGGCCGGAAGAATAATTCATTCTCGACGCCAGCATATCCTGAACCCATGCCGCGTTTGAGAAATAATACTGTCTTGGCTTTCTCAACATCCAGGATGGGCATGCCATAAATTGCAGAGCTCTTATCCGTTTTTGCTGCTGGATTAGTGACGTCATTGGCGCCGATAATAAAAGCGACATCAGCCTGTCCGAATTCGGAATTAATATCTTCTAGTTCAAACACCTCGTCATAGGGAACATTCGCTTCTGCGAGTAAGACATTCATATGTCCGGGCATGCGGCCAGCGACGGGATGGATTGCGTAGCGCACTTCAACCCCTTCCTTTTTCAGTAGATCCGCCATTTCACGTAGCGCATGTTGTGCTTGCGCAACAGCCATGCCGTAACCTGGAACAACAATCACTTTTCCAGCATTTTGCATGATATAAGCTGCGTCTTCTGCTGAGCCTTGTTTAACGTTGCGCGTTTCTTTTACGTCGCTCGCGCCGGCCGTCTCGCCGCCAAAGCCGCCAAGAATGACGGAGATAAAGCTGCGGTTCATGCCCTTACACATGATATAAGATAAAATTGCGCCGGAGGACCCCACTAAGGCGCCAGTTATAATCAATGCGAGATTGCCAAGCGTGAAGCCGATACCTGCTGCAGCCCAACCTGAATAAGAATTCAGCATCGAAACAACAACCGGCATATCCGCTCCGCCGATCGGGATAATTAGAGTAACGCCAAGGGTAAATGAAATGAGGATGAGCAAGAGCAGCCATAAGCCGCTTTCCGTAAGGGCGAAAAGGAGGATAAGCGCGACTAATGCAATCGCCAACCCAATATTAATTTTATGACGATGCGGCAGTAGAATTGGTTTGCCGCTCATCCGTTCAGAAAGTTTTAGAAAGGCAATGATTGAACCCGTGAATGTGATCGCGCCGATTGCGGCGCCCAGAGACATTTCAAACAGACTGCCTGCTTCAATGCGTCCAGGCGCGCCAATGCCAAAAGCTTGGGGCGCGAAAAAAGCGCTGCCTGCAACCAATACAGCCGCTAGCCCCACGAGGGAATGAAAGAAGGCGACCAATTCTGGCATTTTGGTCATTTCGATACGACGTGCGAGATAAGCGCCGCCGCCGCCGCCAATGCCCGCGCCTATGATAATCAGCACAAATCCAAATGCTGGCGGAAGATGCAGTAGAAGCGTTGTCGCAACCGCGATCGCCATGCCCATCATGCCGTAACGATTGCCTTGTCGAGATGTTGCTGGCGAGGAAAGCCCGCGTAATGCAAGAATAAATAAAATACCCGCGCAAAGATAAAGAAGGGCTGCGAGATTCGCGCTCATCGGATCAGCCTTTCTTTTTATACATCGCGAGCATGCGTTCGGTTACCAGGAAGCCGCCAAAGATATTCACGCAAGCCAGGATCAGCGCAATAAATCCAAGCCAGCGCGCCCAATTTTCTCCATCTTGCGGTGGGGTCGATATCTCAACGCCAGTCGATACCAAGGCCCCAACCACAATCACGGACGAGATTGCGTTTGTGACAGACATCAGGGGCGTGTGTAGGGCTGGCGTGACTGACCAGACAACATAATAGCCAACAAAAACAGCGAGGACGAAAATAGCCAAACGGAAAATAACAGGGTCAATCATTCCGCCACCGGAAGCATGTCCCGAAATGACGGCGGCGGCTTGAGCGATTTGATCGGAATAATGTTGCGCTTGCTGCGCCATTTGCTGCGCATTTTCAGCTGCGGCTTGGGCTTTTTCAAGTAATTGTTGCACAGAGTCGGTCATAGTCGCGCGCCTTTCTGTTGGCGATTGTCGCTGCTTCCGTTATGTGACAAAACGTTGATCTAATACGACGCCATCGCGCGTTAATGCGGTGGCTTTAACCAGTTCGTCATCCCAGTTAATAGAAAAAGTTTTGGATTCTTTTGAAATCATTGTTTCAACAAAAGCGAATAAATTTTTTGCATAAAGACTCGACGCTGTAGAAGCCATTCGGCAAATTAGGTTGGTTGCGCCAATAATTTTAATATCATTGACAATGATAATTTCATCCGCTTGCGTGAGGGCGCAATTGCCGCCGCGCTCAGCGGCAAGGTCGACAATAACGGAGCCAGTCCGCATGCTCCGAACCATTTCTTCGGTCACAAGTTTTGGCGCCGGACGACCAGGTATGAGCGCGGTTGTAATGACAATGTCTTGTTTTGAAATATGTGATGCGATAAGTTCAGCTTGCGCTTTTTGATACTCCGGCGACATTTCCTTCGCGTACCCGCCAGACGTTTCAGCCTGCTTGAATTCATCATTTTCAACCGCAATGAATTTCGCGCCAAGCGACTCAACCTGCTCCTTGGTGGCGGGGCGCACATCTGTTGCTGTGACAATGGCGCCAAGACGGCGCGCTGTTGCGATCGCCTGCAAACCGGCTACGCCAACACCCATGATAAAGATTTTTGCAGCTGGCACCGTGCCAGCTGCAGTCATCATCATTGGGAAGGATCGTCCATATTCTGCGGCGGCCTCAATGACAGCGCGATAGCCGGCGAGGTTTGCCTGCGAAGAGAGAATATCCATCGTTTGCGCCCGCGTAATGCGCGGCATGAATTCCATAGCAAAGGCAATGACGTTTGCTCGCGCCAATTCACCGATTGCGTTCTCATTGCCAAAGGGATCCATAATAGAAATGACAGCAAGATTGTCTTTAGCGCCGATGAGCGTCGATGCATTTGGGCGGCGCACGCATAAGGCGACATCGGCTTGCGCCAGCGCCGCTGCGGCTGAATCGACAATCTGTCCGCCTTGAGCTTGATAGGCCGCGTCAGTAAAGCTTGACTTGATCCCTGCGCCTGTTTGTATTTTTGCGTCAGCGCCCAGACTTAAGAATTTTTTGACGGTCTCCGGCGTCGCGGCAACCCGGGCTTCTGTCGTATCCGTTTCAGCTAATACGGCGATACGCATGACGAACTCCGGGTTTTAAAGACCGTCGCCGTCTTGGGAGGAGCCCCTCAACGACGAGGCGTGAGGGACTAATTCATTAGCGTGCGAAAATCAGATAGAGCGCAGCTAACGTCAGCGCTGAAAATCCAGCTGAGTATTTCAACAGCCAAATAAAGCCATTGTAGGTTTTAATATGCTCATTCCAGTCTGCGTTCTCGCCGCTTGAGGCGGAACTGCGATTGCTCGCCATAAGTCTCTCCTGATTGTCAGCTCCATCTTTAAGCCTGACGGCTCAAAGCTTCTAGAGGTTAGCCGAGCTGGGAGATAACCGCAATCACTGACGCCTAGCGATTGTGTCGCGTGTTGCAATAAGGATCAAATAATGAGCGACCAAAGAAAAAGGCCCCGGAAACTCCGAGGCCTCAATTGATTTAAGCGGATAAGACAAGGGCAACTTTTTCGCCCCGTCGATTTTTGGATTAGAAATCCATACCGCCCATGCCGCCCATGCCGCCGCCGGGCATTGGAGGAGCTTCTTTTTTTGGTTGCTCGGTGATTGTAGCTTCAGTTGTGATGATCAGCCCAGCAATTGAAGCCGCATCCTGCAAAGCTGTGCGCACGACCTTTGTTGGGTCGATAATGCCAAGCTTCATCAGATCGCCGTACTCGCCTTTCTGAGCGTCAAATCCAAAGCCATAGTCGGTAGCCTCAAGAAGCTTACCAACAACAACAGCGCCGTCGCCGCCAGCATTATCGACAATTTGTCGCGCTGGAGTTTGGATAGCCTTACGGACGATCTCTACGCCCGTTTGTTGATCGGAGTTGCCGACTTTCACGCTGCTAAGCGCTTTAATGGCGCGCAGTAAAGCAACGCCGCCGCCAGGAGAAACGCCTTCTTCAACAGCCGCTCGGGTCGCATTCAAAGCGTCGTCAACACGATCTTTCTTTTCTTTCACTTCAACTTCAGTAGCGCCGCCTACGCGAATGACAGCAACGCCGCCAGCGAGTTTAGCGAGACGCTCTTGTAGTTTCTCACGGTCGTAATCGGAGGTTGTTTCCTCGATTTGTCCTTTGATCTGGCCAATCCGAGCTTCAATTTCTTTCTTCTCGCCGGCGCCGTCGATGATGGTTGTATTTTCTTTTTCAATTCGCACTCGTTTTGCGCGGCCCAACATCTGAATCGTGACATTTTCAAGCTTAATGCCAAGATCCTCGGCGATCATTTGCCCGCCTGTTAGGATTGCGATGTCTTCAAGCATCGCCTTGCGACGATCGCCAAATCCTGGCGCTTTAACAGCGGCGATTTTCAACCCGCCGCGCAGCTTGTTAACCACGAGCGTCGCCAAAGCTTCGCCTTCGATATCTTCGGCAATGATGATGAGCGGCTTACCTGTTTGAACGACAGCTTCCAATATTGGCAATAAAGGCTGCAGCGTGGACAGTTTCTTCTCGTGAATGAGAATGTAAGCGTCGTCGAGCTCGGCGATCATTTTCTCGGCATTGGTGATGAAATAAGGCGAGAGATAGCCGCGATCGAACTGCATGCCTTCAACAATGTCGGTTTCGGTTTCGAGGCTTTTGGCTTCTTCAACCGTGATAACGCCTTCATTGCCCACTTTTTGCATCGCCTTGGCGATTTCCTGACCGATGAACTCATCGCCATTGGCTGAGATTTTGCCGACCTGAGCGATTTCGTCGTTTGAGGTCACTTTTTTAGAATGTTTTTTGAGATCGGCGACGATTGCTTCAACAGCAAGATCAACGCCGCGCTTCAAATCCATTGGGTTGAGGCCGGCGGCGACAGCTTTAGAGCCTTCGCGCGCGATAGCGGCGGCGAGAACGGTTGCGGTTGTTGTGCCGTCGCCAGCCATGTCATTTTGCTTAGAGGCGACTTCGCGGACGAGCTGAGCGCCAAGATTTTCGAACTTATCGGCCAGCTCGATTTCCTTAGCGACGGTTACGCCGTCCTTAGTGATGCGGGGAGCGCCGAAGCTTTTTTCGATGACAACATTGCGGCCTTTAGGGCCAAGTGTCACCTTAACGGCGTTAGCGAGAATGTCGACGCCGCGTAAAATGCGGTCACGCGCGTCGGTGGAGAAACGTACGTCTTTAGCAGCCATGTTTAAAACTCCTGGAACTTATAGGGTGCGAGGGGCGGGTCGAGTTAGTCGACAATGCCCAGAATGTCGCTTTCCTTCATGATGAGCAGGTCATCGCCGTCAATTTTGACTTCGGTGCCCGACCATTTTCCAAACAGCACACGGTCGCCAGCCTTGACATCCAAGGCAACGAGTTTGCCGCTTTCGTCGCGCGCGCCGGGGCCAACTGAGACAACTTTGCCTTCTTGTGGCTTTTCCTTGGCTGTATCCGGAATAATGATGCCGCCTTTGGTCTTTTCCTCGCCTTCGAGACGCTTGACCACGACGCGGTCGTGCAGGGGACGAAACGCCATTGTAATTGTTTCCTTTTCTGCGCTGGGGATATGGATTTATCCGCCCAGCAAAGAGATAAGCGAATACTGTTGGCACTCTCTTGTGACGAGTGCTACCAGCCGGCTGGAAGTATGGTGCGCTGGTCAGATTGTCAAGATGTAAGACTGTGATAGGCAGCTTGCGTGAGGGTTGAAGGTAGACGTCGTTCATGTCTCCCGGGACGCCCCCTGTACGGATTGAGGAGAAAATTTTTTGCTTACGCGGTTCAACCCCCGCACGCTTGGCCTTCTCTCGGCGCTTTTTGTCTTGATTGTGGATCAAGGCCACAAAGCCTGGATGCTGTCTGTTTTTAATATTGCCGCCCGAGCGCCGATTACTGTGACGCCCTTTCTTGATCTTACGATGTCCTGGAATTACGGGGTTTCCTATTCCTTGTTCGCGACACATGCGGTTACGGCCAGACTAGCTCTAATCTGCGTGCAAGGAGGAATTGTTCTGGGACTCTTGTATTGGCTGTGGCGCGCAAGCGCGCATCTCTGCGCGCTTGGTTTGGGTCTAATCATAGGCGGCGCGCTCGGCAATATGACAGATCGATTGTTTCGCGGCGCTGTGGCTGACTTCTTTTATTTCCATACGTCTCTGCCCGTGGGCCCGCTGGCCAATTACGTATTCAATATTGCAGATGTCGGCATCACGCTTGGCGCAGCGCTTCTTCTCATTGAAAGTCTAGCGTCCAATGACTCCCGCCCATCAACCTCTGCATGAAGCTCTGACAAGCCTGAAGTTTCGTCCTATATAGAGTTTTGCTTAGAGTGATTTTGTCGCCCTCTGTCGTGAGAAAGGTTTTCATGTCTGCGCCACTTTTGGCAATCCAGCCCTCTTTAACGCCCGGCGACGCAAACAGCGCAGCGCGCCCGGGCGGATCCGTCTCTCACGCCACGCTCGACAATGGTCTTGAGGTGGTCGTTATCCCCGATACGCGAACGCCCGTCGTTACGCACATGATTTGGTACAAAAACGGTTCAGCAGATGATCCTTTAGGAAAATCTGGCATTGCCCACTTCCTGGAACATCTCATGTTCAAGGGAACAAAAAAGCATCCACAGGGCGAATTTTCTAATCTCGTTGCGGAATTAGGCGGGCAAGAAAACGCCTTCACGAGTTATGATTACACGGCTTACTTTCAACGTATCGGCAAGGAGCATCTGGGCGCGCTGATGGCTTTTGAAGCCGATCGAATGTGCAATCTTTTACTCACCGATGAGGTCGTTGCCCCGGAACGCGACGTCGTTTTGGAAGAGCGCCGCATGCGAACAGACTCTGATCCAGCAGCGCAATTGGATGAAGCCGTTCAGGCCGCCCTTTTTGCGCATCATCCCTATGGCACGCCTATCATTGGCTGGAACCATGAAATTGAAAATCTTGGACGTCAGGATGCGCTTGATTACTACAATCGTTTCTACACGCCAGAAAATGCGATTCTTATTGTAGCTGGCGACGTAGAGGCTGAAGATGTTTTAAAATCGGCTCAAGAAACTTATGGAAAAATTCCTGCGCGCGCAGAGTCGCCTCAACGCCGGCGCACACAGGAGCCCCCGCATCGCGCGCATCGACTTGTAACGCTCTTAGATGAAAAAGTTGAGCAACCCGCCCACGAGCGCGTCTTCAAAGTGCCGTCTTATCGAACTGCGCAGCCTGGCGAAGCGGAAGCGCTTGAAATTCTCGCCCACATGCTAGGCGGCGGTCCAACAAGCGTCCTCTATGAAACGCTTGTTGTGGATCAAAAGATCGCTGTAAGCGCAGGAGCGTATTATGCCGGCTCGGCCTTAGACGATACGCGTTTTTGGATTTTTGCCACGCCGGCGCCAGACGTTAATCTTGAAAATCTTGATCAGGCGATGGATGGCGTCATAAAGAATTTTATTGAGCATTCCATCGACCTTGAACGCTTACAGCGCACTAAAACGAGATTAATCGCCGATGCAATTTATGCTCAAGATAGTCAGGCCTCGCTTGCGCGTTGGTATGGCGAATCTCTTGCGACAGGATTGTCGATTGCAGATGTGCAAGCATGGCCTAGCCGAATGGAAGCAGTCACTCCGCAAGACGTTCATACCGCAGCCAAAAACTGGCTGGATAAGCGACGGGCGGTTACGGGCTTTCTACTTCCCGAGGCGACAAATTAAGTTAGGTTCTTTCTCAAAGAGCGGTTACTCCCCCGCTGAAATGGTGGCTTTTAATGACGGCTCATGCTCTTGACGTCACAACGGCGTCGCGCGCGCAACATGTTCAAAAAATTGTAACGCCCGCCGGACTAACTGTATGGCTTGTTGAAAGTTATGCTGTTCCGTTAATAGCGATGGAATTTGCGCTGCGTGGCGGAGCTTCGCAAGATCCTATTGATCGGCCTGGCGCTGCGACCTTGCTTGCTGGCATGCTGGATGAGGGCGCAGGGCCTCTAGACGCTCGCAGTTTTCATCGTGCGATAGAGGATCAAGCGATCCATCTGGGATTTGGCGCAGATCGGGATTCAATTTCTGGTCACTTACAGACATTGTCGCGAAACGCGGACCAAGCTTTTCAACTCTTAAAGCTAGCTCTAACGCAGGCGCGCTTAGAGGCGGATGACGTCGCGCGCGTAAGGAGTCAGCTTGTTGCAGAGCTTAAGCGTGACGCGAATGATCCAGAAGCGATGGCGGCGAAAGCTTTTAGAGAGGCGGCTTTTCCTAATCATGCTTATGGAAGACCTGTGCGGGGCGACCTTGCAACGATCGATCGGCTCACGCGTGAAGATATTATTGCAATGCGTGAACGCTTGTTCTCGACAAAAGATTTAAAGATTGGCGTCGTTGGCGCTATTGACGCTGAAACTCTTGCGCTCAAGATCGATGATATTTTTGCATCCTTTTCTAAAACTAACGATCTGATATCGATTCCCTCTACTCAGGTTGCAAATATCGGCCAATATAAAACGATTAACATCGATGTTCCGCAGTCGGTTATTCGTTTCGGTCGACCTGGCGTGACAAAAAATGATCCTGATTACTTTGGCGTTGTTGTCGCCAACCATATCTTAGGCGGCGGCACTTTTACGGCGCGGTTGTTTCGAGAAGTGCGCGAGAAACGCGGAATGGCTTATAGCGTCTATTCGCAATTGAATGAATATGATCAATGTCCAATGTTTATTGGCGCCGCCGCAACTAAAAATGAACGCGCAAAAGAGGCTCTAAAGGTTATTGAAGAAGAAGTGCGGCGTTTTGCGGATACAGGCCCAAGCGAAGAAGAGTTAGATAAAGCAAAAAAATATCTGATCGGTTCTTACGCTTTGCGTTTTGATACATCGACAAAAATCGCAAGTCAGCTTGTCAATCTTCAGCTTGATGGATTTGAGCCGAGTTATCTTGATCAGCGTAACGACAAAATAGCCGCCGTTGATTTAGAGATCTGCCAGCGATCAGCAAAAAAACTTCTTGGCGATGGCGGGTTACTCGTTACAGTTGCGGGCGATCCCGTGGGTTTGTGAGCTACCGCAAGATAAAATGCTGGAGCGCAAACCGCCTATTTTCCGCCTTGTGGTAAAAGCGCCAGCAAATCCGCCATTTTTGGCGCTGCGGCGGGATTCATCATGCCGACGATGTGATATCCTGCGTCAACATGAAGAATTTCTCCGGAAACGCCGCGCGACATAGGCGAGAGCAAATAGACGGCCGTTTCGCCCACTTCTTCAATTGTAACAACTCGTCGTAATGGCGCATTATATTCATTCCAGCGTAAGATATAGCGAAAGTCGCCAATGCCGGAGGCGGCCATGGTCTTAATCGGGCCAGCGGAGATTGCGTTAACACGTATATTTTTCTCTCCCAGATCCGCCGCGAGATAGCGAACGGAGGCTTCAAGAGCAGCTTTGGCGACGCCCATCACATTGTAATGCGGCATCCATTTTTCAGCGCCGTAATATGACAGGGTCAGCAAGGATCCGCCATCACGCATGAGTTTTTCGGCCCGTTGCGCGAGCGCTGTAAAAGAAAAACAGGAGATCAGCATGGTTTGTGAAAAATTCTCAGCAGAGGTGTCAACATAGCGCCCGTCCAGCTGATCTTTGTCTGAGAAAGCGAGACAATGCACAACGAAGTCGAGCTTGCCCCATAGCTTCTCCACTTCAGAGAAAATGGCGTCAATTGTTTCCACTTCTGAGACGTCGCAGCGACCCAATACATGCGCCCCGAGTTCGGCGGCAAGCGGGCGGACGCGTTTTTCAAGCGCCTCAACTTGATAGGTGAGCGCAAGCTCAGCGCCAGCGTCTCGGGCAGCTTTGGCGATGCCCCAGGCAATCGAACGGTTATTCGCCACGCCCAATATGAGCCCCTTCTTTCCAGACAAAACTCCAGCGAAGGGAATGGTGGACGCAGCAGGCTCAGTCATTGGGAAATCCGTCGAATATAGTAGTGAAGGGTCCGCGCCCTTTAGCCTGCTTTACTGGCGAAGGAAACCCTCGCCTGAACCAAGGGTTTTCTTGTCTCAAAACTGTAGTGCTGAAATCCTTGGTATATTGCGCGGCTTTCATCTATCATCTTATAGGGAAAGACGTTGATGAAGAGTGAGGCTGCTTTTTGCAGGAAAGTATATGAGCAATTATGCGGACATCCTTGCCGAATTAAGCCAGGCGACCCCCGTTTTTCGGCGTTACGCCAGAGCCTTAGGCGCGGGCGTTGGCTTAGTTGTGGCGGATGGGTTGGTGCACAGCGCGCTTCAAGGCCTAGGCGCAAGACTGCGGGCGCGCGAGGTGACGCCAAACGATGCCGAAGCGGCGCGGATCGAAGCCTATAAGGCGATCACATTGCTTGCAGCCCATAAATATCAAGCAGCTTCTGGCCCCGGTCCCCGTCACCCGCCAATCGTCCATGGGCTTGCCGCACTTGATTTTACTGATCGGGCCATCCTGCTTCTGGTCTCATTAGAGGGATTTAGATACGCCACCGCTGCGGATATTGCTGGTATCTCGCGAGAGGCAGTCTTCATGCGGCTGCAGCGCGCGCGCGCCGCGCTAGCTAATTGGACAGCAAATTCAAGCGGTGTCGCTCAAGTTAGCGCAATACGCTCTACGGCTCATTTGCGAGTCGTTAAATAGGTTGGTGCGAATGTGACAACACCTCCAACCGGTTTTCTTGACGAAGCGGATCTTCACGCCTTTGTAGACGGAATTTTGGATCCCGATCAGCGTCGTCGCGTCGAGGAACACCTCTCGCAACACCCCGAAGACGCGGCTTTAGTTGAAAGCTGGCAGCGGCAGAATGCCGCTATCCGCGCGGTTTATGAGCCGATTTTGCGAGAA
>Ga0129333_10006366_pt1 | contig 11172 bp, 21 predicted proteins | sample CPB6_08_DNA_FD_94474 | JGI IMG/M metagenome (GOLD analysis project Ga0129333, IMG submission 94474) | Freshwater to marine salinity gradient microbial communities from Chesapeake Bay, USA - CPBay_Sum_0.6_0.8_DNA | ecosystem: Environmental > Aquatic > Marine > Coastal | place: USA: Chesapeake...
ATTGACGGAATGTCAAAGGAACGAAGGGTTAATGTGTTTGTCATTTTATTTCTCCTTTATTAAGCAAGTTAATGACTATACAGACCCGACCATCGGCATCTGTATCAAGTATTTATTATACAGTATTTCGCAAAAAATAATAGTTTTTTGGTATTAGAATTTTTGGCTATTGACATACTTTTGCCAACGTTTTTTGGCTATAGACCTGGCTAGTTTCCTTTTCACGCTTGGTTTAGTATATCGTTCTCTTTCTTGTAGGTCTTGTAATAGGCCGCTCTCAGAAATCTTCTTTTTGAATTTTCTGATTGCTTTTTCAACATTCCCATCTTTTACAAATACCTTCCTACCGTTGTAATTAGTCATGTTAGTTCTTTTGGATTGTTAACTTGATCCAGACTAATATTTATCTCGGAAATGTTATTTTTCTTATACTTTTTGACATTGAACATGTGGGGTAATAATACGCGCTCAATTTCACTTTGTATGCCTCTAGCACCCGTTTTAAGTTTGATACAATTACTAGCTAGTTCTTCGATAGCACCCTTCGTGAATTTCAGTTTGATTCCATCTATACTAAAGATGTATTTGTATTGTTCAATAAAGTTATTCTTGACTTTGGTCATAACTTCAATCAATTGTTCTTTAGTCAAATCCTCGACATTGATCATGGTAGCGAAACGACCTACGAATTCTGGAATCAATCCAAATCTAGTCAAATCGTCCGGGTTTACTTGTGACAAGAAACTCATATCATCTACCTTACGGACTGTGGCATTAAAGCCCATTCCTGTACCTTGTATTCGTGTCTTTACGATATCGTTCATGCCAACGAACGCCCCGCCCACTATGAATAATATATTCCTAGTATCGATCACATTCATGTTACCGTCAGGATGCTTACGACCGCCATTGGCAGGAATGCGACACTTTGTGCCTTCGATGAGTTTCAATAATGCTTGCTGAACACCCTCACCGCTAACATCTCTAGTGATGCTAGTGCTTTCGCTTTTTCGTGCGATCTTATCGATCTCATCGATGAATATGATTCCGCGCTCCGCTAATTTAATATCATTGCCTGCTTCTTGCAGTAGCATGGAGATCATGCTTTCGACATCATCACCCACATATCCTGCTTCAGTCAAACTCGTAGCGTCGGCGATGACGAAGGGTACCTTTAAAAATCTAGCGGCACTTTTAGCAAGTAATGTCTTACCTGAACCAGTAGGACCTAACAACAAGACATTTCCTTTTTGTATCTCAATGTCTTTGCTAGGTTTGCTGATGCGCTTATAATGATTTGCTATGGCAACAGATAACACCTTTTTAGCCTTATCTTGTCCTATGACATAGTTGTTTAAATGATCATAGATTTCTAATGCATCTACTTCACTGAGGCTTTCAATTACATCACTATCACCCTTATTTTCGTTAGCCATTAAATCATTGCACAGGTCTACGCAATGATCACAAATGGCTACATCTCCACTCATGATTAACTTTTTTCTTTTATCCTTGTGTGTACCACAAAAGGAACATGTGTCGATTTGTTTTTCTTCTTCAGTCATGCATTTACTTATTCATATAAAAAATGTATTATAATTTACAATCCCTGGCTGGCACTACATCTACATAAATGTCGTAGATAACCTCAGCAGGCATAGTCAATTTAATTTTAATAGTGCCCGAATTCCTATCATTACCGAAAATGGTAAGTTCGTCGCTGACCCCAACACTATAAAATATTCCGCCTGCTTTATACTCAGGATTGTAGCAAAGGTTGATTGTATTCCTGCCTTGATGATCTCTGGCTCTTACTTTTAATCGTAATTCATTTTCATGTGTAAACTTAGACTTAATATAATTAAATCTAGCCCAATCATCGATATAATAATTATCCTTTTTACCTATGAGCAGGTCGTCTGGATTTTTAGCCATTACCCTGATAACACCGTGCCCTCGCTTGTTTTTTATCTGTGAGAATGTCTCGTTCATGGCTACGATGAAATTGTAGTTCCAGCGAATTTCATATGGAACTACAAGAAATAAATCTCTATTATGATCGCTAGTTATATATGGATTATTAGTTTTAACTAGATTAAAAGCACGATGAGGGTAGTCACGGAAAATCTCATCAATCATCTCGTCTCCGCGACGATGTTCCCTTTTAAGATGTTCTACCTGAGCCCTGATTTGCGACCCGTCGAATTCAAGGCGCTGATTAGACTCGCTGAACAACCTGTTAGAACTTTTATTATCTACAACTGTGACGCGAACCTTGATGCGGTCTTGCTCATTATCAATGATCTCAAAACGGCTGACTCGGCAAGAGGTATAGACGGAGGTAGCATTGTGAGTAGTAGACTGATTGAAATGCTCTCTATCACTCAATACGGCTTTGCCGCAAACATTAGTGACAGCAGTATTCAAGGCATCTTGCTTGGCACTCTCGCGGTCAGAGCCATAACCGTATACGGTTACAGTCGTGGCACCGACCGCGATATTGCTAGCCAATGCGATTGCTAGAATCGCTAGGCGTTTCATTAGCGAGAATTAAAAGTCTGTAACAGATCAGTGCCCTTAGCGTCCCAACGCTTAGTACACTTGACTTCTTGCTTACCTACAACTTCTTGTTGCGCAGTAAACCAGCCAGTCAAATAACGCTTGCTGTTGACACGAACCACAGTAGTAACCTCGGTCTTGATATCATTGAGGTTCTCGCGGTTGCTAGACTCGGCAGCACCTTCATCACGGTTGCTACTTTGAGTTTCCTTGCTCTGACTGATCTCAGTAGCAGTACCTACTCGGCGAGTAGTGCGGTCGCTTTCGACACGCTGACCCATCCAGTGACTGACGTTAGCAAGAGCCTTATCACAGGCAACAAGCATACCGCTTTCACGATTGTTATTTGAACCACCGTTAGTAGGTGCAGTAGCAATGCTATCGATACGCACAATCTTACAAGTGCGACCGAACATGCGACTTACTGTTCCGCAACCACTACTAGTGACTTTGATTCCCTCAGCAACGAAATCGGTGCTAAGTTCTTCTTCACGCACAGTATCAACTTTGGGAGGGGTGCTAGAACAAGCACTTACGGCCAAAGCAACTGCGATAACGACCAGACTCTTCTTCATAAAACGATTGCTCCATAGTTGTGAATCGTATATGAATTATAAAACAGTCTAGTGTTTAGGTCAACTGTTTTGGTTACCTTTTAGATATGCTTCTATCTCAGATTTTTCGTTGTCGCTGAGTACATCCAAATCGTATTCGCCCGTTTTTATTCTTTCGATCAAGAATTCGATATATTCCTTGTTATATAGATAGCTTTGGCTGGTATTCTTGTTTATCTCTAACCATTTTATACCGTCAAATTTGAATACACGGTTTGGGAGAACATCTACACGGACGAATATCTGGCCCTTTCTGGCCATTCTAGGAAAGGTAGTTCCAAAATCTGTGCTGATATTATTACCATTATCTGCTTGGACTCTGAACAAGTCCGGGCGTAATTCTTTCAATGCCCCCTGTTGAAATAACTTGCCTTCATATTCTATGTAACCGCCCCCCATATCTTGTATGGGTGTGACTCCTTCAGTCTTTATCTCTTTGGGGGCAACAGGCTCTTTACTAGGTTTAGTAACGGGCTTTTCTTCCAATTGGTCAGGCTTTGCCAGCTTAACCTTTCTCTTAGGTTTAGGTTGTTTAGGTTCGAACTTAACTTGTTTAAGAGGGATGATGGGTTTAGATTTTTTAGTCTTAGTGACTTTATTTGCTCTAATTTTGGCAACCTTAGGTTTTTTAGGTTGCTCAACTTTAGCCTTTCGCTTAACTTTTTTTTTACAGGATTTTCCTGTATTTGATTTGCTATATCACCATCGGCAGTCATTTCTAAATCACTTGCTTTTGGTTCTTCTGCTTTTTGTTTTATCTGTTCAATCTGTTTATCTGTCAATGGACCATCATCTTTTTCGTACTTTGGTTCTTCTTTTTTCTCATCGAACTCCCACTTGTAACTGCTTATGGCCGCAATGACAAGCATCAATGCTAATGGATCAAATACGAAAATCAATAGAATAATTACCCAACGAACGGCGCGCTCTAATAATGCGTTATCAGGATTGTCACCATATATCAATGCCGCGATATATTTTATCGGACCAACTTCTGCTTCGATCTTACGGAATTGCGTCGCCAATGGCGCTTTTTCTAGGCTTAATGCCTGTATAGTCGAATTAGACTTTTCTATCCTAGCCTGTGCGTCTTCTATCTCTTTAGAATAGGCCTGCCTATCTCTACGCTGTGCCGCACGAATCTGTACGGATCTTTCTGCGCTAGCCTCAGTAGTACCACGATCTAACCTTGCGGACACTTGAGCATCTAACTGCGCCAATGCTCTACGGGCTGATTCGATATTTTCACGCTCACTTTTTATCAATTCTTTCTGTATGGCGATCTTTTCATCGATCAAACTTATTTGCGCTGCCACATCACCTGTAGGAATACCTTGATCCATGTGCGCCTTTGATAAGAAACCAAAGATACCCATGCTGGTTACCAACGCTAGTACTATTACAGCGCCGGTCAGATATGTCTTCATAGCCCATCTACACTTGTCCCAATATCTGTGTAGCCAAATGGTAGTGACAACTTTGGCTACCTCAAGGCTCGCGCCCATGATGATAACGGCCATGGTAGCCGCCGCGAATATAGCAGTTAATCCTACTACGCTATACCAGGCCGCGATAACACTTAGCGTTAATGCTGTGATTAATGCTAGTGTCGATAGGCTGAATACTTTCCTAAATATTAGTGGCATTAATATATTTATAGGGAAATAATGAATAATAAGTGTATATTATTCTCTAGGCTCGGGTGCTTCACCTTCCCCGAACAAATGTCCATAAGTACCCAGAAATTCTTGTAGCGACATCACAAGTTTTCGTGGAATTCCTGGTCCTTGTTGTACCAAGAAACCTACTAGGAAATCTTCATCGCCTCGCCATTTGATGTGTTGAACCTCAAGCCAGTCTCCGTCAGCAAACACATGGCGGAGGCCTATGATTTTCTCATAGCCGCTAAGTTTACTCATCGTCCGGAACCTCATAACTCACATCGTACCCGCCCTTGCGGTCGGTCCACCAATCATCTTCCCGATCATAGTTGTAGTTTTCAATAAACTCAAGAAAGGTGTCACTCTCTTCATCGGTAGGCTCATCGCCTTCTGTATCTTTCCAGTCACTACTACCCATATGGCTAGCGATCTCTTTGAAACGCTCTACGCTACCGAATGTTTCAATGATATCCTCTTCAGCGATATCATATGTAAAAATGCTATTGACCTGGTGATGCTCAATCTTATTGAATTTCATAGTATTCTCCTGTATAAATCTTGTAAATTATATCACTCGTATTTCATCATTTGTGTATAAGATGATATTCTAAATGAATCATGAGGCACGGGGTTCAACATGCCATGATAGAGTTTATCTGAGGTCGACCCTGTCAAATCAGTAATATATCCTGTATTTGGTATGAATTTAAATTCTTTGATAATATCAGCCAGCTGAGGTTTGTTTGTTCTTTTATTATAAAAAGTAGTGCCGTAATTCGTATCAGGTGCTACCCAATATAGTTGCATTGCTGGTGTATTCGTGCTGTCAATATGCACACCTGATGTCATACCGGGCAAATCTAACCACCATAGCGTAAAGGTATGATCAAATTGAAAATTCAATCCTTCCCCTATTTGCTTGCAACTCTCATGTAGTAATGAGTTCATTTGTGAAAGCAATTCTACCTCATCATCCTTGATTTTCTTCCTAATCATACATCCTTGTTTAGGAGGTGGTTCACAAGGTAAATTTAACCACTCAAGGGCCAATAGTTTTTCTACATGTTCGGCAGGTAAAACATCTCTTACTTCGAAAAGTTTATGATGGATGGGTTCAATTATCATTTAATTATTTACTCTATTGCTTTTTAGGTTTCTTTCTAAGAATTCTTATTTACCTCTAGCATATCCATCGCCTCTATAAATTACCAATTATCTGAATCTGTGATATTGACGCGCACAGTAACATAGCGACCGTGGAGTTCGTGATCGAACTCCATTTCCAATGTACTACCTATACCGCTTTCGTTATTATAGATTAACTCTATAGAATTCTGGATATTATTCTCTTGAATAATTTTATTAATAGTATCAAGTTCTAGTTTTGTTAGAAAAATTCTTTCGCTCATTTTCCGTCCTCTTCTCTTCAATCATCTTTGTGAGTTTTTCTACGAATTCTGGATTGCGATCCATGATCTCATCAATTACATCGTCCAACTCTGCGAGACTTCTACGGCGCAGATTGTATTGCGGATTAAGTTTATCTTTAATCATTTACTTCGCAACTTTATGCTAGAATAAACTTCTAATTTCTTAAGTTTTTCGTGCTTGGCTTCAAATATTTTACTACCAGTCACACCTATACCTTCGTCAATCAATAGATCGATCATAACACCTAAATCGCCTAATTCTTTATTCAGCCTTTCAAGATTTTGATGAGTAAGGCCAAAACGGAGACACTTGCTGGCTTCAACAATCACCTCTGCGGCTTCTTCTTGAAGTATTGTCAATATCTCTTTAGTTTGATTATCCATCATTCTAGTCCAAAATGCTCTTTGATAGCCGTCTTAGTCTTTGCCATAGTACTACGGACCAGACCATCATCAAATGTGGTGAGTACATGATGAGTATTGGTTTTGTCAACTGCGTCCACACATTCACGCACAATCAACTCGGCGAATTTCATGTGGTTAGCATGACTGATGTTTGGATCAGGCCAGACCTGTCTAGCAAGTTCTTCAATTCTTTTGTTCATTTAAAATGCCTTCCATCTAACAACATTATAACAACTTCCCACTTGCTTTACAAGCATATCTCTGTCATAATCGTCCACCAATCTGCCCAGGCTGATATATCCAAAAGCCATTTTAGGATCGTTATATGCTAATTTGTCTTTTATGGTACTTATCTCGTAGAATTGTTTGAATCTTGCTTTGTGCCAGTGTTCCATATACTTGTTGTCATAGAACCTGCAAGTATGGTATGGGGAAATCTCGTATTGCGGCAATATCTGATCTACAGGACATTGAGTATCACCTGCGGAATATAATTCGAATGGATGACGACCTACATGGCAGTAGTGTAATCTCAAGTCACCAAATCTATGGCTAGCCTTGAAATGCTTGTAATCATCCAACTCTAAAGGTACTTTATCATCACCATCGGTGCAAAGCAATAAGTGCGGTCTTTCTTCGTTTGGCCTTAGTGTTAGTTCTTCTAGTTCATGTATCGTATCGTTGTATTTTGCCAACTGATTTAATCTGTTTATGTCAGTCTCGTTTTTCTCTTGCTCAGGAAAATGAATATGCAACCTGTTCGCAGATCCTTGGTGATCGCTCTTGTCCCATTTACGACCTATCTTGTTATGTTCAGGCAACCAAGAATTTAAATCATCAATGAGGATATTTAATAAGTCTATCTTTTGATCAAGGATATTTTTATCAAAATTTTGCCATGGATTAAGGCTGGGTCGTAGGTCACTAGGGCTTTTAGAATTGATAAGACCTGCCCATACTTGAGCAGGTCTATGTGACTCAAGTTCATAGACAAGTTTTACCTCGTCTATGCCTTGCAATGTTAACTCATAATATTTGAACATGAGTTACTTATCGTCACGGAACCTCACGAATCTAGGGAAACGAAGGCTATAAGTACCATCTTGGTTCTGCGTGATCACATCGCAAAGAACTTCCGCAGTACGGCCAATAATAGCATCAGAATTACTCCAATAACTATTACGATCCTCATCACTGTATCCGCTACCGACATTAACCTTGATAAACTTCCCATCATCTGTTCCTTCACATACAAGAGCACCAAGACGACCTTCATTGCGCCCAGTGCCTTCTTCAAGTGCTACTACCGTAAGATCAACGGTGATAGTAGGCTTCCACTTCATCCAGAAAGTGTTACGCTTGCATTCATACGGACTATTGATATCCTTGATCATGATGCCTTCAAAGCCTGCGTTAACCATGTCCTTAGCATAACGCATCAATTGATCACGACCTTCGCCGGTATCAAGGTCTACCATGATATGCGGCAACAACTCAACATTAGCCATCTTGTCGATGACAGGTCGCAACTTTTCCAGCAACAACATACGCTTGTGCAATTGTGCATTCCAGTAACCACGAGTCCAGTCCTCAGCAGGAATGATATCAAAGATATTGAACACGCTATCACGGGTATCAACATCTTCCTTGCGCCGTGCTTGACGCATGAGTTCTTGGAAACTCTGTCCAGTCACCTCACCATCAAGCCAGAAACCGTCCATGAGGCTACGATCACCTGCGGCACGAACCAATTGCTTGAAATTATCACCGATCTGTGTTTCGATAAGATGAAAGTTATCGAATACTTTGCCATTACGGCTATAGCAAGTAGTGACCACTTCACCGAAATCGTTGTGTACCACACGCATCAATACACGCACACCATCCAACTTAGGTTCTAGTCGCTTGCGACCCTTCATCTCAGGACGACCCTCGCTGTTAGTTGCTAATTGACAACCAAAGATGGGAATCTCGTATTCAGTCTTCTTACAGATTTTGTTGATAGTCTTATCAGAGATACCCGCACGAAGGTCGCGACGAATGATAGGTGCGCAGAATGTATTCCACTCAACGGTATCAAATCTATTTGACATCATTACTAGGGCATCACGCGCGGCATTGCCCGTCAGTTCACGGTTGGCTAGTTTGCAAAGTAGTTCTTCAAACTCATACCAGGGATTTTCATGTTCGACTTCCATGCCATCATCGAATTCACGATTGGGCACTTGCTTGACGCCGAAAGTCACATAGGGGTTGTAACAGTACCGTGTGAAGTTAAGAAAGTTCTTAGCATTCACGCTACCGAGGACGCTTGCCTCAAGAGCCTGTCGAAGGACATCTTCCTTGTGTAGTCGGCTGTCACTCTCATTTAGTTTATTGATCCAACTTGCGCTCATAGTGCTAATGTGCTCCAGATATATTGCTTCTCAAGATCGGCTTTGAACTCAGGGTACACTTTGCCAAGATACTCTGTACTCAATTGCTCGTAGCCTTTGTTGCGTTTAGACCTAATCAACTTGTATAGATCATCATCGTCATCTACGATTTTACTACGAAGGGTACCCCCTCGTCTACCCCAAAGTGTAAGCACTTTGCCCAAAGTACAAGCATGGCACTCGTCATATCGGGATAATTGGATCGCGATCCAGACCTTATCGTGCCTGCCCTCTTTGCACCAACCGATAAAACGATAGTTTACCATGTTACCAACTTGAATTGTAAAATACTTTACGCTTCAAAAATAATTCTGCCTTAGCATCGACACAGAATTGTAGATCCCGCTCACGATAATACTCATCACTAGGATCACCGAAAAAGAATCCTTGTGTGCCTAATTCGGACACTCGACCCGACTTGATATCTTTCTCAAGTTTATCAATATCTTCCCAGGTCAATTCAACCTCGACCCCGTTGAACATCTCATATTCAAGTCCCTTGCTTTCAGCAAGTTTCTCCATCCAACCTTGCAAGTTAGGATGCTTGCGCCAGTATGCAAGTTCTTGGTGAGCCTCGTAATCAGCCTGTGCCTTGCTGGCGATATATGCGTATTGATCAAGTCCCATATCTCTTCCTGTTAATAATCGTTTCTTTTTCATTGCGCCTTTTCAGTCGCAACCTCTTTTACCTTGTTCACGCCGTTGTCAAGCAGGCGTGCGATACCACTAAAGCCCACTGTAGCAACAACGATGCCAAGAATAAACCCTGCAAAAAATTTACCCATTTTTAATCCTCTCTAATTCAGGTCCTGCGATATCCACACCATCAAACTGATCATAGTATGATGCCAACATCATGTTTAAAACAATTACGGCATCAACACCGTACATAGCAATGATTTCTTTGACGCGATACTTATCCTGTGCTTTCCACAATAGATCGGCGATATGATGTTGCGTCTTGTTTGCTAGATTAAGTTCCATCACAATACCTTTACACGGTTCAATTGAGTGGTGTTGTTATCCTGGCGTTTGACATTGCCTTTGATACGCAATACAGTACCGGCATTGACATCCTGCTTGTAACTAAAGAACACAGCCTGATCACTAGTAGTCAGACCAGTAAGGAAATACACGCCCCACTTTTGACTGAACACACACTTGGTGACTTCAATCGTAGCCTCGACCTTATCGCCGACATTACCAAGATAACCACCTTGCGCAAACTTTACACGGCGGTCACGCTCATCGCGGGCTACACCACTAAGATAACTGTTAGGCAAACTTGCGACAACAGCAACATCATAGCCGTCTAGCAAAACTTCCTTCTGTAGCAACTCCAACACGCTACGGTCAAAGTTACTCATGTACTCACCGGTAAGCAACTTGAAGGTCTTGCCATTCCAATAAGATTTTACCTTCTCAGCCAACTCACGGTCGGCTTCGGTAATCGTATCCTGATTATCTAGGAACTGATAGACCAACTCACGATTGCTAGGCTTATTAATCTCTGTCTCAGTGCCTGAGCCTCCGGCATATTTGAGATATGCCTTATTGATTCGTTGCGCGGCACAAGCGGCACTCAACAACAATAGAGTATCGAACTCTCTACGAACCTTGGGTTGGCGAGCCATGTTGCTCTCCTTAGATCAAATATTCAGGACCAGTCCAACGAACCTTGCTCAAGTCGCCAGACAACACATTACCGCGCGCCTTGTTACGGGCAGGTGCGGCCCAACCTGCAGCCTTGAGAATATCACCGGGAGCAAACTTAGCGTCCTTGCCCTTGACGATGAAACCCCAGACACTCCCGCCGGTCACGACCTTGATATACTTGCTACCTTCGACAAAGCGGATACCATTAATAAAATCGTCAAGCATACGCGCCTGAATCTCAGTACGGGGCTTGCCGCTAGCGTCCTGCCAACTATTGTAGTTACTGATGATCTCGGTCTTGAGATTGTCGAGAGCAGTTTCCATCTTAGTGTCGAACATGAGAGTCTCCAAAAATCAAACTATAGATATAGTATAGTACCTTCTGTACCCAAAGTCAAGCCTTAGCCGACAA
>Ga0129333_10006368_pt1 | contig 11171 bp, 11 predicted proteins | sample CPB6_08_DNA_FD_94474 | JGI IMG/M metagenome (GOLD analysis project Ga0129333, IMG submission 94474) | Freshwater to marine salinity gradient microbial communities from Chesapeake Bay, USA - CPBay_Sum_0.6_0.8_DNA | ecosystem: Environmental > Aquatic > Marine > Coastal | place: USA: Chesapeake...
CCGCGCCTCCCTGGCTGCGGCCCGACCACGTGATGGCCGCCGTGAGGGCCGGTCGTCACGTGTATTGCGAGAAGCCGGCCGCCGTCGACGTGGCCGGCATCGCCACCGTGCGCTCGGCCTGTGTCGCAGCGCGGCAGCGTGGCCTGTCGTTCGTGTCGGGACTGTGCCCGCGCCGCGACGAGGCGACGGCGCGGACGGTGGCCCGCATCCGCGCGGGCGGCGTGGGCCGCCCCCTGCACGCGGCCGTGCATGCCCGGCTGGGACTGCCCTGGCGGAGGCCGATGCAGCCGGGCTGGACCGCTCTCGAGGTCACCGTACGTAACTGGATCTCCTGCGACCGGCTCTCGGGAGGACAGCTCGTGGAGCATCACATCCAGGCCCTCGACCGGGCGATCTGGGCGTTGGGAGACGACTGGCCCACCAGCGCCGAGCCGCTCGTGACCGCCGACGGCGTGACCGGCGTGCGCTATGGCTACGACGACGGCAGGTTCCTCGATGCCTCGATCGATCGGCGCGAGGGCGGCGGCCGGTGGATCGAGGAATCGCTGGCTGGCACGGTCGGGGAGGCCGATCTGCGGCGGCACATCGTGGGAGGCCGGCAGCACGCCGGCAGTGGCCGCGATCCTCTCCAGGCCTGCGCCGTGGCACTCGTGGATTCCCTGCGCACCGGCCATCCGGCGGACGACGGAGCGGCGCTCTGCCGCAGCACGTTCGCCGCCATCATGGGTCGCACCGCATCCGCCACCGGCAGGCGGGTCGACTGGCGGGACCTGGAGGCCGCCGCCGGGATCGACGGCCGCTACGACCGTTACAATTCGCCGGTCCGTGACACTCTGGCGACGGTTCCGCCGATCCTTTCTCCGCGGCGGGCCGCGCCGGCCTGAACCGGGCTCGGGGCACCGCCAGGCACGCAGGAGGTCCACGCATCATGGCCAGCAGTCGCACGACGGTCGCCACGCTGACCATCGCCCTGATCGTGTTCGTGATGCTGACGTTCGTGTTGGCCGTCACCACCTACCTGTTCTTTCAGCGCTGGATCGAGGAGTACGAGTCGGGCGTAACGCTCAAGGCTGCCGACGTCACCAAGAACGAACAGGTGGCCGGCCTGCAACAGGAGATCGCCACGCTTCGCGGGGTGATCGGCGCCACCGAGGAGGAACTTCCGGACGCCATCGAACTGACCAAGAACGAACTCTTCACCCAGGAGTTCGCCGGGTTCAACGCGGACCAGAAGACGTATCGCTCGCTGGTCACCTGGCTGGGCAAGCAACTCAAGGACAAGGACCGTTCGGTCAAGGACAGCGACGAAAAACTCCAGCAGGCGATCAAGGACGCAAAAGCCGAACTCCAGACGGCCGATGAGGCGAAAGTGGCGGCCGTCAAGAACCTCGAGGCGGAGAAGGAGCGCTTCGCCGCCGAGGTCAAGAAGTTCAACGAGGATCGGCAGGCTCACGAATCGCAGCAGTCGAAGTTGGCGGACGACAAGAGCAAGGCCGAGGCGGGCGCGACGAAATACACGACGGTCATCGAAAAGATCAAGGATGCCGGCAAGCTGATGTCGGCCGCCTCCAAGCCGTTGTTCGACTCCGCCGTCAACGACAACAACCCGACCCAACAGTTGGACGTGGTCTATCGCGAACTCGAAGCCCGCGACAGGCAGATCAAGAAGCAGAACGAGATGCTGGCCGCGCTCCGCGTGGCCTCGCCAGATCAGCAGCAGGCCGTGCTCGCCGCCACTCCCCGCGATGATCGCATCGACGGCTTCGATGGCCGCATCAGCACCGTCGACGAGGCCGATCGCACCGTCATGCTCTCCTTCCGTTCGACGGCAGGCATGCGGCCCGGGCTCGTGCTCTCGGTCTACGATCCCGACGACCCGAAGCCGCGGGCGGGGAGCCGCAAGGGCGTCGTGGAGGTGGTCAGTGTCGAGAGTCCGACGAGGGCCAAGGCGCGGATCCGCGAGGATTCGACCCGTGATCCCATCCTCTCCGGCGACGGCATCGCCTCCAGCCTCTGGTCGTCCGGCGCGAAACTCGACGTCGTGATCGTGGGCTTCGTGATCCTGGACGGGGATTCTCGCCCCGACCGGGATCGGCTGGTGGCACTCGTGGAACGGGCCGGGGGCACCGTCGGCGACGCGGTGACATCGACGACGTCGCTGGTCGTCGATGCCGGCCAGCCGCCCCCGTCCGTCGGCGACACCGGCGACACGTGGCGGAAGGAGGACGGCGAACGCCGCACCCGCGCCGTCGCGGCCGCCAAGCAGAGCGGCATCCGCGTGACCGGGGTCGACGCCTTGTTCGACATGCTGGGCCAGACACGTGACTCGGCGGATGCCGGCGGCAGTGCCCGAGCGCCGGCCACCCGTCGTCCTCCGGCCCCCTGAGGCAACCGCCCGGGACACGCTGGCAGACCGCGGCCGACGTGGCATACTGATCCGCGTGCGGCGGAGACTCTCCGCTCGTCCGAGCCATTCCCAGGAGATCGCCACGTGGAAGTCTCTCGCCTGCTCCGTCGCTGCCAGGGCCGCCGATTCGCCCGTCTCGTCGCCATCCTCACGGTCGCGCTGTCTCTGGCCGGGATGACCTCCACGGCGGCGGACGCCGCTGCCGACAAGGACGGCTTCTCCGTGATCTTCAATGGCACGTCGCTCGACGGCTGGGAAGGCAAGCCGGAATTCTGGTCGGTCGCCGATGGGGCGATCGTCGGCCAGACCACGGCCGAGAAGCCCACCAAGGGCAACACGTTCCTGATCTGGAAGCAGGGAACCGTCGGCGACTTCGAACTCCAACTGCTCTACCGGATCACGGGCGGCAACAGCGGGATCCAGTATCGGAGCAAGGATCACGGCGACTTCGTGGTCGGGGGCTACCAGGCCGACTTTGAGGCGGGCCCGACCTATTCCGGCATCGTCTACGAGGAACGTGGCCGCGGCATCCTTTCCAACCGCGGCGAGCGCATGACGATCGCCGCCGACGGCAAGAAGGCGGCCGGCGCGCCGATCGGCAACACGGGCGACCTGCAGAAGGCGATCAAGCCCGGCGAGTGGAACGAATACACCGTGGTCGCCCGGGGCCCCCGGCTGCAGCACTTCATCAACGGCCAGTTGATGTCGGAACTCGTCGACGAGCAGGAGGGCAAGCGTGCCACCGAGGGCGTGCTGGCACTGCAGTTGCACGCCGGACCGCCGATGAAGGTCGAGTTCAAGGAAATCCGCATCAAGAACACGCCGGCGCAGGCCGCCGGCAAGTGACACCGCGGCCCAGCCGCCAGGGAGACATGCCGATGCCGAAACTGACGGTCGAGGGTGCAGGCAGCTTCGATGTGCCCGCCGGAAAACGACTCGTGAACGCCCTCGTGGACGAGTGTGGGACCGACCAGTTGCATGCCTGCGGCGGTGCGGCCCGCTGCACGACCTGCCGCGTGGAATTCGTGTCGGGCGAGCCGGCCCGCATGACGAAGGCCGAGCGGGACGTGCTCGCGGCCAAGGGACTGTCGGGCACTTCCGGGCTGCGGCTCTCCTGCCAGATCGCCTGCGATGCCGACATGACCGTGCGCGTCGTCAGCCGGCTGGCCGGCTCGGGCCGCAAGGACTGCGGACACCGCCCCGGCGACGCGATCGATCCGCCGCCGGAGTGGACCTGACGCGACGCGCTCAGGCCCCGCAGAGTCGCAGCACGATGCCGGCGATCTCCTGCATGGCCAGCGGCCGGGCGTCCGCCACGTCCGGCCGCGAGGCGATGAACACCGTGTCGTGCGCTGCGGCGGGATCGATCGCCCCGTGCGATCCCTTCACGAGTGCGGCATCGAGCGGGATCGCCACGGCCGGCAGCCGCGCGCGGTCGATGTGCAGTTCCAGCGGGTCGTAGCCCGGCTTGCGGTGGATGTCGATCGTGCGCGCGAATGACGGCGCCGATTCGTCGTCCAGCCAGTAGGCATAGCTGTGCCAGGCATCGAGCGCGGTTTCCACCACCACGTCGCCGCAGCGGCTGCCGGCGCCGGGCCGATCGGTCGACTCGAGGCCGGCCGCCACGAGATCGGCAGCGACGAGGACGCGGGCCACGTCGGCCCTGCCCCGGAACAAACCGGCGACCCGCTCGACGTCGCCGGGGGTCGATCCCGTCCCCAGATAGACGTGGGCCACCTGGTGGTCGGCCAGCGCCCAGGCCCGACTGGCTGCGATGTCGAGGATCTCGCCGTCCGGCCCGCTCTGCACGGCGAGCAGTCCCGCCTCGCGCAGGATGCGGTTCGGAAACAGCACCCGCGATACGGGCCGGATCCGATATTCGCCGGCCACCAACACCGTCAGTTCGTCGGGGGCCACGAGCCGGCCGAAGTCCTCCACGAGCGTGCCGATCACGGCGTCGAGCTCGGCACAGGCGCTGCGGGCGGCCGGGCTGTCGGGCCCGCTGCGCTGGGCCGCGTAATCGAGGTGCGGCAGGTAGACGCAGGACACGTGGGGAGCCGCGGCCCGCGCCGCCTCGATGAAGCTGCGGGCGATCCACTGCGACGACTCGATGCCCGCCACCGGCCCCCAGAACTTGTGCAGGGGAAACTCGCCGAGCCGCGCACGGAGGTCCGCGTACAAGGGCTCCGGATTCGTGTGGCACCACATCGTCTCCGTGCCGTCCGGGTTGTGCTTGGGCGCGGGCAGGCAGACGAGGTCGGCCGTGGCCCGCTTCGACTGGAGGAGAAACCAGGCTGCCGTGCGCAGGTCGGGCCGCCGTTCCCGGAGCCGGTCCCAGAGTCGTGGCGCCCGGTGCACGCCATCGGGACTGATCCACATCTCCAGATGCCCGGTGCTCCGCTCGAAGAGCCCGTTGGCCACGATACCGTGGGCCGCGGGCGGCACGCCGGTCGTGAGCGTGGCCTGCACCGGGCAGGTGACCGCCGGGAAGCATGGCGCCAGGGGCAGCCGCTGGCCGCGGGCGGCCAGCGCCGCCAGGGCCGGCATCAGCGGCAGGTCCTCGGCCCGCAGCCCGGGCACCGACAGGAGCAGGATCCGTGGTCTGGGTGCCGTCATGTCATGACTCCGGGGATACGAAACGTCGCAGGAATTCGGCAGACAGCCGGGCCGTCTCCAGCCAGCGCTGGGACTGCCGGGGCAATTCGACGTGCAGTCCGCCCGCGTAGCCGGCCTCGGCCAGGGCGGCGAACAGGCCGACGAAGTCGACAGCACCCGCTCCCAGTGGCAAATGCTCGTGCCGGCAGGCCAGCATGTCGTCGACGTGCACGTTGACGAGTCTGCCCGGCCAGGCACGGAGCACACCGGCGGCGGGCCACTCTCCCATGCACTCGGTATGCCCCGTGTCGAGCGTCAGCGCCAGCGCCGGATGGCCCGCCAGCCGTTCGTGCAGCGCGGCACAGCGGGCCACGCTGTCGACGAACATGCCGGGCTCGGGCTCGAAGCCCAGGGGCACGCCCGCCGCGGCCGCATGGTCGAGCACGGGCCCCAGCGCTGCCGTGAGCCGACCCCACGCCGCCTCCGCGTCCACCGCGTCGTGCACGACACCCGACCAGGTGGAGACGCAGTCGGCGCCCAGGGCCACGGCGACGTCGATGGCCCGCCTCGTGAAGTCACGGCGCCGGTCGCGGCCGGCCCGGTCGGCACTGACGAAGGTCGGCTCGTGCTTGCGCCGCGGATCGAGCAGGTGTCGGGCGCCCGTCTCCACGACACAGCGCATGCCTGCCGCCGCCAGCGCGTCCCGCCAGCGGGCGATCCGCGCCGTCCGGTCGTCGGCGCAGGGATCGATCGTGTGGTGGTCGAGCGTGATCGCCAGCGAACCGTAGCCGAGTTCGGCGAGCAGCGGGATGGCATCGAGCGGATCGACGTCGGCGATCGAATTGGTGACGTAGCCGATCCGCATCCGGGTTTCCCTGGTCATGACGCGCCGCCGATCACGTGGGCGGCACGAGCCGCCTGCCGACGAGGAACAAGGCCAGCAGGCCGAGGAGGGCGACCGCCCAGCGCGGACCGGCGGACGGCAGCACGAGGACGGCGTCGAGCGTGATCATCGACATGATGGCATTGCCGACCGCCGCGCGCACGCGGCCGGACGTGGGGTCGACGACGCCCTGCAGTGCGCGGTACAGGACCGAGGTCCCCAGCACGCCCCACAGCAGCAGCCAGTTGTCCGCGGGGAATCCCGCGACGCCGGCGGGGCTGCCGCCACGCCAGGGCAGCCAGACCTGCGCGGCCGCCACGGCGAGCCCGAGGCCCATGGCGACGGTGCCGGCCACGAGCACCACGGCCCGGCTGCGGCCCGCTTCGTCGCGCGCGTAGAGCGTGATGCCGGCCACGTAGATCGCCATGCCGATCGGGATGGCCCACTCGTGCAGGGCTGAGGGCCCGCCGGCCGCCGTCATGCCCAACAGCCAGTTGAGGCCGCGGCAGCAGCCCATCACCACGGGACCGGCAGGCGTGGCCTTCGCATGCCGGTCGTAGAGCCACACGGCGGCGGTGAGCGCGGCCCCCACGGCGGCCGGCCAGGCCGAGCCGGCGGCGACCGCGCTGCAACAGGCGGCGGCCGAACCCGCGCCGAGCAGGCCGCGGCCGACGGCGGCGGCGGCGGGCACGGCGATCGCGCCGCGCGGCAGCGGCCGCTCCGGCCTCTCCCGGCGGTCGATGTCGACGTCACAGACGTCGTTGAGCACCACGCCCGCGGCGTAGAAGGCGACCGAGGCGGCCACGGCCAGCCAACAGGCGACCGGCGGCCAGCCGGATTGGCCGGTCGCGGACCAGCAGATGAGAAATCCCGCCAGCGAGTCGGCGGCTGCCGTGGCCAGATTGGGAAGCCGCACGAGCCGCAGCCAGTCGATCATGATCAGGCGAGCTCCACGCCCGCCGCCGCGGCCACCCCCAGCAGGTGAGCCCGAGCGGCCCGGGCCGCGTCGTCGGGCCGATCGCGGTAGGGATAGAGCTCCACCGTGATCCAGGTGTCGGGCGTATGCGTGGCGATCGCCCGGAGCACGGCGGCGAAATCGATCGCCCCTTCGCCGGGCACGAGGTGGTGGTGCACGCGGGTGGCCGCGATGTCCTCGACGTGGTAATGCCGCGTGTGGGGCTTCATCCGCGGCACCCATTCGGCAGGATCGTCGCCCACGCAGTAGGCATGCCCGACGTCGAAGTTGAGGCCCAGCGCCGGATGACGCACGCGGTCGGCGAACTCGAGGTATTGCTCGAAGCGCTCGATGAGCAGCCCCGGCTCCGGCTCCACGAGCAGTCCCACGCCGCACTCCGCCGCCACGTCGAGGCAGGGCATGATCTCCTCGTAGAAAATGTCAGTGGCCTGGGCGCGGGTCTGTCCGGCGGCCAGCTCGCCCCCGGGCTCGGTGGAGATCGCCGGCGCCCCCAGGGCCGCGGCCAGCCGCAGGGCCCGCTTCGTATGCTCGCGACGGATGGCGCGGTAGTGGGGGTCGGGATCGGTCCAGCCCGGATGCCAGTAGGGCTGCCGCGGATCGGCGATGGCGTTCATCATGAAGGCGTTGATGTTGGAGATCACCAGGCCGCTGCCGCGGATCGCCGCGCGGATCGCCTCCTTCTGCACCTCCAGCAGGCCCGCCGGCCACGCATGCGGCACGTCCGCCAGCAACTCGATGCCGCCATAGCCGGCGGCGGCGATACGGTCGATCGCCCGGTCCACCGGCACGTCGAGGTAGGCGTTGGAACTGAAGGCCAGCCGGAGTGACATGACGGATCCTGGTGCGGTGCGGGGACGCGGGGCGAACGCCGGAAGTCTATTCCCGCCCCGACGACGACGCCATGCCCGCGCGGCCGTCTGGCCAGAGCAGCACCCGCTGCTCGAACCACAGCGGCCGCAGGGGCAGGCGTTCCAGTTCCGTGTAGTACATGGCTGCCACGTTCACCTCGCGGCGATCCATCAGTTCGATGTGCCTGGCCAGCGGCCCCCAGCGCATGAGCCGGGGAAACACACCGCCCCAGAGCAGCGTCACGAGGATGAACGCCGCGGCCAGGCGCCGGGCTCCGTGCGTCCGCATCATGGTTCCACCACCTTGCGAAACAACCAGCCAAACGTCAGGCTCGCCATTGCCAGCGTGAGCACGAGGTTGAGCAATTGGCCGCCCACGTAGAGCAGAAGCGGCCGGCCGCTGACGAGTGCCGGTGCCAGTTCGCGAAAATTGGTCTGCAGCCCCATGCAGACGAATCCCACGCAGAACAGCCAGCCCCGCAGGCGGGACGTGAATCCCGTGATCGCACCGTCGACCCACAGGGCCTGGGCGGGCCCGCTGCTGAACAGCCAGGAGCAGGCCAGCGACGCGAACAGAAAACCGAGAATGAACCTGGGAAAGCGGCGCCATACCTCGGCTCCCAGCGACCCAGGGGAAGCGTGGCCGGTACGGTCCACCCAGCCCGTCCAGTAGACGGCCACCGCGAAGGCGATCAGGCCGATCATCGAGTTTTGGATCATCTTCACGGTGGCGGCCACCTGCCCCGCCTCCGGGCCCAGCGATTCGCCGGCGGCCACGACGGCCCCGGTGGCGTCGATCGTGCCACCCAGCCAGGCGCCCCCCACAATCGGATCCATTCCCGACCAGGCGATGAACGGCGGCATGGCGACCATCATGATCACGGTGAAGAACAGTGACAGGCCGATGGCCAGCGACAGTTCCTCCTTCTTGGCGCGGCAGGCGGCTGCCGTGGCGATCGCAGCCGACACCCCGCACACGGACATGTCGGCCGACACGACCATGCACAGCGACCGCGACGGAATCCGCAGGATGTGGACGCCGGCCCAGTAGCTGGCCACGAGCACGACCGGCGTCACCAGCCACGAAGTCATCAATCCCGGCAGACCCAGCTCGAGGAGCCGACTCACGAGCACTTCCGCCCCAAAAATCACCAATCCTGTTTTGATGAGGAACTCACCGTTCAGCGCAGAAGCCAGCCAGCGTGGCACACCCACCGTGTTGCCGATCAGCAGGCCGATGGCCAGTGCCCAGAGCGGATACTCGAGGTTGAAGGCGTGGATCAGCGTCTGGGCGGCGAGAAACCAGGCCACGCCCCCCAGCCCGGCGAGCGCGATGCCCCCGGGCAGGAAGCGGCGCAGCGTTGCGCCGCCCAGCCTGGCGCCGGCGGCACCGACGAGCACCACCCAGCCCATGCCCAGGAGGATCGGGCCCACGATCGAGAAACCCTTTTTGTCACGGAAAGACTGGAGCGGCGCGTCGGACCATGCCTGGGGCCGGTCGATCGTGGCGGCCAGCGGCGTGGGCCAGCCCTTGGGGAACAGCTGGCGGCTGTCGGCCTGCTCGCCGGGCCGGGCCTGCCAGGTGACGGCCAGTGCCAGTACCAGGATCACCAGACCGATGAGCGAGGCCGCGGTGTCCTCGGCGACAAACAATCGTGATCGAGCGGAATCGGACATCCAGCCCCCCTCTCAACTCGAGGCACTGCGATATTTGGCCAGCGCCGCCTGGAACACGAGCCGGGAGACCAGCAGCGACAGCAGCGCCGCCACGGCCGCCGCGGCCACCAGGCCCCAGGCCGCACCCGTGAGCGGCTGGGCGATCACGCGGGCGGGCACGTTGACGACGAGCAGGATCGGGATCACGAACGTGCACAGGGCGCGGATCGGCCCGCCCCAGGGCCCGGCGTAGATCTCGGCCGGATAGCGCGAGAAGTTCGTCAGATAAAACCAGAAGTCGTAGAGGCTCTGGTTGCGGCCCATGAGGATCGTGGCCGCCGCCAGCATGATCACCAGCCCGTAGAGGATGGCCACGCCGCAGAGCACGAGCAGCGGATAGAGCAGCCAGGCCACGGCCGGCGGCGGCTGGTCGAGCCGGGGCACGGCCCAGGCCAAAAGCCCCAGCCCGACAACGCCATTGGCGAACGCCGAGAAGTCGACGCGGTGCATCGAGAGCATGAACTGTGCGTCGAGCGGCTGCACGAGCACGCCGTCGAGCCCGCCGCTGCGCACCATCTCCGTGAGCTCCTCGGCGCTGGGCATGAACAGCGCCTGCACGACCGAATTGATGATCAACCCGGTGGCCACGAAGGCGAAGAACGGCTCCCGCGTCCATCCCGTGCCCCTGCCGATCTCGGGGGTGAAGGTGAAGACGAGCAGGTAGAAGGCGAGGTTCATCGACATCCAGCCCAGGCTGGTGACGCACTCGAGGAGAAAATTGGCCCGGAACGTCATGTCCCGCACCAGGCAGGCCCGGGCGCAGGTCAGGAAGATCGAGAGGTAGCGGGCCACGTCAGCCTCCGAAGGCGCTGTAACGCCGTGTGCCCCGCCACCAGGTGACGCGGCAGGCCACCACCATCACCGCCACCCACGCCGCCTCGATCGCCAGCGCCCGCGCCAGCTCGAGGCCGCGGACCTTGCCCAGCCAGACGGCCGCGGGAAAATAGGCCGTGTATTCGAAGGGCAGCCAGCGGACGACGTCGGCCACGCTCGTTCCCGGCAGGCCGGTGGGGATGCCGGCGAGCATGTCGATGGGGAACATGTGGCCCGAGAGCAGGTATTGCACGAGCATGTAACCGAACACGATGCTCGACACCTCCATGAACCAGAAGCCCAGCATGCCCAGCGTGGCCTCCATGAAGAAGCCGAGCAGGAAGGAGAGCAGCAGCGACGCCACGCAGGCGGCGATCGTGACCGCGTCGGGGGCTGTGGGAAAGTAGCCGCGGCACAGCCAGAACACGCCTGCGAAGGGGAGCGCGGCCATGGCGTAGTAGACGAGCTTGTGGGCGACGCGGGCCGCCAGCAGAAACGACACGTAGTCGACCGGCTGGACCAGGTATTTCTTCACGGAACCGTCGCGGACGCTGCGGGCGATGCCGCCGGCCAGCCCCGGCATGCTGGAGAAGGCCCGCGTCAGCATGGTGAGCAGGTAGTAGGCCACGATGTCGTCCCGCGAATAGCCGGCGATGTCGGCGCGGCTGCTGGCGGCATACACGGCCGTCCAGAGGAACATCTGCGTGACGATGGGCAGAAAGCGCATCAGCGTGCCGAGGATGAAGTCGCCCCGGTACACGAGCCGCTCCTCCAGGCAGATGACGAGCATCGTCCACCAGGTGCGCAGGCTGGCCCAGGAGGGCCGGGCCGGGGCGGGCACGGTCATGACACCGCCTCCTGCACGGCGGCCGACCGGCCGCCGGAGCGGAACAGTTCCGCCACGATCTCCTCCAGCGGCACGTCCTCCACCGA
>Ga0129333_10006370_pt1 | contig 11168 bp, 9 predicted proteins | sample CPB6_08_DNA_FD_94474 | JGI IMG/M metagenome (GOLD analysis project Ga0129333, IMG submission 94474) | Freshwater to marine salinity gradient microbial communities from Chesapeake Bay, USA - CPBay_Sum_0.6_0.8_DNA | ecosystem: Environmental > Aquatic > Marine > Coastal | place: USA: Chesapeake Bay...
ATGAAACACTCTGGCCTCCTATTGAAGAGGCGCTGATCAAACAACTCGAGGAAGTTTTCCCCGAGAAGTGCCCTGAAATCACTGCATCCGACAGAGAGATCTGGACTTATGTCGGATCACGCATGGTGGTTCGCATGTTGCGAGCCATTTATCTTGAACAGCAGAACGAGGCTTGACCTATGTGCGGAGGTGGTGGCGCGGCTCGACAGGCTCAGGAGAACCGCCAGCAGCAGGAGCGCCTGGCGCAACAGCAGATGGAGGAGCAGCGGCGGCAGGCCGAGGCCCTTGCTGCGCAGCAGGCCGCCCAGGCTGAGGCGATCCGCCAGCAGCAGGTTGCTCAGCAGCAGGCCTATGAACGGATGATCGCGGAGCAGCGTGCCGTCCAGGCTGCACAGGCAGAAGCCCAGCGTGTGGCCTACGAGCAGCAGCAGACCCGCGCAGCACAGGCGCAGCAGGAAGCACAGGCTCGCTACGAGGCACAGCTCGCTGCACAGCGCACGGCACAGGAGGCCGCGGCCAAGCAGCAGGCGGATCTTGTTGCTCAGCAGCGTGCTGAACAGCAGGCCCAGTACCAGCAGCAGCGTTCCGACGAGGCCGAGCGGTACCAACAGATGATGGCGCAGCAGCGTGCTGCCCAGGATCGGGCCATGGCCGAGCAGACTGCTGCAACCGAACGCGCCCGTGCTGAAGCGCAGGCCCGTGCCGAGGAGCAGAAGCGCATCGCCCAGGCGCCGCCTGCTCCGCCCCCGAACCCCAGTGCATCCAGCAGCAAGCCCACCCTGGAGATCACGCCCACCATGCGTGGCGCTGGCCGTGGGCGCCGTCGCATGCGCACTGACACTGGTCGCGCAGGCGCCCCGACCGCTACCAGCCTGTCCATCCCCGGCGTGTGATAGCCAATGGAACTGAACCTCGCTGCCAACGTCGACCGCCAGTCCAAGCCCTAGGGCTATGGCGAGGGGAAGGCTGCCGCCAAGTACGCCCGGCTCTCCGGTAACCGCAACGCCTTCCTGCAACGGGCACGGGATTGCAGCAAGGTCACCATTCCAGGCTTGATCCCCGACGAGGGTGGCTCAGACCGCGGTGGCCTCAAGACTCCGTACCAATCGCTTGGCGCCAGGGGTGTGAACTACCTGGCCAGCAAGCTGCTGATGACGCTGTTCCCCCCTAACAGCGCCTTCTTCAAGCTCGAGGTGGACGACCTGGCGCTGCGCATCGCAGAGCAGGGGGCAGAGGTGAAGTCAGAACTGGATGCTGCCCTGGTGAAGGTGGAGCATGCAGTGATGTCAGTGCTCGAGACCGCCAACGGTCGGGCCTCGATGCACGAAGCGTTCAAGCACCTGCTGGTCGGCGGCAACGTCCTGCTGTACGTCGACACCGATGGCATCAAGGTCATCCACTTCAACCGCTTTGCTGTGACCCGTGACCCGATGGGGAACGTGGCCTGCATCGTGGTGGAGGAGGAGGTGTACCCCGAGGTGCTGCCTGCCGAGTTCTACGAACTGGTCATGCAGGCACGCGACGAGGAGGACGAGGAGGAGGGGCACAAGGAGAAGGCCCTCAAGATCCACACCTACATCGAGTACGAGAAGGGCAAGTGCCACTGGTACCAGGAGTGCAAGGGCAAGGAGATCCCTGGCACCCATGGCATGTGTGATGCCGAGGTGTCGCCCTGGATCCCGCTGCGCTTCAACCGTGTCGACGGTGAGGAGTACGGCAGGGGCTACGTCGAGGAGTACCTGGGCGACCTGTACGCCTTGGAAGGCCTGTACCGGGCCATGCTCGAGGGCACAGCAGCCGCAGCCAAGATCCTCTTCCTGGTCAACCCCAACGGCACCACCCGACCCCGCACCCTGCAGAACGCACCCAACGGCGCCATCGTCCAGGGCAATGCAGCTGATGTGACGGTCATCCAGTCACAGAAGCAGCAGGACTTCGGCATCGTGCTGCAGACCATCGCTCGCATTGAGGAGCGCCTGCAGTTCGCCTTCCTGCTGAACACCGCCATTCAACGACCAGGTGAGCGGGTGACTGCGGAAGAAATCCGCTTCATGTCACAGGAGCTCGAGGCTGGCATCGGTGGCCTGTACTCGATCCTCACGCAGGAGCTGCAGCTGCCCCTGGTGCGCAGGCTCATGCACCTGATGCGCAAGCAGCGCAAGCTCGCACCGTTCCCCAAGGTGCAAGGCAAGTCCCTGGTGAGTCCCAAGCCTGTTACCGGACTCGAGGCCATTGGCCGCGGCGACGACCGCAACAAGCTGGTGGACTTCCTCTCTGTGGTGAACCAGGCCCTGGGTGCCGAGACCATGAGTCGCTACATCAACGTGCCTGAGGCGCTGATGCGTCTGGCTGCGTCGGAATCCATCGACACCACCAACCTGGTGAAGACAGCAGATGAACTAGCTGCTGAAGATCAAGCTGCACAGCAACAGCAGCAGCAGATGATGGAGATGCAACAACAGCAGGACAACCTGCAGGCTGGCCTTAAGTCGCCAGCTCTGGCCAGACTGACCGAGGGTTATGTCCAACAACAACTCGCAGAAGGAGGAGCAGTCGATGCCCCGCTCAACCGCCCCGAAGGAAACCAGCCAGCAGCAGGCTGATCCAACCTGTCTGATTGGCAAGCCTGCCGATGTACCTCAGCCCAAGACTGAGGAGATCACCATTGGCAAGGTGGACCGCAAACCGGAACCACCCGCTGCACCCACGCCTGTCGTCTCCACAGATGACGACGGCACCATCACCATCAAGTAACCACCCACCATGCCTGAAGCTGTCACCTTCGTAGAAAAAGAAACCCCGGCACTCTCCCCCGAAAATGAGGAGATGCTGAAGGCCATGCAGGAGCCTCCCGCCGAGGAAGCGCCCACGCTGCTGGCCGGGAAATACAAGTCCGTCGAGGACCTGGAGAAGGCCTACAAGGAACTGCAGACCAAGCTCAGCCAGCCAAAGACTGCTGAGCCTGTCGACACCACCGAGGAGGCCGAGGAGGCTGCACCCGAGGAGGAGGAAGAGGACAAGGAGGACAAGCCTGCTGCCAACGCCCGGGAGATCTACGGCGACCTGATTGGCTCCCGGATGGAGGAAGCCAACATCGACTTTCAGTCGATGACGGACAGGTGGACATCCACCGGCAAGCTGGATGATGGCGACTACGACGCCCTCCAGGGGGCAGGCTTCACCCGTGACATGGTGGATGCCTACCTCACTGGCCTGAACTACAAGGCCGTGCAGGACTCTGCGCTCACCGTGCAGGAGATCAATGCCATCAAGCAGGAGTACGGCGGCGAAGCTGAGTATGCGGCCATGCTGCAGTGGGCTGGCTCCAACCTGTCCAAGGAAGAACAGGATGCGTTCAACCAGGTGGTCAACACCCAGTCGTTGAACGTGGCACGCCTGGCCATTGCAGGCCTGCATGCCAAGTACACCGCTGCCGAGGGCCGTGAACCCAAGCTCATCGGTGGCAAGACATCCAAGGCTTCTACGGATCGCTTCGAGAGCACAGCACAGCTGACTGCTGCGATGGCTGATCCGAAGTACAAGACTGATCCTGCGTATCGCCGGAAGGTTGAAGAGAAGCTGGCTCGCTCAAGTATCCTGTAGGCTTGAAGAGCAGAAAGCAGAAGAGCCCCGGTCCCCAAGTCCGGGGCTTTTTCATGCGTGGAATAGGTGCTTACACTTCAGACACCTAGACCCGCTCACTGAAGCGACGGCCCTCTGCGGAGGACACCCCCAGTGGAAGGGAGACAGAGGTCGGGTAACAACCCAACTTCTCTAGGAGTCCAACAATGGCTGCTCCCAATTTCGACGCCTCGCGTCTTGGTCTTGTCAACAACGCAGGTGGTGGCACCTGGGCTGGCGACAACGCCCTGTTCCTTCAGATCTATGGCGGCGAGGTTCTCACCGCGTTCCGCAAGGCCACCGTGTTCGAGAGCCTGCACAAGGTCCGCACGATCAGCAACGGCAAATCGGCAAGCTTTCCGATCATCGGCCTCAACAGTGCTGCGTACCACACGCCTGGCACCATGCTCACCGGCACCCAGGTGAAGCATGCCGAGACCGTCATCAAGATCGACGACAAGCTGGTGAGCCAGGCCTTCGTCGCGGACATTGATGAGGCCAAGAACCACTACGACGTCCGCTCTCAGTACACCACTGAGATGGGCAACGCACTGGCCTACACGTTTGATAAGAACGTGGCAGCCCAGATTGCCAAGGCCGCTCGTACTGCCACCAACTTCAACACCGACCTGCCCGGCGGCACCCGCGTGAAGATCGTGGCTGCCAGCAAGAACGCCATCACTGGCGCCCAGCTGGCCACTGCGCTGTTCGCAGCAGCCCAGGCCATGGACGAGAAGAACCTGCCTGAGAACGAGCGTTACTGCGCTCTGGCTCCGGCTGAGTACTACAAGCTCGTCCAGGAAACCAACGTCATCAACCGTGACTGGGGCGGCCAGGGCGCCTATGCCGATGGCACCGTGCTGAAGGTTGCTGGCATCTCCATCATCAAGTCGAACCACCTGCCCAGCACCAACCGCAGTGCTGCAGCTGGTGAGAACAACGACTACAGCGCCGACTACACCAGCACTGTCAGCCTGGTCTGGCATCCCAACTGCGTCGGCACTGTGAAGCTGATGGACCTGCGCACCGAGATGACTGGTTCCGACGTTCACGCTCTGTGGCAGGGCACCTTCATGGTGGCCTCCATGGCGCTGGGCACCGGCATCCTGCGCCCCGACTGCGCGGTGGAGATCTACACCGCCACCACCTGATCCCGTGTCTCTCGGGGGCCTTCGGGCCCCCTCTTTTTTTCTTTCCACCCCGGAGCCACCCATGGCACTGACGCGCACCACCTTCCTCGAGGCCGTGAACATCACGCTTCGGATGATGGGCGAGGCTCCCGTCGACAGCGTGGACGGTCAGTTCGGCTACGCCCAGCAGGCAGCGGACATGGTGAATGACGCCAGCCGCAAGCTGCAGAACGAACCGTGGACGTTCAACACCGACTACCAGCGCAAGCTGCAGCCCGATGGTGTGACCAAGCAGATCAAGGTTGGCAACAACGTGCTGCGGGTTGAGCTCAACCCTTATGACTACCCGGACTTCGAGGTGGTGCTGCGCGGCGACAAGCTCTATGACCGCCGCAAGAACACCTACGAGTTCACCCAGGACATCGTGGCGGACATCACCTATGTCCTCGACTGGGATGAACTGCCTGAGTACGCCCGGCAGTACATCGCAGTGAAGGCAGGCCGTGAGCTGCAGGAGATGCTGATTGGCTCAAGCGACCTGACGCAGATGAACTTCAGCAAGGAAGCTGAGGCTCGCACTGCCTTCATCGAGATGGAGACAACCATCAGCCCGCACAGCATGCTGAGCGGGAACCCCAACCTGGCTAGCAAGTACCTGGGGTACGTCCCATCTCAAGCACTCCGTCGCTACTGATCCGATGCCTCTTGTCAGCAGCACGATCCCCAACCTGATCAACGGGGTGAGTCAGCAGCCTGCCGCGCTGCGCCTGGCTTCGCAAGCCGAAGCTGTCGTCAACTGCATGTCCAGTCCGGTGGAGGGCCTAAAGAAGCGGCCCTGCGCTGAGCACATCAAGCAGCTGTTTGCAGGCAGTGCTGGCACGGGTCGTCCGTTCTTCACCATCGTGGACCGCGATGGCGTCAACGAATACGGAGTGCTGCTCCAGGACGGTGCCATCAGGGTGTTTGACCTGGACGGCACCTTGAAGACGCTGACCACACCAGACGGGGTGGGCTACCTGGACGTGACCGGCGAGCCCAGCCAGGCGTTCCGTGTGGCCACCGTGGCGGACTTCACCTTCATCGTGAACCGGGAGAAGGTGACGGCCATGCTGACCGGGGCTGGCGACAAGAGCCCCACCTACGGCACCAAGTCGATGGTGTTCGTGAAGTCAGCCCAGTACAACACCACTTACAGCGTCACGGTGAACAGCACCACCGTGACGTACACCACGCCTGTGGTGGGCAGCGGCCAGCCCAACACCGTGACCATTGCCAGCAGTCTGGCCAGCAGCCTGTCGTCGGCCCTGGGCGCTGGATGGACCGTCAGCTCGACGGACTACATCATCGAGATCCAGAAGAACGACGGCACCGACTACACGCTCAAGGCCACTGATGGCTTTGACGGTGCATCCATCCGCGGCATCAAGGGTGTGGTGAGCGCCATCACGGACCTGCCGGTGATTGCCCGGCATGGCTTCATCGTGCGCATCCAGGGCGACACGGCCAGCGACTTTGACGACTGGTACGTGAAGTTTGAGACCAATGCAGGCAGTGGCTTTGGGGAAGGCGCATGGGTGGAAACCGTGGCGCCTGCCATCAACTACAAGCTGGATGCGACGTCCATGCCGCATGTGCTGGTGCGCAACCAGGACGGCACGTTCACCTTCAAGAAGTACGACTGGGGCAACCGGCTGGCAGGGGATGAGACCACTGCCCCGGACCCTTCCTTCATTGGCCACACCATCCAGAACATCACGGTGTTCAGGAACCGGATGGCGCTGCTGTCGGATGAGAACGTCATCCTGTCGATGGCTGACGAATACGGCAACTTCTTCCCGGAGACCGTGCAAACGGTGCTCGACTCCGACCCCATTGACCTGTCAACCGGCGGCAACCAGGTGAGCCTGCTGCTGGCTGCAGTGCCGTTTGCCAGCACGCTGATGCTGTTCAGTCGGCAGGGGCAGTTCCGCATGGACACCGGCTCCCTGACCGCTCAGCCGCTGACACCCAAGACGGCCAGCATCACGGCGATGACGGCCTTTGAGCTGCTCGATGGTTCAGACCCGGTGGCAGTGGGTCGCACGATCTTCTTCCCGGTACCGCGTGGATCGTATGCAGGCCTGCGGGAGTACTTCCTGCCGGATACCACCAGCCCGGTGCCTGCATCGGACGAGGTGACAGCAGCAGTGCCTCGCTACATCCCCAGCGACATCGTGCAGATCACGGCGTCCGTGGGTGAAGAGATCGTTGCGGTGCTGAGCAAGTCGCAGCCCACCCGCCTGTACATCTACAAGTTCTTCTTCCAGGGCGATCAGAAGCTGCAGAGCGCCTGGTCCTACTGGGAGTTCCAGGGCGCCAAGTCGATCCTGGGCATGCAGTTCCTGGGCAGCGACCTGTACATGGTGGTGCAGTACAGCGATGGGGTGTACCTGGAGAAGGTGGTGTGCCGCCCGGAGAACATCGACCCTGGTGCCACCTACGAATTGCTGGTGGATCGCAAGGCCAGTGAAGCCAGCTGCACGGTGGCGCTGACCAACCCTGCAGGCCTTGACGTGCAGTCGACTGTCACGCTGCCGTACCCCCGCTCGACTGGCGCCACCTACGTGGTGGTGGGTCGGGAGTATGCGGGCAACACCATCCAGCCCGGGCAGGTGATCTTCCCCATCTCCCAGGGCAGCAACACGTTGGTGGTACGTGGCGACCTGACTGCTGCGAAGTTCTGGGTCGGGGAGCTCTACCCCATGCGGTATGAGTTCAGTACGCCGTACCTGAAGGAGCAGCCCACAGGCGGCGGCATTGCAATCATCGGAGGACCGAAGCTGCAGATGCGCACCTGGACGGTGATGCACGACAAGGCGGCGCACTTTGAGCTGTGGGTCACACCCCGTGGCCGCACCACCCGCAAGCACCCGTACAACGGCCTGGTGTTGGGTGACCCTGGCGCCAAGCTGGGCCAGGTGTCGCAGCTGGTGGGCAAGTTCCGTGTGCCCGTGATGGCGCAGAACATCGACACCAGGGTGGAGATCTATAGCAACAGCCCACTGCCGTGCCGGGTGCAGTCGGCAGAGTGGGAGGGCTTCTACTTCTCCCGCACCAGTCGTCTGTGAATCCAGCTGCGTTCACCCGCCCCAGTCGGCCATCAGACATCCCGGTGGTGGCCGACAACATGCGGCAGGCGGACATTGCAGAGCTGGCAGCAGGGGACGGTGCAACACCCAGGGATGCGCTGCTGTACTGCCTGTTGCATGGCAGGCCTTGCATGACCATCTGCAAAGGCGACGACACGCCTGTGGCCATGTGGGGCGTAGTGCCTGCAGGTCACCCAGTCGGTCGGGTGTGGATGCTGGGCACCGATGAGCTGGTGCAGAACCCGCAAGTGCGGATGCGATTTCTGCGTGGAGTGAAGGAGCATTTTGCAGTGCTGGATCGCCAGTACGCTGTGCTCTGGAACCGTGTGGATGCACGCAACACCATTCACATCCGATGGATCAAGTGGATGGGCTTTACCTTCGTTGCCGAGCGACCAAACTACGGGGCAGAAGGTCGACTGTTTTTGGAGTTCTGTAAGGCAAGCCCATGTGCGCTCCAGCTGCTGTAATCGTCCCCATCGTCACGTCGGTCGCATCCATCGGCCTGGGGATTGCGTCGGCGGTCAGTGGTGCTCGAGCTGCTGAGACTGCTGCTGTTGCTGCGCAGGGAGCATCGCAGTACGACTTCATGCTGCGCCAGGGCCAGGCGGATTATCAGTTTGCTGAAGCGACGCGGCAGGCACAGTTCCAGTTTGGTGTTGAGCAAGCCCGGCTGGACTATCAGTTCGCTGAAGCAACGCGAGCCCAGGAGTATCAGTACCAAGAAGCGAACCGGCAGATGGAGTACCGATTCCAGGAGGAACTGCGTAATTCAGAACTGCAGTATCAGAACCAGTTGATGGCGAGGGATTACGAATACCAGAGCCAGTTCCTGCAATACGACTACGCCCGCGCCGAGCAGGTCAGGCAGAACGAATACAAGTTCGCTGTTGAGACCCAGCAGTACGAGATGCAGATGGCCGAGCAGCGCCGTCAGCAAGCCTTCCAGGAGTTCCAGGTCCAGCAGCAGTTTGAACAGCAGCAGGGTCAGGTGCAGATGAACCGTGCCTACGAGGAGGCCCGCCGCGTTCAGCAGGAGGACGTCATCGCACAGAACGCAGCCTTGGCTGGCTTTGCGTATGAGAACGAGCTGCGCCAGATCGACCTGATGTACATGCAGGAGGAGGAGGCCGCATCGCAGAAGAAGATGGCAGCCTCTCGAGATGTGGCGCAGGCCCGGGCTGAGATCCGCGCATCGGGCCGCGTCGGCAACACCGTCGACAACCTGATTGCTGATTACAACCGGCAGCAGGCCATGTTTGATTACGCCACCAACCGCAACCTGGCGTTCACCGGCATGAGCCTGCAGGAGCGCAAGCGTGGCTCCCAGGCGCAGTACGCCGCTCGCATGGCATCAGAGCAGCCGTACCTCAAGCAGCCAATTCAGGACGCCATGCGTGGCGCATCGTTCGTTGCAGGCTCTGGCGTCGCACCCATCAAGGGTGTGGTCGGTGGTGGCGTTGCACCGCTCATGGGCGCAGATCCCATCCGCGGCAGCGTCACCCGTGGTCAGGCAACCAGGGGCCAGGTCACCCGTGGCACGGCCTTCATGCCGACCATCACTCGCGCTCCGGTGTACCAGGGCTTCCAGCCCCCTGGTGCCAACACCACGGCCTACTGGCTGCAAGGCGCAGGAGCAGTCGTCAGCGGCATTGGCAGCGTTGTCAACGCTGTTGACGGCTACAAAGACTGGAAAAAAGGTCAGCCCGGTCGCAAGAAGTAACCCATGGCACGCCCCTCTCTCGGCCCCGCCTACGGGGACATCGACAAGGCCACACCGGCCCGACTGCTTGGCGGTATCCCGCAGTCCAACAGTCAAGGTGCTATCGGCACGCAGTCGCTGCAGGCACCGGTCCTACAGGCCGTGTCGCAGCTTGTTGAGACCTTCAGTGCACCAGGGCGACTCAACACGCTGAGGGCCCCTGTAGAGCTGCCTGGTGCCCCGCAGATGGGAGCGCCCCAGCGCATGGTGGTGTCGGGTATCCCTGAAGTGGGAGCTCCACTGCCTGCATCCCTGCCGCGACCACCGCAACTGCCTGGCTCGACCGTTGGGTTTAGCCAGACCCAGGAGCAGGTCGTCCAGCAGAACAGCGTGATCCAAGCGCCGTACATGGCGCCCAACTGGACACCGTTCACCAATACGGGTGTGCAGCGATCTGCTGAACTGCGGCAGCTGTCGCAGGCACTGGGCAGCTTCAGCAGCTACTTCGATGACCTGAACCGCCAAGTCGCCATCCGTGAGGAGCGGATCGACAAGAGAGCGCAAGGCGCAGGTGGAGCCCTGGCCGCTCAGGCCAGCCAGGTGGGGATGTTTGGCAGCCTGCAGGAGTTCCAGAAGGAGCTCGAGAAGGGTGTTGCTGAAGGCCGTGCGGGCTATGCGGAGATGCTGCAGCGATTCCAAGCCGCTGACCCCCGGGCCCTGCGGTACGCAGCAGTCGGCATCCAAGACGCCTATGTGAAGAACAGCCTGGCCACGCTCAAGGAGCGTGTGAACCAGACCAAGACGTTGCTTGACGGTCGTCCTGTTGAGACCGTCAAGCCGGAAGACCCGGAGTTCCAGCGGATGATGACGGCCTTGGCGTTCCCGAAGGGAATGTCAGGCCTGATGCCTGAGGTGCTGTCGGCCAACGGCCAGCAGCTGCAGGCCATCTATGGCTCGATCATGTCCGACCAACAGAAGAAGGTCGGTGGGTACAAGACACAGAAGGCCAAGGAAGGCTTGGCTGCTGTGCGTGATGGCAACGCTGCACAGCTGGTGAATGGTGGACTGTCGACTGCGCAGGTCGCCGCCAACCTCACTGCCGCCCTGGATGGCTTCTACAGCTCCAGCGGTCAGACGTCTGAGGAGTACCAGAAGGAGAAGGAAGGCTTTGCCAAGGGCTTTGTGAAGTCCGTGCTGGCAGCTTCTGGTGGCGATTGGAGCAAGGCCAAGCTCGCACTGGCCAAGGTGCCTGAGGTGCTGGCCCAGGTGCAGGCTGGACCCAAGGGCCCCGATGGCAATGCACCCCTGCTGCTTGAGCAGATCGGTGGCCTCGAGGGTCTGTACGACATCACCAAGGAGCTGCGAGAGCAGGTGCTGGCAGAGCAGACCCTGCAGGACAACATCAAAGGCCGCGAAGCGCAGGAGCAGGTGGAGGTCGACATCCAGGCTGCTTTCACGCCAGACGTGCTGGCTGACCCTGCACGGATCGACGTCACTGAGACAGCACTGCTGGCCCGTGGTCGTCAGCTCTATGGCAATGACCCAGAGATGGCATTGGCCTACGAGGAGAAGGTGAAGAAGCACACG
>Ga0129333_10006372_pt1 | contig 11166 bp, 16 predicted proteins | sample CPB6_08_DNA_FD_94474 | JGI IMG/M metagenome (GOLD analysis project Ga0129333, IMG submission 94474) | Freshwater to marine salinity gradient microbial communities from Chesapeake Bay, USA - CPBay_Sum_0.6_0.8_DNA | ecosystem: Environmental > Aquatic > Marine > Coastal | place: USA: Chesapeake...
CAAGGTGCTATAGCTACCAATGCAGTAGGGCACGTCGGGTTTGTAGGCTTTGCCATGAATCACTATGGGCAGCTTGTGGGTCAGCGCATGTTGTACCAAGAAACTGGCTAGGTTACGGGCCTGCACTTCCCTGGCATGCATGATGGTATCAAACATGTCGTAGCCAAGATCATATTCCTGTGCCAACCAGCGCAGCGCAATGTTGTCGCGTGGATGGCAAGCACCTGCATCACCCATGCCTGCTGTCATGTATTTGGGTCCCATGATGCGCATGGTACTCTGGGCCAAGGCATCTGTGACCACATCCACATTGATGTTGCCGATCTTCATGGCAAAATCCTGGATCATGTTGGCTAAGCCCACCTTAGCTGATATGAATGTGTTGTAGAAGATCTTGATAGCTTCGCATTCATCCCAGGTGCCTGTCACATAGCGTGGATTGTTTTTCATCAATGGGCGATAGATATCGATCAGGTCGCGCATCTCGCTGGGGTCTCCGGTTTCAGTACCAATCATGACCATCTCAGGATTGGCCATGTCCCATTTTACAGATCCCATGGCTATGAGATAGGGATTGTACAAGAACTGATGTTGTGGGTCCAGCAAGGTAGCGAAATGACGTCGTGTGGTACCGGGTAGCACTGTGCTGATCAGCACCACACGCTTGGCGCTGGTAGCATGTTGATTGATTTGGCATAAGGCGTCTTTCACGGCGTCGTGACCAAAATCTCTGGGTTCCATGTGGCTGCTGGGTATCGAACCATCATAACCTTCAGCATGTGGCGTGGGTACGGCTATAAAGATCCAATCGCTATGTTGTACCACTTGTGAGATATCGCAAACTTCAACCAGCGAGCTGGTTCGTGGGTAAATATCATACCCACGCACTCGGTACTTTTCTGCAAAAACCTCTGCGCAGTCCAGGCCCAGTTTGCCCAAACCAATAAAACCAATATTCAACATGAGTATTCCTCTTGATAATTTGTATAATTTCTTGGACGCACTAAACAACGACGATATCGTAATTTATCGGTTCTTTCCGCATGGTTCAAAAAAACTCAGTGACCTCTGTCAACTCAAACTGGAGGACGGGGAACAGAAATGGCCTTATTTCAAAAGGATAAATCGCTCGACCATGATCTGTCATGATCAAGAACCTCTGAGTTATGATCTATATGATGGATCAGCACCAATACAACAAATGTTTGATGAGATATCTGCTAAGGGTCTAAGGAACAAACCTTGGATACAACAACACAAGCCTGGAACCATACCATTGGTGATCGAATATGCCCAAAAATTCAATCTAAGAGCTGCATTGGATTGGGCCATTAATCTCCATGATGATATCCTATTGGTACATTCAGAACAAAGATCCATTGACCTACAGCGTTATGAACAAAATGGATTCATTGGGGTCTATTGGTGGGCACATGCAATCATAGCTAGAGATTGGTTCCGTTATGCTCAGCACGACACAAAACTAGACCATCGTCGGCCCACTGACACTATTTTTTTGATCTACAACCGCGCTTGGTCCGGCAGCAGAGAATATCGGTTGAAATTCACGGAATTGTTAGTGCAGTACGATTTGCAAAATGCATGTCAAATGCGATTCAATCCTGTGGATCAAAATACTGATTATCATGATCATGTGTTCAAGAATACGGATTTCAAAATAGAAACCATGGATCTTGAAACACGATTCCCTCTCAATACCGCCGTTTCTTCAGACAGTGCTAGCTATGAAGCCAGTGATTATCAAAACACCCAGATCGAAATAGTGTTAGAAACCTTGTTTGACGATCAAAGATTGCATCTAACCGAAAAAGTATTTCGCCCTATCGCCTGTGGCCAACCATTCGTGATCGCAGCAACACAAGGAGCTTTGGCATACATCCGCAGTTATGGATTCCAAACATTCCATCCTTGGATTGATGAAACATATGATAGCATATCGGACCCCAAGGAACGTTTGGTAGCTATAGCAGCAGAAATGCAACGTATCACGAATATGGATGCGAGCACACGCCAAAAAATCATGACAGAGATCAGAAAGATAGCACTACACAACAAGGCATTGTTTTTTTCCGACCATTGGCACCAAAGCGTGATCAAAGAATATCAACAAAATCTTGTTGTGGCCAAACACAAATTACAAACCCGTACCAAAGGAAAACTCTGGATCGATTTCCGTAAATTCCTCAAAAAAGTAGACCCCAGCAACATGTCTTGGTGTTTGATGGGACTTAAGGTTTTTTGGGGAGGAAAAAAAGAACTGGTAGAAATATTCCAATGGTTGCGGAATCACAATAACACACTATTACCCCAAACAAACAACAGTAAATACCGGCATGAGCTGGTTCAAACACACACCCCCACGTTATCCCCAACCCCAGCCAACTCCCACCCCGCAAAATCCCAGTTAAATACAGGATGCACAAACATCCCGTGATCTTGTTGGTGGTGCTGGCCATGGCAGCTTGCACTGCCCCAAATACCTTGCCTCCTCCACCCCAGGAACCCACGGGTGGTTCACACACAAGATTCTGCGGGCCAGGTCAAAATCCACGAGATAATCTATGTAGAGAATGGTCAGCAGATCAACGGTCAGGTGCGGTAGGCAGAGGATACCATGATGAAAATTGATACACTGAAAAAGGTCTTGCTGACACCATGGACAGCCGTAATCACCCTAGCCCTGATCGTGGCTCTGCGTGTGATGGATCCCTCATTTGTGGAATCTGTACGCCTGCGCTACTTTGATACACTAATCACAGCGCCAAGAACAGTGCCCGCTGCTACACGCTTGGTCACTGTGGACATAGATGAAGCAGCACTTGACCGGTATGGACAATGGCCTTTCGGCAGGGACATATATGCCCAACTGATCCAGGAACTGTATGCTAGGAACGCACACCTAGTGGTGTTTAATGTGCTCATGCCCGAGCCTGATCGTCAAGGTGGTGATGCTGCCCTGGCCCGTGTGCTGCGCCAGCATCCTGTGATCCTGAGCAACACACCTGCACAAGCAACCAAGAACCAACTACGTCGCCCAGGCGCCAGCATTATCAACTCAGAATACATGGGCTTGATTGTGGAATATCCTGGACTCATAGCCAATGTGCCTGCGTTAGAACGAGCAGCAGCAGGTGTGGGAACCACCAACACCTTGCCTGAAATAGACGGTGTGAACCGCCGCTTGCCCTTGGTGGTCACTGTGGGTGAACAGCTCTATCCCAGCGTGGCCTTAGAAACACTGAGAGTGGCCGCTGGTGATCCCAGCTTCCAGATCAAGCTGAGTGCAGTGGGTGTGGACAAACTGCGAGTGCCTAAATTTGGTGCCATCAGCACAGACAATCTGGGTCGTGTGTGGATAGACTGGAGCCAGCGATCTGAAAGCTACAGCATGATGGACCTACCCAAGGACCTGAGCCAGGCCATAGTGGTAGTGGGCACAGCAGCAGCTGGTATTGGCAATCCTGTGTCCACTGCTCGTGGTGCTGTGTGGCCACATGAACTACAGGCCGCTGTGATAGCTACCATGGCCAATGACACCAACATACAGCGACCTGACTGGGCAGATGGTGCTGAGATCTTGGCCATCATTATGGCAGGATTGTTACTACTTTTCTTGACGAGGTACACTTATGCAGGTTTGGCTACGGTGGTTGTGTTGGTTATCGGCGGCATTGGTGCTAGCCGCTACGCTTACAGTGACTTTTTATTCTTATTTGACGCTACTGCCTTTGGAGCTGGCATCATCCTTGTCGCTCTGCATGCCTATGGTGTCAAGTTCGTCTCAGAGTTCCTACAAAAACAACAAATAAAGCGGCAGTTCGGCACATACCTGAGTCCTGCCATGGTAGAACGGCTGCAACAGAATCCTGAACTATTGAAGCTGGGAGGAGAGAGCCGTGAACTCAGCATCATGTTCACGGATGTGCGTGGCTTCACTTCAATCTCAGAACACTATGGTGAGAATGTGCAAGGACTCACACAGATCATGAATCGCTACATGACAGCCATGACTGCCAAAATAATCAGCAATCAAGGCACGTTAGACAAATACATTGGTGACGCACAGATGGCTTTCTGGAATGCTCCCTTGGACGATCCAGATCATGCACGTCATGCAGTGGCCACAGCATTGGAAATGATGGGGAGCTTGGATGCATTTAATAAAGAAATCTCTACGGAAGGTGTACCACCTTTTGGCATGGGCCTTGGTATTAACACTGGTACCGTTGTGGTTGGTAATATGGGCAGTAGCCAGCGGTTTGACTACACTTGTCTTGGCGACAGCGTCAACCTTGCGAGCCGACTGGAAGGACAAAGCAAGCCCTACGGTGTCAAAATCGTATTGGGCCCGAAAACGGCACAACAAGTAACAGCGGATTATCTAGTGCTGCCCTTGGACTGCATCGCTGTGAAAGGCAAAAAGGAAGGCGTGGATATCTACACTGTGTTAGGCCTGCGCAGTGAAGTAGCTCACCAAGAAGCAGACATCCAGATGCATGAAGCCATGCTAGAATTGTATAGGCAGAAAAAGTTTGATCAAGCTATCAAATTCTGCGACATGCTGCGTGGTCGTTGGGCAGGTGCCATGGATCACTACTATGATGCTTGGGTAGAGCGCTGTGTGGAGATGAAGCACCAGACATTGCCTGATGACTGGGATGGAATTTTCAGAGCATCATCAAAATGAAACAACTGTTAACCGTGTGTTTGCTCATGATAGGTATCCCAGCAGCCAGTCAAATGCCTAAACCAAACTGGCAAGAGGAACCCCAGACCTACAGTTTCCAGACCATATGCCTGGGCAGCACAGAAATGCTGGGACGACTGTTCACCTTAGGTGAAAGACCTTGGATTTCAGCAGACATGAAAGATGACAATAAACAGATAGGCCTGTTGGTATTTTGGATCAATCCCAACAACAGTAACTGGACTGTGACCGCCACATTACAAAGCACCAGTTGCATCTTGGCCGCGGGCACTGGGTTCAAAGAAGTGACCCAACGGCCAAGTATCTAGACCACGCTGATAGCGAAATTGCAGGCTTCTACCACATAGCGGAACATGACTTCATTGCCAGCACATTCCTGCGCTGCGCGGATGTCTCGTATCTCCCCCAGCAACCAGTTGCGTTCTTCCCAGCTCAGTTGACCGGCCTTGTATTGCTCTGAGATTTCTTGTATTTCCAGTTCTAATGGATGCATTATCTTCCCTTCAGGGCCGTACGGGCCGCTGCTACTCGCTGATGCGCGGTTTTCTTACCTAGTTCACAAAATATCCGTGAACCACCTTGACTCATTTTGGCTGCATGTTGCTGTAGACCACGCAGGTTGATGGCTTGTGGGTCCCGGCGCCACTCGGCATATCTTGCCAGTTGCTCACTGGCATCTGCTACCACGTGCCAATCAGGTCTGTCACAGTTCACACGTTCTAGAGCTATGTCCACCCTAACCAAGTGATCAAACAGCACAGGATCATGTGGTCTGGGCCATATCTCACGTATGGTGCTGCAACCACTCAGTAACACAGCAATGATCAGCCAACGCATCACTGTGTGCCTTTACGACTTTGATAGAACTCATTGAGCTTGGTCACTGTGCGATTGGCGTAATCTGCGAACAAGAATGGAAATACGCTGTGTATCAAACAGGCCAGGCCTGCTGAAAGCATGCTCACTGAAATAAACAAGGCAGCTCGCATGTGCTCAAGATAGGATTCGTTGAGAGATGCTGGGTGGCGAGTGAATGGATTCATTAACCTTCTCCTGATGCAGCGGTGTTCTTGTCTTCGTCCTGTATGGCTTTCTTGAACTTGGTTTCGGCTTCCACATCCACCTTGTGTGCTTCCATCACACGCTCGGATTCAATGATCTTGCCACGAAGATGCAGCACGGTATTTACTTTTTGATTAAGACGTATCAGGTCGTTGTCCAGCATGCGTATGCGGTCAATAAGAGCGATCAGAGTGGTGTTGGCTTCGCCCAGCACAGGTTTGATGTCCTTGGTAGCCCACTCCCACACATAGTATATGAGATATCCCATGCCGGCCGCAGCCACGATGGGAAAGCCGTATTTGTTGATGAGATCTGCTACGCCATCCACAACCATACCCCTTGGCTCATGAGCACAGCACCCACACCGCCCACTACTATGCTGGCCCAAAACATGGGCATGCTCACTGCCAGGATAGCAGCACTCAACAACACTATACTGAGTTGCAGTGCGCTGCCTGCGAAAGTGAGCCATGGGCTATGGCGCTTGGCTTCGTCACGGTCGGCCTCTAATTTTTTTGCCTGGGCCATGAGTTCACGCTTGCCTTCGTTGGTCTTGGGATCGCTTTCATAGCGTTCGATCTTGGCATCCAAGGCTGCTACTTTTTTGACATCGCCGCGTGCCACAGCATCATCACGGGCGTTTTCTGCTATGGTCTGTTTGATGCTCTTGGCCTGATAGAAGTTCCAGGTGTCATTGGCCTTGATGGTATTGGTCAGCACCAGGCCGCTGAAGCTGTTGGCGATATAGGTATTGATGGCCAGCAAAGCTGCTACCACTGTGATCACCCAACCGGCTTTGTCTTTGATCCGAGCCTCGCGTTCGCTGCGGGTCAAGGGTTTGATTTCTGTAGTCATCGTGCAATATATCCTATGCAAAATCCCATGAACAAGGCTATGGCTATGCTTACTGCTATGTCACGGTCACGCCAGACGGGTTGACGTTCCAACCACTCTCGCGTATGGGGTTGAAGATTCTGTTTCCATTGTGCGAACTTGTCCATCACTTGCTCCGTTTGGTGGGTTGGTCGTTGACAAATGGACTGGCTGGATTGGTCAGTATCCATATGGCGCCCCAGGCTATGGTGCCAGCTATCACTGTGGCCAAAGCAAAAGCCGTGATCACCTGTGCTGTCTGTAACTGGGCATCTCTTTTGCGTTGTTTGGCAGCAGCAGCCAGCTTGGCCTGTTTGGCCACGGCAGCACGATTGCCCAAGATTTTTTCCCGTTCTTCGCACAGCTTGTGGTATAGATCGATGCGACCAGTGAGACTGAATAGATCTCTCAGCTCTTGTTCGGCCTGCGCCATCTCCTCGGCACGCATGACCATATCAAAGGCCAACTGTGTGGCACTTTCATCAGCCGCAGGATCAGCTGCTCGTTCTTGAGCTTCTTTCTTGGCTTTCTCTACTGTGGCCTGTGTCTTGAAGAATCCACTTAGCTCACCACCTAGGCTGGCGATGTCATGGCCCAACTTGACCACTTCACGCACATTGCTGACTATGGTCTTGGCACCTGCTATGGCTAGGCCAATGCTGACTGGATCTATCATCAGTCGCGCCTGGCGTCGTTTTTGCCGTCGGCTCTGGCTATACGATCCACATCAGGACGCAGGCCCAGAGCATTTGATACGATAGTGTCAATACGTATCACGTCGTGGTTCATGGTTTTCACACGATTGTCCAGGGCCATGATGATGCCCTTGATACCGTTCACACTGCTGGTCACACCAGCCAAGATGAACTTGAGCGTAAGGAAAACAAAATAGCCGGCCGCACAAGCTCCGGCTATGGGAAAGCCAACTTCGGCTACTAGCTTGAAAAACTCACCCATGGGTGGTCCTTTCTTTTTATTATGCTAGTATTTATCGCTGGATTATGGTGATTCGGGTGCTGCCACCCTGATTGATCTGCTGGTAGGTTTGTATGCCTTCTTGCCACAATTCTAGCACAGCATTGGCTTCTTTATGTACAGTTATTTGAGCCGTGTGCTGCGTCATGCGTGTGAGCGTGAGCCGGTCCAGATCATCCACCGAGTATTTGAGCTGACTGGCAGCATCATAGCGCGGCAGCATGCTCATCTGCGCACCCATGCTGTCCATGCTGGCAAACAGGGCTGCTATACTGGCATCCAACACATTGAACAAGAGATCAGTGTCCAGATAGTTGGTGTCCAGACGATTCTTGCGATCCAGCTCATTGTCATCTAGAGCATTGTATTTGAGGAAATCTCGATCCAGGAAGTTGATGTCCAGGGCAGTGCGGGTTTCTGAACTCTTGTTGGCTTCTTCTTTGATTTCACGTGGTGGGCTGATGATCAGCATGTTGTTGATGTTGAGCTGATCTATGCTCACTACCACAGGTCGTGTGGGCGGAACATTCACGCTGCTGACCAAGGTAGCTTGATAGGCCTGAGTCATCAAGATGCTGCCGGCTTCGTTGCTGACTTCAATGGCGCCAGTCACACAGCTTCGACCATCACAGCTGGGCAGCAACATGATAAGGCTGCGTCCCAGCTCATCCACAGTCATGGAAAAGTCGGTGCCACGTACACCAATGGTAGCAGTGGGTGTTTTCACCGCCACCTGCTGCGGATTGTTTTTGGCTATCTGTCCTGAAGCATAACGAGCAGTGCCTAAAGCCACTTTCATGGCCAGTTTGCCCGCACCTGATTTGGGATCATACACAAAATCATCTATGACCAGTTTGCTCTGTTCGGTTACTCGAACTCTAGTTTGATCTTCAAACGTGAGTTCAGCCCGGGCCCTGGCAGTGATTATGGTATCGTTCATCTCCAGGCTGCTGTTCACTGCGCTGGCCATGCTTTTACGGTCCCTCACTATTTCTGTGGGACCAGTTTGCTCAGTTACCCTGCCGACCGCTGCTTCAGTTGGTCTGGGTAATGCTGATATTATTACCAGTGCCAGTGCTGGTAACACTGACCGCTTTGGCTGTAGTGCCACTCTGTGTAACTCCAATAGTGTTGGTGCTGCCCGTCACAGTGATGCTGGCTGACGTGGTTCCTGTGTTGGTGCTGGTGTGCGTCACGCTGTTGCTGTCTCCAGTGATACTGATCGAGCTGGTGTGATTGGCACCTGTGCCCAGGTCCTGGATGGTGGTGTTGCTGTCACCCACTATCACGCTGCTGATAGTGCTGCTGGTACAGCTGGCGCTCACGGTGCTGCCGCAGGTTATGGTCTGGCTGTTGTTGTCACCTGTGGCAGTGGCGGTCACTGTGGTTCCTGATCCGTTTACTGTCATGGTCAAACTATTGCCTGTGCCCACTTGCTCTATGGTCACAGTGTTTGAACCACTGCCTATATAGGCTGGGTTTAGTTCTGTGCCCACCGAGTTTCCGCTGCCGTCCTGCGTGATTGATATGGTGCTGTCGTCACCCACCTGTTCGATGTAGACTTCGTTGCTCCATGCCAAGATAGCAAACACGGCTGCTATCAACATCACTGACCCTTGTAGGGTTCTTGTTATTTTCATTTTTATTCAACCGCAGGGTTTTCCCCTAGGGTTCTCCCGGGGCTTGGCCCCTTAGTTTTCCAGAGTTTTCGTTTGATGCCCTCTTGTATCATTTCGTACACCGCTTGCTCTGTTGCAATGCGCACAGCATACGTGGTGGGCTCATTGATTGCAGCCCCATTCTCAAGCTCAACGGACGTGGTTCCTGCATCCACGAACTTGAGAACCCCTATGTTGTGAGCAGCACTATACACTGTTTTGCTCACAGCAGTGTTGATCAACACCTCACCGGTGTTCACACTGATTAAGCGCAGGCTCACGGTGATTTCATCCACGCGATACTGCACTGAACCCCCTATGCCCAACATGCGGGCACCAGATCCCCCTGAACGGAGATTGGTATCATATCCTATTATGCCACCTTCCAGCATGAGACCTGCTACCAGCAAGGGTCTCAGTGGTTTGGCATCTTTGCCTTCATATACTTCACGCTGATTGCGTATGAGTTGGCGCTCCTTGATCAAATTGTCCAAGCCCACCCGCTCTACTACAGTGAACCAGCGTGGTGTATCATGCAAGGCCTTGATCAAGAATACTTCTGCGCCCTGTGTCACAGCTGAACTAAACAGGGCCAGTTTGTCATTGCTTTTCTTCTGGCCGGTCTTGTCCGTGAATCCATACACAGCAATGGGTATGGGCGGCCCATCCAAGGGCGGCATGTTTGATAGATAGTTTTGCCTGGGTATCAAACGTGGAGGTTCGCTCTCGCTGAGCCAATCACCGAGCAGGGTGCTGCAACCAGCCAACATGGCCAGCATGGGTATCAGTAACCAGCGCATCAGAATGCAAAGCTCGCTATAGGCACAGTGATCTCGGTCCTGTTGCCGTTGCTTTCGGTTATGGTCAGAGTGACATCTGACGACGATTTGATCCAGCTGATCGTGGTGCCTTGGAAATCAAACGTGCCAGAATCTGAACCACCCGAGAACATGGCGTCACTGAGCTGTTTGCTGAGTTGGGCATAGATGCGGCTTTCCACGTTGACCAAGAACTTGGCCAGATTGGTTTGCTTGGCGGCAGCCGCTTCTTTGGCGGCAGCAGCGGCTGCATCATCCTTGATCTTTTGGCGGCGAGTGGCTTCCAGCTGTTCAATGGTCAGCACGTGGCTAGAGTAGCCAACGCCATTGAACGCAGGTGAATTGAACTGATGTACCAGCTCTGTAGCCAAGGTCGGGGGTGTGACAAGGCAACCCAAGACCAGTGAAGTTATTTTTGTTTTTGTGTTCACTTTGTGCCCTCTTACATATTTACACGGGGTCACAAAGATCAAGTGTGAGTGGTTTATGCGGTTCGCAGTATGCGCCAATCCCAGTTGGGTCCGGGATCATTTTCTTGATAATTCAAGATGCGTTCTTGGAGGCTATGGTAAAAGCTGTCCAGCTCTTGTCCCCAGAATCCCGCCAGATGTTCTATTGCGCTGATGCAATAGGGCCATTCGCGCTCACGATATCGGGCTATGAGATTGTGATGCAGCTCGCGCATGCTGTCCACTTGTGGTAACTGTGGTATGGGTATGTTTTCTACCACACAATAGGCGGCCACATCCTCACCTGCGGGCAGCACATGGAACGTGTCCAGTTCCAGCACGATGTGTTTGCTGTCTACACCATTGAGATTGTGTTTGCCGATTATTATGTTCATGGAAGATTTCCTTTTAAATATGTATCATGCGCTTCACATTCGATTTGATTTCTGATTTACACATAGAGACCTGGCAAGAGTTTGATTGGACAGGTCAGGCCACCAGCCCTTATTGCGTGGTAGCAGGAGATGTGGCACAGGACCACAGCACAGTGCGTCGTACCCTGCAACACCTGGGCGACTGCTATCAGGCTGTGTTCTACATAG
>Ga0129333_10006373_pt1 | contig 11162 bp, 1 predicted proteins | sample CPB6_08_DNA_FD_94474 | JGI IMG/M metagenome (GOLD analysis project Ga0129333, IMG submission 94474) | Freshwater to marine salinity gradient microbial communities from Chesapeake Bay, USA - CPBay_Sum_0.6_0.8_DNA | ecosystem: Environmental > Aquatic > Marine > Coastal | place: USA: Chesapeake Bay...
ATAAAAGTTCTTATACTTATCAAAATCATCATAATAAGGGTTTATATTAAGATTCGTTTTTTGTGGCATTTTTTAAAATTCCAGGATAATTTTAACGTCTTCTTTTTGTCTAGAATTTCTAGTAATCTGGGGTCTATTGTCAAGATAAATTATATCCCCCGATCCTTTATTTATCTCAGGATTAGCAACTCCATTTGTAAATTGAGTTGCAAGTGAAATAATTTTTGTTCCTGATGGATTAGTAGTAATACCAGTAAATCCAATATCTATTGATCCAGAAAATCCTGCATCACTAGAAACAGCATTTGCACTAGATTCAAAACCATAGACTTTTGCTGTTGTAGAGACGCCAACATAATCTATAGTATCAAATGTTGTCTGATTTAAAAATAAACTTCTGTCTTGGGCATACTTTAATACTTTAGTATCAGCATCATAAGAAACTGCATAACCTTTTGCAGTTCCTCCAGTTACAGACTGAAAAATCTTATCACCTACATTAATATCTCCAGTTGTTGATGAAAATTTAAGAGCACCAAGAGAAGAAAATTGATTTTCACCAAATACTGCTGTCGATCCAATAGAAGTTGGATTTTTTACAATTCCAACTTGTGAAAAAACTGTTTCTGAAGGAAAGTCTCTTGTAGAATCATCAAATCTAGCATAAACTAATACTTTATCAGCACCCAGTTCCCTATAGATATCATATCCATGACCTTTTGATGGGGGGATAATCGGAATTAAATTTGCCTTTGTAGATGCACTGGCACTTATGGATCCTAAGTCAACCATTCCGTAAGTGTAACCACTTCCACCTGATGAAATTACAGTGTTAGTTATTTTTCCACCAACAACATCAACAACTACTTTAGCACCACTTCCGTCACCAATAATATTTAATTCTTGACCAACACCATTGGAATATCCGGCACCTTGGCTATGGATATAGACTTTTTTAATTTGATTTAAATTTTCGTCAGAATCTCCATTATCTCTTACTGCAGTTATTTGAGCATTTGTTGATGATGCCCAATCACTAGGTAGTGTTATATATTCAGTAGAATCAAATTTAATAATATCACTTGGAGAAACACTGAACAGATATTTCCATACATATCCATCTCCACTTACTCCAGCAGCAGATGGTTCTAAATCTGTAAATGTTGGTTCATCTAAAGATGCATTACCAGTTGTTGAAATTCCAGATGAACCATTATCAACACAAATATATACTTTATATTCACTATTGATCACATAATAATTTGCATCATATAGTCTAGAAGAACTAGTTATTGGTGATAGATTGGTTAAACTATAATCATGACGGTACATTTCATATTTTGTTCCCCTAGCCCAATCAATTCTTCTAATTAATCTTTTAACATTAGCAGAAGTAACCTTCTTACCAAACATCATATTATCACCAACAAAATTTAAATAATCAATATTATCTGTTGGATCTGGTGTATCGGTATCCCAATTCACATCCCTGCCAAATCCTGAGTCTGTTGGATTTGAAAGACCTACAAAAACATAATATGAATTGGAAGTATTAACAACGGAGTCTACAAAATTTCCTGCGTTTAATATCCTAAATTGATCGGTTACAAGTGCCGCCATATTAATAGCTTTTTTCTATATTTATACTACCCAAGATCCTTTCTCAGAGCACCAGTGTCTCTTAATCCATATCCTCTTCTTTGGATAGTTGGGAAAGTTGATAAACCAGAATCAATTGTTAATCCAGTCACACCAATAGAAATTGGTGATGTTCTGGACGCAAATCCACTTAAACGCCCCCAAGAGAACCTACCGGAAGGATTTGCAGTTGAACCAGTTGTTACTAATCCAACAACATTTGTTGTGGAAAGAATATCCGCATCAAATCTGGCATTATTGCCGCCTATTGCTGTAAAGTTTCTTACAATGTAGATGTTATCTGCAAATGTAGTTCCAACACCCACTTTAGATGAATTTGATGCATTTACTGAAGTAAGTCCAGAACCAACAACAGTATCATAAACATATATTGGATATCCATTTGATAATCCAGTAAATGAATCTGCATTTAAGAAGAATCTTAAAGCAAGTGGATGTGAACCACTTCCTGTTGTTGTAGTTATTCCAGTTATGATACCAGAAGAACCTTGAATGGTAGTTATATCTAAAATATTTTCAAAGGAAATATTCGTAGTTGGTGCAATGACTTGTGGTGGGTTAGTATAAGTATAACCAAATCCAGAATTTGTAATGTTTATTGGTGTTGTTAATGCACCATTTGTTATTGTCAACGTTGCAACAGCAGTTGTTCCGATACCAACACCAATCGATTGTGGTGCAGAGAATCTAACAGTCGCAGATGAACCAACATATCCAGATCCACCATTTACAACGGTTAATCCACTGATTGTACCAGCAATCGATACCGTAGCAGTAATAGCTGCTGCAACTGGATCAGATCCATTCACGATAATGGCATCAACATTACTAATCACAATAGAAGACTCATTTTCTTCATAATTAAAGAACTGAGCATTATCTACAAATATCTCAGTTGATGAAGCAGTTACATCACCAATAATTCTAGCAGTTGGATATACTAATGATTCAATAGAATCTCTAGTTTTATATACAAAATCTCCACCAATATACTTATCAACTTTTTGTTTAATCCAATTAAATGGTCTATATGAATTATCATTAATTCCTAAACCACTATAGATATCCGTTTCAATTTTATCAGAAGCTGCAATATTAAAAATTGTTCTGTTAGTTTGTGATTCTACATTATTAAATTTATTAATAATAACCTCATCACCTTGTTTTAATTTCTCATCTATATTAATTTGAACACTGTCAGTTCCACGTGTTCCTCTATAGAAGAATACTGATATATTATCATTTTCTGTCGGTGCTGACGTAAAAATAAATGATGTTCCACCTTCAAATTGGTAATGGACGCCAGGTTCTTGAATTACACCATTAACAAAGATTAATAGAATTGAATTAAGATCAATTTCACTTGTCGGATCTGTCTCAAAACTCAATAGTTGTCCATTATAATAAAGTGGGAAACGGGTTCTGCTTCCATCTTGCATAGAAGCAATAGAATCAATAAAGTCTAACTCACCAAATTGCCAAGCAGAGAATGAATCTGTAAATGTATCTAATACTGTTATTTCAAAGTTTGCTAACGGAGATGCTAATCCACGCGCAGTAACAAGTCCAACTGGTTTAATTACATCACCAACCCTAAATCCATATCCTGGTCTAGAAATTTCAAATGATTTAACCTCGAATAATGTTGATCCAATTCCAGTTGTAGAACTTGCACCAACATCTAAAGTAACAAGTAGTCCAATTCCTGTTTCTGTGGTAGTTCCAATTCCGAGTCTTGAAACACCAACAACTGATAGATTTTCATAAGATGGTTCTGGAATTTCAATTCTTGGAGTGACGTAACCTGTACCACCAGATACAACTGTAAAGGAAAGTGTTCCACCAGCACCAACTGTTGCAGTAATATTTGCTGCTGTACCAATATGATTAGGATCGGTGACACCGATAGAAACTATTCCACGATAACCAGATCCGACAATATCTGTTGTTCCGAGACCAACGGAAGTAATTGCTCCACCAGAAACAACTGCCGTTACGGATGCACCAACGAGAGGAGCAAATCCTAGTCCAGAAGTAGATCCAAGAGAAACAATAATACCTCCTCTTGGCAATTGATTGGTATTTACATCATAATCTGATAAAATAACCTGATTATTTGATGACGTAATTCCAGCAAATACTACACTGGAAATTCCAGAATTTTCTATTAAATTATAATTATTTCCAACATTATTAGTTGTGGATGGAGTCTGGAAAATATCATTAATAAAGAGTAAACCACTTCCAGTTTCAATTCCTGTAGTATTAATACCTTGCACAGTTAATCGATATGTTTGTCCAATACCAGTGAATGATTTTGATATACTATCATAAATTTGATTGGTTGAATAATCTTGTCTTAAGTATACCCTTCCACCAAAAGATGATCTTGTATATGGGATATTACTATTATCAACCAAATCTGCCGTATTTCCAGTTGGTGCTTCGGTAAAATGAATCTTACTCTTAACTATATTGAAAGAACCAAGATAAACTCTAGCAGTAGATCCATCGGTGTGTGTTGTTGCCTGTGTGCCAACAAAACCTCTTTCAGACTTAATTAGGTTAAATGATCCTGTTCCTGTAATTGGTCCGACTGCAGTAGTTCCTAAACCTACAGATTCAACTTTTATAAATTCATTATCAATCTTAAGAACGTCTCCAGGAAGAATGGAAGAAATACCTGTAATTGAGAAGTATGTAGATGCTGCACTAATTTGACCGTTATTGTTAGTTAAAGTATAACCAATTGGTGTATATGCCATTGGACTTTGTACGACACCATCAATAGAGATGACATATTTCTCCATCTTCTTATACATTTCAATAGTGTGTGCATTACCACCACCAAAAGAACTAAATGTCAATTCAGTTCCAGATTCTGCGTTTGATTTACTAGATGCTAATTGGAATTGATCATTATTGAGTTTGATAGCATAAACTTCGGTTGAAAGACCAACTGCACCAACTTGAATTGAGGTTCCTGCAATTCCAGTAAACGTTGATCCAGGTTCATAAACAAGTCTTTCACCAGTATTGAAGAAATGATTTTCTATTGTGAATATGCCAGTAGTTAAGTTTAAAACTGCAGAGTCTGAAGGATCAAAAGTTTTTGCAAAGATTGGAGTTCCAGAATAATTTAAATCAAAAACAGTTTTATTTACTCTATTTCCATTAATTGAATTATAGAGAGACGAAACTAAACTTTCAGTTACTGAACCGTAAGTTAAATCTTGTGGAATATTTAACGAATCTATTTCAGTTTGTATAATTTCACTATAAACTTGTACAGATACCTTATCTAAAATTTGAGAATCTGGGTAAAACTTCAATAAAAGATTTGACCCATTATATTCGGATCCAAATGTTCCAATACCAGTTGTACTTCCGATTGAAAGGAAAGGATATTGCATAGTATAAACATCAACATCATCGTGCATCACTAAAATTTGGTGTAAAGATGAAGTATTTCCATATCCAACCTTTGCTACAGATTTTATAGTTGTAACATCAGATTTACTTACACTAATAACAGTAGATATACCTGAAGAAATTGTATAATTACTTTGTAGTCTTGCTGACTGTTCTGTTCCATCAGGTTGACCAGATGCTTTAAATCTATATGTTCCTAACCCAACAGCAGTTGTTCCAAATCCAACTATTTTAGATCTTACTAAAATAGAATTAGGCTCTGTATTTTCAAATGAAAGAGAAAGAACCCCAGAACTTATATTTGCTCTAAAAGTTCCAATGAAATTATCAGAAAATTCACTACTTGCGTCATTATCAAAGTAATATTCTGAAATGAAGGTGTCGGTATTATTATGATCAACATATAATTCAACGTAAGTTCTAGCATCCGTAGTTGAATTAATAACTTCAATATTAGCAAATAATGCCTCAGTAAGAGAGCTGTCAGTTGCAATAATAGTTGCTGTAGATCCTACACCAACGTTTACATTAGATCCACTTAAGTTAACAAATCCAACAGATTGTGTATTAATTCCTGTCAGAGTAGAAGAAAAATTATCTTTTAGAACTTTGATATCGTAATCATAGTTGTATGGGTCAGTTGGAGTAAATCTTAATGATAATCCATTAACATCAGACAGATTGCCAGAAATATCTGCTATCTTAGAATCATCATTGTAAATTGATCCTTTTTCGAAAGTAATTATTTCATCGGAAACTGAAGGAAGAGTTATTATCTCTGTTACTTGTCTTTGGTTATCATTTGGATTTAATATTTGTACTAAAAATCTTTGGTATCCATCGGCAACATCATATTTCACTAGATCTTTATATAAGTCTGATGTTTCACTATCAGAAAACTCTAGGTTAATGTTGTCAATCGTTAAGACACGATTTGATACACAATTAATATAATCCGATAATTTTTTATTTTTTAACTTGATAAACTTAGATTTATTTGCCGTAACATCTATATCAATTCCAAAGTCAAAGTTGTTAATAGTGTCCACTCTATTTTCACTGATAATATCAACTAATGCTACGCTAGTTGAAGCAGTAGTTGCAACAGATACTGAAGAAGTGCTAGTAATTCCAGTGTCTGCAAAGTTTTTCAGACCAGAAGTATGTAAAAGTCTATTAACTGGATTTACAAGATCTTCATATTGTATTGGGCTCTTTACTGTATATGAAAGGTTTTGATAGTAATCATTATCTGGTAAGACTTGATAGTCTTCATTTAATTTTCCAGTTTCAGTTGCCCATCCATAATCTCTTCTCAATGAATAATCAATCTTAAATATAGCTCTATTTTCTTCAGTAGATTTAATTGTCGCAACAGTTCCAGAATCTCTACCTAAAATAATATCACCATCTTTTAATTCATAAGTTCCATAAACTTTAATTAAATCATTAAGATTTTCCGTGACTATCAAATCTATATGAACATAAGAATTTCCATCTAAAATATAAAGTTGTTCATTGATATTGAAACCTAATGGTGTTTGGATAACATCAAAGATGGGGTAATTTGCTTCTCTGACAATTGTGGCAAATGAATTTTGATTTGTTACTGCAATACCGGCATTTGATGTGTATGGAGAAATATTAAATTCTACTTCTGCTGGATTAGTATTCCTATAAGCAGTTACTTCAAAGAAATTATAGTCATAATCAGAGGAATTAAATCCTGTTCCTGTTGTTCCTAATTTCTGAATTCCTTCTACAAATACTCTATCTCCTATGAGGAAGGCATCCGTAGAAAAACCAAGAATGGGCGTTGATAATATACAGGTAATAATACCAGCAGGAGATGAAATGCAACTATTAATTCCAACACCATTACTATTGTTGATTGTATAAATTTTATTTTTTAATTCCGATAATCCTTTTGGAGATTGCGTAATCTCAACAGAAGAAATTGATGATCCCTGAATAGATGCACTTAAGAGTCCAGTATCGTAGGATTCTCCCGTTTCGGGATTTACAATTACTAAATCTGGGGAAGATATATATCCAGAACCACCAGATATAACATTAATATCTGTTATTGTATTTCTATTAATAATAGTAATATTGGGAGAAACATATACCTCAGGACTCAGAGTTTTGTCTGCTGAAAAATCAAATCCAGGATCATTAATTGTAACTTGATTAATTCTTCCAATGTCATCTGATATTGGAAGAATATCAGCATTGGTTCCATCCGAAGCAATACTAACAAATTTTGGAAGTTTTTTATAATTTGAACCTGCAGATGTAATTCTTAAAGAATTAACTCCCCCCTTAGCACTCAAAGATGATGTTGAATACTTTAAAGTAGATGTATTATTCTGGTTATAATTAAATGATTCTGGAGCAGAATTAAGTGATAATTGGAAAGTAGTAGATCCTATACCAGATATTGTATATGATCCATTATAAACACTGTCAACAAATATTATTTCAGAGTTATTTTTAACTTCTTTATCAGATGTTCCTATGAAACCAGATTTTTCTAATGTGTAATACAATTTTGAAGGTAAATCATTTGTATATCTTAAAGTTGTAGTTGCAGTGCTTGCAATTCCAACCGTTCCAATACTAATTACACTAAAAGTATCTGTTGTTCCAATTGAAACTAATTCATTGTTAAAGTTTTCGTCGTAATAGATTTTAAAGTTATATCCACTTAGAGAGGAATCTGAAACATTAAAGACAAGATCGTTATCTTTTACAACTTTAATCTGTGGATTGATTGGTGATATTTCTTGTTGAGATCCTCCAGTTGATCCAAAACTTACAACTGATGGTGGAGATGATACGGAATCATAATAAGTATTGGTTAGATTAAATCTATTATCATCAATTCTATACACATAATATGATCCAGTTTCTAATCCTGAAACGATTAAATCGCTGGCATTGTAGAATACTTTATCTCCTGTTTCAAATCCGTGTGAAGTAATTTCTATTTCATTTAGAGCAGTATTTACTGCAGTTGATCCAAATCCAATAGGATTGACTAATATCTTATCATTGTTGGAATCATATTTAACTCTAATAGATCCTGAAGTACCAACACCTACAGACTGATCAGAGTTTAAAGTTAATTTAATAGTATCTCCATTAGATAATCCGTGATCAGTAGATACTGAAATTGTAGATTTTATTTTTTGAACCTTAGCAGTTGCTTGCGTAAAGTTAGACTCAACAGAATACTTATAGTCTGTACTATCACCATTAGAAATAAATCCTCTAAAATATAGACCATTAGTATTTGTCGTCAATCCAACCTGAGTGCAAAGACCAATATAATCTTTAGATTTATTAATTACATATAAAGTTTGAGAACTTCCACTTGAAGGAAGATTAAATGTAGCACTAGTTGAAGTATTGGAAACTGAAATTGGTTGAGATCCAGATATTCTTCTAAAAATTACTTCTTGATTTGTTTTAAATGGATGATCTGGTAAGTAAATGCTTTGAGTAGGAATTGAAATTGTATTCGAGTATTCTCCGATTGGATAAATTCTAGAAACAGTTCCCCCAGTTGTAGTTCCAATTCCAACAGATAATTCTGGATTAAAGTAAACAACATCGTCAAGTTTAGAATCAAAGAATGAAGTCTTTAGAGGAATTGTAAATCTTCCAGTTACTGTAGTAACTTCTGTAGAAGAAGTGTGACCAGCACCAGATAATCCTCTCTCTACTCTCAGTACCTTATTTTGTGGGAAAATATTAAGAACTGACATTCTCTCAGTTCCAATTGCTACTGTAGATCCAATTGAAAGATTAGTAGGAATTGTCGAAACATAGATATCAGTTACAAATCCTACATTAGCATTATTAGAAACTGATTGTATTAAATATGTTCTCTCTGAAGAAACACCAATAATATGAGAATCAGTTAAACCTTTAATAAATGTTGAAACTCCAGAAATTGCAACGCTATCTTTATTCAGTAATGTGTGATATGGTGAAATATAAAAAGAAATCTGTTCTGGATTATCTCTAATAATTGAGGCAGATTGGTAAGTTTCTATGCTTGTAGTAATATCTACGATTTCTTTTCCTGTAACAGAATCTACGTAGGCACTCAAACCTCCACCATTTGTATCAGTATTGTCAAATTGTACTACATCACCAACACTATAACCCTCCCCTTCTTCATTAATAATAAATCCTTTAATCGAACCCTTAGTTATGGAATCAATTGTTGCACTTTGCATTAAAATTTCATATGGTTCAGAAATAAAATCATTATTAGCATACAATTCTGCAGAATTATATGGGAACGTATTTCTCACAAGATCGGAACTATTAAAGTCAAAATCTTGATTTAGATCTTGAACTACAGGTAAAGATCTATATGAATCACCAATAAAATAAGGAAAACTAGCAACTAAAGTATTAGTTGCAATGTCAGTTTTAATTCCAGCATAGTAAGCATAGACACCATTTGGAAAATCTGGTGTAATTCCATATCTACCATTATATTGATCTAAATCTCCAGAATTATTAAATTTATAATCCTCGACAAAAAATCCTGCTGGGAATCCTGATGGTCTATCAACCACATCAGATGTTGAAAGAATATATCCAGACTCTAAGAATTTTAAGGATGAATTAATGTCCGATGGATTTGTATATGCATAAGGACCATATATTGGATTACCATCATATGCCCAACCAATAATTGGTGAGTGTTGCTGTCCACTATCACTAAATGTGGATTGACCAATTTGGGTAGAATATCCAACAATTCCATACTCTACACCATTTTCACCTTGAGTTAGAATTTCATTACCAAATCTGTACTGATTATTTACTGAAAGATGTCTTATAGAAGCTTCTATAAATGCATTGGATCCTACAGATTCAACTTTAATCGAAGTAGTATCTGCACTATACCCAATTCCAGGATTTACAACTATGACAGATGCAATTTTTTCATTTGAAACTATTGCTCTTAATTTTGCACCAATACCTTCACCATTGACTATTAAATCTGGTGCTGTCGAATATTCGCTACCACCATTGGTAACTTGAACACTTACAACTCTTCCATTTGAAACCAAAGGTTTTAATTCTGCATCTTTTCCAACACTTACAGTTACTTTTGGTTTTTTGTGGAAATTTAATATAGTTGATCCATATCCAGTTCCAGATTCATAGAGATATAAATCTACAATTTTTCCTCTAACAATTGGTGTTGCTGTTATAATTCCACTAACACCATCATATTCTGCATTGATTGTTAGAGAAATTTCTGGATAAGCAAAACTATGCTGCCCAGATCCTGTAGAATCTATATTAGTATATTTTCTCTTAATATAATTTTCTGTGATTGTTCCTGCTACACCAGCATTGGCAAGTCTAAACTTATCTTTATTTTCTCTTAAAACAGAATAACTTAATGATGTTGAAAGACCAGATATGATAGTTCCATTTGTTGAGTATGTAATAATGTCACCATCTGCAAATCCATGATCATCAAAATTAATTGAGTTATCAACTATAGAAATATTTTCAGGTTTAACAATTAACTTTCTATTAGTAAAACCACTTCCAGGATTGATGACCTTTATAGATTTTAAAGTTTTCTTACCTTCATATGTTTTAAACTTATGAATACCTTGAGTAACTGAAGATGTAAAACCTACAGTATTGATTCCACTGTTATAATTTGAGAGAGTTTCATAAAGTTTAATTGAATTATTATTAACAACTTCAACATAGTAAACAGATCCACTACTTAATGTTCCAAGTTGATTAATATTACTTTGACCAAATGATCCTATACCAATTGGATTATTACCATTTCTATTATAAACAACTGGTTGACCATCTACAAAATTATGATTTGTTGTGAATGTAATGGTTTCATTAGTGATGTCAATTCCTCCACCCCCAGTTGATTCTCTAGAATCAAATTCAACTTCTCTGTATCTTGTTTCTAAAACTGGTTCTAAAATAGCACCTTTACCATTTCCTCCAGATATAGTAACAGAAAATACATCTTTTAAATCAAAATCTTGAGGATCTACTATGAT
>Ga0129333_10006374_pt1 | contig 11162 bp, 7 predicted proteins | sample CPB6_08_DNA_FD_94474 | JGI IMG/M metagenome (GOLD analysis project Ga0129333, IMG submission 94474) | Freshwater to marine salinity gradient microbial communities from Chesapeake Bay, USA - CPBay_Sum_0.6_0.8_DNA | ecosystem: Environmental > Aquatic > Marine > Coastal | place: USA: Chesapeake Bay...
ACCGACATGAGCTGGGCGAGGATCGGTCATCCGAGCGAGATGGTGCAGATCGACCAGGAGATCGAGGTGCAGGTGCTGCACATCGACCGCGAGCGGGAGAAGATCGCGCTCGGCATGAAGCAGCGGACCGCGAGCCCGTGGGCCAAGGTGGCCGACAAGTATCCGGTTGGCACCGTCTGCATGGGCACGGTCGTCAACGTGATGAGCTACGGCGCGTTCGTGAAACTCGAGGACGGCGTCGAAGGCCTCGTCCACATCAGCGAGATGAGCTGGACGAAGCGAGTCAGCCACCCCTCGGAACTCGTCAAGCCGGGCGACGAGGTGGAGGTGGTCGTGCTCGCCATCAACAAGGAAAAGCAGGAAATCTCGCTGGGGATGAAGCAGACCCAGCAGAATCCCTGGGAGAAGGTGGCCGCCGACTATCCGCCGGGCGCGATCGTCAAGGGTGTGGTGCGAAACCTCACCAACTACGGTGCCTTCATCGAGATCAACGACGGCATCGACGGCCTGCTCCACGTGACCGACATGTCGTGGACGCGGAAGGTGACCCATCCCAGCGAGATGCTCGAGAAGGGGCACGAGGTGGAGTGCAAGGTGCTCTCCGTCGACCAGCAGCGGCGGCGGATCGCCCTGGGCCTCAAGCAGATGGCCGACGACCCGTGGACGACCGACATTCCGAAGCGGTACAAGGCGGGCGACGTGGTGAAGGGCACCGTGACGAAGATCACCAACTTCGGCGTGTTCGTCGGCCTCGAGGACGGCCTCGAGGGTCTGCTCCACATCTCGGAACTCTCCGACGACAAGGTCGAGAATGCCGAGGAAGTGGTGAACGTCGGCGACGCGGTCGAGGTCAAGGTGCTCCGCGTGGATACCGACGAGCGAAAGATCGGCCTCTCCAAGAAGCGGGTTGGCTGGTCGAAGGAACGCGAGGCGGCCGAGGGCGAGCCGGAAGTCTGAGCAAGCCCGGTAAGGGCTGGTTCGGGCCATCGGGGCGGTCGCCGCAGCCTGCGAAAGCCGGGCGATTGCGGGACCCTGGTTGCGTGTCCGCTGCGGCACGGAACCCGCGTGCGAATGCCGATGAACGGGAGGTCGTCCCTCCTCCCGAAGACTCGGCTCAGCACCGACATGGACTCCTGCCGGCAGTTCGTGGTGGCAGTTTCGCTGGCCCTCGCTGTGGCCTGTGATGCCCGCGGCACTGACGACCCATTCGTCCACTCGGTCTCGTTCCTGAAGGCGCCCGAGTTCGAGGAGCCCCCGCCCGCGGCGACACCCGGCGACGACAACATCGTCTATCGGCTCGTCAACCGACTGATACCGGAGGGGGACCGGGGGCGGCCTCTGCCGTGCGACATCAGTGATCCGGGGCCCGACACCGCGAACTATCCGAACAGTCCGCTGACCTTGCCCAAGGGCCGCTCCTACATCGAGACGGTGCCCGGCACCTACTCGCTCGCCGGGGCGGACGGAACGCCCGCCACGTGGTCGTGGCCATTCATGATCCGGACCGGGCTGACTGACAGCTGCGAGTTTCGCGTCGTCAGCCAGGGGCCGACGGTGGTGGGCGCCGCGGCCGATGTGCCGGCGATCGAAGGCTTCGCCCCCCTCGTTTTCGACCTCAAAGTGCATCTCTGGGGCGACAAGGATCAACTCTACGTTCCGGTCGTCGGCGTCGAGACGTTCATCCTGACCGGGATTGCATCGAAGCCCTTCACGATCGGAACAGAGTCTGGAGTCGTGCTCCTGGTCGATCACAACCTGCCGGGTGACTGGCTGATCGAATGGAACGCGGGTCTCTACGGACTCGGCGGCAACGGGATCCCCGACGTCCTCAGCCTGCCAGACCTCGGCGTGCAGTGGGCCGTGCAGAAGCAGGTCACCGAAGCCATCGCGGTGTTCTATCAGGGCTTCTACAACGGGGCCGGCATTCCGTATTTCCCATCAGACCTCGTCAGCGGGCTGGGGGTGCAGTGGAACCTCGGGCAGCGTCTGGCCGTCTACACGAGCTACAACTGGTCGCTCGACGGCGAGGGGAGCCCGTCAGGCGGCTACAGCGGCTTCGCCTATGCCTACTGAAATCTCCGGCGAGGCCGACGGTGGCGATCGTGGCCGGGGTTCACAGCCGGGGTTCACGGCCGGTGATCACGGCCGGTGATCAGCGGACGACGCTGAGAGCGGCGACCGGCCCGATCGTCTCGCTGCCGACCCCGTCAGCGGCGACACCACGGCGCTGGATGTCGATCCGGCCGCTCTTCGCGACCGTGCCACCGAGCCCCTCACCCTGGAGTCGCACGCGCCGGGGAGGGGTGGCAGTGGCCTGCGGGCTGCCATCAGCGGCGAACGAGACAGCCTCGTAGGCGAGCGCCTCTCCCGTGGCCGGATCGACCATGTCGAACACCAGGCAGCGGTAGGCCCGTCCACCTGACCGACGGGGTATCGACAGCCAAACGACGACGCGGTTGCCTGCGACGAGCGATGGGATTTCGATCGTGTCGATGCCGTCCTGCGGCGGGCGAAAGTCGGCGTCCCTGGTGATCGCGGCTTTTCCTGCGTTGGTTCCGACCGGGGCGGCGGCTTTCCCATCACCGCCATGGGCGAGGGCCTCGGCGGCAGCCGCCACCTGCTCGATCCGACGGGAGGTCTCGTCGGTCGGCGGGGCGGCGAGGGGCGGTGTGTGGGAGGCCGGTGCGTCGGCGGCTTCCGCGGGTGTGGCGTCCGGGACATCCCGCGAGTTGACGACCTCGAGTGCCCGCTTCGCGAGCCTGCCGAGGTCGCCGGTCAGCGCGAACCCACCGGCGATGATGCCGACGGCGGCGATTCGGGAGAGGATGCTCGACATGGGCCTGGAACCTCGCGGCGGCGGTCGCGGAATCGCGCAGACCGTGCCCGCAACGATACCCCATGCCGGGAGCGCGGCGCGGGCTTTCCGCCCGGCGGAGGGCTTCGACGAATCCGGTCGTGACGGCGGTGACGACCTCGGGAGGGGCAACGCCCCGGTTCAGAGTTCCGCCAGAGCCGCGAGCACCTGGGCCGCATGGACGTCGGGCTTCACCGCCTTGAAGACCTTCGCCACGCGTCCGTTCGCGTCGATCAGGTAGGTGCTCCTGGCAATGCCCATCGTCTTCTTGCCGTACATGTTCTTCTCCCGCCAAGCACCGTATTTCTCGGCCACGGTGTGATCTGGGTCGCAGAGCAGCGTGAACGGGAGTTTGTATTTCGTGCGAAACTCTGCGTGGCTCTCCGGGCCGTCGGCACTGACGCCGAGCACGACGGCGCCAGCCTTGGCCAGTTTCGCCTTCACGTCTCGAAAGCCGCAGGCCTCCTTCGTGCAGCCGGGCGTGTCGTCTTTGGGGTAGAAATAGAGAACGACGGGCTGGCCTTTGAGGCTCGACAGCTTGAGCTTCGTGCCCTCGTGCGTGACAAGCGTGAAATCCGGCGCCTTGGCGCCCTCCTCGATCCAGTCGGCCATCGGTGGTCTCCTCGTGGGGAATCGGCAGTCGTGACGACGCTTTCTAGCACCGGGCACACCGGCGTCCAGCCCGTTCGCGTCGCCGTGCTCACGCCGCCGGGCCGAGGGGCGCTCGCGGTCGTCGGCGTGTCGGGTTCTGACGCCGCGTCCCTGGTCGACCGGTTGTTTGCAGCCCGAGGACGCGACGGCGTGGCCATGCGGCCCGATGGATCGATCGCGTACGGCTCCTGGCGGCCGACGGGGGAGGACGTGGTGGTCGTGCGTCACGCGGCCGACCGCATCGAGGTTCATGGTCATGGTGGCATTGCGGCGCCGGCCGCGGTGCTCGCGAGCCTCGTGGAGGCAGGCGCAGCCCGCAGCACGTGTCATCACTGGCTCGACGGCGGACCCTGCCGACGCGAGGCGCTCGACGTCCTGCCCGAAGCCTGGGGAACCAAGGCGGCGATGATTCTCTGCCGCCAGGCGGCGGGAGCGCTCGACGCGGCCCTTGCGGAGTGTGCCGCACAGGTGGCCCATGGTGAGATGGCCGCGGCTCGCCTGCTCGCCAGACGATTGCTCGCGGCCGCCCGCGTCGGCCTGCGGCTGACATCACCGTGGCGGGTCGTGCTGGCAGGTCGGGTCAACGCTGGAAAGAGCAGCCTGATGAACGCCCTCGCCGGCCATGCCCGGAGCATCGTCGCAGACGTGCCGGGCACCACCCGCGACGTCATCGCCGCCCCGGCTGTCCTCCTGGGCTGGTCCGTCGAACTGATCGACACCGCCGGCAGTCGCGACGATGACGAACCGGCGTCGGCCACCGAGCAGGCGGGAATCGCCCGGGCCGAGGCGGCGAGGGCGACCGCCGACCTCATCGTCCGCGTCGTGCCGGCGGAAGACGTTGGGCGGGGCGAACTTCCGGCCGGACCAGACGAACTCGCGGTGGTGTCGAAGATCGATCGATCGCCGCCGGGGCGGCGGCCGGGCATGCTCGCGACATCGGCCGTCACGGGCGAGGGCATCGAGGAACTCGTCGCCGCCATCATCGCCCGGCTCGTGCCGGAGCAGGGGCATGACCCCGGCCTGCTCACCGGTGCCGTACCGTTCACGCCCCGCCAGGTGGACGTGATTCAGGAACTGGTGGGTCCGCTGCCGTAGCCGCAGGATGGTAACCTGCGGAACAGTCGTGCGCACAGGTTACCAACCTGTGCTACGTCAGAGGCAGACACACGTTACCAACCCCGGCTATGTCTTGTCCGCGTCGTCGCTGGACTTCCCCCGGATGAAGAGCCGGATCGGCACCTCGCGGAACGGGAGTTCCTTGCGGAAGGAGTTGAGCAGGTAGCGACGGTACGGGTCCGACACGCTCTTCGGAGCGCTTGCGGAGATCACGATCGTCGGCGGCCCCACCTCGACCTGCGTGGCGAAGTAGAGCCGCACCGGTCGGCCGTGCGAATCGGCGGGCGGCTGATTGGCCTCCACCGCCTGCCGGAGCACGGTGTTGATCCGCGACGTCGAGGCCCGTTCGTGGCTCTGGCGGTAGAGCCGCTGGGCCGTGTCGATCGTCGCCTTCACGTTGCGGCTTTCGGTGGCCGTGACGAAGGCGACGGGTGCCCAGGGCATCGTGCGAAAGGTGTCGCGGAGGTACTGGTTCCACTCCCGCTTCTTCACGTCGGCCGCGTAGAGATCCCACTTGTTGACCACGAAGACGACCGGCTTGGCCTCCTCTGTGATCGTCTCGGCGAGTTGCTTGTCGACCTTGCCGATCGGCTCGGTGGCGTCGAAGAACAGCAGGACCACGTCGGCCCGGCGGATGCTCCGCTGGGCTCGGTGGGTGGAGTAGAAGTCGATGTCGGTGGTACGGCTCTTGGTGCGCCGCAGGCCGGGTGTGTCGATCGCCAGGAACGAACGGCCGTCCACCTCGAAGCGGACGTCGATGCTGTCGCGGGTGGTGCCGGCGATCGGGCTGGTGATCACCCGCTCCTCGCGGGCCAGGGCGTTGACGAACGTGCTCTTGCCGACGTTGCGGCGGCCCACCATCGCAAGTTTCATCTCGGGGAGTTCGGCCGTGTCGGGATCGTCGGCGCAGGGCGGCGGGAGCCGCTCGAAGATCGCGTCGACCAGCGGCCCGCGGTTGCGGTGCTGCTTGGCGCTGACTACGATCGGCGGCCCGAAGCCGAGGGCCGAAAACTCGTGCGCCGACGGGTCGAAGTTGGGCGCATCGGCCTTGTTGACGATCAGCAGCACCGGGCAGCCGATCCTGCGGATCCGCTGGCCCACCTCCATGTCCGCCGGCACGATGCCGGTGCGAACGTCCACCACGAACAGGACCACGGCAGCGTGGGCGAGGCCCGACTCGATCTGGCGGTCGATCTCGACGGTGAGGCCGTCGGGATCGTCGAAGCCCATGCCACCGGTATCGACCAGTTCGATCACCCGGCCGTCGAGTTCGATCCGCTGCACGAGCCGGTCGCGGGTGACGCCCGCGGTCGGGTCCTCGATCGCGATCCGCTTCTCGATGAGCCAGTTGAACAGGCTCGACTTGCCGACGTTCGGCCGGCCGACGATGACCACTTGGGGAATCATGGCTTCAGGCTCCGGCGTCGGGCAGGTTGGGGAGGCCGCCGAGCTGCCGCCGCGGCGTTGAGTGGACGAGATACCGGTGACTGATGGCGTCGGCGAACTCGCGGACGAGCGCGTCGAGCCGCGCCAGGAGGCCGGCGAGTTCCCCGCGGCCCCCGAAGTCGTCGCAGGCGGCCAGCCGGTCGACGTCGGCAAGGCGGAGCTGGCTGACGGCCGCCATCACCGCCCGCCGTTCGCCGGAGAGGACCGGCGAGGCATCGTCGGCAGGCAGGGACTCGACGTGCTCGGCGAGCGCCGCCAGCTGGAATCCGATGCTGCGGGGGTTGGTCTCATCGATCACCAGGAGGTCGATCAGCGGGGCCGCTTCCAGGACCCCTGGGTATCGGTTGCGGTAGGTCATCGAACTGTCGGCGATCTCGAGGAGCATCTCCTCGACGCGCGGGGCGTCGATCCGCATGCCGTCCGGGAACGACTGCGGTCGGGGGGCAGCCAGCGCGGCAGACAGCAGCTGGATGGCGGAGGAGGCCCGCTCGATGCGGCGGCCCATGTCGAGGAACCGCCAGCCCGGTCCCCGAGTCATGCTCTCGGTGCCGAGGCCGGCGAAGGCCGAGAGGTCGAAGATCAGCGTGTCGAGATGGGGCAGGACGTCGGCGACCCTGGCGGACAGCGACCGCAGGGGCGTGCGGCCCGCCAGCGAGTCGCGGCGAACCCGGGCCAGCACCTTCCAGGAGTCGATCGAGATCCGGTCGCGGACCACGGATGCGGTCTGCCACAGCCTGTCGATGTGTTCCCGAACGCTGCCGGTGCGGCCGGGATCGTGGACGAGCGCCTGGATGTCGGCGTGGATCTCCTGAAGGCGAGAAGTCCGCCACGCATCGACCGGGGCACCGGCGATCGTGGCCATCAGGGCCGCCGCGTCGGCGGCGCACTCCTGGTTTGATTCCGAGGCGAGTCGGGCGGAGATCGTGCGGAGAAGCCGGGCGGCGTTTTCCGCACGCTCGGCGTGGCGGCCGAGCCAGTGAAGGTGATCAGCCACACGGCTGGGCAGGTCGTAGCCGCTGCGGCGCAGGGGAATCGGCTGACCCGGGCGGCGAAGCAGCGTGAGCGGGGCGACGGGGCCGGAGGAGAGCACCCAGACGTCCTTCGAGCCCTGGCTCGAGAGCAGGAGTTCCTCGCCCGATGATCGGCCGATCGACATTCTGGCCAGGGCTCCCCGCATGGTCTGGTAGCCCTCGGGAACGGCGACGGCGAAGCACCGCATCAGCACCGATGCGGGGGCGATCGCGCCATCGCTCCAGCATGGGGCCACCGACCGCTCGACCCGCTCCCGGCCCACCCAGTCTGCGGGACGGCTGCGCAGCTCGTCGACGAGCTGCGCCCGCTCCTCGGCCGCGAGGAGCGCGGGCACGAATCGCTTCGGTCCTCGGCGAGGCTTGACCGGCTCGATCACGCAGGAATCGAGCCCATGCAGGACGTGATCGAGGTTCCCCGGAATCCCGCACCACCACGACCGCGGCGCCGGCAGGGCGAGATCCTCGCCGAGGAGTCGTCGCGAGATCGCCGGCAGGAACTCGCCGAATCCAGGTGACTCCACGAGGCTGCTGCCCAACGCGTTGGCGACGGCCGTGCGCCCGCGCCGGATCGCCTGCACGAGGCCGGGTGTTCCCTCCAGCGCCGCAGCGTCGAGTTCGAGCGGGTCGCAGAGACGGTCGGGAACCCGGCGGAGGAGCACGTCCATCGGTACCAAGCCGCCCAACGTCTTGAGTCCCAGGCGATCGTCGCGGACGGCGAGGTCGCCTCCCTCGACGAGCGGATAGCCGAGGTAGCGTGCCAGGTAGGCGTCTTCGAAGGAGGTCGGGCTCGCGGGGCCCGGGCTCTGGAGGGCGATGCGCGGTGCATCCCGGCCAACGGCCAGCCCGCGGAGCAGCGACCGGAGACCGATGAAGAACGGAGCCAGTCGCTCCACGTTGCACTGCTCGAACGCCGTCGGAAAGAGACGCGACACGACCAGACGGTTTTCGAGGGCGTAGCCGAGACCTCGGGGCACGTCGGTGCGGTCGCCCAGTGCGAGCCATTGGCCGTCGCGATTGCGGGCCACGACGGCGGCGTAGAGGTGCAGCCAGCGTCCGCCCGGAACCGCCATGCCGTGGCAGCAGCGGAGGAATCCCGGATGCCCGAAGACGAGTTCCGGCGGCACGATCCCCTCGCGGAGCAGATGCTGGGCGCCGTAGAGGTCGGCCAGCAGCGCATCGAGCACGCGGGCCCGCTGGTTGATTCCCATTTCCAGCCGTGCCCAGTCGGCTCCGGCGATCACCAGCGGGAGAGGGTCGAGCACCCAGGGCCGCTGCTCCCCCGACTTCTCGTCCTGCATGGCGTAAGTGACGCCGTTGTCGCGGATCAGGCGGCGGGCCTGCTCCCATCGGTCCGCGAGTTCGGCGGGCTGCCATGAGCCGATCTGATCGACGAGACCCTGCCAATGTGGCCGCGGCGATCCGTCGGCGCTGCAGAACTCGTCGTACGACGTTTCCGGGGCGCGATAGCCGGGGAACGGACCCTGCCCGATGCCGGTCGGCAGCGGAAACGTGGAGGCGTTGGGCGGAGGGTTCATGAAAGCGGGACCGGAGGGAGACACAAGTCTACCCCGCGGCGCCTGCAGGTGCCGATTTCCGCAGGTTGCCAACCTGCGGCTACGTGAGCGCGGGTGTCGGGTGTCGTGGGTGCAGGTTGGTAACCTGCACCGGTACCTCCACCTGCGGCTACGTGGAGTCGCCCGGTGACCGAGGGCGAAGCACGGCGTGGATCTGCTCGCGGGTGACGGGCGAGATCACCCCGTGCTCCGTGATGATGCCGCGGATCAGCCGCGCCGGCGTCACGTCGAACGCCGGGTTGAAGGCCGCGGCGTTGTCCGGTGCGGCCATCGCGCCGAGCGGCCGCAGCACCTCCGCGGCGGCCCGCTCCTCGATCGGAATCTCCGCGCCGGTGTCGAGCGAGAGATCGAACGTGCTCGATGGAGCGGCGACGAAGAACGGCACGCCGTGCGCCTCGGCGAGGATGGCGAGGCCGTAGGTGCCGATCTTGTTGGCGGTGTCGCCGTTGGCGGTGATCCGGTCGGCGCCGACGATGCAGGCCGCCACGCGGCCGGTCTTGAGGAGATGGGCGGCGGCCGAATCGCAGAGCACGGTCACGGGAATGCCACGCTGCACCAGTTCCCAGGCAGTGAGCCGCGCACCTTGGAAGAGGGGCCGCGTCTCGTCCGCGAACACCTCGAAGCGGCGGCCGGTGTCCCAGGCGGTGGTGATCACGGCCAGCGCGGTGCCGGCCCCCCCGGTCGCGAGGGCGCCGGTGTTGCAATGCGTGAGCACGCCCCCCTCCGGCAGCACGGCGGCCCCGTGCCGGCCGATCGCCTCGCAGAGCCGCCGATCCTCGTCGTGGATCGCCTGCGCCTCGGCAAGCAGAGCCGTGGCGAGCGCCGTTGCATCGGCATCAGGAGGCAGGCGATCGACGATACCGACACACCGTTCAACGGCCCAGCGGAGGTTCACGGCCGTGGGCCGGGCGGTGGCGAGTTCTTCGGCCCGCGCGAGCACGTGGGCCCGGGCCTGGCCGGCGGCCATCCGGCTGCGGACCGCCTCGCCGGCGGCCAGCGTCATGCCGTAGGCGCCCGCGATGCCGATCGCCGGAGCGCCGCGAACCCGCAGGCTCTTGATCGCCTCGACGACCGTCGGCACGTCGCGGCAGGCGAGCCAGGAGAGATCGCTCGGGAGGAGCGTCTGATCGATGAGTTCGAGGTGGCCGGCGGCGTCGCCGACCCAGCGGAGCGAAACGGGGATCATGGGGTGGGGGCCGCAGGTTGCCAACCTGCGGCTACGTGGGTGCAGGTGTCGGGATTCGTGGGTGCAGGTTGGTAACCTGCACGTGCAGCGGGTGCGGGGTGTTGTTCCGCAGGATGCCAACCTGCGGCTCCGTGGGAGCGATGCGGCTACGGCTTGAACGTGTCGCAGGGCAGCCCGAACGCGGTCGCCACGGCCGGCAGCACGAGCCGGCCCTCGTACACGTTCACCGCCGAGCGGATGGCCGCGCTCTCTCGGGCTGCGGCTGCCACGCCGCGGCCCGCGAGGTCGATCACATAGGGAAGCGTGGCGTTGCAGAGCGCGTAGGTGCTGGTGCGGCCAACGGCGCCCGGCATGTTGGTCACGCAGTAGTGCACCACGTCGTCCACCACATAGGTCGGGTCGGCATGGGTCGTGGGCCGGCTTGTGGCCACGCAGCCCCCCTGATCGATCGCCACGTCGATGATCACCGACCCCGGCTTCATGAGCTTCAGGTCGTCCCGCTCGACGAGGTGCGGGGCCCGGGCGCCGGGAATCAGGATGCTCCCGATCACGAGGTCGGCCCACCCGAGCCGCTCGCGGATCGTGTGGCGGTCGGAGTAGAGGCAGTCGATGTTGGGGGCTGTGACGTCGTCGAGATACCGCAGCCGCTCCAGGCTCGTGTCGAGCAACGCGATGTTGGCACCGAAGCCCGCGGCCACCTTGGCGGCGTTGGCGCCGACCGTGCCGGCACCGAGGACGAGTACGTTCGCCGGAGCCACGCCGGGCACACCACCGAGGAGGATGCCGCGGCCCATCTGGGGCCGTTCCAGATACTTTGCCCCCTCCTGGATGCTCATCCGGCCAGCCACCTCGCTCATCGGGATCAGAAGCGGGAGCCGGCCCTTGTCGTCGCGGAGCGTCTCGTAGGCGACGGCCGTGGCGCCCGTGGCCATGAAACCCTCGGTGAGGTGCCTGTCGGCCGCGAAGTGGAAGTAGGTGAAGAGCGTCTGGCCACGGCGAATCAGGGAGAGTTCCTGCGGCTGCGGCTCCTTCACCTTCACGATGAGGTCGGCACGCCCGAAGACGTCGGCGGCTGCCGGCACGAGCGTCGCACCGGCGGCGGCATAGGCTTCATCGGGCAGGCCCGAACCGGCTCCGGCGCCGTGCTCCACCAGCACGGTGTGTCCCGCGCGGACGAGCTCTTCCGCGCCCACCGGCAGCAGCGCCACCCGGTATTCGTCCCGCTTCGTCTCCCGCGGAACGCCGACGATCACGAGACCACCGGCTTTGACACCGACTGGATCTTGAAGCTGGCCGGCATGGGC
>Ga0129333_10006375_pt1 | contig 11162 bp, 16 predicted proteins | sample CPB6_08_DNA_FD_94474 | JGI IMG/M metagenome (GOLD analysis project Ga0129333, IMG submission 94474) | Freshwater to marine salinity gradient microbial communities from Chesapeake Bay, USA - CPBay_Sum_0.6_0.8_DNA | ecosystem: Environmental > Aquatic > Marine > Coastal | place: USA: Chesapeake...
ATTCGGCAGTTTGATCACTTGGGCAAACTTAGCCTGGCACAAGAAAGGGTAGTGCGTGAAATCCTTGCTCGAGCTCAGGTGTTGCACGCCAGCCACAGTTGACAAGGTTGTTCATTTTTGCTATACTATGGGTACAGTAACAAAACAGGAGCGAAAGATGGGTTTGTTTACTTCCGAAAACCAAGACACCATGAAGATTGTTCTCCGTGCGTTTGGCGAAGCCAGCCACAAGAACTACGGTAGCCACAGCTTCGAAGCAGGCTACCTGGAGAGCATGGTCGTTGAGATGCTGCCTTACATGCCCAAGCGGATGCAGAAGGTTTTCATTGAAGACATGGTCCGTGCTACTAAGAAGCAGGAACAACAGGTAATTGAAAAGATGAACAAGGAGGCAGCGTAATGCTCATGAACTACACTGAAATGGATGTGGGCTACGATCAACGCCACGGTGGTCCTTACGATCGTGGCTCGGCAGATGCCTACTACCATCGTCCGTGGGATCCACACTTCTATCCCGGTGATACCTACAAAGGTCCTCGGATTCCTTTGGAGTGCATGACTGCTGAGGAAATTGTGGCCTACACTGCGGGCTACAACAACACACACGAGCGCAAGGACTGGGGATCTTTTTAAAGACCCTTCGGTTGACAGGGTTACCAAAAGGTGCTATACTGTGTTCATAGCGTAAACAAACAGGAGCAAACGAAATGGCAATGATCGTTGTTGACACACAGTACATGGAGAACTATGGCACTGCTGAGGCTCCTTACTGGAAGGCCAAGGGCGGTAGCTCCTACAAGATCCTGAATGTGCCCCTGAACCAGGACCTAGATGCTGTGGTTGCCGCAGCCAACATCGGCTACAAGAACGACTATGCCGAAGAGTATGTGATTGGTTGGTGTGTTGAGAACGACGACTACCTGAGTGAGTTTGAGCAGAGCCAGCTGGACTACGAGGGCAAGATCACCTTCCCAGAACCCACAATCGAGTACGGGGAATTGGTTGACGCCACGGCGTAAAGATCGTACAATAGAGAAACTGTAACAAAGGAGCGATGATGAACTATCCCGAAGACATGACCGCAGACGACATCATGGAGTTCGAGTACGAGTACAACCGCTATCTGGACAGGTTCTTGCCAGAAAGCCTGATCGCTGTGAACGAAGAACTCCAGGAGATTGCCCACGACGAACTGGAGCGCGATTGGGACGAAGCCTACGAGCCCGAGATCAACGACAATTGGTACGACGAGCAGTACGAGGTTGACGCAGACTACGTTTGATCGTACAATAGTGAAACACTGATACACAAGGAGCGACACATGGACATCAAGCAGATCAATCAAGCCATTATGTTTGGCGACTTCAGCAACGACCAACTGAACAGCATCATCGACGCGGTCAAGTGGGCTCGCAGTAACCTTACTCAGCAGATGAAGCGTGAGATCCGCATTGGCAGTGAGGTCAAGTTCACCAGCACCAAACGTGGCATTGTGATCCACGGCACTGTGGTCAAGATCGCACAGAAATATGTCACTGTGAAGACTATGACTGAGCAGTGGCGTGTGCCTGCCAACATGCTCGAAAGTGCTTGACAGCCCAGGCAAGAGCATATATAATAGACACTTCGTTAAACAACATTGGAGCGAACAATGGCTACTAAAGGTTACAAAGTTTTGAGCTTGGACACTGTGAAGAACATTAAGAAGGCTGGCAAAGAATCAGTTGCCAGCTTTGATCTGGACACTGATGCTATCAAGGCTCGAGAAGTAGAGCTGGCACAGATCAGTGACAGTGAGATCATTGAGCGACTGCGTCAACGTTTTCAAATCCTTGACGACATGACTCGTGCTGTGAAAAAGGGTGATGTACGTGCTATGATCGTTTCGGGCCCTCCGGGTGTGGGCAAGAGCTTTGGTGTTGAAAAGGTTCTGGGCAAGCATGATCTTATGGCTGACATCGCACAGAACGAAAAGCTCAAGAAGTACGAGATCGTCAAAGGTGCTATGAGTGCCATTGGCCTGTACAAGAAGCTCTACGAATACAGTTCTAAGAAGAACATCTTGGTGTTCGATGACTGCGACTCAGTACTGCTTGATGACCTTAGCTTGAACATCCTAAAGGCTGCTCTGGACAGTTCCAAGAAGCGTACCATCCACTGGAACACTGACAGCAGGCTGCTACGTTCAGAAGGTGTGCCCAACTCATTTGAGTTCCAGGGCGGTGCTATCTTTATCACTAACATCAAGTTCGAGAACGTTAGAAGCAAGAAGCTGCGTGATCACTTGGAAGCATTAGAAAGCCGTTGCCACTACTTGGATCTTACCATTGACACTGAGCGTGAGAAGGTCTTGCGTATTCAGCAGGTAGTTACCGAGTGCGGCATGCTGGATGACTATGAGTTTAGTGATGTAGCACAGCAAGAGCTACTGGAGTTTATTGATCTCAACAAGAAGAAGCTGCGTGAGCTGAGCCTGCGTATGGTGCTCAAGCTAGCAGACCTGCGTAAGAGCATGCCTAGCAACTGGCGTGCTGTTGCTGAGGTAACCTGTATGCGCCGTACTTGATAGTGCAACAGGCAGCTAGATAAGAAAGGTAAGTCCGATTCGCTCCCGGCACTGTATTTAGCTGATCCTCAAAGAACGGCGCGATGCTGTTCTTTACCCCGAGTCCGATTCGCTCCCGGCTCGGGGTTTTCTTTTTTCGAAAAAAGATTTCATCGGGGTCATGGCCATGGTGAGGTGAGAGGGGTCGGGGTTTATATTTTATTACTGTTGTTTTAATGCAACAGCGCTTACTGCTTTTTTACCCCCATAGGTGCAGAATCACCACCCAGAAACTGTAAGTACTTCACTATAATTTTTTGCGCGACCAATTTTTTAGGGTGTAAGACCCATTTGGGCCAGCTAGAATAAATACCTGTATGAGACCCCCTATACTGGTAGACACACAGGTCTACACATGGAATCCCCAAACACAGCGCTACGAAATAGTGCCCCAACCCCTGTGGCCCATAGTTATTTGTTCGATGGCTATCATAGCCATCGTACTGATCTTTTCCTAGTCCCACATTGATCTAAAGTCACCATAGTGTCTAATGGCTGTATACGCTGTTTCAGCTAGAAATTCAAAGTTCTTGTGTAGTGTGCGTACTGCGGGCATGTCATTGTGTTTTAGCACCATTTCGTAGCATGAGCTGCCCAATTGTACATAATAGCTGGGGTTAACGCCATGACGCTGTTTCAGTTCAGGAAATACCGCACGAGTAAACCAGCAGGTATTGGCCAATTCCAATGCTTCTGTGATCGTGCGTAGCATCATGAAACGCTCTGCGTATGAGGGTTCTGGTTGCCACGGATTACGGTCAATTTTGCTGGCCAACACTCTAGCTAGATAGTTGACAACGTATTCGGGTATTGTCCAACCGTGTCGCTCGTTGGTTTCTACCAATATATCACGTATACCTGTTACAGCCACAGTGTTTTCCATAACAGTATTTACTGAAAAAATTTGCTTGCCCAAGTGTGTGTGCGATCAAAACCCACTTGTATACTCTTACGCACACCCTCAATACCTTCTACACTGTGTACGATTCTCGAGTCCAGCAAGTACCATGTCATTAACTTGAGTTCATACTCTTTAAGCACAGTGAGATCATCGTAGTTGGGATGTGTATGTCGTGGTCTTAGCAAATCTTGATCCAGCTCTTGATAAAACACTGTACGCACACTGCCGCCGCCCAGGTCAGTAAGGTACATCAGGGTGAAATCTCTAGTTGTATCAGTGTGAGGAGCATTGTGACTCTCACCGTACATTTCACATGTTGTAACATGTAGGTATTCTTCTGTAATATGACTATTGATCCACTCGATCAGCGCCGGTTTAACATCACAGCGTTCGCAGTGTCCTGAACTATAGTATGTGCCATTTTTTCTAACCAACCAGGGCGTGTTTCTAAATGCCTGGTTGCCAGTTATCAGCGTTAGTAGTTCTGGGGGAATCTGTGGCAAGTTAGGTTCTGCTATGTACATGTTTTTGTCCTTATTATATGAGTATTTAATGTTTAGAAAAATCGCTTTAACCGTTTTTCGCTGCGCTGCCGCTTCGCGGCTGGGCTGCTGCTTAGGGCGCACTTAGGCTAAAACTTATGGCAACCACTTGCCCTTGACTGGGCAGCGTAGTTGAACCTGAATGATAACTGCCTATAAATCTATAGTTCCAAGTCACGAAATTTGCCGAGTTAATTAGAAACACTGTTGATCCCACAGTGAGATAACTTGTGCCCGCTGAGTTAGCTTGATTGTGCCAACTTAATATAGTGGCCTGTCTGTCGGTGCCTGTGGCATCAACATTTGAAATACCTATCTGTGTAACACTGGTTACTACAGTCTGGTCAAATCTCACAGTGTTTGCCTGTGAAAATGCTATGGCAGTGCCAGTGTCAAATGCCCAGGTGAATGCCTGCGCTGGATATTCTCCGCCCACGCTGGTTCTGCTTAATGTGGTCACTCTACTTAATGTTATTGCCATAGATTAATACCGTAAACGCTGTGTGATTTCTATAATTCTTGCGAATTCTGAATTGTGCTCTTTTACTGTTGCAGGAAGATTCAATGTTTTTCCCGCATAGATTAAATTAGGATCTTTGATCTGAGGATTTAATTTCATAATATCATTTATAGTAGTACCAAACTGTCTACTAATTTTAGTTAGATTATCACCAGGTTTGATCTGATATTGTGTGGTAGCAGTAGCAGGTTCTGCCTTGTCTACACTTTTACTAGCTGGTGTTTGATCTTGAGCCTGTGGTCGAGTCTTGTCGGTAGCAGTGGCTACTCCTGCCCCAACGGCCGCACCCGCTACACCGCCAACTCCTACTTTTTGTGCTGTGCTTAGGCCAGGACTGGTAGCGGCAGCTGGTTCGGGTACAGCTCGAGCAGCGGCAGCAGCATCACTGCCTCGATTGGCCATAGCAGCACCAGCAGCAACTCCTCCTACTCCCAGAGCAGCTTGTCCTTTTTGAATTACAGGATCGGGTGCTGGTTTCGCAGCAGGTGCTGAGGGTTTTGGAGCAGTTGGTGACACTGGCTCAACTTTACTTGCGGCAGCAGCTGGTGGTACTGTGGGTTCAGCCCTGGCAGCAGCAGGTGGTGTTGTAGTAGTAGTTGGTTTTGGAGTAGCTGGTGGTACTGTAGGTTCAGCCCTGGCAGCAGCAGGTGGTGTTGTAGTAGTAGTTGGTTTTGGAGTAGCAGCTCCTTTACCTTGCATTGCTTGAACAACTTTAGGATTAGCTTTGGCAAAATTTTTAGCTGCTGCTATGGCTCTAGCAGTAGGGGCACCAACTATTGGTATTAGTCCTAACAAAGCAAATGCTGAACTAGCCGCAGCTTCGCCGTATTCGCCCTTGGCTGCTGCTTCAATGGCATCTTTAACATCAAGTGCCGTACCAATACCGGGTACAAAGCTTAACAGAACACGCTGAACTGCTGCTGCTTTTTCAGGATCAACAGGTTCAGCAGTAGGTGCGCCCTGCATGTTAGTCATAGCATCACCGTAGTCTATAGCATAAGGATCCGGTTCCGATGCTGTAGTTGCTGCGGGTTTAGCTGCTTGAGCTTTAGGATCATAGGCAACAAAACTAGTACCTCTGCCTTGTTGCTTAAAATAACCAACTTGCCCTTGCCTGTTGACTACTAGTTTTTCACCGTTTGGACCTTTTACTGATGGGTCTGTATAATCAGTATAGGTAGAAGGTGACCCTCGTTCGAGAACAATTTCTGATATTTTCATGATATGTTATTTACCAGAAATTAACAGGGATATTCGTAGTTTACAGTTTCCTCATTATCTTGTAAAGTTTTCGCACCGTTTCTTATATGAAACATGCGAGCCATTTCAGTCTTTGGACTTAAGGTTACAAATCTTCTAACACTAGGTTTCTGTTCTCTAATATATGTTTGAGCCTGCTGAATCAGTATACGACCAGCACCAGTGCGATAACTCCAAATAGTATAAAAAGCAGCTACATTTTCGCCAACTAGACCTAATTCAGATTCTCGAGTTGGTACTGAATCTAAATAGGCCACACAGGTCACTGCCTGGGGCTCATTGTTTTCTAATAAAACAAAGATTTCAGCGTGATCGTGTATTCTGCTGGCAGTAGGGATACTAGGACGTACAGGGTCATCTTTAAGCAAATTGATCCAAGGATCATTGAGGGAGTTGATAATGTGAAGCATGGTTTCGCTACCTTAATATACATACTTATCTCTTTGATTATATTTCGGTATTAAGATTGCTTAACAAGCTTCTTAGTTTAGAACTTTCAACTTGAACTCGACTTTTTGGCACTGCTTGGCCCTGTGTAGGATCGTCACGGATTTCGCCAGTGTCTTGATCCACTGTGCTAGATCTTTTCAAACTATTTAAAATTTGACTGCTCTTTGTAGTCATTGAAGTATCTTCTGACTGTTCTTCCGAGTCAGTAATTCGTAGTGTATCTAGATTAAAATCTAGATCGATTTTCATGCCTACGCCCGAACTTGAACGAGTTTTCATTAATTGTATTTGATACTTGCCGCGCTCACGCATGGCTCTGCTGGTAAAGATACCAAACACATTATCTGCTGTTTGAATCTTACTAAGTCCACCTGATATATGACTATGATCAAACTCAACTTCTTCTACCGAAGCACGATTTAACTGACTAGCTGTGACAAAGATACAGTTCTTTTCCATGCTTAAATTTCTAAGTTCTTCAGAAACAAATTTGTCTTTGATGAATAGATTTTCTGCTGAAATTTTACGACTAATTGGCATGAGCAAGTCTAAGTAGTCTACTAGAAGTACATCTACCTTACGACCCATTTTAATTTCATATTCTTTAATATATGAACGAATGTCGTTGGCATTTTTTCCCGAAGGCATATATTTGACCTGCAATGCTCCAGATTTTTTTCCTATAACTCGTACACGCATTTCGACTTCGTCAATCTGCTTGAAAATATCTCTTGTAGTAATACCAGTTAGCATAGAATCAATACGCATACTAACTAACTCTTCCGAAAGTTCAAATGTTAGATAAACTACATTTAGTCCTTTTTCAGCAAAGTTAACACCTAGATTAGCTAAGAACAAGCTCTTACCTGCGCCTGATCCGCCAGCAAAGATATTAAGTTCACCTCGATTAAATCCGCCAAATAAACGATCATCTAAGTTTTTCCAGCCTGTGCTAATCTGTCCATTCTTGTCTTTAATCTTCATTAATCGACTGCGGGGATCAGCAAAGTAGTCTGTACCTAAATCTTTAGTTAATCCGATTTGTACTGCTTTTTTAATAAGTTCTTCAACAGGACCATAATCGCCTTTTTCTAACATGTCTGCTGATTCAAGAATAGCTCGTTCTAATCCTTTGTGTTTGATAAAGGTTTCAAAATCTTGAAGAAGCCAATCATAGTGTTCTTCTCTAAGATCACTGTGCGATGATAGTTCAGATTGTGTGGCAGCATTAACAATGTCTAAAGTAGGAAGTACATTATGTTCTTCTACGTATTGATCAATAAATTTAGCTGTGTTTTGTAGTTTACGATCAAACAATGTGTGATCAAAAATAGATTGACAGCGCACAAAAGTTTCTGCGTCTGACAACATCATTTCTAAATATAATTTTTGTATATCGTATCCGTAGTCTGCGTTTTGTCTAGTCATTGTATAATTATATATTCTTTCATTGATTAAGTAAAGACTCGTGTATTGTAAAATTTTTCAAATGCTTGAGCATGTTTAATATCGTTGACCATGGGCTGACCTTTGATATTGAGGCTAGTGTTTAACAACAAAGGGCATCCAGTGCGGTCATACCATGTTTCTAATAGTTGTCTAATTCTCGATCCATCCTTCGGCACAGTTTGAACACGACTAGTGCCGTCCCTATGGATGATAGCAGGAAATAGGTCAGGATGCTTACACTTACTGATGAACTGCATATACCTGTGGTCACTGCTATTGCCACAGAGATCAAAGTAATCATTAGCCAACTCCTCCAAAATGACTGGAGCAAAGGGTCTAAATTGCTGTCGTCGTTTAATTGCATTTACTCTATCCTTGATTGTAGGTCCGCGAGGATCAGCTAATAGACTGCGATTGCCTAAGGCTCTTGGTCCAAACTCTGCACGACCTTGAGCTACACCGCAGATTTGATTGGTCAACAAGTAGTCTGCGATTTCATCCGCAGAGTGTGTGGGTGTGATATCATAACCTAGATTGGCAGTAGTCCAATCCAGTCTCCATTGCCTGTGAGCAAGAACTGCACCTATGCTGCTGCCAGCATCGCCTGGATTAGGCATGATCCAAACATTTTTAAAATAGCGATATGCTATAGGATTGGCTAGACAATTAAGAGCACAGCCGCCCATTAAAACCAAATTATCACTGGCAATGAAATTTCGAGCACTTTGTAGTATGCGATCAAATTGATATTCGTAGACTGCCTGTGTGGCTGCGGCAATGTCAAATATGTCATTCACTGTGAGATCTGGCGCCCAGTCCAAACAACCTCTATGTAGATTATTCTTAAAGCTAACTAATGTTTCACCGTCATGCTCAAAAAAGTCATTGAGTATTCTATCATACAGTCTAGTAGAATCACCATAAGCAGCCATGCCCATAAGAATGTATTCTTCCTCATTAGGTTTGAGGTGACACCTCTGTGTCATAGCACTATACCAAAGTCCTAGACTGTCGGGATACCCTTGACTATAAACCTGATTGATTCTGTCATTGCGACCATGCCAAAAAGTCAGCGTTTCAAATTCACCGATGGCATCAATAACCACTACACAGGCATCGGTAAATCTGCTGGTGTAATAGCCTGCTGCCGCATGACTGCGATGATGCCATACTGTTTTAATTGGTACTTTAATATTGTACCTTTCTAAATAATTTTTAATATTATTGCTGCGATGATTCAAGCCTTGACCAGCCATAAACTGTCGCAGTGTCTTAGCCCAAGGCTTTTCATACCATACGACTTCTTGCGGACTGCCCCAATTGTCTATGGCATAGGTAATTAACGAATCACACAAGTCTGGGTCGTTTTTCTTTCCGCTAAATCGTTCGCTGTGACTAGCAAACGCTAATTTTTCGTCAACAAATACTGCCAAAGCAGCATCGTGACTATTTGCTGATATTCCCCAGGTAATCATTTGTAAATAAACGGATCTCGTTTTCTTAGTTCTTCTACACGCTTTTTAAACGCTCTATGTTCACGCCAGCTTGTTATAGGATGTAATATCCATTGTTTTATTGTGTACCAATCCATTTTTTCATCCTTAATTGAATCTTTAAAGGCATAGATTCTTTGCTTTCTAAAACCCTTAGTAGTGTATATATCTTTCCGTATACCTTAACAGCATCATTTATATCTTTGATACCTTCTGGCCAATCAGGCATACTTACACTCCAGTTTAATTCTAGAGCCTGCTCAATCATTTTTAAACCAGCTACATCTTTATCTGGAATAATGATTACTTCTTTTTTTAAATTGTTAATTTGCTGTATTTGTTTTGGACCTAATTCATTGCTCATAACTGCTACTGCGTCAAGACAAATAGCATCTATTGGGCCTTCTGTTACTAATACAAATTGTCTTTCTTGATGTTGGTTATCTAAATTAAAAACGTATCCAGGTTGCTGTTCTGAGATATACTTAACTTTTCCGTCTCTAATTAGTCTTGCTGTATAACCTACTATTCTTTTATTATGAAAAAACGGAATTATTAATCTGTTTTGAAAACCAGTTTCGTCGGTCCAATACCACGGCCAATCATCTATGTCTAATCCTCTACCTGTTAGATATTCTAAAACTGGTACAAGTTCCTCTGGTGGATCTTGAATCCACTCGTTTAAAGGTTTACTGCCCATAGGTAAAGCTTTATCTAAAAATACCGGCAATAATTCTTGCTCATATTTTTGATCAGTATCGTCTTTTAGTCTAAGACTTTCTAAGCTACATTTTGTGATTAAATCATCTGATACATTAAGCCAATTTAGTAATTTTTTAAATTTAACGCTTAACGGACGACCTGGTTGCCAACTAGCCTTAAATCCGCAGTTAAAACAATGATAGCTAACACCTTCATTTATCATTATTCCACCGCGCCCTCGACGATCTGCTGTATTACCATTGTTATGGCAACAAACCGCATTAAAGCTAATCCACCCGCTAGGAGTGGCTTTTCTTTTTGAAGGTAAGTGTACTGAAACAGTATCTATGATTAGACTCATAGAACTATTTTATAGTTTTACAACAGCTTTGTCAATCTTTCCGGTGTTTCCAGTAATGGGCTGATAGTGTATGCGTAACCAATTAGCATCCCTACTATAATCGGGATTTGAATAAGTTTTTGTTAGACTGGTCGTAGCTGGTGTTACTGAAAAGCTTTCTAATTGATTCCACTGTATGTTGGCTGCTATCACAGTTTCATTAGTATATTCGACTACAACTGTGCCTTCTAATCCCGAAAACAAAATATCTAAATCAAATGTGTCATTAGCAGCAATATCTAAATAATTTGGCTGTCTAATTTCTACTGCATCGCTATACCAAATAGTATATTGAGGTTGCGGATCAATGTACGTGATTGGATTAAATCTAGTGATAAATCTATCTTTGGTATCGACATTGATAGCATTATCTAACAATTCCATGTTGCCTTTAATACCGAATTGTGTGTCAGCATAGAATACCGTTTTAGATGTATCAACATTAACTTTGTAAATTGTAAAAGTTAGAAACTGTGGATCAAGAAAGTCAATGTCATTTTCTTCTATATTCACCGTTGCTAATCCAGTGGTTGTGCTAGCAGTCAGCGCCTTATTTAAAAATTCTTTACCGTTGGCATCTTGAATGCTAATTTTTAAATTCATCCCGGTGATGTCTATACGTTTTTGATCCGAATTCTTCACATCGATGGTAAGTATATTATCGACGCCTTTGTAAATTTTTATACGATTTTGATACACAATTTTATACCTCACAGGAAAGACAGCCATATCCGCAACAACGTTAATTCGATTTGGATATAAATAACATGAAATTTTTTGCATTTGGATTAAGTCCTTACTACTATTTATATGGTAAAACTAAGAGATAACATAGAGAAT
>Ga0129333_10006377_pt1 | contig 11160 bp, 10 predicted proteins | sample CPB6_08_DNA_FD_94474 | JGI IMG/M metagenome (GOLD analysis project Ga0129333, IMG submission 94474) | Freshwater to marine salinity gradient microbial communities from Chesapeake Bay, USA - CPBay_Sum_0.6_0.8_DNA | ecosystem: Environmental > Aquatic > Marine > Coastal | place: USA: Chesapeake...
ATTGATCCCGTTCCGATGAAACGGTAGGCGCTGTTGACCCGTCCGAAGAGGTGTGACGGGATTACTTGCTGACGGTAACTGACAGTGACGACGTTCCACACCGTTCCAGCAAGCGCCATGGTCACAGACATGACCACCACGACTGCGATATTCGGTAGTAGAGCCCGTACAAAATCTGTTGTCGCAAAAATCGCATACGAGGTGATAATCGCACCAGTGGATCCAAGTCGAGCCGCGATGCGGTCACCCACGAGTCCGCCGAGCATCGCACCGGCAGCAATTGCAGAGAGAAGAAGTCCGTATCCTCTTGGTCCGACGTCCAGATGTTCGAATGCGAACTTCACGAAGATCGACTCGCTCATTGTTAGTGCCCCGTTCGTTACACCGAGCATGAGAGCGAGCGTCCGAAGTTGTCGATGACGCCAAAGCCAGATGATGCCTTGTGTGAAATCGTTCTTGAAACTGGTGGATCGAGACGTGGGCTTCTCTTGTGGCTCGGCAATAGTTTTGGAGAGACGCACCACGATGAGTGCTGCGAGAGCGAACGATGCACCGTTCACGCCGAATGGCACACCACTTGCAACGACGAAGAGCCACGCACCGATGGGTAGGCCGACGAACGAATTCAGAACAACTTCAACTGCATAGAGCAGTCCGTTTGCACGCTGAAGTTGAGGGCCTTCCACGAGTAAGGGAAGAAAGGCTTGAGATGACATGTCGAAGAAGACCTCGCAGGCTCCGATGACGAGCAAAAGTGGCAGAAGTCCCCAAATGCCGAGGCCGTCTGATGCGACTCCGAAGGCTATTCCCACGTACACGAATGCTCGTATCACGTTCGCCGTCACCATCACCTTTGATCGATTCCAACGATCGATGTACACGCCTGCAGGAAGGCTGAGAATGAGCCACGGCAACATGGCACTGAATGTGACTGCACTGATGAGTCGAGCATCGTCGGTGAGCATGATGGCTAGCAACGGGAGAGCTGCCGCATTCATCCCGTCACCGAGATTGGAGACCGCCGATGCAGAGAACTGCATCCAGAACTGGCGTGGCAGACGATTGCGCGACTCAGTCATTGACCGAACCGTTCAGCGCCTCCACTATGAGATGCCTCTGAATCTTCCCTGACGCGGTTCGCGGTATACGCATGAATTTCACGTCGCGTGGAGCCATGAAGGCCGGTAGGTGTTCCTTGACGACAGATCGGACAGCATCGACAGTCACTTGCGGTACACCGTCGGTCTCGAGAATTGCCACGACACGCTGACCCCATTCAGGGTCAGGAAGTCCGACGATTGCACAGTCTCGAACCTCCTTCATCGTGGAAAGTACGCGCTCAACTGGTTCTGGCCAGATGTTCTCGCCACCGGAGATGATGAGATCTCCTCGGCGACCGGAAACGTGTAATCGTCCGTCACCAGTCACATTGCCAAGGTCGCCGGTATGCAACCATCCTTCGGCGTCGATGCTCGTCGGAGCGTTTCGGTACCCGCGCATCAGCATCGCACCACGTATGAGAATTTCGCCATCTTCGATTCTGATGTCGACACCTTCGAGTGGTGTGCCGTCATACACGACACCGCTTCCGGTCTCGGTCATGCCGTACGTCGTGACGACGTTTCTCGGAAGAGACTCTGGTGCTGCGCTTCCTCCGAGAAGCACGGTGCGATAAAGCGAAGCATCGACGCGCGAGAGCGCAGTGTGCACAAGAGAGACGAGAGTTGCACCGTCTTGCACCGCGGCTTCGTAGCCCTCCACGGTGAATTTCTCGTGCACGATGACGCGCGAGCCAGTCAACAGCGATCTGGTGACGACGGACAAGCCTCCTATGTGCGACAACGGCAAGCATGCAAGCCAGACATCGTCTGGTGTCGCCTTCAGTCGTTGCGACGTCGCCAGAGCGCTGGCACGAAGTGAAGCATGTGTATGGACGACTGCTTTCGGCAGACCCGAACTACCGCTTGTTGCAATGACGACGGCATCCCCGGGCTGTGCTGGTAGTCCGTCCGGCACCGTTGTCTCGCCATGTGCTTCGACAATTCGAGTAGGTCTGACGGCAGCGATCAGTGAGCGTTTCGCGGTCTGGGGCAAGCGCTGGTCAATAGGGAAGATCGCATGGCCCTGATCCCATGCCCGTTGCATGGTGGCGACGAAGTCTGGTCCTTGGGCCATGTCCAGGCAGATCAACTCGACCACGCAGTCATCGTATGACCGTGAAACACTGAAGAGATGACTGAGTCGCGTGTAGTACCCCTGACCCAGAGCAAGTGGTCTCTGTGGTTGGCAGGTGCGCGTCCGCGTACCTTGCCCGCCGCCGTTGTTCCGGTGCTTGTCGGTGCTGCATGTGCGGTGGGGGGCAATGCAGCAAGTGGGACACCTGCATGGTGGCGTCTGCTTCTGGCGGCAATCGTGAGTCTTTCTCTTCAAATCGGAGTGAACTATGCGAACGATTACAGCGACGGCGTGAAGGGAACAGATGCACAACGCGTCGGGCCAATGCGACTCGTTGGCTCTGGAACGTTCTCACCGTCGTCAGTCAAGCGGGCGGCGTTCGTCGCACTCGGTGTTGCAGCGGTCGCTGGACTGGTGCTCGCACTCGTGACGTCACTGTGGTTGCTGCTGGTCGGGGCTGCCGCTCTGGTGGCTGCGTGGTTCTACACCGGCGGTCCACGACCGTACGGCTACATGGGGCTCGGGGAAGTCTTCGTGTTCGTGTTTTTCGGCGTCGTCGCAACAGTGGGTTCCACGTTCTCTGTGACTGAAACTCTGCCTGCGGTGTCGTGGGTTGCATCGCTAGCGGTCGGCTGTTTCGCTTGCGCCTTGCTCGTGGTCAACAACTTGCGCGATATTCCTGGTGACACTGTCGCAGGGAAGCGAACATTGGCCGTACGCCTCGGCGATGAGAAGACTCGATTGTTGTTCAACGTGCTCTTCGTGGCTGCCGGAGCGTTCGTGATTGCAAGCTCCCTCATCTCAGGGCCATGGAGTCTTCTCGGTCTGATAGGCGTTGCTGCAGCGGCTCCTGCCTGTCGTCAGGTCCATCGAGGCGCTACTGGCCGCGACCTCATCGCTGTTTTGCAGGCGGTTGGGCGGGCGCAGTTTGTGCTTGCCATCACATATGCCGCAGGGCTCGCGTTATCGCTCGCACATTAGCTGTCAAATGTCTGCGACAGCCAGGTACCGAGAACACGCACAAAGGGCGTCAGTTGTTCAAGATGGACGGTGTGTCCTGCGTCGGTGACAGAAACCCACTGGCAATCGGGCATCGAGCGAGACATCTCTGCTGCGATATCAGAGAACTTGGAGTCCCTCTCGCCGGTGACGAGCAATGTGGGGCAGGTGATCTTCACGAGATGATTCCAAAGTGACTCCTGTCGGCCTGTGCCCGCGTGACGAAGAGAGTCGGCGAGCCCTTTCGCAGTGTTGCGTAGACGGTCGGTTTTCATCGCTGCTGCTGCATCGAGAGTACTGAAGAGTGGATTTGCGAGCCACTCATCGATGAACGCTGGAGTGCCGACAGACTCGACGTGGTCTGCGAGTCGGTTGTCTGAGTGTGCACGTGCATCTCGTTCGACCGGGTCGGCAATGCCCGGAGAACCACTCACGAGGACAAGGCCCATGACGTTGTCCGGATGTCTGCACGCTATGTGCAGAGCAACGCGTGCACCGAATGAGTACCCGACATAGACGGCGGCACCGTGTTGTGTCGCCAATGTGTCGGCGATTTCGCAGATATCGACGTAGCCGTCCGGATTGTCACCATGTCCAGGCAAGTCGACGGCGCACACCTCATCGATGTCGTCGGATGGCAGGGCTGAGATGACCTGATCCCAAGACCTCGAAGTCTGAGTGAAGCCGTGGAGAAACACCAGCTTCATCGGCACGCAAGCGAATTCATCGAGAGTTGACTGCTCTAGTGAGCAGCTGTTCGAAGACGTCTACTTCCTGAGCACCGGGGATGAGGAAGCGATCGTCGATGACGAACGCCGGAACGCCGGTGATGTCTCTCATCTGTGCAGCTTCAATGTCTGCGGCGACCTCGGTGACACCAGAGTCTGATTCGAGCCAGTCGCGCAAGGAGTCGACATCGAGACCGGCGCGCTCGACGCACGACAGGACGACGTCGATGTCGCCCACGTTCTCACCGTTGGTGAAATAGGAGCGCAGCAATTCTTCTTTCAGTGCGGCCTGCGCTGTCGATCCGATTTCGGTCAACACGAAATGAAGGGCTCGATGGGCGAGCATGGTGTTTGCCCTGATTGCGCGATCCATCCGGAAGTCGATGCCAGAGTCGGCAGCGATACGTGTCACATGGTCGATGATCTGGTCTGCTCGTTCGTATCCGCCGAACTTCCGTGCGTACGCCTCTCGGGCGGGAACGGAACCACCTGGCGGTGCAGAGGGGTCGAGTTGGTACGCACGGTAGACGACTTCGATGTCGGTTCCTTGTCCGGCTGCGTGAAGACGTGCAATCGCCTCCTCGAATCGACGTTTTCCTATGTAGCACCAAGGACATACGACGTCGGACCAGACTTCCACCCGCATAAGTGCAACGATAGAGCCATGGCAACCCCCGCCGACACGACTGCGACGTTCTGTGCCACATTGGTGGACGAATTCGTCGAGCTTGGAATTGTCCGAGCGTTCGTGTCGCCAGGGTCACGCAGCACTCCCATGGCCCGCGCCTTGTGGGCAGACGAGCGGGTGTCGATGGAAGTGTTCCATGACGAGCGAAGTTGTGCGTTTGCTGCACTCGGCTCTGGCATGGCTGGTTCGCCTGCCTTGTTGTTGTGCACCAGTGGGACTGCGGCGACTCACTTCCATGCGGCAGTGGTCGAGAGCCACCAGAGCGCTGTTCCCCTGATTGTGATGACAGCGGACCGCCCTCCGGAGTTGCAGGGTGTGGGTGCCCCGCAGACGATGAATCAACGCCAATTGTTCGGATCGGCGGTTCGGGGCTTCATCGAGGCGCAAGTGCCCGATGAGAAGAACTCAAGATCGTGGAGAATGATCGCGCGTGATGCGGTGACTCTTGCAGTCGATTCCCTCACGCCGGGGCCGGTGCACATCAATCTTCCGTTTCGTGAACCGCTCGTCGGAGTTGCCGGCACGTTGCCGAAAAGGTCGAAGAAGAAGCAGAGCACTCCTCGGTATCCGGACACTCGTCGAGCGATCAAGGCACTCATGTCGATCGTTAAGAAGAAGAACGACGGCGTCTTCATCGCAGGGAAAGGCGCAACCAGTTCGGTGCTCGAGCTCGCCGAGCAGTTGGGTTGGCCAGTCTTTGCAGATGTGCGGTCTGGGGTGCGTGACGACAGCCCTGTCGTGGTCGCTGCATTCGACGGACTTTTGCGAAGCGAGGAGTTGACGACGACGTTGCAACCCTCTGTCGTGGTGCGGGTGGGTGAGCCCCCCGCATCGAAGGTGCTTGGTCAATGGCTGAAGACTCTGGATTGTCCGGTTCATCAGTGGTGCGTCGATGAAAGGTTCTTTGATCCCGAGCTCATTGGTGCCGTCAACTTTGTCGTCGACGTCGACGATGTGTGTCGCCACCTTGTGAGTCGTGTCGGTGACGTGAGGGCCCGCAACGGCGAAGACATCTGGTTGGAACATTGGGAGTCTGCCGCAGACCGCGCCGAGCAGGCGCTCGAGCGTGGTCTCAGCGCCACATGGAACGAGCCAGCAATAGCTCGTTGCGTGATGCAGGGTCGACAGGGGCCGCTGGTGGTGAGCTCCTCGATGCCGATTCGCGACGTTGAGTGGTACGGCGGAGTGAACGGTGAGTATCCGGTTTTTTCCAATCGGGGAGTGAACGGTATTGACGGTGTCGTGAGTACCGCGGTGGGTGTGGCTCTTGCTAGCGAAATGCCGACGACCCTTCTCATTGGTGACATTGCCTGTATCCACGACTCGAACGGATTGTGGAACCTTGCCGGTCGACGAGCAGACGTCCGCATCGTGGTTGTGAACAATTCGGGTGGAGCTATTTTTGGCTTCCTGCCGCAAGCAAAAGAACTGGACCTGGATCAATTCGAGACACTCTTCGGCACACCGCACGACGTGTCATTCGAGCATCTGGCAGCTGCACACGGAATCGCCTATCGAGAAGTCGCCGACCTCGCCGCATTACGAGAAGCGCTTCATGCCCCAGGTCCGGTACTCATCGAGGCTCGCACCGATCGGTCAGTCAATGTTGCTGCACACGATCACGTCAACTCTCTCATTGCATCGGCAGCAATACCCCGAGAAGCGTGATGCTCTCGGGGAAGCGGACACCTCTCAGGGTCTGACGATGGCAGACAACATCGCCTGAAACTTTGCTTGCGTCTCAGCGAGTTCTGAATGTGGTTCGCTGTCAGCGACGATTCCGCCACCAGCAAAGAGGCGTGCACGAGTGCGGTCGGCACTCAATTCTGCGCACCTGATAGTGACTGCCCACGTGCCATCGCCGCGTCCATCAATCCAGCCGACTGCACCGCCGTAGTCACCGCGGTCCATGCCCTCGACCTTCGTGATGAGTTCCATCGCTTCCTTGGTCGGGTGTCCGCCGAGAGCTGGTGTGGGACAGAGCATTTCCACGAGGGCCAGCACCGACAGTGGTGGTTCAACAAGCGCTCCCTCCAGCGCAGTGCCGAGATGTTGCACATTTGCCACCGTCACGATCGATGGCTCTGGTTCCCAGTCGAGGTACGAACAATGGGGAAGAAGAGTGTCGTGAACCATGTCGATAACGACGCGGTGTTCGATCTGGTTCTTGGTGCTTGCCACCAACTCTGAAGCCAGTCGTGCGTCTGTGGTCGGGTCGCCTGTTCGAGGCGCCGTACCGGCAAGAGGATGGCTGCGAATGGTACGGCCGTGTCGCTCGACAAGTAGCTCTGGCGATGCGCCGAGGAGTCCGCCGACGAGGAATCGGTAGCTCGACCCGAACGAAGCGCGCAGGCGCAAGAGAATGCTGTAGACGTCGAGTGGCTGCGCGGAACGAACCTGAATATCTCGCGCGATCACTGCCTTGTCAATCTCGCCGCGGCGCACCGCATCGCGTGCAGCCACCACTGCTGAAAGGTAAGTGTCGATAGAGGTGAGGGGTTCCACTGCAAAAGAATTGACACTCGGTGGGTTTGGTTTGGTGCTCGCCATGTCGTTGACGACAGCCAACAAGCGAGATTCCGTCACAAGGTGAGGGTCAGTTCCGATGAGCGACACGGTCTGCGAGCCATCGTCACGCTTCTGTACCAATACTTCGGGAATGAGGAAACGAGCATGGCTCTCGCGGGAGAACGGCTTGATGCCGAAAGCGACAACCCCACATGCCGCATCAGTTCCTTCATCGACTGCTGACACGCCCCGCAGTACCTCTTCGACGTCGGCCTGCGAGCAGGTTGTCGCCACACCACGACCGGCCACACCGATGCCGTCCCGCACGAAGAGGTGACCATCGCCGCGACACACCGCATTCAGGTCGAGCGCTGTGGTCAGAGGTCGGCTGCAGACATGCAGCGCTTTCATCATGGGTTCCTCGTGCCGGTCATCATCTGTGTGATTCCGCCGGAGAGTTGTTCGTGGGTTGCATCTGCGAAGCCTGCGGCACGCAGCATCTGGACGAGATTTTCTCGAGGCGGCAGGTAGGACACGCTGCGAGGGAGGTATCGATATGCAGCGCCATCAGAGAGCAGTGCTCCGATTCGAGGTACGACTTTGCCGAAGTAGATGTCGTTGCCGAATCGAACGATTCGCCGATGGGGAATGCCGACATCGAGAAGCGAGATGCGACCACCGGGTCGTACGACTCGTGCCAACTCGCGGAAGAACACGTCGAGGTCGACAAGATTGCGAAGTGCGAACCCGCACATGGCTCCGTCCACTGCGCCGTCGGCGACAGGAAGACGAAGAATGTCTGACTGTGCTCGCGGTGAGCCGCTGCGGTCGGCAGAGAGCATGCCGAATGAAAGATCCATCGAGAGCGGCTTGTGACCTGCCTTTAGGAGATCGACACAGAGGTCTCCGGTGCCCGAGGCCAAGTCGAGCACGGTGCTTCCGCGCGGAAGCCGGAGTTCGCGAACGGCCCGCTTGCGCCAACGAACATCGAGCCTGAAAGTCATGATGCGATTGACCATGTCATAGCGCGGAGCGATGGCGTCAAACATCGCGCGCACCATGGCTGACTTGGTGTCACCCTCCGGCAAGGTGTCGGTGTCCCATGAAACATCGCTCTTGCGACTCTGGTTACGACTGCCGAACCTCACTCTCGGAAGGCTACGGTGCCAGAGCACGGGTGCGCCGAACTGCGCTCCGTGATTGTCGAGACGCATTCACTGATTCGAGGCTGACATGATCGATTTCACATTGGCGCCTGAGCACGAGGCCATTCGTTCAAAGGTGCGTGATTTTGTCGACATCCACATCATTCCGGCGATGGACCCGTACGGACATCGCGAGGAGATGGACGCAGACACCAGGCGGGCATATGTGACCGAACTTGTCCGGTTGCGCAAACTCGCGCAGAGCGAGGGCCTGTGGTTACCGCACATGCCCAAAGAGTGGGGCGGTATGGGGCTTGGGCACGTTGCTCTCGCGATGGTGCAGGCCGAGGCAGCAAAGACTCGAGTCGGTCCGTGGGTCTTCAACTGTCAGGCCCCCGATGAGGGAAACATGCACACGCTGCATCATTGGGCAACGCCAGAGCAGAAAGAGAAGTACCTGAAGCCTTTGTGTGACGGAGTGGTCTCGTCGTGTTTCGCAATGACCGAGCCTGAAGTCGCCGGTTCAGATCCGACACTCATCAAGACTCACGCCATCAAAGATGGAGACGAATGGATCATCAATGGTCACAAGTGGTTCATCTCCGGTGCGCGACGAGCCAAGTTCGCGATTCTCATCGCACGCACCGAGATGGACGTGCCGGAAGGTTCACGCGGTGCCAACACCGCGTTTCTCGTCGATCTACCTGCTGAAGGGTGGAACGACGTCCGCGAAGTCGAGACCATGCACGGATCGACTGGCCATAGTGAGATCGTCATCTCGGACTTGCGAGTCCACGATTCTCAGATTCTCGGTGGACGGGGCAACGGCCACCGCCTCGGTCAATACCGACTCGGTCCCGCACGTCTGGCCCACTGCATGAGATGGATTGCGCAAGCAGAAACTGCACTCAACATGATGGTCGACAGGTCGCTCAGTCGGTATTCGCATGGTTCGTGGTTGGCTGAGAAGCAAGGCGTGCAGTGGATGATCGCCGACTCTGCGATGGAGCTGTATCAGTGCAAGTTGATGGTGCTGCATGCCGCCTACAAGATCGACCGTGGTGACGACTTCCGCACAGAAGTGTCAATGGCAAAACACTTCGTCGCCAACAGTCTGAACCGCATCATCGATCGCGCGATTCAGGTGCATGGTGCACTCGGCTACTCGACAGACACGCCACTTGCAGGAATGTTGCAACATGCACGATGGGCACGTTTCGCAGACGGTGCCGACGAGATTCATCAGATGAGGATCGCGGAAAACACCATCAAGGCGTTCACCGACACAGGTTCCACGAGGAAGGCGACCGGTGACTTACCGATCTGACCACGCTCCACTCTTCGGGGTCTTCATGCCCCAAGGCTGGAAGATGGAATTGTCCTCGATCAATGGGGCGGAGAACAAGTGGAATGCCGCTGTCGAAGTGGCGATGAAAGCCGAAGAACTCGGCTTTGATTCGCTGTGGGTGTACGACCACTTTCACAACGTCCCGGTACCTGCGCATGAAGCCGTTTTCGAATGCTGGACCACATTGGCCGCAATCAGCCAGCGGACGAGCCGCATCAGGCTGGGGCAGATGGTGGGCTGCAACAGCTACCGAAATCCGGGCCTTCTGGCAAAGATCACTTCGACTCTTGATGTCATCTCCGGCGGACGCGTGGAGTGGGGAATCGGTGCGGGTTGGTACGAGAACGAATACCGCGGATATGGGTACGAGTATCCGAAGCCGTCTGCCCGAATCGGAATGCTGCGTGAGACGGTCGAGATAGTGAAGTCGATGTGGACCCAACGTGAGACCACATATGACGGCAAGCACTACAAGATGGTGCGTGCCAATTGCGATCCGAAACCGTTGCAGGAGCCGCATCCCCCGGTTTGGATCGGCGGTGGCGGTGAGCAGCTGACGCTTCGGGTGGTGGCTGAGCATGCCAACGTCTCCAACTTCGGGTCGTCGCTTGACGAGTTCATCCGAAAGCGCGAGATTCTGAAGTCGCACTGCAAGACAGTGGGTCGCGATGAATCAGAAATTCGCAAGACCATCTCAAGTGAGGTCTTCATCCGAGAGACCGAGGCCGAGATTGTTTCCGCTGGGTCTCGGTCGATGTCGGGGGAGCCGCTTGAGGCGTGGCGCGAAAAGGCGTTCGTGGGCACGCCGGAGCAGGTCAGTGAAAAAATCGGTCGCTTTCTTGAAGCCGGTTGCTCCGGCTTCATCCCGTGGTGTCCGGACTATCCGTCAACTGAGACGATCGAATTGTTCGCCACCAAGGTGATGCCGAACTTCAGATAAGTGCAGTCGCGGTCAGACGTAATAGCGGAACATGTTTTCCGCTACACACGAAGGCTTTGACGCACCTTCGACTTCGAAGGTCGTCTCGATAGTGACTTGTACTCCACCGGCGATGTCTTCGACGTTCGCGAGTTTGACCCCCGCTCGCAACTTCGAACCGACCGGTACGGGCGAAGGGAAACGGACTTTGTTGCATCCGTAGTTCACGGCCATTGAAAAGCCCTTGATGGAGAAGATCTGTGGCAACAACACCGGTCCGAGCGACAGCGTCAGGTAGCCGTGCGCGATAGGGCCGCCGAAGGGACCAGACTTCGCGCGCTCGACATCGATGTGGATCCACTGATGGTCGCCAGTTGCGTCGGCGAACAAATTCACGCGTGCTTGCTCGATTGTGATGTAGTCGGAATAACCGAGATGTTCGCCGACAAGCGCCTTCAGTCCTTCGACCCCTTGAATGTCTCTAGCCATGTTTCGATTCTTGCACGGCGAGGTGGTCAGCTCATCTTTCGGAACCAAATGCGCTGATGATTTCGGCTCATGGGGTGAAGGATGAGGGCGCAGAGGGCCACGTCGAAGGCAAATCCGATGAGCGTGTTCCCGGTGATCTTGTCCCAGAGAGAGAAACTCAC
>Ga0129333_10006378_pt1 | contig 11158 bp, 11 predicted proteins | sample CPB6_08_DNA_FD_94474 | JGI IMG/M metagenome (GOLD analysis project Ga0129333, IMG submission 94474) | Freshwater to marine salinity gradient microbial communities from Chesapeake Bay, USA - CPBay_Sum_0.6_0.8_DNA | ecosystem: Environmental > Aquatic > Marine > Coastal | place: USA: Chesapeake...
CTCCACTCTATCTGCTTGACCACATATACCAGCAGACTTAAGATATACCAGATGCTCAGGGTAAATACCATCAGCAAGCTTTTGTTCCGGAGCTTTTTTAAATCCATCTTCTTCTATAGGTTTTATTATAGGTACAATGATGTCTTCGCGACTTATTGAATCGCAAGAAAGTAAATCTTTTTCACGTTGGTTATGATACCATGTACCAAGATTCATTGCTTTCTGTGATTCGTTTTTCCAAGCTTCTTTGATTTCTTCTGGAGTCATACCATACCATTTGCTCTTCTTGTTTTTAGAAGATTTTATAGCAATAGCTTCCGCATCAAAAGGTTTCTTAAACTTGGATATAACACTGGTTACGCTTGTCCATGTGATGTTCTCACTAGGATCAATACTTACGTAACTATGTGTTTCGGGTTTAAATATTAGTGCCATCTATATATGCGTTTAATTTATCTTCGTCTTCTTCAGACATTATAGCATCCCAGTATCCTTCTGGACAGAATGATGACATGCTGTGTACTTTATAATCTGAAGAGCATCCGCAACTACCACAACAAGGTTGAGTGCCGGGTACTAAACAGCTTTTACCAACTATATCAAACAAAGGACAGTTTCTACAGATAGTCATTCTATAGTCTGCTATCTTCTTGTGCTTCTTCTTAGTAAAGTAATAACCAATTACCCCTTCTAGAATCAACCACTTATTCTTCCAGATTGTTTTGATCTTTTGTATCATTTAGTAATGCTTGTTTAAATCTGTTTCTTCTATGAACTAGTTCATGACTTTTGCTTTGTAATTCTTTATATGCGGCAAGTCTTTTTTCTAAGTCTGTATATTTTGCAATACCTGTATAATCTTTCTTATTTAAACTAGCTATTGCTTGATAAGTTTTAGCAATCTTTCCCGCTAACTTCTTTCTATTTATAGCAAACTCACCTAGACCTACTAAAAAAAGAAGAGGGTGTTCCTTATTAACCATTAACTTTCTAGTATAAGACCAATAGAACGAAAGAATCTCCTCAACGTCTTCAGCATTGTCTACTTCAGAACAATAGTCTTTTATTAACTGATTAACTGTTTTCGCTTTCAACTCTTACAAATTTATAGTCTAACAAAATATTACCGGTTGTTTGAATCTTTAAGTCCGGATTAAGTTTGATTAACTTATTGTAATCACCATTTTTAACGACTAGGTTTTTCTTTTCCGCTTTTGTAATAGCGCTCCTAACAGATTGACTGCTACCAAAAATCTTGTTCTTGGTAGCAGTATCACAAAATTCTGTTAAAGGTTGTTCACCACCTAATGCTAAAAAGGTTAAGCAATTCAAATCTAAATCCGATACATTCATCTGTTTCAATGTACAATGCGTTGCAATCTGAAAACGTACAATGTTCCAGAGATCCATTCTTACAGTTTTACGTACCTGATTTACCTTTGCCATCACTTCTCTTTTTTAGGTTCTTCATCAGTTTGTTCAGGAGCTGGTGCATAGATATTTGCAAGCTTCTGTTGTATCAATGCTCTACGTAAACGCTGTTCATCAATATCAGAGATTAAAGTCTCATATTCTTTTTGAACTTTTAGGAACTCCATTTCTTTTTGAAAGTGTTCCATCATCTCAGCTTTTCTAGCTTCGTACTCTTCTGGAGTAACTTCATGTTGACTCATATACTGTTGGTTTTTAAAAGTTTAAAGCAAAGATATAATAAAAGTTTAAATTTCCAAACATTAAAAAACCCAGACTAGCTGGGTTACTTTAATATATGTTTGAAGATTAATCCTCTTTCTTAGCTTTAATGTATCCTGTAAGCTCAGCAAGACTGGTACTTATCGTATTCATATGCTGATTAAGAGTGTCTATTTTAACAGAAAGTTTTTCGTGATCAGACTTCTGTTCATCTTTAATTTCTGACATGCGCTTATATATTATAGTTTCTTTGTGTAGCATCTGAGTATCTATTTCTTTGATTTTAGTAACTGCTTTTTCTACGTCTTTCTTTAAAGCAAAGTAAGCACCTAACACTGAAACAGCTAGTAAGATTATACCTATAACATCCTTTGCTGTAAATACTAAGTTTTCAGCTTCCATTATACTATTTTATATAATCTTATTTCAAAAGGAAACCCTATCTCTTTACCTCCTCCTATACCTCTAGAATCTGGATTAAAAGCACTTGAAGCATTTTCAGAAAAATATTGCAGTATAAGATTTTGAGTACTTGATGGATCTGGTATACATGCTACCACACAACTTGGATGCATAGAAGTTCCGTTAAATACCTGAAATGTTTTTTTACTATAGGGTGATGTTTCAGCAAAAGCATGTATTACAACAAGTTCTACAAATCCATCATTTACGGTACCTGGTACTACTGATAAACCTGTCTCATTAATAGTTTCTGATATATCTAGGGACCATGCTCCATCAAATTGAGGTGTGAAAAAACCACTTATGGTGTCATAAGGTTTACTACCTATATTATCATAAATACCCTTTAAGAGTTCAATTGTATATCTTTCAAATTGAGGATCTGTCATAACTATTGTTTTACCTTATTATAGATTCCTTTTAGCAACTCTATCATCTGTGCTTTAAATGCTTCGCTCATACTATAATATACAAAAAATTAAGGCTCTATAAAAATTAAATATGCTGTATCAGGATTTGCAACAAGTAGATCTATAAAAAGATTTATACCCTTACTGTTTAAAGCGTTCACAAATTCTTCGTTCGAATGTTCCCACGAAAAACAAATAGTACCCCACTTTGTATCGCTATTAATTGCAAGATGCGTTACATTATCTTCTTGAATTATTGAATATGTCATGCAGTTATAGTAAATGATAATCCATTAAATGCGCCACCGCTACCTGCTGTTGCATTATTCGCCCTTCTTATAGACAATTTATCACCTGCAACAAAAGTAACTGGATTGGTAGTATTTGAATAGGGTGTAGCAGTTGGAGCAGCTCCTGCTGCTATTGTAATAACAAGTGCCGTATCAACAGCATTTTTTCTAACAGTTATGACTTGTGAACCACTCGCTGGTTGAGTTAGTGTATAATGCATCAAATACATATTTGTTAATGTCATTGCATGAGGTATAATAACCGTTGATGTTTGTTCATTACTACCTGCTGTCATACCCACCCCTATCCATGTAGTAGTACTTGCCGCTATAACAGCAGCCGTTTGAAAATTCCAAATTTGATTTGTTAATCCACTACCCCCTGAATACTGAGGGATATTTAACGTATTACCCACCAAAGTAGCAGCTCCGCTTGATCCGGTAGTAGTTAGGGTTAATTGCTCTTGAGGAGTATATCCTAGTATGGTAGCAATAGATGCTGTTTTCCACTGAGCAGGACTTACTGTATTATCGTAATAAAGAGTATCTTTTAAACTAGGACTTTGAGCTTGCACATTATGTAACTCATCTAATTCATAACCATTCTGCACCCTTACATAAAGTCTACCTGCGTTACCGTTACTAGCTGTAGTTACATAACCTAAATATACAAGATGATTAGGAGCATAAGGTTTTGTTTTAGTAATTGATCCTGCTGTTGCTCCTAAATATACAGGATCACTATCTGCCCATGTTGAAGTGGGTAGTATATTTAATCCTGTCAAAAGACCTTGCATAATAATAATACCTTGTTGACCAGCTGCTATAGATGAAGAAAATACTAAACCTATAGTCTGAGCAGATGTAGAATCTCCTGTATTATATGCTAGTTTTACTTTTAATCTATCACCCACACCACCAGATGCATATACAGGTTGTCCCTTAGTAATAGTTACAGTATCATCATTAGTTACGTAACTAAGTAATGTATTAGGAGATGTACCTATACATTGAAAACTTGGTGTTGTAGAGTTATATACACAAAGCATTTCTGCTCCATCTAGTATATCTCCGGGAACTATAGGTCCATCATTGTTACGATATAATGTAATAGCACCTAAACCATTAATATTAAGAGTTGCTCCTGTAGTATTACCATTCGTAAATCTAATAAGATAAGCATCACCATCATTGTACGCAGTAACTCCTGATACTGTAGCTGTGTATGTGTCAGTTCCTGAAGCTGTAGTTTTGGGTATACCTTCGATTATAGTTAAATCACCAGATCCTAATACACTACTACCATTAATAGTTTTGATATTAGTACCAGAAACAAGAGTATCTTGTTTTGCATTTAACGCACTTTGTAAGTCTCCTTGACTAGATAGAGTACCAGTAATAGACCCCCAGACTGTCGCGCCCGGGGGTGAACTAACGATCAAATCATAAATAGTCTGAAGTTTTCTTAATACTTTTATTTGAAAACCAGACTCTTGAATTTGATTACCTGATAAACCATTCATGGTGTTAATGCTGCTATAATCTTATCTAGCAAATTTAATACTTTATTTTGAAAGTTTTGAATCATTAGTAACATCTATTTACATAACAGTTATAAGAACTTGTTGCTAAATCATTATACAAATCTGCAGGAGGTTCGTACACTAATCTATCACTAGGTGCGTAATTAAAATACCTAGTAAACGCAGAGTATCCTTTTATACTAACCATTTCTCCTGCTATACTAGTAGTCGGAGCTGTTACTTGAGCACCGCAAGAAGGATATATAATTTTACCTATAGATTGACTAATTCCAAAAGTCGAACCTCCTGTTAATAGATTGGATGAATAAGAATTTGCAAAAAATGAACTTGTACCTATCCAACCTGGTATTATTGAATTGTTTTTATTAAAATTACCTGCATAACCACCACTTGTAGCTTTTGGATTATTTGGATCGGCAGCATTTGTTATAGGATAGTCACTACCGGTAAACGTAAATGGTGATGATGCTGATGTAGCAAGAGTCATTCCAAATATTAAACCATTAGGAACTATAGTAGGTGCAGGGTTAACATTCGGCCATGATCCTTGATTTCCTACTGTTAAAGATGGTCCGTATGGATAAATTGTATCTGTTGTTGTATCAATAATATAAGGTCTAAATAAACTATTTGGTGTAGTAGAACCAGTACCAGAAAAACCAGGATACATTATAATTTTTACATTATCCAACATTTGTTGAGTAGGACTTACTCTTATCAAGTCATTCACCTGAAAATTCTGCTGAAGAACATTACCCGCTGTGGTATCTTTTGCTACAAAAGTATTATTAATTTTATCCACACTCTCTACAATTACATTTGAAGGATTTGTAAACGATCCTTGTCCTGAATAAACAGTAACGGTCATTCCGGGATAAATGTAATTAGAATCTGAAACTTTTATTGTGACCGTAGCACCAGATGTATATGAAGTTGCTTCTGTTACTTTTGCAATATATTCACTAATAGGTTTTTCAATCATTGCTGTTCTAAAACCAGTAACAGCTGTATAGTCTGCAATATCTGATCTTAGTGCCAAACTATTTTTTGAATATATAACATTAGCATCTCCTAAACTCCATTTAGAAGGGTCTAGTATAAATACCCATCTAGACATACCAAATAGATATATTTTACCATTTGGATGTAAAATACCAGAATGAATATATGATAAAAATTGTCCTCGTAAACGTGTCCACCAAAATGTAGCATTTGTTGTAGGATAAGGTGCTACTTTACTTAAAGGCGAACCTGTATTATCAGTAGGAGTAAAAAATCTAGACGTAGATGTAGCAGCCACACCGTTTATAAAGGTAGCTGTTACACCGTTATAAAAACCATGCATCTCCCATCTATCGGTAGATGAGGGATTTATTGATGTATTTCTAGGCGCGATTCTTACTAATATACCTCCAGCAACACCTGAAGTAGCTGCACCAGGCATGCAATATAGATACCCATCTTTTGCTAATACAGGAGCTCTTAAATTACGAGCTACTATAAGAGGTTGTTGTGTAGTAGGATTTATTGCTGGTGAAAATTTAGTAGCTGCAATACTTGCAAATGTTTCCGTTTCCCAAGTACATGTTGGAAACTCCCCTCCTGATATTGTAGTTGCTACTGTAACATTATTAGGTACAGCTGAATCTAATCTATAAGTTCCTACACCACCCGTACCTGTTGTTGCTAATGATGATGTTGTTATAGGTGTAGAAGCTACTGTTTGTGGAGTACTAACAATATATGTACCCGTTCCTCCAATACCAGTACCTAAAGCTGTAATTGTTGTTCCTGGAGTAATACCGGATCCTGATATTGTTGCGCCAACAAAAATTGAACCTGATGCAACTGCTGAAACAGTTAATGTAGTTCCTGAAATAGAACCTGTGAATGATGCTGTACCAGGATCTACAAATACTATAGTTCTAGTAACAGTATTACTTGTTACAGGATCTGTAAACGATATAGTTTGTCCTATACCATATGTTCCTGATGCAACAGATGTTATAGTTAAAACTCTACCAGATATTGTACCTTGTCCTGATGCTGTTGTTAAACCAGTAGAATATCCTGCATTAGGATTAAATACCACTAATGAACTACCTGCAGGATTAGCTTCTGGAAATAAATACATTAAACCATTAGGTGCTAAAACAGGTCTTGCATCAAATGCTTTATAAGATCTTTGACAACCTGCTTGAGCACTATTTGTACCAGGATTAAGATCGATCCATCCCGGTAGAGTAGGTCTATTTAAACTAGCATTTGTATATACAGTAAACCATTTGGTTTTTTCATTAGGTTTTCCTAATTTACCAACTACAACATAATCTTTAGCTTGATTATTGCAACCAAATAAATATACTAAACCATTAGGTGCAGTGACTGGTACAGACCATTGCTCAGTTCCCAGACCTGTTAATGCTGGAAAAGTTGTTGCACCAACAGCTGATCCAGATGGTAATAAGAAAGGACTGTATGATGCTAAATATTGTGCCCAGATACCCGCTTGGGTTGCCGCAGTTGCTATCATAATTTTATAGGAATGAACTAATTAAATCACCAAACATGTACCAATTAGAATTGCCAGAAAGTGACCAAGCATTTTGTTTTATAAGTGTAACACCACTTCCTGTACTTCTCAGTCTATTCATACTGTCAGCACTGTTTAAAACAACATTTGTAGTTGCTGTAAGAGCTGTACCTGGAGTTACTGATGATGGAACACTAACCACATATGTACCAGCACCCCCTATAGTACCTGATGATTGAGATACAATAACAGTTCCTGAATTAACACCACTACCGCTAACTGTAGCTCCTGGATATAGCGTACCTGAAGCTACAGCAGTAACTGTCAAAGTAGTTCCTGCTATACCACCAGTTATAGATGCCGCTCCTGGAACAACTACATCGACGTTTACATTAGAAAGTTTTACAATCATTGTTTGAGCACCTACCGGATAAGTTGTATCTGGTAAGTTTGGTACAATAATCTGAATATTTGAACTACTGCTGACAAGAATTACTTTACCAACATCAGTTCCGCTTAATATATGAGTAGACACAGCTCCAGTAATATTAACAAATCCTGCTACGGTTGCTGCTGAAGTTACTGCAGAATATCCGATAGATTGTGGAGTAGTTACAGTTGACCAGTCTGCTGTAGTTGTTGTAGCATCAGTATCATCATTGGATACAAATAAAGACAATCTATAAAGAGTTTGTCCTGATCCTGGTGTTCCGATAGTTTGACTCCAACCGTTTAATGTTGTAGGGTTTGTAAATGTACCATTTGCCCACGTGTAGACGGATGTTCCTGAAGGAAGTAATGTTGGTATACCATTATTCCACAAATACAAATCCATATATGCAGATCTTCTACCAGCAGGTCCTTCTAAACCTAACTGCGCCCAGTAAATATTTGATGAAACTCCGTCCATTATAGGTAGATTGAAACCTGCAGGAGGAGTAGCTGTATCATTATACATCCAGTATGTGTAGTAGATATTTGTTCCTGGATCTACGTATGATACAACATCATTATATACATAGTTTGCCGTAGCAATATTCCAAGTACCTCTCCAATTCAAACCATTAGGTATACTAACAGTATTAAATTTAATAATACTATTTTCACCAGGTGTAAATGGGTCAGTTTTTTGAACATACTGAGAAGAACTTTCTGTTTTTTCATAAATTTCAGTGAATCCTGCAGGGTCTGCGTATAGTTGAAAATTTACACCACCACCTCCACCACCACCAATAGCAGCAGCAAGGTCACTAAGTGTCATTGCATAGGGTTGCCAGGTATCTTGTTTTTTCAAACTACCTGCAGTGTTAGTACCAATAATGACTAAGTCATTGTTTAAATCTCTTGGTGTCTTAGCAAGTCTTTTAGACTTTAGTAGATCTGACCAGTTGTTAATTTGCATATATCTTTGTTTTTAAATTTTTAAACTGCGTAAGGTGAACAAATTGTTCTAAATTTAGATGCTCCAAATGCAAAAGTTGTCGGACTAAGTTCTAACATAAAAGAAGCACCGTTGTAAGCACTTCCTGAAATAAGCTCAGATGAACCGATGTATTCATCATCTGTCATATTATATGCAATAAGAGACCATTGCTCACCAGAAGCTGGAATATTAGGAGCTGACAAAAAAGTAACAATACTTTTTGAATTTACTACATTAACATATAAAGCAGAAGGATTAATAATATACTCATTACTATATGTTGCAATGTGATTAAAGTTAAAATCAAATTCACTTATCAAACCATCTATCTGACTTGCAACATAAAGTCTATCATCTGTTTTATAGAAGCTAAGTCTTTGTTCTGAACTTGTTCCTCCGGGAATTGAAATATTTGTAAAAGTTTCAGCAACTGTATCAAATACTAAAAACTGATCACAATATTCATCAGGAGAACTATATACAATAGAATCTTCAACAACTAAAGAATTTGATTGAATGTATGCTCCTAATCTAACACTACCTGTAAAAGTTTCTTCCAGTGATAAGTCAACAAGTGATCTTTTTTGAATTACACTATTAAGTCCTGTAGATCCCTTTGTTATATATAAACTATTCCCTACAATATTTACTGCACAATTAGTTGCACTTCCTGCAAGTAAATTTGTTAATTCGTAATGTGTTACTTGATTACTAATTAAACTAAATTTAGCAATATAGGGGTTTTGATAATAAGCTGTGGCACCACCACTAAAGTAAAGAGCATTCTCTGCAGCACTATAAGCTATAGTTCCCATAGCTATTCCAACAAACTCAGGTGATATAGGAAGTGTGACAGTATCTGATAGATTTAAAAGAGATGTTTTCTTAATAGCAGCAGTATTAAATGAATAACTTATTGAATAAATATAATCACCCACTTTAACAGCAGCATGTTGCCCTATTAAACCATATGATGTAAGTCCTGATGGAAATGTACACTCTGGCTCAGGTGTTGATGTGCAACATGTATCATACCAAGCATCATTATAGATAAACAACTTATTCAATGTTGTATTAAAATAGATGGTACCAGCTTGAGGATTAGCAGGATGAGCATCAAAGGTAGGTAGTGTAAATTTGCTTAATGCTTGTAAGTTTTCTATTCTATAATTTTCACTGGAATCCCCTATAAGTGCCCTTCTTCCAGTAAAACTTGTAGAATCTTCTAAATCTCCAAATATGTTACCGTTTCCTTGATCTAATACATCTGCTACAGGCATGTTCATAGAAGTGACATCACTAGTCTCTGAAGGATTCAATGGATCATAACTATAAATAGTATCGTCAATCTGTATCTTATAACAATCCTCTAAACGATATTTATACTTTACAGGAGCAAGACCTTGTCTCTTAAAGTTATCCATATTAACTTTAGTAGTTCCTGATGTTACAAAAATATGAGCGCTGTACTTACTCAAGTAAGTCGTCTCATCTTCTCTATTAGTAGGATCTTTAGAATAACAAGCTGTACCTGTAATATTAGATCCACCTGTAAATAAGAAACTAGTTCCTTTAATAAAGTTTACATTGTCAGAACCGATATCATTAACAAGCATTGTTCCTGCTGAATTAGGTATTGTAATACCTAAGTTGTTAGGAATATTAGATCTTACTTCGCAAACTTCTGCACCACAACTGTTTAGAGTAACAGAGTTTGCATTTCTCATCCAGTAACCAACACCATTTGAATCAGATGCACAGCTTGTAAGTGTAGAATATGTAGTATCATTAATACAGAAACCTGCTAAGTAGTTACCTGATGCATAACAAGCATCTAAAGTAGTACTAGTAGTGCTACCAGCAATATAGAATCCATGACCTGCTGCGTTTCTTACACGAACATTTTGAAGTTTAGACGCCATACCACCATAGATCATAACGCCATGTTGTTTAGCACCGCTTACCAAAACCTCACTGATCATTATATTATTCAAGTTAGAGTTTGGTTGATCTACGTTTCCTTCAGCAAGCATGATACCACCAGCACCTACCGTACTGTAACTAACAGTACCCCCTACAGAAGTATATATAGACTTCACACCTACAAAATCACAGTTCATTATTGTAAGTGAGTCCCAAGATGACCATGCTGGTCCGGTAGGTCTTGTATAAACATGATATCCTGTATTAGGAGAGTTCATTACAAAACGAGTAGAACCGTTTGTAGAGAGACTGTCTTTTGCGGAGCGACTAACACCGATGATTGTTACATTGGGCGCTTGAATATTAAACATGTTTACATCACCAGGAGCATTCATAATAAAATCACCTTCGCTAAACAATAGGGTGATTCCAGGACGAGTGATTGTAATAGTTCCTGTAATTGTTTGAGAAGGTGTGGTATTTGATGTAAAACCACTACAGTCAAATACTGTACCTTCAGGATAAAGTGTGCTTGTACACGCATTTTGTAATTTCGCTGTAAACGTAGATCCGGTAACACTACTAAGAGATATTGCAGATCGCATTGTTGAATAAGCCATTTTCTATTTTATTTTTTAAAGGTTTTTACAGTTTTATAAAGTTATATAGCGAGTACCATTGCGGTGTCAACTGACCATCTGCAATATATGTAGCACTTGTAACAACACCTGTAGCTACACCATTTGCTGGTTTAATTGTTTCTGAATATATAACACTACCGTCTACTTGAGAACCTGCTCCCGGTTCGACTAGTACATCATCAACACTCATTGACATTATAGTAATCTTTGTACCAGACTGAGCTGATGAAACTGCTGGTA
>Ga0129333_10006379_pt1 | contig 11158 bp, 6 predicted proteins | sample CPB6_08_DNA_FD_94474 | JGI IMG/M metagenome (GOLD analysis project Ga0129333, IMG submission 94474) | Freshwater to marine salinity gradient microbial communities from Chesapeake Bay, USA - CPBay_Sum_0.6_0.8_DNA | ecosystem: Environmental > Aquatic > Marine > Coastal | place: USA: Chesapeake Bay...
AATTGATGTTAAATACTATACTACTAACAGTTAATAATTAGTGACCGGCACAAGGAGACCACCTCCTTGTGCTCCTATAAACCAAAGGTAATACATGACTCTTTCCCTTAAATCCCTACTAGTTCCCTCAAAACAAATTGAAGTAGAATATCCCGGAATGCCCGGATTTTTAATTCAGATTGCTTTCCTATCCCGCGAAACCCTACTTAATATCCGAAAAAAATCAACAAAAACTACCTTTAAAAATCGTCAGCCACAAGAAGATTTTAATGAAGATCTTTTCTTGCAGCTATACGTAGAAAATGCAGTAAAAGGCTGGACCGGATTCAAGCTTCAATACTTAGAACAACTTGCTCCTGTTGATCTTACTGGCCAAGACTTAGAAAATGACCTAGAATACACTGCTGAAAATGCACTGTTCTTAATGAAAAATTCTAGCAACTTTGATGCGTTTATTACAGAGCAGGTAAGCGACTTGGGAAACTTTTCCAAGAGCAAATAGCTCAAACAGAACGTGATATAAAAAACTATATTCAAAATACTGCTGTTGGTATGAATAAATGGCAGTATTTTGAAATGTGCGAACAATTAGGCACAGAACCTAATCCAGATGAAGTGCCTGTAGAATTTGAAGATTTTATTTGGGAAGTACAAGAAGCTTTTGAAGTATATAATTTATTAAAAGACGAATGGGATGGTTTTAATGGTTTATATTTAGGCAAAAGCTTAATTGGTATTACAGAAATATTAGACATTTCTGGCGTAGATATTGACCAAAGACATACTATGATTCTACTAATTAAATTAATAGATAGAATTCGTGTTGAAGAATTAAATCGCAAACAAGAAAAACCCGCTAAGTAAAAACTTTTGCGGGTTTTTTTACATCCTAAAATTTTTGGGTTGACATAACAATGGTTTTATGTTACAATGGGTGTAACTAAATCTTAAAGTCTTGGAGCTACCATGGCTGGTAATGCAATTAATTTTGAGTTAAAATTAAAATCGAATATAAAACAACAAACTCAAGAAGCTAAAGAGTTAAACAGGGAAATGTCAACTGCTGCACGTGCAGCGCAACTGGTTGACTACGGTCGTGCTCGTGGAAGCATGGGAGCTACAGGAGCAAGTGCTCGTGACTTTGCAAACCAAGCACAAGGCTTGGGTGGATTAGTTCAACTATACGCTACCTATGCAGCTAACGTATTTGCACTAGGTGCTGCGTTTCGCGCACTTAGTGAGGCCATGAATATTACTAACATGATTGAGGGCCTAAACCAATTAGGTGCACAAGGCGGTAATGCTCTAGGTAGCTTAGCTAAACAGTTTGTAAGTATCACAGGTGGTGCACTTAGCATGCGTGAAGGCATTGAAGCTGTATCTAAGGCTAGTAGTGCTGGTTTGGCTAACGAACAGATATTAAAAATTAGTCAATCAGCCACAAAAGCTTCGCAAGTTCTAGGAGTAGCACTTCCTGACGCTGTTAATCGTTTAACCCGCGGTATTGTTAAACTAGAGCCTGAACTACTAGACGAATTAGGTTTATTTACAAAAATTGGTCCTGCAGTAGAGGCATATGCACGTAATTTAGGTCGCACAGAAAGTTCGCTTAGCGACTTTGAGCGTCGTCAAGCTTTTGCACTGGCTGTGTTAAAAGAAGCTGAAGAAAAGTTTGGTAAAATAAATATACCTACTAATCCCTACGATAAATTACTGGCTACACTAAAAGATATTAGTGTGGTTGGCTTACAACTAATTAATACTGTACTAGGGCCTATAGTAAAGTTTTTAAGTGAAAGTCCCACAGCCCTAGTAGTTATTTTAGGCCTACTAGGAAAAAATCTATTAGGCAGAGTTATACCTATTATTGGGCAGTATAACAAAGCACTAGAAGATTCTGCAAATACAGCTGTAGATCGCTATAGTAAAATTTCTGATATTGCTAAAGCTAATGAGCAAAACCGCAGAGCTGAAATTACTGCTAGAGCTGTTTTTGAAAAAGAAAAAATAGAAGATATTAAAAACAAAGAACTAGAATCACTAGAAACAGTATCTAGAAAGCGACTAGATCGTCGTACTAGAGAAATCTTAGATAGATCAAAAACTGAGGGTATTGCTGCTGTAACTGCTAAAGATATTGCTTACCTAGAAAGTAAAAAGCCTGCAATATATGGAGATCTTGCTAAAAGATTAACTGTATTAAAAAATATAAATCAAGATATTTTAGATATAGAAAAAAAGTCTGTTGAATTACAACAAAAGAAACCAGGACTATTTACTGCAGCTGGTGCTGCTGCTGCACGTGCTGAAACAGCCAGACGCAGTGCAGAAGGTAGATTGACTGTGCAAGAAGTTAGTAAAACTGCCCAAGAAGTAGGTCTGGGTGCAGCAACTAAAAAAGCTATAGGTGATATTACTGATAAACGTCTTGGTTTAGTTGCTGGTACATTAACTGGAATTGGTTCTGCTGGTGTAATTGCTGCAGAAGGAGTTAGCCGACTAGGTGCGGTATTTAGTAGATTTTTAGGTTGGATTGGTTTAATTGTTACAGCATATCAATTTCTAGATATGGCACTTAGTACTAATGATAAAGAAGTTGCCACATTAAATGAAAGTTTAAATAATTTAGAAGAAGTTACTAAAACTGCTGCTTCTACTGCTAAACTATTTGGAGACCAATTAAGTGTTCAAAGTATTGTAGCTAAATCAAATGCATTAGATGCTTTAAGTACTAATATTACTAAAGTAGTTAATGATCTAAAAGCAGCAGATGCAGCTTCTAGTTTATGGAATAAAACTATAGATAGTATTCTTGTAATATTTGGTCAAGATTTAAAAAGTAAATTTGTTAAAAACTTTGCACCAGCTATTGCAAGCACTATAGAAACGATTTCAGATCCTGAACTTAAAGAAAAAGCAAAAGAAAATTTTAGAGAACTACTTAAAATAGACCCTAAGGCTGTAGTAGATATTGAAACTGTTGCAGCTGCCCTACGTGGCCTAGCTCCTAAAGATTTATTAAAGGCTAGTGACGAGCTTCAATACAGAATAGATCGTATTAGACAAGCTAGTAAAAATGCGACTCAACCACTACAAACATTTAAAGAAGAAGTACAAACACTAGACAAAAGTTTTCAAGAACTATCAAATACTTTTGTAGCACAAGATCCGTTTACACGATATGCACTAAACTTGAATAAAGTAGCTAATACAATGCTTAATGCATTTAAAGATGCTACAAATCAAGTAGCCTTACTCAATGATATAGCCAAAGATCCCTCAATACTACGTTCCTTACCTGTAGTAACACAACAAGCAGCTCAACAAACTATTAAACAACTACAAGAACTACAAGATACTATTAAAGCTGGTGAAAATATGCAGCGAGCTGGTCGCGCAGCCAGGTTAGGTGCATTAAGTACAGATTTTGCAACACAGCTAAGAGACGATGATCTAGAAGTACAAGGCTCAAGAATTATAGAAACTGCTCGACGACAAATGCGAGAAGTTAGAGAATCGTTTACAAAAGCACTAGCTACAGCAGCTAATCAAGCTATAGGCGTTATTGAAAAAGGAGTAGCTGCTAATGCTAAAACTTTAGCAGTAGACTTGCAAAAAACTATAGCGGGACTACTACCAAAAACACCAGAAGTAGTAAATATTCTAGCTGATTTAGAAAAGCAGGGAATTGATATTCGTAAACAAGAACTTATTCGTTTACGTGAGCTTGCTATAAGTACAGATAAATTACGCATTACAAATGAGTTACAACTACTAAATCAAGAAGAAGAAAAACTAAAAGGACAATCTTTAGAGCCAGATGTACAAGCTACACTTCAGAATATACAAAGAAGTAGAGCAGATCTAGGACAGCAAATGCAAGCATATATAGATCCTGCTAGTTTATCCGGTAGTTCTCAAGCAGTAACTCAAGGCACGCAAAGTATTTTAGCAAATACCGCAGAGTTTAGAATGGCTTTAGCAAAGCTAAATAATGAAACTACTATGGTAGAGTTAAAAAGAATAGTTGATATAAGCCAAGCAGAGTTTGATAAGCGAATACAAATTGCAGGACAACAAGTTGAAAATTACAAAGCTGGAACTGAGCAAATATTAAGAGATTTAAAAGTTAGTGGAGCTACTCCACAAACTATTGAAGACGTAAGAATTGAGCGTCAACAAGAACAAGATAGACGAGAAAGAAATCAACAAGATCTACAGTTTCAGCGTGAAATAGCTAAGTTTACGGCCGTTCGTGAGTTTACACAAGATAAACTAAAAACAGCCAAAGATGAAGAAAGAAACACTTATGCTGCTATTCTTAATGCTGCTAACCTAGAAATAGAAATACAACAAAGAATAAAACGCGAAAAATTAGGTAATCTTGAATCTACTCAAGGAATTGCTGCTGCAGAAGCGCGCAGTGCTAATGAGATAGCTAAAGAATTACGAGTTTTAGAGCGCGTACAGGAATTAGAAAGTCAACGTGCTCAAAAGATTCAGCAAACCTACGACACAGATATTCAACGAACCCAACAAGCCCTACAAGATTTAGACACCCGTAAGGAGCTCTTAAAATTAACAGATCAAGAATATATAAATGAGAAAAATGTACTTGATCTTAGACTTTTAAGATTAGAAGCAGAAAAAAGCGCTTTTGATTTACGAACTGCAGCCGCAGATAAACAGCGAGACTTAGATAGACAAATTGCCGGACTAGGTCCTGCAGATGCAGAACGACGCCAACAGCTTGAACAAGATAAAATATTTTATGCTGCTTATTATGAAGCACTAATCCAAGGCGAGCTTGCAGTTTATAATGCTAGATTAAAAAATGCACAAGCACAACAGCAATTAACTGAACGTCAAAAAGCATATGATCAAATGTTTACTAATAGTTTTACAGGACTAGCAGATGCTATGGTTCAGTGGGCAGAAACCGGTAAGTGGGCTGGTAAAGACTTATTTAAGAGTTTAACCGCTGATTTATTACGCTACGAATTAAGATTACAAACTACGCAACTATATACTTCTGCAATAAGACCAAGTATTCTTAGTTTTGCTGCCAGCTTAGCCAATCCAGGGGGTGCCGGCTCTAGTCAGCTTGCCTTAGCTGGTGGTTCGCCTTTTGCCAAAGGTGGCGCATTTGATTATGGTGTTGAAAAGTTTGCCAAAGGCGGCATGTTTACTAATTCAGTAGTAAATCAGCCTACCCTGTTTAAATTTGCCCGTGGTACTGGCCTAATGGGCGAAGCCGGGCCTGAAGCTATTATGCCCCTAAAACGCGATAGTCAAGGTAACTTGGGTGTTCGTGGCGGCGGTCAAAAAACAGAAGTAGTTATTAATAACTACAGTGGCGAACGTGCTGAAAGTAAAGAAACTGTAGATAGTCGCGGCAATCGTAAAATAGAAGTTGTTATTGGCGAAGCAGCTGCATTAGACCTTTCTACTGCTGGTAGTTCTTCACAAAAAAGCTTAAGAAGCACTTTTGGCCTAGCACCTCAATTAATTAGGAGATAATATATGGCCTATACATACTCATGGCCAGTATCCCTACCACAGTCTCCGCAAAAAAACTTTACGGAGACTGGGGGTGCATTAATAATTCGCACTCCTATGGATAGCGGACCTGCTAAACAACGTAGACGTGGTAAACTCCCGTCAAAAATGACACTATCATTTATAATGACTAGTGCACAGGTAACCACCTTAGAAAATTTTGTTACTAATGATATACGTGGCACAGCTAGGTTTGGCTTTACACACCCACGTACAGGTCAAATAGTAGAGGCTCGTATGATTCCTCAAGGAGATGGCGAACTGTACACAGCAAGTTATATAGCGCCAGGATACTATACTATTAGTACTACTTTTGAAATACTACCATGAGCAGATTAAGTACACTAAGCCCTACAGCACTTCAAGCTATGTTTGGGCAAGAAACAGATAAAGAATTAATATTACTACTAACCATCTATGATCCAAGCAACCCTACTCAAGTAGTATTAAGATTAGCTGATGGATTTACTCAACGTATAAGTGAAACTGCTGATGACGTTATGTATGGTGTAGTTAGTAGATCTAATAATTACATATTCCTACCCATGGAAGTAACAATGCCAGATGAGTCTGATAGTAGTGCTCCAAAATGCTCTATAGTCTTGCATGATGTTACCAGATACGTAATGCCTGTTGCAAGAAGCATTAATGGTCAACCAAAAGTTAAATTAGAACTGGTAGTCTCAAGTACTCCTGACATAGTAGAAGTAGTTTTCACTAGTTTTTATATTACTAATTTTTCCTATACAGTAGATAGAGTTACTATTGAGCTGTCAATGATTGGATATGAGCGTGAGCCTTTTCCGCAGTATTCTTTTAATCCAGTATACTTTCCAGGATTATTTTAAATGTGGTCAAATAAATATATAGGTATACCATTTAAAAGTAGAGGTCGGGACTATAGTGGCGTTGATTGCTGGGGCCTAGTACGTCTTATTTACAAGGAACAGTATAATATAGAACTACCTAGCTTTGCCGATGAGTATATTCAACAAGACTCTAAAAGAATTCAAGAATTAATTACCCAGTATAAAGAAGGCTGGCAAAAGTTAGATGCTCCTGAGCTTGGTTGTATAGCCCTATTTAGAACCCTAGGCACAGCTACACACGTTGCAGTAATGGTATCCCCTACAGAATTTATACACTCTCGTAGCGGATATGATGTTGCTATGGGCAGTATACAGGGCACAAGGTGGACTAGCAGACTAATCGGATTTTTTAAGTATGTAGAGAGCACTAAAGTTAAGCTTGAAGAGCTGCCACTAGCCCTAGAAACAAAAACAATTGTTTTTGAAATTAAAAATACCACTACTAAATTAATTGAAGTCGTTAATAAACTAACAGAAGAAACAGGGCTAAAAACTAGTAGTTTTATTATTTTAGTAAACGGTACTGTAATTGCTGAAGAATTCTGGGAAAAAATAACAGTGCAGCATGCAGATGTTATAGCATATCGTCAAGTACCGGGCGATGAAGACCTTGGCAGACTAGTAATAGTACTTGCAGTGGTATATTTTGCAGGAGTATATGCCGGAGCACAAGCTGGTTGGAGCGCAGGAGCAAAAGCCGCTTTTGTAGCCGCAGCCAGTACAGCGGCAACTTATGCAGCAAATGCTATATTTCCTGTTAGACCGCCACCAGAGCCTAAAGATCCTGGAAGTAGTGAAAGTCAACTAATGGTTCAGGGAAATGCAAATAATGCAAACCCCTATGGAGCTATACCCGTAGTACTTGGAAAAGTACGCATGACTCCTCCTCTTGCTGCTCAAAATTATATTACCTATCCAGAAGAACGCGTTTCCTATCTAACAACAGCATTAGCTTGGGGATTTGGCCCACTTAGTTTTAGTAATTTTAAAATAGGTGAAACAAATATAGCAGATTATGTGATAAAAGACAGCGTAACACTTAGCGGATATAATGATTCGGCCGCAGATATTCTTAAATTTAATCAGCTATACTCTAGAGACGTAGAACAGCCTCAGTGGAATCCAGTTACTATGGTTTGTGATGGTAGTCCCGGGTTTCAAACTACTACAGTAGAAGAACAAGCTTGGGATCCGGAAAATGGTGCATATATTATTAATACTACTGTGCCCACTAATACACCTATAGCTTCGCCCGGTATTTACTATAATCCTCCAGGCTCTACTAGTAGTGCTATAGATGTTTCTGTAGCCTTTCATATGCCGCAAGGTATGCGAAGAATTGTTAGTAAAGGTAGTGCAGCAGGAGAGTCTGAAGCTGCTCTTGTACGAATACAAACTCAGTATAAATTTAATAATGGCCCATGGCAGGACTGGGAAACTTTTGACATTACAGGTATTAAAAAAGATGCTTATACTATTGTTAGAACTAAAACCTTTAGTACCGAAGGTCTAATACAAGTACAAGCTCGTAGATTAACTGGTGATAATATAGATGATGATCCTAGCTACAGATACTATCATGATGTAGTACTTTTAAATGTTACCTATACAAGTAATAGAAATCCTATAAAAATTCCACCTAATACCAACCTAGCAAGAAGTGTTTATATAGTACAAGCATCAGATCAGCTAAGTGGTCAGTTAGAGGGTATAAATGCAATTGTGCAAAGTAAATGTAGACCTATTAGTAATAGCCCTGGTTCAGACTATACACTAACTACAAGCAATCCTGCAGCACTATTTTTTCATATACTTACTCATCCAGCAAACCCTCAACGAATCCTAGACAGCGAAATTAGTGAAAAAATCAATATTCAACAATTGCAGTACTGGTATAACTATTGTGATACTCAACGAGAAATTGCGTATTTTGACTATAATATAAGTAGCTACACTGGTGCAACGTATAAGTATGAATATAATGGAGTAATTGCTGAACAGCGAAGTATACTAGAAGTATTACGAGATATTTGTGCAGCTGGTAGAGCTAGTCCGGCAATGATAGATGGTAAATGGACTGTAGTAATAGACGAACCTAAATCAACAATTGTTCAACATTTTAGTCCACATAACAGTTGGGGATTTGAGGGAACTAGAAGTTTACCTAAAGAACCAGACGGTTTAAAAATAACGTTTTATGACGAACAACAAAATTACCAGCAAGTAGAAACAATAGTTTATAATATCGGTAAAAATATTAATAATGCAGAATTATTTGAAAGTATTAGTCTACCAGGTGTAACAAATAAAGGTTTAGTAGTTGATCACGGTAAGTGGCACTTTGCTCAGCTAAAACTACGTAGAGAATTATATAGTTTAAATGCAGATATAGAGTACCTAGCGTGTAATCGAGGAGATCGTGTAAAAGTTACCCATGATGTTCCTGCTTGGGGACTGGGCAGCGGCAGAATAAAACAAACTTATGCAAATACTAGTAATAATATAAATATTATTGAATTGGACGAAACTGTTCCGCTAAATAATACAACTCAATATACTGTTCGTATAAGATCAAATTCTGGACAAAGTACAACAAGTCAAGTAGGAACTCAGTTTACTTTTTCGGGATATACTAGAACAGGTAATACAATTTCAATTACACTAGGAAATACTTATGGCACAGTACCTTTTGATGAGTTTAATCCAATAACTATAGAAAGTACAGATGCTAGCATTAATGTTTCAAATAAACTAGTGACTATTAATAGACAAACAAAAACAATTAGTTATACAGTTGCAACCACAGGAACTAATGGTTTTAATGCAGCAACAGGAACCATAAAACTAACCCAATCTGACTATAAATATTTAGTACTACAATCACCAGTTACTATAGCTAGTGCTTTAATTAATGTTGGCAATTTATTTATGTTTGGTCAGTTAAATCAAGAAAGTCAAGATTTAATTGTAATAAGTATTGAACCTACAGCAAATAAAACTGCACGACTTACACTAGTAGATTATGGCGTTACTAGTACTTATAATATATTTGAGGGCTATAAAAACTTTACTGATAATGTTGTATTTCAAACTAATATAACTCTTCCACCAGAAAGATTGCGTAATACTTTTACTGATGTACAAGTTCCATTAGTAACTGCTATATACAGTGATGATAGAGCTGTAGAAATTGTTTCTCCTGGAGTATATAAGTATAATATAAGAATTAGCTATGCTACACAAACTAATTTACCTACTAGTACAAAATACGTACAATGTGAATATGCATATGCTGTAGATACTTCTATTAATAATACTAAAGTAATTACCTCGGAATATCTTACAAATACAATAAATATTAGTGATGTAATTGCAGGCGAACAATATAAGTACAGACTACGATATATAACTACAGACAATATAGTAGGACCATGGACTCAATGGGCAAATCATACAGTTCAAGGATTAACTACTAACAATGAAGAAATTACTTCAGTTGCAGTAGTTAGAATTGGTAAGTATTTAAGAATTGCTCCAACTTTAACACTTATACCTAGTAATTTTAAATATTTTAGAATTAAAATATTTAAAGATAGTGGTACAGGAGACTTTTGGACTAATACTAATACAAGTATTAAAACTATAACAACCGCTGCTAGTTATATTGATTATAACATATTAGAATTTGCTTCGCCCAGAATCAGTGAGGCAGGTATTAAATATAGAATAGCTTGTAGATTAGTAGATACAGCAGGTAATGAAAGTGCTGTAAGTGCTCTTAATAGTATAATACTAACTACAATAAATCCATAGGAATATAAATGTCTGCACAAATATTTCCAGCTGTAAAAGGATTACAGCTAGTTGTTGAACCGCCCATTGATAGTACTACCGGACAAGTTCGTGATGACTTGTCCGGTATTCGGGTATGGTATAGTACTCAAAATAATATAGATACCACAACCGCACCTCAATTGCAAAGTGATGGTTTAAATGTTTTTATTCCTAATCTTACAGCAGGTACTTTATACTATGTAAAGTACGCACTAGTATCATACTTAGATGAAGCTCAATATAATGATTCAGAAGTACTACAAGCTACACCCCTTAGTGGAGCAGTAGCAGTAGACCTAAGTGTTGGTACACAGGTATTTACATATACGGCTGCTGGAATTACTCCTAGTCCGGCTAATACTACAATAACTGCTACAGCTCGAAATACTACTGGTACAGTTTACTATGAATTTATACTAGCTGGAATTACTGTACAAAATACTACTACAAATAGTTATACATATACTCCGCTAGCGGATCATAGTAATATGCCACAACAAATTGTGGTTAAAGTAAGAGAAGGTAGTAGTAACTCTACTGTACTAGCTCAAGATACACTAACACTAATAGGAGTTAAACCCGGTATTAATGGTATTGACGCTGTTAGTGGATTTCTAACTAACGAATCCGCTACAGTAAGTACACTAAGTGACGGCACTGGTGGAGTATATACTAGTGCTGGTGGTACTTTTAGAGTATATAGTGGTATTACAGATGTTACTGCCAGTGCTACTTATAGTGTATTTACTGCCAATACTACGGGTGGTTTAAGTATTAGTATAAATACAGCAGGAGTTTATACAGTAACTGCTTTAACAGATGATAGTGGTACTGCTACACTAAGAGCTGTATACGGTACAGTTACTATAGAAAAAATATATAGTATTAGTAAGAGT
>Ga0129333_10006380_pt1 | contig 11157 bp, 12 predicted proteins | sample CPB6_08_DNA_FD_94474 | JGI IMG/M metagenome (GOLD analysis project Ga0129333, IMG submission 94474) | Freshwater to marine salinity gradient microbial communities from Chesapeake Bay, USA - CPBay_Sum_0.6_0.8_DNA | ecosystem: Environmental > Aquatic > Marine > Coastal | place: USA: Chesapeake...
CCCCGATCGGTGACGCGCTTCTCGGCAGTGGAAACTGGGTGTTTCTCTGGAAGGGCGGATGGGCATTGTCCGGTGGAGGAATTACTCCGGCACTTCTCGGTTTCTTCCTGTACATGGTCGCGTTCATGGACACAGTGGCCACGATTCCGACCGGGTCGATGGCCGAGAGATGGAAGTGGAACAGCTTCGTCGTCTGGGGCGTCTTCTGTGGCGCGGTGTACTACCCGCTGTTCGCGGCATGGACCTGGGGTGGCGGTTGGCTCGCAAAGACCTGGGACACGATGGGCCTCGGTGCGGGCTACGTCGACTTCGCCGGCTCTGGCGTGGTCCACGCCGTCGGTGGCGTCGCTGCACTCGCTGGCGCAATCGTCATCGGTCCACGAATCGGAAAGTTCGGAGCAGACGGAAAACCGCGAGCAATCCCCGGACACCACATTCCCATGGCGATGCTCGGAACGTTCATCCTCCTTTTTGGTTGGTTCGGGTTCAATGCCGCATCAACGTTTGCATCGACTGATGTGCAATTTGCGACTGTTGCTGCGAACACCGCGATCTCCGGTGCATTCGGCGCAATCGCGGCGATGTTCTGGATCACCAAGCGCACGGGAAAGCCCGATCCCGGCATGATGGCAAACGGCATGCTCGCAGGTCTCGTGGCAATCACTGCACCTTGCGCTTTTGTTGCCCCGTGGGCTGCTGCCGTCATCGGAGTGATTGCGGCAATTCTCGCCATCGAGGTTGTGTTCGTCGTCGAGCGCAAGTTCAAGATTGACGATCCTGTGGGTGCCATCGCCGTGCACGGAGCAAACGGAATCTTCGGTGTGCTCGCTGTCGGCATCTTCGCCAACGGCAGCTACGGAGGTGCATGGAATGGTTCCTCTGTCACCGGCGTGGAAGGAATCATCAAAGGTGACTGGGGGCAGCTCGGCGCACAAGCGCTCGGCGTGGCCGTCATCATCGGGGTGATTTTTCCGATTGCGTTCGCATTCTTCAAAATTCAAGACCAGATGACGAAGGGCGGAATTCGTTCGGCCGAAGAGGATGAAATCGCCGGTCTCGACCTGCCCGAGATGGGAGTCCTCGCCTATCCCGAGTTCGGATCCACACGACTCTGAGATATCTCGGGGAGAGGCCCACCTGCTGACAGATGTCGAGCGGGTGGGCCTTTTCCTTGTGCGTGTGGGTGTGGGGTCGACGGGGGCACCGACCTAGTCTCGTGAGATGACCATGACGAGCACTCCTGCAAAGGCCGAGCGTTGGACCGCGCAATGGAAGGAACTCTACGAAGAGGTCATCACCACAGGTCTTTGCACCGGCTGTGCCGGGTGCGTCGTGACGTGTCCGCACGACGTCATTGGTTACGAGCATGTCGAGGGCAAGTACAAGCCGTTCCACCTCGAGGAGGAACTAGGTCTCAGTAATTGCATTCATGGCGAAAAAGGCTGCACGACTTGCACGAGGGCATGTCCTCGTTTCCGATCGTGGGAACCCGCCGCAGACATGCACTTGTTCGGCCGTACACGTGAACCAGACGAAATGGGCGGAATTTGGCGTCAACTTCTGCTCACTCGCGCAGCGGACAAGGAACAACACGAGAAGGGCCAAGACGGCGGATTCGTGTCAGCAATGCTCGTGTGGCTGCTTGAAAATGACTACATCGAAGCTGCACTAGTGAGCGGTGTCGAAGACGATGACGCCTGGAAAGCCAAACCGGCACTTGCTCGTAACAAGGCGGAAGTGCTGGCAACTGCTGGAAGCCGTTACACGTACTGTGCCAACCCACTGGCTCTTCGCGATGCAAAGGAACAAGGACTCAATCGTCTCGCACTCGTCGGCATGGGTTGTCAGACCTCATCCCCGCCTGTCATGTGGGATCGCAAGGCGGGCAAGGTGTCGAAACCGTTTCTGTTCAACATCGGGCTGTTGTGCTCGAAGACTTTCGATGATGCCATCTTTCCTGAACTTTTTGAGGCCAAGTACGGCCTCAAAAAACAAGACATGGTCAAGATGAACATCAAAGGTGTGTTTCAGATCTGGATGAAAGATGGCTCGTATCACGAGATCGACTTGAAGGAATGTCACAAGTGGACACGCGAGGGCTGCAAGCACTGCCCAGACTTCGCAGCAGAGCACTCTGACATTGCGACTGGCGGAATCGGCGAGGACAACGATTGGACGCTCACAATCGTGCGTACCGCACTCGGCGAAGAAGTCATCAACCGCATGATCAAAGACGGCGTCATCATCGCCCGCCCGGCCCAAGAAGACGAAAAGGCGATGAAGTTGCTGCGCATGCTCTCCATCGTCAGCCGCCGACGCTGGCCAGAGTGGGCGGACAAAGCGCCGAGTGTCGGCGTTCCGCCACCGAAGAAGAAAGCCGACGCGCCCCCCTCGTCCGACGCAAGCCATTAGGAGACACCATGCCCCTGCACCCACAAGCTCAAGCCATCGCCGACCTCATGGCGGCATCAGGTGCTCCCGCACTGAATGAACAGTCGCCACAAGCTGCGCGAGCGATGTACGAGGCCATGCGTGTGCCATCGACAGAAGAGGTGCACGAGATTCGCGACGTCGATGCGAGCGGTATTCCCTGCCGCCTCTACAGACCTTCGTCAGACGTGACCGGCCTACTCGTGTACTTCCACGGGGGCGGCTGGGTGATCGGAAGCGTCGACACCCATGATGGCGGTTGTCGCTCGCTCGCAAATCGCACCGGACATGCAGTGCTTTCGGTGGATTATCGACTCGCTCCCGAGCACAAATACCCAGCAGCGCTGGAGGATTGTCTGACGGCTTTGCGATGGGCCCACGAAAATGCTGACTCACTTGGTGTCGACGCAACTCGCCTTGCGGTTGGTGGCGACTCAGCGGGTGGACATCTGGCAGCCCTCGTTGCACAACTTCAGCCCGTACCACTCAAGTTCCAACTTCTCGTGTATCCGGTGACAGATGCGCACATGATTTCGCCGTCATACGAAGAAAACAAAGATGGCCCCCTGCTCACTGCAGATGCAATGCGATGGTTCTGGGATCACTTCATCGGCGGAGTGGCACAGCCAGAGGACCCGCGCGTGTCCCCCATCATGGCGAGCGACGCAGTTCTTGCGAGCGCTCCACCTGCACTCGTGATTACAGCAGAGTTCGATCCTCTCCGAGACGAAGGCGAGGAATACGGGCGGCGACTCATGGAGAACGGTGTCAATGCATCGGTTGCCCGTTACCTAGGCATGTTCCACGGGTTCTTCTCGATGTTCGCGATGCTCGACGACGCACATGCTGCACACAGCCATGCTGCTGCGATGGTGAAGAAAGCTCTCGACGCCTAGATCACATTCGTGACAGATCGAGCGCTGTCTCAAAGACATCATCAAGCATTTTCTCGGTGAGTTTTCCGGTGAAGGTGTTCTGCTGACTCGGATGGTACGAACACACCAGGGTCACCGACTCTGCTCCAACCACCACTCCGTGCCCGAACTTTGGCTTTGGCCGAACGCCGAATTCTCGACATGCGGCGTCGTAGGCGAATGACCCGAGGCACACGACCACTCGAACACTCGAGAGCAAGGCAATCTCTCGTGAAAGAAAACCTCGACATGTGTCTCGCTCTTCAGGAATCGGCTTGTTATCTGGCGGAGCACACCTGACCGCAGCAGCCACATACGCACCAGAGAGCTCTAGTCCGTCGAGACGATCCGTTGATGTCGGCTGGTTCGCGAGCCCGCATTTGTGCATCGCTCTGTACAACCAGTCTCCACTGCGATCACCGGTGAACATGCGCCCCGTCCGATTCGCGCCGTGTGCGGCCGGAGCCAGTCCGAGGACGAGAATTCGCGCATGTTCGTCCCCGAAACCTGGCACTGGTCGACCCCAGTAGTCATCATTCTTGAATGACGCCCGCTTCTCGATTGCCACGGCCTCTCGCCATGCGACCAATCGCGGACATGCACGACATGAAGTGATGTCGGCGATGAGCGCACTCAGCGAATCGCCACGTGTACCGGCCGGTGACATGTGTTCGACCTTAGATTGGCATCGCGACACCTACCGCAATAGTTTGCGTGTATGCCGCGCGCCAAAGCATCATCATCGCCGACTTCCACGTTGATGCTGTTCGTACGACACGGCCAGACACCCACTACCGGGCAGGTGCTCCCCGGTCGCGCCGCCGGACTTCATCTCTCTGACGCCGGACGCGAACAAGCAGAGACTGTGGCCCGTCGCTTGGCGGACTTACCGCGAGTGGACGCCATCTATTCATCTCCGCTCGAACGCGCCCGCGAAACGGCTGCACCTATCGGAAAGACACTTGGTCAACGTGTCCAGATCGAGAAGGGTCTTTTGGAGTGTGATTTCGGGGCATGGACAGGAGCCAAACTTTCGGCACTCATGAAGAAACCGGAATGGTCGACTGTCCAACGCGCACCGTCGACGTTTCGATTTCCAGACGGCGAGAGCTTCACGGACATGCAGTCGCGCATGGCCACCACTGTCGACAAGCTGCGAGAGCGACATCGTGGGGGTGTCGTCGTGTGCGTCAGTCATGCCGACCCGATCAAGGCCCTCATCGCCCACGCGATGGGTACGCATCTCGACTTGTTCCAACGCATCGTCATCGGCACGTGCTCTGTGAGCGCGGTGGCGTACATGACTTCAGGTCCTGTCGTACTCACCGTCAATTCAACTGGTGGTTCACTCTCAGACTTGCGTCCAAGCTGACATGAGTTTTCTCTACGAGTTCGACGATGCAGATGCGTTCCGCACCGGAGCCATCGGTGAGCCGGGCCAACGCACCTTCTTTATCCAGATCAAGGCTGAGGAACGCACTCTCAATGTGAAGTGCGAGAAGCAACAAGTTGCGGCCATCTCACAACATCTTCGGAACCTGCTGAAAGATCTTCCGGAGTCTCGATCGATGTTGCCTGATGCTTCACTTCAACAGAGGAATGTTGAAATAGATTTCGTGCTCGGCACCATCGGCCTCGGATACGACCGCAGTGGTATGCGCATGTTCATACAACTCGACGAATTAGTCATCGGTGACAGCGATGACAGCGAGACTGAAATGACTGCCATGGACGAGGACGACGCCCTTGACGAAGACGATGCCCTCGCTGGTCGAGTTCGATTGTTCATCTCTCCCGAACAGGCCGAAGCCTTTTGTAATGCCGCAGACACATCTGTCGCTGGTGGTCGTGAACCGTGTCGCTGGTGCGGCGCACCCAAAGATCCACGCGGACACGCGTGCCCCCGCATGAATTGACGTCATGGCTGGTTTGTACGCCACAGAGACCGACGACATTCACGAATTGTTGACGAACGGCAACATCGAAGTCATCGGACGTCTCGCAGGAAGCAGCAATGCGACCCTCTTGGTCCGCCTCGAATGCGCAGACGGGTACGGCCACGCCGTGTACAAACCTCTTCGCGGAGAACGCCCGCTCTGGGATTTTCCACCCGGGCTGTACAAGCGTGAGGTCGCTGCCCGCGTACTCAGTGAAGCACTGGAGCTACATCTAGTGCCACCCACCATCGTGCGCGACGGACCCTTCGGTGAGGGTTCTCTACAGCTCTTCATCGATGCCGATCCTCACGAGCATTACTTCAGCATCTTCGAGTCACGACCTGACCTGCATGGCCGCCTACGCCACTTCGCCTTCTTTGACTTCATTGCAAACAACACCGACAGAAAAAGCGGCCACATTCTGCTTGATCATGAGGATCATCTATGGGGTATCGACCACGGTGTGTGCTTCAGTTCTGATTTCAAGTTGCGAACAGTCATCTGGGACTTTGCAGACGAAGACATTCCCTCCCAGCTCTTGGAGGCCGCCACACCCCTTCTTGACAAGGTTCCTCTCGGCCTCGCGGCGCTTCTCGATGACGACGAGATCGATGCTTTGCAACAACGTGTGAGGTACCTCCTGGAAAATCCTCAGTTTCCTGTTGACCATTCAGGTCGACGCCATCCGTGGCCGCTCATCTGATGTCATCCGAGAGCTACGAAGACATCACCGATAGTTGGCGGCAACTCGTCGATCGAGTCGATCTCGACGGCCTCGTTCGACTTGTCGATGACACCGTGTCTGACAGTGATTGGAAGCGCCTCGTGCGGATTCGTGACGCTTGCACCTCGGCAGTAAAAACTGGCCGACAAGTGTGGCCTATCGCCACACTCGCGAACTACCGCTTGGCATTGTGGGCCCCGGCAGAGTTTGCATGTCGGGCACTCGATGATTCTCTTCGCACGTTCATGCCAGGTCCGACAAGTGAAATCCTCGCCGTCCATCACTCGTGGGCAGACCTTTCACCACATCTTGATTCATCACCAGACAGGTCCCTCGTGGCGCATGAGCGGGCACTTCGCGGCGATGTCATTGACTCTCATGAGTTCACGACACTCGACATGCCATTTGCGCTTCAATCCTGGGAACCTGCATACGACGTACCGACGTACACAGATGATGGTGGGCAATTCCCTGCACCACCGGCTCCGGCAACGACAACTATCTCCACGACCTCATCAGAATGCATCGATGACCCTGAGACCACCGCAGCTTTTCGCCTGCTGGTGGAACCGTGGACGGCGTCTTCGAATGGTCGTGCTGACATTGCGATCGTCGAAGGTGACGGCCTCGCGGCAATGGGTGCTCTTGGCATGACGGACGCACGTAGGTGTGAGGTCGACAGCTCACTTGTCCTTCGATGGTTGGTGTGGGCCGCATCTAGTGGCGGTGCTCACGGCCGGCGGCGTGGCCGTGCAAACGGTCGATCACTGTCATGGTGGTTCTTACATCAGTTTTTCGATCTCGGTGACTCGTGGCCGACCGACCCAGACGAACTCGGAGCGCGCATCGCAGGCCTCACCTGTCATCTCTGGGATATGAACGAGCCGCTGACCGGCTGGTCCCTTCAACTCACCATCGACGACTCCGCGACAGGGCTGGCGTGTGCCATACATGCAAAAGACGCCGCCTGACGGCGGCGTCTTCTACTAGTAACTGAAGTTCGTCAGCGGGACTTGAGCGCTTCGATGAGCTTCGGCAGCACCTTGTGCACGTCACCGACGATGCCCAAGTCTGCGATACCGAAAATCGGCGCTTCCTTGTCCTTGTTGATGGCGATGATGTTCTTTGAACCCTTCATTCCGACCATGTGCTGAGTGGCACCCGAGATGCCGGCAGCGATGTACACACTCGGCTTCACGACCTTGCCAGTCTGACCAACTTGGTAGCTATAGGGCACCCAACCGGCGTCGACGATTGCCCGTGATGCGCCAGGTGCACCTTTCAGAATCTTGGCGAGATCTTCCACCATGGCGAACTTGTCAGATTCGCCGAGGCCACGGCCACCAGAGACCACCACGTCGGCTTCATCGAGCTTCGGACCTGTCGTCTCTTCGACATGCACAGCCAACACCTTCGCGCCACCTGCGGCACCGAGGTCTGGAACCTGCACGGCAGTGACGGCTGCTGCGCCACCACCTGAGGCTTCAGGTGCGAAGCTCTTCGGGCGGAATGCCGCGAGGAACGGGCCTTCACCGGTGAACGTGGTGCTGACGAGAGTGTTCCCACCAAAGATCGGTGTGACTGTCGTGACGCCGTCTCCGCTGTCTGCGATGTCGATGTTGTTGGTGATAACTGTCTTGTTCAACTTCACCGACAGGCGCGACATGGTGTCGCGGCCCTCGTAGTTCTGCGGGAACATGATGAGGTCAGGCTTGTCGCCACCATCGATCACGGACTTCATCGCGGACGCAATTGCAACTCCAGGAAGGTGCGGGCCGTGGTCTGCTGAATACACCTTTGTTGCGCCGTACTCACCGAGTGCTGCCGCGATGGAGTTGCCGTCACCGCCCATGAAGGCAGTGACATTGGACGACAATGAACGTGCCTTGGTGAGCAGTTCAAGTGTGGCGCTTGTTGGTGCACCGTTCGCAGCTTGTGCGAAGACCCAAATATTGTTGAGTGCCATTGCTGTTCTCCTGACTGCTCTCAGATGACTTTCAGGTTCTCGAGGAACCCGACGATCTTGCCGAATGCTTCTCCGTCATCTTCGATGATCTCACCGGCTTGACGGGCTTCTGCTTGGGCGACGCCAGAGATTTTCTGACCAGCACCTTCCCAACCAACTGGCGTGACTCCGAGGTCCGAAGCTTTCACCTCTTCAATCGGCTTGTTCTTTGCTGCCATGATTCCTTTGAATGACGGATAACGCGGCTCGACCACACCGGCAGTCACGCTGATGACTGCCGGCATCGGACAAGAGACTTCGTCATACCCAGATTCAGTCTGACGATCGACTTTCAGAGTGCCGCTGTCGACAGACACCTTCTTTGCAAACGTCACTGAAGGAAGGCCAAGCACCTCAGCCATCTGTTCGGGGACGGTTCCGGTGTAACCATCGGACGATTCGGTTGCAGCAATGATGAGATCTGCACCTCCGAGCTTCTGCACGGCGGCGGCGAGAATCTTTGCTGTTGTCAACGCATCGCTTCCTTGAAGTGCCGGGTCTGACACGAGCACACCCTTGGCTGCACCCATCGCGAGTGCGGTACGCATTCCAGATGTCTCGCTATTGGGCGCCATCGACACGAGGTTGACTTCGCCACCGCCGGCCGCGTCGACGAGTTGCAATGCCATCTCGACGCCGTACATGTCGGAATCGTCGATGACGAGCTTGCCGTCACGCTTGAGGGTGTTGGTTCCCGCATCGAGGGCACCAGGTGCCGCCGGATCGGGGATTTGCTTTACGCACACGATCACGTTCATAGGGTGTCCATTGTTACCCACACAATCGGAGATGACCCAACTGGCACAAAGTTCTTCCCAAAGTCGTGGCGTGACCGTCGTCGCAGACCCGCTGGTACCGTAAAGCCCCTTGCGACTGCTGTTAATCGTCAATTCCTTTGCGTCGTCGGTGACCGCCCGGAACACCGTGGTGGTTCACCAGCGGCTGTCCCGCCACCACGACGTGCAGGTGGTCGAGACCAACCGGCGGGGCCATGCCACTCGCTTCGCCCAAGATGCGGCGATGCGGGGGCTCGATGCTGTGGTCGCATACGGCGGGGACGGCACCCTGAACGAGGTCGCCACCGGAGTTGCAGGAAGCGACACCGCGCTCGCCGTGCTGCCAGGCGGTAGCACCAATGTGTTCGCACGGACCCTGGGCATGCCGAACGATGCACTGGCCTCGGTCGACCTCATTATCGATGCGCTCGGAAGAGGCGACATCAAGTCGGTCGGCCTCGGCAAAGTCAATGGTCGATACTTCACCTTCCACACCGGAGTTGGCTACGACGCCGCCGTCGTCAAGCGCGTCGAACAACGTGCTGCACTGAAGCGGTACGCAGGTCATCCGTTGTTTGTCGTCGCGGCTCTTCGCACATGGGCATTCGACTACGACCGTCGCCGACCACATTTCACCGTGGACGTCGGTGGCGCTTCGAACACGACCATTGGTGGGGCCTACTTCACCATCGTCATGAACACGAACCCATATACCTATCTCGGTCCTCGACCATTCGACCTCGTTCCATCGACCGATCTCACCAAGGGGCTCTCAGTGGTCACATTCACTTCGATGAACGCGACAAAAATTTTGCGGTCAGTCGGTACTGCCCTGCGTGGTGGTGGCGTGACGTCAAATTCTTGGCTCAACGTGCAGTCGAATGTCTCACAAGTTGTCGTGTCTAATGAACGAGCGTTTCCGTATCAAATGGACGGCGACTACTTGGGCGAGGTCAAGGAACTGCGCTTTGAACATGTTCCCGATGCCGTGCGTTTGGTGCAGTCATTTCCCCAGCAGTGACCGTCGCACACTGAGGGCAACATCAGGCACATTCGTGCAGATGCCATCGATTCCCCATGCAATGAGTTGCTCCATGTCACCTTCGTCGTCACAGGTCCAACAGTTGACGTCCAAACCCTGCTGATGGAATTCATCGAGCATCTCTTGCGTGACTGACTTGTGCCACGGATGCAAAGCACTGTGTCCTTCCGACGCAAGTGCCCGCGCAAGTGCCTTCACCCCGCGCGCATCACAGTGAGTCATGAGCCAAGCAGTGCGCACGTTGGGTGACAGGTCGCGAATGGCGACGATCGTCTCGCGACGAAACGACGAGATGAGCCAGCGTTCTGGTTCACCGCGACCGTGCAGTAACTCGGCGACACGACCTGCCACGACATCGCGGGGGTCATAGTCCGGCTCTGATGGGTCGTTCTTGATCTCGATGTTCACCCACATTCCTTCGCAGGCATCCAGCGCGACACTCAACGAGGGCACATTCCCAGGGACGTCATCACGTGTCAACGTGACTAAAGAACGGCCGTCTGCAAGATGAGCATCGTGGTTAACCACCAGTTCGCCGTCAGCAAGGCGTCGAACATCCAACTCAACTGCATCGGAGCCGATCTCGCCTGCAGCCCGGAACGCCGCGATCGTGTTCTCGGGCTCGCGCCTTGAGGCGCCTCGATGGGCGATGACCTGTGGATAACGCGTTGTTGTCATCTTCCCCCCTGTCCCGATTTCATTGCGAACAAGGTTTACCAGAGGCTGTTGTTCGTGCGAATGAGAACGAATCAATGTCGGCACCGAGCGTCACCAAATGACATAGATGCAACTTGGGCGAACCTCTTGCCATTCACTGAAGACGGTCGTAGCGTTGCCTCGCACCGGTTCGCCCGATGCGCCCAGCAAGTCCACCGTGGCGCCCAGCGCCCCTGAACCCCCAAGAAGGAATCTGACGTGTCAATCCTCGCGTCCAGCCTGGCCCTCGGAAATGCCGACTACACCTGGAGAAACCTCGCGACCTGTCGCGACACCGATCCAGAACTCTTCTTCCCCGTCGGCACAACCGGCCAAGCACTACTTCAGATCTCGAAAGCAAAGAGCGTCTGTTGCGAATGCCCAGTTCAGGTTGAGTGCCTCGATTTTGCGCTCGAAACAAACCAGGACACTGGTATCTGGGGTGGCACTTCAGAAGACGAACGACGTCAGATTCGTCGCGAGCGGGCCGCTCGTGCGCGTGCTCAACGCCTCGCTGCTGCGGCTGCTGCGGCCGGCTGAACGCCAGTCACCTTCGTTTCGCGCGGCTGACGCTTGATCTAATCAACACGAAGCGGAACACAGAGTTCGACCGCTGTTCCGCGATATCCCGAC
>Ga0129333_10006381_pt1 | contig 11157 bp, 11 predicted proteins | sample CPB6_08_DNA_FD_94474 | JGI IMG/M metagenome (GOLD analysis project Ga0129333, IMG submission 94474) | Freshwater to marine salinity gradient microbial communities from Chesapeake Bay, USA - CPBay_Sum_0.6_0.8_DNA | ecosystem: Environmental > Aquatic > Marine > Coastal | place: USA: Chesapeake...
ACCAGGGGCTTACGGTCTCGTTCTGGGTTCTTCTAGGATGCCAGATTCCCCAGGCTACAAAACGATGTCTGACCATCAAGGGGCATTCGAGGTTCTCTGACTCTTCTGAAGATACAAGGGGCAGGTTTTTGAGAAAATTTAGGGTCAATATCCTAAATCGATCGAAACCTGCCCCAGTTTTTGGGAACTCAATTTGTAGTGACCCATTTATGGGTCAAACTCCTTAATCAAGGTGCCCTAGCCTCGTAGTGACCAACTTATGGGTCAAACCCATTAATCGAAGGGGAGCATTTCACTTTGGAACGATCGCCCAGGGTTCGGGGCAACCACGGGGGGTTTGCCCCTACCGGATGGGTCAATGGGCCAAAGTGAAATGCACCCAAATTTCTCTTGCCCCCCTTCGCCCGTCCTGGGAGAAGGGGCTGGGGGATGAGGGTCTCATCCGCCAAAGGGAAAGGCTCAAAATTTTTCTTGCTCCCCTTCGCCCGTCCTGGGAGAAGGGGCTGGGGGATGAGGGTCTAATCCGCCAAAAGGCAAGGCACCCTAGGAAGCCGGGGCACCCACTGCCGCCGTCACTGCCACCGGAGCGATCGTCCGCAACTCCAAATCCGGGTGATCTTCCAATAACTGCCCCACATTCCACTCATTGCGGAACAGCAGCACCGGACGATCCCAACTGTCCTTTACGGTCACCGTATTAAACAGCCGCCCCAACTTCTCCAGGGCAGGCCACCCCCCTTCCACCCACCGCGCCACCGTGTAGCCCAAGGGTTCCACCAGGGTTTCCACCCCATACTCATTTTCCAGGCGGAAGCGCACCACCTCAAGCTGCAACTGCCCCACCGCTGCCAAAATGGGATCCCGCTTGGACTCATCCAGGGAATACATAATTTGCACCGCCCCTTCCTCCCGCAGTTCCGCAACCCCCTTATTAAACTGCTTGAACTTGGAAGGGTTTGGATTGCGCAGCAGGGCAAAGATTTCTGGGGAAAAACAGGGAATCCCCTCATATTCCAGCTTTTTCCCGGTGTAAATGGTGTCCCCAATGGTGAATACCCCAGGGTTATTCAAGCCAATCACATCCCCTGGGAATGCCTCTTCCACGGATTCGCGATCCTGGGCAAAGAGCTTTTGGGGACGGGACAGGCGCACGGTTTTGCCGGTGCGGGCATGGTTCACGGTCATGTCCTTTTCAAATTTGCCGGAACACACCCGCACAAAAGCCACCCGATCTCGGTGCCGGGGATCCATATTGGCCTGAAGTTTGAACACAAAACCCGAAAATTCCGGGTAATCAGGGTTTACGGGGCCTTGGGTGCTGGCGCGGCTCCCTGGCTCCAGGGCATAGTCTAAAAATGCCTGCAAGAATAATTCCACGCCGAAATTAGTCATGGCGCTGCCAAAAAAGACCGGGGTTAAGCTGCCCTGATGCACCTGCTCCAGGTCAAAATCTGAACCCACCCCGTCCAGGAGTTCCAAGTCATCCCACAATTGCTGATGGAGATCTGGCTCTAGGAGGTCTTCCAGGGCCGGATCCCCCAGGGGTAGGATCCGCTGGCTGGCTTGGAGCTTGCCGTGGGTGCTGCGCTCAAACAGGTGAACGGTTTCCGTGCGACGATCGTAAACCCCCCGGAAGCGATCGCCCAAGCCAATGGGCCAATTCACCGCATAGGTTTGCAACCCTAACCGCTGTTCAATTTCATCCAACAGGGTCAGAGGCTCCTGGCCGGGGCGATCCATCTTGTTAATAAATGTGAAAATCGGCAACTGCCGCATCCGGCACACCTCAAACAGCTTCAGGGTTTGGGGTTCCAGTCCCTTTGCGGCATCCTCCAGCATCACCGCGTTATCTGCTGCCGCCAAGGTGCGGTAGGTGTCTTCGCTGAAGTCCTGGTGGCCAGGGGTATCCAGCAAATTCAGGTGATAGCCCTGGTAATCAAATTGCAACACCGTGGAAGTGATGGAAATCCCCCGCTGTTTTTCCATTTCCATCCAGTCGGACGTGGCTTGCCGTTGCGATCGCCGTGCTTTGACCGCTCCCGCCTCCTGAATCGCCCCACCGTACAGCAAGAGTTTCTCGGTCAGGGTGGTTTTGCCTGCGTCCGGGTGGGAAATAATGGCAAAGTTGCGGCGATAGCGCACCGCAGCGCGGATAGAAGCCTGAAGTTCAGCCGGAAGGTCAGCGGACATGGGGCAAGCTTAGGTGTGAAGGGAGGACAAAGAGCGAGGCACGGGATCTAAAAATTCTAGGATCAAGAATTCTGGGATCAAAATTACAAGATCAAAAATTCCGGGGTCAAAAATTCTGGGAATGGCGGCAGCAAAATTGTGAAATTAACAATTGGACACCTGGATTAATTAAAATTCTGCCCCCAAAGCCTACAGAAAAATCAGATTTTTAGGGAGCATTTCACTTTGGCCCATTGACTGACCCGGTAGGGGTAAATCCCCCGTGGTTGCGCCGAACCCTCGGCGATCGTTCCAAAGTGAAATGCTCCCGATTTGTAGTAACCAATTCATTGGTCAAAGCAATGAATCAAGGTGTCCAGGATTGATGGAGTAGCCAAATTGAGGCAAACCTAGGCCCAGGGTTCGGGTCAGAAAACCTAACCCCTATAGTCCTGAAAGTTTTTTGAGAAATTATGGGAGTGGAGGGGAGAGGGCGATCGTCCCTAGGCAATCCCCAGGCAAACACTCACCCCACTCACCCCAGGTGCCCCCAGGGAACCTCCTCCCCATGGGAGCATCACCGTCTATCCTGAGCCAGAGGCTGGGGTATTCTTGGAGGGCTTCCCTAAGCTCAGCCCCTAGGGAAAGGGGGCTTCTCCCTTGAATAAGCTCAGCCATTGAATAACCTCAGCCCCAGCAGAACCGAAAGGGAATCCTAAGGCGGGGGGCACTGGTACTCCAGGGGGCAACCTAAAGCAAATTGCTTAGTCTGCGGCAGTGGTGCTGGTGTTTTCTTCGTTCTCTTCAGGGCGGCTGTCCGTATTAGAACGGCGGAACCCCGATCGACCCCGGTTGCGCTTGCGAAACTTGCGGGCATAGGCTTCATTGCGCAGGGCTTTTTCTTTCTTTAAGTTACGACGTTTTGCCATAGATCTCTCCAGGTTACAAGTCTCTCTAGGTTACGGGTCTCTCTAGGTTACAAGTCTTCCCAGGTTACAAAAGCGACCCAGTTACCCTGGCAACCCAGTTACCTTGGCAACCCATTCATCAGGGGTGACTAGATTACAAGGGCTACCTATTCTAACATGGCATCACGGCACCAGAAAGGCCGTTTTTGAGGATTAGGGCATGACTCAAGGGTTAGGTTTGCCCGATCGCTGGATCGATCGTCCTTTTAACGCAATTTTTTCAGCGCGATCGCGTTAGTGAGGAGATCGCATCCCTAGCGCGATCGCACAACCAAGTATTGAGCCGAACGGATCCAGCTTTGTACCACCGCCACCGATGGGCACAAGTCCAAGGCCAAATGGTTCGGGGAAATTGAGGAGGGGGCGGGGGCTGCTCCTGCTTCGGAACCCTGGAAAAGGGTCTGTTGCAGCCGGAATAATTGTTGCTGAAGTTGGGGAGGGTGGGCTTGGGCTAGATGGGCAATGGACGCAATGCCCGCATGGAGGAGAAGGCCGCAGTATTGGCAGCCAACCCCCGGAACCCGCGCTAAATTTGCAAAAGCGGCCCATTTTTGGATGATTTGTGGGCGCACATCCATGATTTTTGCCAAGTGCTGCTGTTGCTGGGGCGTGTGGGTCTGGTGCAACAGTTGCAAGGTGGTGGTGATGCCTAAAGTCTGAAGTTTTTGTTGCTGGCGGGGGTGCAGTCCCGGCAGTTGGCCGATGGGCCAGTTTTGACCCAGGGGATGATGGCCAGCAGAGGGCTTGGGTGGGGGGGTGGCCATGGGCTAAAAAAGCAAAAAAAGTTCACCTCATGAAGAGGTGAACTGAAGCTTCCTAGATGTTTCTCCAATTGATTACATTATCCCTAGGGAGCTAGGGAAACACATCCGCTATTTCGCTGATTTGTGTTAATTGATACGAGTTGATCGGGGAAAACTGTTGCCTAGGATCCAAATCCCTTGCCCCGATGGCGAGATGAGACACACAGACAAGCTTCCAATTGTTGCCGTAGGGTAGCCGCATCCAAGTCTTGGCCAATGAGGACGAGTTGGTTTTTACGATCGGCGGTTTTCCATTGGCTGTCATCCAGGGTGAAGCGCTTGCCGCTCAGGTGAAAAACATGGCGCTGTTCGCTTTCATCAAACCACAAAATTCCTTTAGCCCGGAACACCGAAGCGGGTAATTGGTGATCTAAAAAGTCTTGGAACTTGCGAATGGCAAAGGGTTTGTCACTTTGGAAAGAAATGGAGGTAAATCCATCGATCGCCAGGTGATCGGAATGATAGTGGCTTCCATGATCGTGATCATGGTCATGCCCGTGGTCGTGCCCAGGGTGATCATGATTATGCCCCTGATCATGGCCGTGATCTTCATCATGAACACAATGGCCATGATCATGGTCGCAAGCTGAATGATCATGCCCGTGCTCGTGCTCGTGATCATGCTCGTGCCCATGGTCATGATTGTGATCATGATCTTCATGGCTGTGGGCGGGCGATCGATCGTCCCCAAAATAGCGATCGGACTCAAACAAACCCACACTTAATAACAACGGCAGAGGGACTTGGCACTGCTTTGTGCGCAAAATCCGGGCGTTTTCCTTCACATCCCGTAACTTCACCTCCAGCAGATCCAAATCCGCCTCATCCACCAAATCCGCCTTATTCAGCAGCAAAATATCCCCATACAAAATCTGGTTATAGGCTGCTTGGCTATTAAATAAATCTAAACTGTAGTTTTCTGCATCCACCACCGTAATAATTGAATCCAGCCGGGTTAAATCCCGCAACTCTGTCCCCAAAAATGTTAAGGCCACAGGCAAGGGATCCGCGAGTCCTGTGGTTTCCACCACCAGATAATCCACCTTATCTTCTCGCTCTAAAACCCGGAATACGGCATCCAGTAAATCACTATTAATGGTGCAACAAATGCAACCATTACTCAATTCCACCATGCCATCCCCGGTGGAAACAATTAACTCATTATCAATGCCAATTTCCCCAAATTCATTGACCAATACAGCGGTTTTAACCCCTTCCTGATTGGTCAAAATATGATTCAGGAGCGTGGTTTTACCACTGCCTAAAAAACCTGTAATAATTGTGACCGGCAATCCTACCTTAGGCACATCCATAGGGGCAAGGGTTGCAGAAGGGACAGGGGAAGGGGTTGTGATCATGGGAAAGGCGAGGGATCGGTACGATGGAAAATTATACGCTAGAAAATGATAAGGGACGGGCTGGCAGCGTATGATGGGAACTGCGGGGAAGTTGGTGAGGCGATTGCGGGGGCGGGGCTGTGGCCCTGGTTCCTGAGGAAAGTCCGGGCTTCCGAAAGACCACACTTGCTGGGTAATGCCCAGTGCGCGTGAGCGTGAGGATAGTGCCACAGAAAAATACCGCCTGATGGTGGCGAAGTTTACCCTGTAGACTTGGGTGCGATCGGGTAAGGGTGCAAAGGTGCGGTAAGAGCGCACCAGCAGCATCGAGAGGTGCTGGCTCGGTAAACCCCGGTGGGAAGCAAGGTCGGAGGAACAAGGGTTGGTCTTTTTCCTGTTCCGTACAGTGGTTGGTCTACGGATCAACCCTGCGGTGTACCGCTAGAGGTGTCTGGTAACAGGCATTCGAGATAGATAATCGCACCCTAGCTGGGTTTCTGGCTAGGGTAACAGAACCCGGCTTATGGCTGACTTCTCCGTTTTTTTAGATTGAGATCAAGTTTTAAATCAAAACTTCTCCCTATGAATGTGAAAGCAACGACCCCCTTAAACGCGGTTCAACCCCTTAACTGGCAGTTTTGGATTCCAGTGGAGGGGGGGACGGTGTTTGTGGGGGCGGCCATTGGGGCGTTTATGGGTTCTATTTATATGGCTTCGGGGATTGTCCCCACGGTGGCCACGGGAATGATGGTGTCTTTTTCCGTCGGGGGGCTGGCGGGTTGGTTAGATACCAAGCGCCAAGCGTTGCCCATGGCCTGGTATAGCGGGCTGATTATGGCGGTGGCGGTGTGGGCGGGAGCTTTGAATTTGGCGATCGCCGTGTCCCTCGCTCCCATGGCCTTTTGCCAAGCTTTTTTGCCGGATCAACTGCCCCCCTGGGAGCAGATTTGCCAAGGGGTTGGGGCTGTGGGAGGGCTGGTGGGGGGAACCATCACGGCTCTTGTGTTGCGGCGGCAGCAGGTGGCCTTAGGGCTGGTGACCTTGGGAACTCCTGGGGCGGGGCCTGTTCTGGGAACGCCTGGGACCCATGCTGGGGCTGCTGGGGATTCTCCCAGCCATGCAGACCCCCCAGGGGAGGGAGTTGTGGCTTCCCCCATGGTTTTGGGGCAGGATGCGACCCTGGGAGTCAGGGAGCTAGGACGCGGGGATGGGGCAGTGGAAGAGGGTGTGGCTGGGGTGAGCGATCGATCGCCCTAATATCAAGGGGCAAGTGAGTTGCTCTAGGGGCGGATTCTCTAGGGCGGACTCTCTAGGGCGGATCTTCTTAGGTTTCCAAGCATCGGGTGCATTTCACTTTGGCCCATTGACCCATCCGGTAGGGGCACTCCCCCCGTGGTTGCCCTGAACCCTCGGCGATCGTTCCAAAGTGCAATGCTCCCCAAGCATCGGGTGCATTTCACTTTGGCGGATAGACCCTCATCCCCCAGCCCCTTTTCCGAGGCCGGGAGAAGGGGAGCAAGAGAGTCTTAGGAGGAAGTCCCTCTCGCAAAAAGGGAGAGGGATTTAGGGTGAGGGCTTCCCAAGTGAAATGCTCCCCCAGGGGAAATGTCTGGAAGAGGAAGTTTCTAGGGGAAAGTTTATCTAGGGAATCATCCTCTGCTATGCTCCGGGGTTGCGCCCTTGGTTGATCCCAGGGTGTGCTACTTCGAGTTATCCGCCATTTCCTGGCCCTTTCTCCTTGCCAGTACCCCCGGAGGAGCCAACCCCCCAGGAAATCCAGGGGATCATGCGACGCGGTGCATTGCCTGGAGTTGAATCCGATATTTGCCATTTATTTGCCATTGTCCTGGGGTCAGTTGTCCAGACGCATCCAACCCGATGAAATGCCCATGAACAAAACCATCCTGGTGGTGGATGATCAAGCCCATGTCCGCTTCTTGCTGGAAAAGGTGCTGGAACCCCTGCGGAACCAGGGAGTCCTGGTGGTGACGGCTACTAATGGTCAGGATGCTTTGACGCTAGTGCAAGCGTTGCATCCCCAGTTAATTTTTTTGGATGTGATGCTGCCCCGGATGGATGGGTTTGAGGTGTGTCGGCAAGTCAAACAAAATTGGGGAATGCAGGAGATTTATGTGGCGATCGTGACGGTGAAGGGCGAGGAGACCGATGAGCGAACCGGCATGGCAGCGGGAGCCAATTTATATTTAACTAAGCCCTTTGATCCGGATCAAATTTTGCGCACGGCGATCGAGGTTTTGGGGGTAGCCGTGTAGGGGACAATCGCCGCAATCTTAAAACTGCCCTGGGTGTTGCCGCCAAAGCCTCAATTTCCCAATGTCGTATCCAGTGTGGTATTGAGGACGGTTTCTAATTGTTTATTGATAGCCTCATAACCCTTTCCATTGATGTGGAGTAAATCTTCCGTATATTCCCGTTTAACCTGGTAAACATTCCCCCCAATGCTATCGCTTAAAACCACATCTACATCTAAAACATAAACTCTTTCACTTTTCAATGTGCGGATAAAGTCATTGGTTTGATCCACAGATAAAGCGACTCTTTCAAACCACAAAGGACGACGATACCAAGGCACATCTCCCAGGGGGAAAATGGTGGTAATCACAACCCTAGATCCAATATCTTGAATACTTTGAACTGTTTTAAGAATATTATTTTTGCAGTCATGGATGATCTGTTGCTCTTGATCAGGGAACAGCGCGATCGTTGATAAATCATTAATGCCCACCTGCACCACCACTACCGAGGGGGATAGGGGAGCCACATGATCCTGAATGCGGTTCAAGACTTGGGTTGAAGTTTGGTCATCAATCCCTAGATTGATCGGCACCCATGAGGAAAAAAGGTGATCCGACGTGAGCCAACTATGGGCGCGGGAGTCTCCCAAAAACACCAGTGTCTTTGCATTCAGTTGGGTTGAATTTAGCGGGAAGTTTATATCCCCTGAGGGTACTTCATGATGACTTAGCCCTATGGGATCTAGCCGCAGCCGCTCTAATTCCCTGCGGTAATAGTGGGCTTGTCGCCAAAACTTGCAGTTATAGGTCAGGGAAAGACTCAGGATGACACAAAGCCCAGGCAGAAGGAGACGGTTCATGGGGGAGATGGCGGCACAAGGATAAGACAGGGAGAGACTTTTTATCCTGACTGGGGATAGGGGGCTGGCATAAGGTATCCAGGGGGTTGGATCTTGGGGCACAAACCCCCCAGGGTGATTAGGCCAAAGGGGAAAACCCCATGGGTCTTCCATGGACTCAGATCCTCTGGAGAACCCGAAGGCTCTGGGAATTAGGGCCGCCTTAACCTCATCAGACCTCAGAGATGATGGCTTGAAGTAGATCTCCCCTAGAGGAATTTTCCTTAGTTTTTTGACTCCCTTAGGGTTTAGCTTTCCACATTGCGTCCCTCGTTTACTCCTCAGAGAACATTTTTTCACAAGTTTTTCAGGGGAGCCAGCGGTAGAAACAGGCAATGTTCCCCTAATTCCGGAGAATCTACAGGGAGCTAATTTTTCACTGAGACTCGGTTAACAAGAGCCACGATCGTTAGTCTAAACTCGCCACCTTATTGATCTGAATATCGCTTCTTAGATTGCTTAAATACTCTCAATTTTTTGTCCCCTTGGTTTTGCTTTTCAGCCATGAGTGATCTTTGCTTACTAGCCACCCTAGTGGCTCAAATGCAACTAGCGGGTACGGATACCCCTGGCCATGATGGGTCTGCATCCCTGCCCCAAAACCTTAGCCCCCATCACCGGGAGGCGGTGCCCTTGCACCTGCAAGAAGAAAAAAGTTCCATGGAGACGGGTGGGCCAGAATTAAGCCACCGGGCAAGCTACCCGGAAAGCTACCCGGAAGCCGCAACTCAAGGGGTAGAGGGAGAGGGCTATGGAGTAGAGGGCCAGGGGGAAGACTGCGAAGCGCCACGATCGTCCCAGGACACCACCCCTGGAAACCCCTCCCGTCCTGTATCCCTTGGCATTCGCCCCAACCCAGAAACCCCAGAATTTGCTGCCAGGGGGCTGAAGCCCGGATCTGTGGTGCGGGGCACCGTGGATGTGCGTCGTGCTGGGTTGGGGATCCCGGACTTGGGGATGGAAGCACCATGGGGGGCGAGGGTGCCCGGAACGTCCGTCAGAATGGCCAGCACGGTGGATCGACTGGGGACTGGGGCAGCAACCCGAACCGGGTGGGGCGGGCCTGCATCCAAGGCACTGGTGGCACCAGGCGCGTTTGGGAACACCCCCATGCAGCCGACTCCCCGGTTTGTGGCGGGTTACCAGGGCCCCACCTCTGGGCCGCAATTGTACCAACAACGGCGATCGGCGCTGCGGGCAGGACGACTCTACACCCGCTTGCCGGACAACAGTTTTCGCAGCCAATGGATTGGGGCCACGGAGCAGCCCTCCTATGAGCAGTGGCGGCAATTGCTGGCAGCGGAGGCGCGGGCGGTGGGCAAGGGTCAGGGCAATACCGGGCTGACGGTGGTGCTGGGGGATTCCCTCAGCCTGTGGATGCCTAGCCAGTCTTTACCCCAGGATCAACTGTGGCTTAACCAGGGCATTTCTGGGGATACCACCACGGGCATTTTGCAGCGGCTGCATTTTTTCCAGGGAACGCGCCCCCAGCGGATTTATGTGATGGCGGGGATTAATGATTTGCTGCAAGGGGCTAGTGATGCCACAGTGGTGGGCAATCTTCACGAGATTATGTACCGTTTGCGCCAGCAGCATCCCCAGGCGGAAATTGTGGTGCAATCCATTTTGCCAGTGGGGGGGCGGGTGTCGAACGATCGCATTCGATCGATTAACGATCGCGTGGCGCAATTAGCTCGCCAGGAGGGGGTTCTCTATGCTAACCTCAATCCCTATTTTGCCGATGGTACAGGGGCCATGCGCCGGGACTTAACCACCGACGGGATCCATTTGACGGCATTGGGTTATGGACTCTGGCAAGTGCTCTGGCAGCAGGTGGATCCCAAGGTGGCAGTGAATCAGCCCGGTTTGGTCATTTAGGGGCAGCCCTCACCCTCGGCTCCTTCCCCAAACCTAGGGTAACGTGAGTTTGATGACCCTCACCCCCCAGCCCCCTCTCCCAAACTGGGCGAGGGGGAGCAACCTTAGAATCAGGGTTTTAGCCCCTCTCCCCCAGGGAGAGGGGTTGGGGTGAGGGATTTCCACCCCATGGGTCGAACTCACGTTAGGGTAGGGGCGAGTTTTCCCCAGAAAATAGGGAAATCAGGCCAAAATCTGGCAAACCCGCCCTCTTATCCTAAGGCCAAAATCAGATGAGACATTTATATAAAATGGACGGTCTTGAGGAAGCGGGATTTAGGGCGAGGACAAAGCATAGCGCCACTTCCACAGGCCACCCCAGAGGATATTAGTGACCATGTGGGCCACCACTGCTGTTAATAAATGCCCCGTCCACACCACTGAAAGGGCAAGCACTAGCCCCACGATCGTCGCCCATAAACCATAGGGCCATTGCTCTGGGCTGCTGAGGTGCAACACCCCAAAACACAGGCTAGAACCCACCAAGCTGGCCCACCCTAGGCCAAAAGCTGAAAGCATCATCCCCCGGAATAGCAGTTCCTCGCTCAAACCGGGCAACACCCCCAGCCAAAATAAATCTGCCCAGGCTAAGGGCTTAAGAATCAAATCGAGATAGATGATGGCGCTGGTGCGATAGGGGGGCCATAGTCCATACAGCAGGGCGCTAGCCAGGGTAATGGCTAACCCTAGCAAAATTCCCAGGCCCACCTCCAGCCCGCTCCAGCCCAAAGGCAGCGGATAAACTCCCCCTAGCTGTTGCCAAAGCTTGACGACCAACAGCAAAATCAGGGCCGTAAACCCCATGGCCA
>Ga0129333_10006382_pt1 | contig 11157 bp, 4 predicted proteins | sample CPB6_08_DNA_FD_94474 | JGI IMG/M metagenome (GOLD analysis project Ga0129333, IMG submission 94474) | Freshwater to marine salinity gradient microbial communities from Chesapeake Bay, USA - CPBay_Sum_0.6_0.8_DNA | ecosystem: Environmental > Aquatic > Marine > Coastal | place: USA: Chesapeake Bay...
TCTGGAGAAACTACAGATCAACATCCCTGGGTTTGAAGGGGAGCTACTGCACAAGGGCGTCCTTAACAAGGGACGAGTCAAGAGGAAGGACGGCACGACAGAGATGGTGTCGCCGTATAAGTTGCGGTTCGGTGCAGGGTGGAAGTTCAACGTATCCAACATCCACGGGTACGAGTTCAAGCTGGATGTGTCCGATCTCTTTGAAGAGGACTTGTCCTGTGGTTGAAGAACCAGAGTGGATTCTGCCCTATGAGTTTATGGAGGTAGGTGAGAGCTTTTTTATACCTACCGTCCATATAGCTAACACCCACCATGTCATTGACGAAACATCTAAGCGAGCAGGTGTGCGAGTGAAGTGCTACACAGTCGTAGAAGATGGCGTGCTGGGCGTACGGTGCTGGCGACTAGCTTAAGGTTCAATACCAAATGAAATAGCAGTACTTACAAATGCCGACTTCATTCGGTTTTGTTCATCTATGAGAAGACGTACTTCTTCATTACGTTCTTTAACACTTAGCTGACTATTTTTTCGTACAACATTAGCTGCTCCTCTTACTTTATCTAACTGTCCTTTAAATTTATTATAAAAATCAATTGCTATTTTGTCATCTGGATACTTTTCTAAATATTTTTCAAGTACTTTTTCGTCATTACTTTTAGTGAAAGCATTAAATCGTTTTTCCATCTCTTTGATTTTTTCTTCGACTTTACTAAATTGTTTAGCGTCGTAGTTTGATGGAGCCTTTAGGTAAGCATCCAAAAACAACGTATCAGTTTTTGCATCAAATTCTTTTTCACCACCTAAAGTTAAGTAAGTACCGTAGCCCCATGATAAAAATCTTGACAAAGCGTCAAAGTAATTATTAGCAAAGAAATAAAGTGTGTTAGGTGAAACATCTACAGAACTTAAAGATTCATTGTAAAAGATACGAGCTGCTGATTTATACATTTCAGGTATGTTATCGCCTGATGTATAAGCGTCATTGTTCCTTGCTTGCCTTCCGTTATATATTTCTCGCCCAATACCATCTAAGTTAATTGCGTATTCAAAAATTGGTCTTAGAACACTCGGTAAAATTGAATCAAGTCCAGCTTCAAGTGGATGCTCAAACTTATTAATTTTTGAAATAGGTATCGGGAAAAATGACTCAAGCCCCGCATCAAGAACATTATTTAGGAATTCACCAAAAGATGAACTGCCATTAACAAATGCTGCTATTTGAGCGCCTATAGAAGCGAAAGCCCCCAGTCCAAATCCCCAAGGTATTTGTAAAACAAGGTCGCGCCCACCTGATTCAATGCCTAAGTTAAACCTAGCGTAACGCACCCAACGCGCAGTATCATCTATGTCAACTTTATTCCGGCCTTCTTCGTCGTCACCTGCCATAGCTCGTGACATAAAATAAGTAACGACACCTATCCCAAAAGCAGCGGCAGCGGCCACGGCAGCTGATTTAGCTCGTTCTTTACGATCTTCTACAAGACGGTCTATATCTTGACTGGTTAGTCCTGCAACAGCTTTTTTCTTTTTCTTACCTTTAAGTCCAGCTACAGATTCGCTTCGTTGAATAGCTTCATGCCTAAGCTGTGCGTCTGATTTAAATAGATCTAATCCAGGAGCCAAAGCTTCAATTGCTCTAACTGCACCTGTAGCGGCAGGTCTAAAGAACATAAAGAGCGCACCTAGTTCTTTACCTTTAATTCCTGTTTTTTCAAAGTTGGCTAAACCTTTAGCTTTCGCGGCGGCTTCAATTTTTGCCTGATTTTCCCCCATGCCTTTAGCCATGAAATCACTTTTGTAAACGCGGTACGCAGCAATCCGACTGGTCATTTCAAACATGTCTAGCCAAGCATCAAAAACTTTAGTAACGCCAGCCAGATTTTTTATCACACCATTTTTTTCAGCTTCTTTTATGGCATCAGTTAAATTTTCAGCCATTGTTATACCTTGAATGTAGGATACTCGACCTCCTAAGTCGTAGTACTCATTCATATCTTGGTAGAACTTATCTTTACTTTTTACTAATTTATTGATTGTGGCTTTATCCCCACTAGCATATGCAATAGAAAACCTAGCAGTTTTCAAAAACCCATTTTGAGCCATGACACGGGCCATCTCTGCGGTCAACTGACCACCTCGTTTTATGCCATCTTCTGCGGTAATAATTCCAGCGTACGTAAGCAAATTACGTGTGAAATCCATAGGCGCAAACGCTGGATTATAACGAGTATGTCCTTGACCAATCGTGCTTGTTATTCTGTCTAATGTTTCAAAAGCCCAATGTGTATCTCTAAGTGGCCTTTTGATTGCAGTTAGCATATCTGGGTCTAGTATTTCGTAAACCTCAACTGTTCCATCCGGTAGGTGATGAAATATACCGTTGCGGGTACGTCTTAAAGATTCTGGTAAACGGTTGTTATATCTGTCCTCAAAGTTAACTTTTGATACAAATTTACCTTTTAGTAATCCTTGATCAATAGCATTTTTAATAGATAGTGTGACACCCGCATCTGCTCTGCCAAAACGTGATGCGGCTACAGTAGCTTCCGTGAGGACGTTCATAAACGGATTATCAGAATCAGTTAAACGACCATCAAAAGCTTCAGTTTTATCCTGTAACTCACCGCCTACTAAAGTACTAAATGGGTCAAGTTGATAATCAGTTGGGCCACTATCAGGTTTGCCCTTAAACGGAAAATAATTTTTAAAACCATAGCTCCATATAATACTTTGCACAGGTTGTGAAAAATAATTAGATTTTTTGTTTAATTCAATTGTGACGTCTTCAATTCTTTTAGTAGCGTCGAGTACATTTTTAACAAGTTTAGGGTCAACTCCGTCAAATACTTTACCAAAAACGTTATCAATTACGTCTTTACTATAGGGTCCTAGTGTGTTGTATGCGTCATTGTTTATATCACTAAGTGGATGGCCTTGTACTTTTGTACTGTCAACGTGAGCTTTTAAAGCAGCTAAAGCATTTTTACCTTCTTGTTCACTCTTAACTTTTGTTAAATCATCATTAAGTTGGTTGCGTTTTACGATAGCTGCGTTATCTACTAAAGGAACTTCTCTCAAGTATTTAATCAAACGACGTTCTGGGTCATGCAAATGAATAGCATACATATGTAACCGAGCTAACACTCGTTTAGCTGGCATACGCATGTTTTGTGTAAGGGCGCGTAAAGCACTATGAAAATCTTGTATAGGGGTAAACAATTCTTTTTGAAATGCTGTTGCCCCACGACCAGCAGCTGAAGTTACAGCTGTTCCCACGTTGTTTTGTTTGTCTGTATCTGATATTAAACGCCCTGCACGTAGTAACGTATCATTCCATTGATCTAGACGAGCACGGTAATTTACTAGCTGTTCATTTAATTTCAACGCGTATTCACGCGTGAACATATTTTTAATTGATTTAGTTCGTGAAGCTAAACTTGGTTTTTGTTCATCAAATTTGTTTACAAGACGATCTTCAACTTGTTTAGCTGCTTTTCTGCCATCAGCAGAAGATATAGGTAAAGTCGCGCCAAAATCTGCAATTGGTTCTGGAGCAGCTAGAATTCTTTCAAAATTTGCTAGTAATTCAAAAAACGCATTTTGTTCATTAAGCTGTTTAACCGCAACTACACGGTCAATATCAGTATCAAAATACGGTGATTCAAGCCCAGAACGATTAGCTCTATCTACAATACTTGCTACGCGTGAGTCATATTCTTTTTCAGATATTTTGTCTTCAATAAATGCTTCAGCAAGTGCCGCAAGTTTATCTTCTATGCTGACAGCTTTATTTTTAGCCTTTTTTACACGCCCACTTTCACCTTCTTGAAGCGTAGTGATGTCTTCAAAAGAATCAATTGCTTCTTGAATATCCTCATCATTTATTTCATCGATTGCTTTACGCTGTTTGCGCTTACCTAAAGCTTCAATATCTTTATTAACTTGAGTAGCTTTTGCCGGAATCTCCCCAGGCAAATATTTACCTATTCTAGAAAATAGTCCTTTAACACCAAGAATTGAAGCTACTTCATTAACTAATTTACTCCACGCACTAAACAACTGTATTTTATTATCTTTTACTAATACTTGTTCTTTAATAGGTGTTTCTTGCAAAGCAAGTTGCATCCGTGGATCAGTAATACCATAAGATACAAATTCATAGATATTTGTGAACGCGTTTGGAAAGCTATCTTTTAGCCCAGTATTTTTTAGTCTGTTATATAGGTTTTGAATACTCTGTACAGCGGCCTGTTGTTCTGGCGTTAGTTGATCTCTTTGCCCATGAAAATATTGATATATAATTTTAACTGTAGCTGCATGGACAAACTCATGCAGCATAGCTGTTTCGTTAAGTGCTAAATCACTTAAATAAATTGTATTTGTTTCTGGGTTGTATTCAGCAATAAAATCTAATTTTTTACGCGCTGCTTTTAGTTGATCAGCAGGTATATAAACAATTTTTACATCGTCAAGCAATCCGCGAATACTGCCAGCCACCAAACGATTAATAATCGCCGATAAAGGTGAAGCGTATTTGTTTTGAATTAAAGTTGTTAGGCTACCAACACGAGGTTGTTTTTCTGAAAAACCTCTAGAAGACACAGCTAAATAAGCAAGTACTCGATCTATATTGCCTTCTTTTAAAGCTCTTGCTATATCAGGTGGTAACTCAGTACCAGTAAACCCCATTCGTTTAGCTGTTATTTCTTGTTGCGCTACTTCATAAGCGCTTCCACGTTTACCTTCAACATTAGTTTGACCAAGTTTTGCTCTTTCAGCTTTTATATAATTACCAAGTGCTTCAAATCCAGCTTGTACGTATTCACCTTTAAGCCCACGTTCAGATCTACCAGCAGCAATAGGTGTGTTTTCTAAAAACAAAGTCTGTTCTTCTTGGGTTAGCGCATTCCAAGGTGGGAACTCAACACCTGCTTCTTCGGATTCTATTTCTCGGTTGATGGCGTATTGAGCTAACGCATCAGCACGGATGTCTGCTCTTTTTAAACCAAGCTCATCAATTAAAAATATTTTTTTATTGTCCCTGTAATCTACTAGCCCAGCTAAAGCTTTTTCAGCTGACGCTAAATTTATATTTTTACCTAGTTCATCAATAAAAATTTGACGTTCATCTGCTTCTAAAGATTTAAAATAAACAGGTAGCCCACGAGCTTTAAGTGTTTTTGCTACGTTTTGGACAGCTTGGTTGTACAAATTATCTATACGTTTGTTTTCTTCACGGAATATACGCCGCTCAAAAATATCACTTGCTTCTTTGAACAGTTCAGGATCGACTTCTTCATCAGCTCTAAGTTGTTCTCGCACATAAGAAACAATAGTTAATTCATCAGGATCAGCATAGTAAGATGCTTCATCCTCTATCTTTAACGGTTTCTTTTTTGACTTTAATCTTGCAAGTGCGTCGAGGGCTGCTTTTTTTCTGTCGTCAACAACGGGTTCAGCGGCTGGTTTGGCAACCACTTCTGTTGTTTGAGCAGGCGCTGCTGCTCCCGTTTCTTCTGTTTGGACGGCTTCAGTGGGCGTAACGACACTAGTAGGTACCTCTTGGCTAGTAGGTTGAATTTCTTGAACAGCGGGTTGAACTTCTTGAACAGCGGGTTGAACTTCTTGAACAGCGGGTTGAACTTCTTGAACAGGTTGGGTCAGTGTAGGGGCAGCCGCGATCTCTCCCACTCCAGTCTGCTGAGCAACATCTGTAATGCCGCCCAGTCCTGTTCCCTCAAGTGTTTGAGGGACGACGGTGGGTACTCCGGTTCCGGTCTGGCTAAGTATTCCAACGCCAACTCCACTTGTTGCAGGCTCAGTTGATTTAGGTTGTTCACGTTGTTCCTCTTTAGGAGTAATTTTACGAGTAAGATAATCAATTAAGTCTTTGCTATCTTTACCCTTCATAGTCCTTTCATTAAACCCAAGTATCTTTCCTTTGTTAATTAAAATTGATCTTAGGTCACTATCTGAATAAACCGCTTCACCAGTGGTTAACTTAGCTAAAAAGTCACGCAAATCTGCAACTTGAACTTGATCTAAATCTTCAAGCTTTTTCTTTTCTTTCTTTTTGGGTTCTGTTTCACCAGGAAGTAAAACACCGGATTCTTTAAGAATTTCTTTAATTAATTCTTCATCAGTTTCTTTGGTCTGAGCGCCTTCCATAGGTGGAGCACCACGACTCACCAAACCGCTGACACCCCCAAGCAGCCCCCCACCAAGACCAGCCATAGCAGCAGTTTGCCCAAGACCTTCTGTAAGCGATTGACTTGGTTTAACTGTTTGCATTGCAAGGTTTTCAAGAAACTTACCCCCTACTTCTTCAGGTATTTCGGTGTAGGCTTCCCCAAGGGCAGTTCTACCAGCAGTTCCTAACCTTGAACCGGTTCTCGCACCCCCTACTAACTGCCGCTCAAGCATCCTTGCGCCAGGGAGCATTTGCGTTAGAACAGATATGGCAGCAGCACCAGCTCCTGCGGCTCTTGCGGCATCGATAGACTCAGCAGCTGCTTGCTCAGGTGAGCGGCCTTGTTTAATGAGTTCGTCATACATTTTGGTGAAGGCACCGTATCCGATGTCAACACCCTGCATACCAGCACCCGTACCTATAGCACCTGCCACGCCAGCACTCAATGCGCCAGCCTCGCCAGCACCAGCCAAACTAGCAATACCTTTAGCTAATCTTCCACCTGCTAACGGCCCTGCCAACATAGGTGCTTGCTCTGCCGCAAAACCTGCAAGGAGCGTAGGACTTTTAGCATATTGCCCAAGCGTAGTTAAAAACGATTGGAGTTCACCTTCTTTTTCTGCTTCAGCTATTTTTGATCTAGCTACTTTTTCTAAGGCTTTATATTTTTCAGACTTTAACTTTTCCCCAAATTCTTCAAGTGCTTTGCCACCATACAACTCTCTGACAAACTCAGCTGCTTCTTTATCCCCAGAAACAAGACCCACTCCCGCACCTGGAAGCTGCAAAAAAGATCCGATACCTTTAGCAAGAGGGCCAGCTATATCTGTAGCTACTTCACGCCAGCTACGTTCAGGAGCACCAACAACTTCTGGGAAAGCACTCTGTATACGCCGTTTTACTTCTTGCGGCGGCATATCATCAGGAATACCCGATACGATCCGCCCATCTGGTAGTTGAACCGAATAAGCCATTATTATCTACCACCACCTAAAGCAGAAAATGGAATTACTGTTTGCCCAGAACCAGCTCCTCCTGGTGGCTGTATATTTGGTCTTATATTAGGTGCAATATTTGGCGTTATACCGCCTATACCACTTCCTCTAAGTAAAGCGTTTAATTCATTTTCATACCCTTGTCTTTCTAGTTCTAATTGTTGTTTTTGTTTTTGTTTTTCCATTTTGGTTATACTAAAATTTTCTTGTACATTTTTTATTTTTGTATCGACGCTTTGTATAAGCCCTCTAATAGCATTAATCCTACCTGTTAGATCTCTTTCTGACGAAGCGCCACCTGAGGCTTCTTTTAATTTTTTAAGGTTATCTAACAAAAAAGCTCTTCTTTCTGGTGTAGTACTAGGATTTGCAAGTTCTTCCATAATTCGCTGTTCTACAGACCTATTAGCGCCAACTTCACTTTGACGTTGCTTTAATTTAGCTTCTTCAATAGCAACATTTTGTTGCGCTTGTGTTTGTTGTAATTCTTTAGAAGATTCAGCGCTAGCCTGTTGAATCATAATTGAAGTAGCAAGCTGCTGAGCCTTTTGCTTAAGTTCAGCGGCATTTTTTTCATGTTCAGAAGCTTCTTTAACCCTACCTTCAAAATGAGCAATTCTAGCGTTTTGAATTTCTTGAATCATCTTCATTCTTGTAAGCTGTAATTCCCGCTGGGTTTTTATAAAGTTTTCTTCTCTTGTACGAGCAGCTTCAACTTCGTCTGCGGCTACACGACCATAACCAGCCATGCTTGCACCGAGTCCACGTTGTCCACGAGAAGCTTCACCACCAGCAATTAAAGCTCTAGCGATACCTGTCATAGCACGACTTTTTTGCATTTCTTCAAAGCGTTTTTTATCTTCTTCGCTTTGTTTTTCTGTCATAGCTAAATATTTTTCAAATATTTCCCCCGGCAATTGATTAAGATATTTAGCAGCAGTCGGATCATTCATCATCATAGCTTTGCGTATGTCATCAGGACTTTTTGGCAATGCTGGATTTTGTAATGTTTGTAGCTGAGTCTGTAATGCTTGTTGAGCTATACCCTGTGGTGGCATAGGAATAATTGGTATACGAGGAGCGACTGGCGTAGCTATACCTTGAGCTGGGCCAGGAATTTGAGCGGGCGGCGGTTGCTGTACAGCGGGAGCAGGCGGCATTTCAGACGCTGCTTGACGAGCGACCATACTTGGTATTAATTGAGCAACACCTGTAAGTGCTCTAAGTTGTTCCGGCGTTAGATCTCTGCCGCGTCCTCTATCAGGTATAACGCTAGCTGGTCCTTTAGCTTCTTCATCAACTATAGCACTTAACAAATTACGACTACGTTGCGCTTTTTTTAACCGAGCTGTTTCTGGGTCATCTAATTCTTCAGTATTTTCAACAGGAGGTACTACACCTCGATCTGAGAAAGAAATAATCCCGCCAGATGCGAATTCAAACTGATTGTCAGGTACTGTCAACGTAGTTACGCCGCCCTCTGCCATTTCAGATTCTTCAGAATAAGGTTCAGCACCAGCCATCATTTGTCCAAGAATTTCATCTTGAGCGTTAGCTTCTTCAAGATTTTCTTTTACAGTACCTTGAGGAAGTTTAACCGGCTGCATAGCCAGTTGATCTCTTTTGCGCCGATTTAACTCACCTAAAGCTAAATACGGTGGCACTTCAGGGTTCATGCCGTTAGCATAAGATATGACTGATTGAATAGGCATATCCTTCAAACGTTCTTGGACTTGGATTAAATTCATGACAAATTATCCTTTTATTTTGGAATAATCCCAGCGTCTTTCATTTGCTGCAATATACTCATAAAACCGCCAAGCGTTGATTGTGCTGCGCCTAGTGTGCTTTGTGGAGCTGCGGTGTTTGTAACAGATGATATGGGTAAACCTTGAAGCATGGACTGCAAGAATTGAACTTGCTTCATAGGGTAATCACGTTGAGCAAGGAACTCGTTATAGTCCGCCGTAATACCTTCTTGTTCAATACCACGCTGTTGCGCACCAGCGCTTGCAATCATATCGGCCAGAGTCTTGGCTTGGCCTTGTTCAGCGTTGAACTGTTGCATGGCTTTGTCGTATGCGGTGGCATAGCCTGTGCCGATGGTTTTATTCATCTCTTGCATTAGGTTTCTTGCACCTTCTGCTTCCATCAAGCCATATCGTGATCCACCAAACGCACCGGCTTGTGCGGCTTTTCCAGCCTGTGTTTGTTGTGTAATTCCAGCCTGACGCCGAAGTTCTTCTAACTGTGGCGCAAGAACCGCTTGAAGATACGGGTTCATATATTGCGCCGCTGGTCCGGTTGGCGTAGTAGATCCTGCTGGTCCGGTAGCCGTTGGTAATGTCGGAGCCGTCGAAGACGAAAAGCTTTGTCCTAACTGTGTAGGAAATGTTAGTCCGCCTAATCCTTGAAAGTATTTTGACTGCAAGCCAGACTCACCCGCAGTCATTGGCCCTTGATAAACCTGATATGGCTGTTCAGATATAGCTTGTGCTTTACCAAGCATATCAACAACATATGGCCCAGCCCATTCAGATAATGTTGATTCCGAAGTTCCAGGCGTTGTTGATGCAGACGACTTTAAATTTGTTGTAGTTGTCATAATTACCTCGGTAAAAAGCGATCAACTTTTGTGTCAGCCGCAATATCTTTGGTTTTACGTCTTTCTTTTTTGATACGATCCATCATGGCATAAAGTTTTCTTGCGCCAGCTTCTGTAGATCCGTTACCCAGTTCAGAAACAATTCGAGCAGGAATGACAAATTCACCATCAGCCAATCGAGCGGGTCGTTTATCAGCAATAGTTGCAGGGATGTTATCACTAACCCCATCTCCTGGGCCACGTAGCAATTGCCCACCATCTGAGTATGAACCCAGATCGCCATCACGTAAAGACATGATGCCACCTCTGGCTGAATATTGAGTTAGCGATCCTGGGTCTTTAGCAGTTGCTACCGGCGTGTAAGTCATAGGGCTGAAATAAGTAACCCCACCTGATCCAGGCCGACGGGGTATAGTTTGGACTCCCCCACCTTCTTTAGGCACATTAACTGTGGTTGGGATCGTATTTATTGTTCGGGCGGCGGTGTATTTAGGTATAGTGCCTTTGTAACTTGCATAGTTACTTGAGCCTGTACCGCCAAGCAATTTATTAGCTAAAGCAGCAAGTCCTAACGAAGCCGCAGCAGCCCCCGCTCCTCCTAAAGATGACTTACCACTAAGGACAGCTTTTAAAAAATCCCAAGGTGAAGAAGTAAGACCTAATGACTTTTCAATTTCTTCATTGGTAGGGCTTGTTTCTGTATAACTTATGGTTGTTGGGTCAATACCAATTGACTCCCAAAAAGACGGATCGCTTGTTGCGGTCCCACCACCAGTTGTATCAAATGGCTCAAAGCTTGTTGACATGTTATCGACCTCGCAAAATATTAATTAAATCATCAAATGACACTTCTTCACTTGTAATAGCGTTAATCATACGGTCTACATCTGTGTCTTTTTTCTTATCTTTTTCAAGTTGTTCCACAACTTGATCTGGTTCCACTCCAGCTTGAGTGACGCTTAAAGGTTTATATTCTTCCTTTTTTAACTTGCCTTCTTCGGTTAGTTCTTGTTTCTTAGAACCAAACTCTTTCCCATAATAAAACACATTTGCAAGTTGGGGAACACCTAATGACGTAGCTAAAGCCTGCGCCATAGGCAAAGATATTATAGGCACTGTGGGGGTTGACCGTGTAGTAACGGGGATAATAGGTGGTTTTGTTGTAGTAGGAGGTGGAAGTGTAGGAGTTACCGTAGGAGTTACCGTAGGAGTTACCGTAGAAGTTACTTTAGTCGTTACAGTTGGTTCTATAAATGGAGTTACAGATACAGTAGGGCTTAATTTAGGGGTTACAGTAGTAGTTACTGTAGGGGTTACCGTAGGGTTTACTTTAGTCGTAACAGTTGGTTCTATAACTGTGGTAACA
>Ga0129333_10006384_pt1 | contig 11154 bp, 7 predicted proteins | sample CPB6_08_DNA_FD_94474 | JGI IMG/M metagenome (GOLD analysis project Ga0129333, IMG submission 94474) | Freshwater to marine salinity gradient microbial communities from Chesapeake Bay, USA - CPBay_Sum_0.6_0.8_DNA | ecosystem: Environmental > Aquatic > Marine > Coastal | place: USA: Chesapeake Bay...
AGCACGAGCAGCGTGAGGCAATCCGCCGTGGCGACTTCATCCCCGCCCCCATCACCACCTGGGACATCAGCGACCGCCACTGAGGGGTCGCCCCCCATCTGCTACAATACACACAGCAACCAAACCACAATGAACTTCGCCACCGCCACCCCCGCCGAACTCGCCGCCGCTGGGTTTGCCTTTAAGACTGTCCGCCCCCGTCGCCCCCGTAAGGGTGAACTGATCTGCCAGCGGGTAGGGTTCAAGACTAAGCGAGGCAGTCAGCAGTGGCGAGATCGTGAGGCAATCTCATCGCCCTCCGCCTACGCTGTCGTGATGGGCAACGGTTGATCCTAGCACACCCCCAGGGGGGCAGTGGTTCGCCGCCGCCCCCTTAGCGGGCGGCGCGCCGAGCGGGTCCCATATTTGACCCTCTCTAACCTACAAAAGTATCCAGACGACCGAAATAAATAACGTTAGGATCCCTATCTGAAAAATTTTCCCGCCATAAAAATTATGAGAAAAGGTCAACACCTTCATAGGGCTACCGAACGAGCGAGACAATTACACGAGCGGAAAAAAATTCGGGAGACTTATAAATCTAAGAAGAAAGCTCACAAGCAAACATTATGCAACACAAAATCACCTACAAAAAGCCAAACGGCACATTACAGGAGACACTCTTCGATAACTTTGATGAGTTTGCTGATTCGATGGATTCGATTGCTAATCAATACTATGAGGGTTTGAAAGCCCCTCAAGTAGATGTAGAAACCATCTACGATGAAGGACTCATTAGAAAGGAGAATGTTACAAATGTGGAACTACGAAATGGAGGAACAACTGAACTCCTTAACGAGGACCGTTAATACAATCAAACAAAAACTTGATAAAATTCCTATGCCATTCAAGTTCATGTACAAACCCCCTGAACGTGAAGAACATATGAATCTTGTTGAATACTTAAACGAGATTGATAGACGTTTAAAAGAGGTAGAAGACAAATGCCGTTCCTTGTAGGTCCAGAAACACCAGACACAACATCTGTAAATGGACCATGTACATATCCAGCAAAGCCTGTAACTGGTGCTATAACATCACCTAACGTCTATATTAACAAAACACAGGTAAAATATCTACATGCTGCTATACCACCAGATACAGTTAATGGAGTACCTAACAACCCATTAATTCCCTGTGTGATACCTGTAGCGGGCAGGAAGGTGGTTGCAACACAGAATACATCTGTGTACATCAATAAGTTTCTACCAGCTGTTCAAGGGGATGCTACAGAATTAACATCCTTCCCAGGTACTAAAAGAGTGTTCGTAGCACCATTTCAGTACCCTACCATTAATATTGCCACCAAGAAGAAATAGTGGTATAATTTGAAAGTTCTAACGAGGTAAACTATGGCAAAGCGCCCTTCACTGACTAATAAGGTTGTTATCGAGTCCAAACCCAAGAAAACTCGTCAGGGTATGGGGAAGCATACGAAGTACGCTTCTACGTCACGTAATGGTGCTAGGAAGCGTTATCGTGGTCAGGGACGTTGATAGTATGGGGGTGTGACTCTGAAACATAATACAGAGGGATAGCAACCCCTTTAAAAGTTCTGTTTGATTCTTATGGAGAAAACAGATGGCAAAATACCAAGTCGATAGAGATGTAAAGTACATGTTACAAAACTGGGGCACCAATCGACTCATAACCGATTATGGTGCTCTGAATTCAGATAAAAAGGTGAACGAACCTCCAACAGATCGATATTCTCGACCATGTGGAGGTAAAGGTGGATTTGATGATTTTGTTGAAAGATGGCATGAATGACCATAAATAAATAAAAACCTCTTTCAATGCCTACGTTCCAGACCTTCAAAGATCTGAATATCACATTTAAGCCTCATCCTGTTACTGGTGATCTCACCGTTAAAAAGGATGAGGCTGATATTAAACAATCAGTGACCAATTTATTATTAACTATTAAAGGCGAGAGACTTTTTAATTCTAATATTGGATCAAACTTAAATAAGATTCTTTTTGAACCACTAGATGCTGCTACTGTTACGACAGTTCAAAAAGAAATCGTGAAAACTATTGAAAATTATGAACCTAGAGTTAATGTCAATGAGATTACGACAACCATTGATTTTGACAATGATGGTTACAATGTCGAATTAATTTTGGATATAATTGGAAGAGATGATGATCCACCAATTGAAATTCAATTTTTCTTAGAGAGAAGTCGATAAATGCCATACGCTCAGGTTGCTAATTTAGATTTTAATGACATTAAGAGTGCTTTAAAAGATTATTTAAAGTCTCAATCAGATTTTACTGGTTATGATTTTGAGGGTTCCGTTTGGAACACCTTATTAGATGTATTGGCATATAATACATATTACACGGCATTTAACACCAACATGGTGGTAAATGAGTTATTCCTAGACTCTGCTACTTTGAGAGACAATGTAGTAGCAATTGCTAAGCAATTAGGATATACTCCCAAGTCAGCAGTTGCTCCTGTTGCCAATGTAACTTGTCAAATTAGTTTTCCAGGATCTTATCCTAATACAATAGTATTAAAAAAAGGAACAGGATTCACTACAATTTTTGACAATGATCTATATGAATATGTGGTTGTTGATGATATTACCACTCCAGTAGTTGGTGGATCTGCTACATTTGTAAATTTACCAATTTATGAAGGTACATTAGTTAAAAACTATTATACAGTTAATACTACATTAAAATCACAACGATTTATTATTCAAAATGTAGGACTTGATGTTTCTTCCATTAGGGTGAAAGTTTTTAACAATCAATCTTCAACATCATACAAAACCTTTGAATATTCTGATAATATACTAGAAATTAAACCAAATTCTCCTGTCTTCTTTGTTGAAGAAATTGAAGACGAGAATTATGAGATTTTCTTTGGGGATGGAGTGTTAGGACAAAAATTAGAGAATGGTAATTATATTGAAATTACATATCTATTGACTAATGCTGATGCCACAAATGGAGCGAAGAATTTTACGTTTGCTGGTGTCTTACAAGATATTGATGGGATAACAAATTATCCATTTAATATTGATAATATTACAACTACATCTCCATCTAATGGTGGTGAGGCAATTGAAAGCATTAACAAAATTAAATTTAATGCTCCAAAGTATTTTGGTACTCAAGATAGAGCAGTTACAGCACAAGACTATGCTGCTATTGTAAGAAATATTTACCCTGCTATTTCAGATATTATTACATATGGAGGAGAAAATGAAGTACCTCCAGAGTATGGCAAAGTAAAAATTGTAGTAAAACCAAAAAATACTGCTTTCTTATCTGCTGTCACAAAAAGAGATATAGCAGAAAAATTAAAAGGTTATATGGTTGGATCTGTTATTCCAGAAATTATAGATCCTTCAATTTTATACATTGAATTAATTAGTAATATTTCTTTTAGTAAATCTAGAACAACATTATCAAAAGAAGAAGTCAGAAAAAAAGTTGTTCAATCTGTTGAGAAATACTTAGCACAATCTGAAGTTGAAAAATTTAATGGTAAGTTTAGATTAAGCAAAATTATTGGTGCTATTGATAATGCCGATCAATCTATTAATTCCAATGAAACTTCTGTAATTATGAGGAAGGATTTTTATCCTACATTAAATTCTTCTTTTTATTATGAATTATGTTATCAAAATGAATTTGATAAAGATTGTGAAGGTCCTACCGTTCAATCAACAGGATTTGTAGTTAGTGAATATCCAAACTATACTTGCTACATTGAAGATAGAAATGGAAATATTGTTCTATATAGATTGGACGCATTGACTGGTAATAAGATTATATTGAATGATTCTTTAGGAAAAGTTGATTATGTAAAAGGTGAAGTAATGATGTACAATTTAACTATTATTAAAGGATCTTTTGATGATAATAAAATTGAATTGAGAGTCAAACCAAGACAAGGTGATATTAATGTCTTGAGAGAAGCTTATATGGATGTCGATATCGCTCAAAGTAAATTTACTACTTATTCAGAATAAAATAGATGGCTGGCAAAACAAAAACAATCTCGACTCTCATTGAGTCTCAATTACCATCATTTATAGCAAATGAGTATACAGAATTTTCTAAGTTTGTAGAGAAATACTACGAACAGTTAGAAATTAAAGGTCAGCCATTAGATATATTTAATAATATCACAAAGTATCGTGATATAAACACGTATGAAAATGATTTGCTACAACAAACAACGACATTAACTTCTAGTGTAGGTGATAATTCCACCACAATTTTTGTAGCATCTACTCTTTCATTTCCAGAAAAAAATGGTTATATTAAAATAGGAGATGAAATTTGTTTCTACAAAGAAAAAACTGATACGTCATTTTTAGAAGTTTCTAGAGGAGTTAGTGGAAATACCACTATCGGAGATCTGTATAGAAAATCAGAATTTGTATCTACTCAGGCAACAAATCACTATCAAGGTGATGTAGTTACAAATATAAGCAATTTATTCTTGTATGCTTTTGTAAAGAGTTTTGAAAATCAATACTTGGGAGCATTTCCAGAAACTTATTTAAAACCTCAAGTAGATAAAAGAACTTTATTAAAAAATATTGGCAAATTTTACAAAGCAAAAGGAACAGAAAAGTCTATAAAGTTTATATTTAATTCTATTGTTTCCCAGGATGTTACAGAAAATGTTTCTGTATATAACCCAAAAGACTTTACATTAAAATCTTCAACATCTGATTGGACATCAGTATATGCTATTAAAGTTAAAATTTTATCTGGAGATGTATTAAAGCTCATTGGCAATCCAATTGTACAATCAATTGATGATTATGATAAATCAATCCAGTATGCCTCAGCAGTTGTTGATAATGTAATATACAGTGGTAAATCAGAAGGCGACGATATCTATGAACTAATTTTACAACCATCTTCTGTAAATGGAAAATTTAATGTATTTGCTAAAACAACATTAAAATCCACTCTTTCTTCTTCCGCTACATCTGGAGATAGAGTTGATGTATATTCAACTAAGGGATGGGGAAAACAAGGTAAATTATTGATTGGTTCAGAAATTATAACTTTCACTGAAAAAAATGTAAACCAATTTACTATAGATTCTAGAACTAATCCACAATCACATGGATCTGGTCAAATTGTTTATAACTATTCTACTTTACAAGGATCTCATGATAGTGGAATAGTTAAATTAATTGCCGTAGGAATAGTATACAATTTATTACCATCAAATCCTCAACCATATTCAGAAAGTGGAGATTTTATACAACTTTCTGATCCTGGATTTAGTACTAGAAATCCAATTATTTTTGATAGTATAAATGATGAGATTCGTTGGAAAATAAATGATAATGCCACCAAAGCATCTTCTTCTTATATTTCGATATCAAATCAAATTAATGATTTAATATCAGATGTTTCTGCTATCTATGAAGATGATCAATATTACTATATTTGCTCATCAAGTTATCCTTCATACAATAATATATTCAATAACGAAGTATCTCAAAAATTACAAGATCAAAAACTATTAAAATTAATTAGAAAAAAACCTACAGTAACAACAGAAGTATATCCAGTATCATCAAGAGATGTTGGTATATTAATTGATGGAACTCCAGCATTTAGTTTTAAAGATGAAGAATATGTGAAATATGGTAAAATTGTTGAAACTAAAGTAACATTCAAAGGAAATGGTTACAAAGCAGCTCCATTTGTTTTAATAGATAATTTACCAAATAGAGCAAGGTCAGTTTTATCTGGAGAAACTTTAGATTCAATTATTATTGATACTGAACAAATCTACACCGAAGATCCAAAAATTACTATTACATCTGGTAGAGGAGCAAAATTATCTGCTGTAGTCACAAATGGAAAAATTACTAGTATAGATGTTTTAGATCAAGGTGAATATTATTCATCACCACCTATTATTAGAATTGTCGATGAATTAGGTAAAGGTAATTTTGCTGAGTATGAAGCAATTCTATCTCCAGATGGAAAAATAGAATCTTGTAAAGCAATTAATTATGGAAGATTCTACACTAGAGAAACCACGAGAATTACTGTTGAACCTGTAGGATCTGGAGCACAAGCAACTGCTACTATTAAAAAGTGGATTAAGAATAGATACAAAAAATTATCCAATAAAGTTGATGATAATAATGGATATGCTTTTAGTAATTACAACCCAACAAATAATTATGGGTATGGAACTATAGGCAATCCAAAACTATTACGTTATAGAGTAAATGATAACATCAATGCTGGATTTGAAGAAACAAATACTTTAACACACTCACCAATTCTTGGTTATGCTTATGATGGTAATCCAATTTACGGACCATATGGATATTCCAACCCAACAGATTCTTCTTCATCGATTTCGAGACTTTCCAGTGGATATCAATTAACTGCAACAAGAGAGTTTGGTCCAACTACTACTGATTATTCTGCTGGAACTTTTATTGATGACTATACATGGGTTCCTAGCATAAATTCTGGTAAAACAGAACTTGATCAAAATAATGGCAGATTTTGTGTAACTCCAGAATATCCTAGGGGAGTTTATGCGTATTTTATTACTATAGATGAAGATAATAAACCAGTATTCCCATATGTTTTAGGACAAAATTTTTATTCATTACCAGTAGATTCAAACTATAATTCTAATATATCACAGGATGATTTACCTGTTAATGTTAAAAGATTAAAATCACAATATTTTGAATCAAATGGAGAAAATTTATATACGTTCATACAAGATGTAAAAAGTGGAAACGTTACTTCATACACAGTAGAAGATAGTGTATCTAACTTTTCTGTTAATAGCAAATTAATTATTGACAGCAATGACACTGAAGGATCTGGTGCCGAAGTAATAGTATCTTCAGTTGAAGGAAAAAATGTAACTTCGCTAGAATCACAACAGACAAAAGCAGTTAAATTTACATTGATAGAAAACTGCTATGTCTTTGAGGGAGATTCTGTCGTACAAAAAGATGAGCAAGGCGAAGTATTAGCTGGAGGAACTTTAATACGTGATGCTTTTAATGAAAATACCTTTGTCCTCAGAAATTGTGATTTTGGCGATGGAGTAGAATCTTTTAATACCAGTGATTTATTATTTGCCGAAACTAAGGTATTAAGTTTTATTCTAGATAAAAATGCTACATTTACTAAAGGATCTATTGTAACACTAACTGATGGAGAAGATAATGAAGATTCTGATATTGCTATAGGTGAAGTATTAGAAGGAACTACAAAACAGAATTCATTAAAAGTTAAAGTAATTCCAATTACTGGAGCAACAACTGATTTTATTGTTGATTCAAATTACTTTTTGAAAAGTAGTAATTTAAATGATACAGCAAAAGCAAAAATTTTAACAATCAGATCTTTAAGCGAAAATCTACAAATTTTTAAATTAGATGATAATATAGCGATTGTTAGCACTGAAGATCCACATCAATTAGCAATAGGAGATAAAGTCAATATTGATATTGTTCCAAATGACGAAACAACTGAAACTGTATATTATGTAAGGAAAAGGTTATATCAATCAGCTATTTTAAATTCAGTTACTCATTCATCGACTATAGTTGATACTGGAATAGGACAATTTACATATTTAAATACTGGATTGGATTATCAATCAGGAACTTATACTGAGGTAGAATTGATATTCCAAGACCAATCTTTAGCTAGAAATAATATAGGAAAACCTGGAGATCCATATAACGCCAAAGCAACAGTTGTAATTACTCCAGGTGGTTTTGGAGGTGTTCAAAGTATTATATTTACTGATAAAGGAAAAAATTATAAAAGAGGTGATATATTAACAATTTCTGACGTAGATTTAAATAGATCTAATGGATCTATCAACAACCAAAGAATATTGATCGAAGTTGATCACGTTGGTTTTGGATATCAAAATACTTTATTGAAGTTATCGAATGTTTCTAATTTATCGATTGACGACTTTGTATCTATTGGAGAGGAAATAGTTAAGATAACTAATGTTGATGTTAATAATAAAAATATTACAGTTCTAAGAGGTCAAGAAGGAACTGTTGCTGTAAATCATTACGACAAAAAAGAAGTAAGTTTGTATAATGGCAATTATCGATTTATAGATGGTTACAGACCTTTTGGTTCTGAACAAAGTAAACCATATTATATTTCTTACAATAATGATTTAAAGAAAATTGATGTTTCATACTCTTATGGTATAGAGTCGCCAATTGTTTTATTATTGAGTTCTACATTCTATGACAATAGCGTTCCAGCAAAACTAGTTAGCATAAAAACAGTAAATTCTCCAGAATATCAACTAGAGTTTTCGAGAAATAATACTAATTTCGTTACCAATCCAATTATTGACGTACAAAAATACTATCAATATAAATTTGATACCAGTCATTATTCAATGCTTGGTACATATTTAGATTTTTCGGCTAGCTCAAATAAAAATATATACACTGAAGAAAAATACACTAATAATATAGATCCAGGAAATGCTGGGTCGTTTCTTACTGTAAAATTTGGTTTTGGTCCAAATATATCACTCAACAACTATGAAGAAAAAATTCCTCTAAATTATAGTGCTTTCTTCTATTTTATTAAAGCTACCAATAACGTAAATACGAAAGATGCTTTCTTAAGAATCATCGATGACCCACTAATTGGAGAAAAAGAAGTTTTATATACTACAGAAAATAAATTTGTATATTCTTTATCAGCAATTCCAGCATATGATGGTAGCGGAACAATAAAATATACAACATCTTCTGAGTATGCTATAGGAAAAATTTCATCTCTCAATATTTTAGATACTGGATCTGGATATAAAAAATTACCTTCTGTTGTTGGTGTAGTCCCAACATTATCAAAAGAAGCATCTATTGAATGTGTTTATGATTCTATTAAAAAACAAATATCTGGAGTTAAAATTTTATCACAGGGTTCGTTTTATTCAAATCCAAAAGTTGTAGTTACTGATGGTGATGGAAGAGGCGCTTCTTTTGAAATTGTCACTCTAGGTGGAAAAATTAAGAATATAAAAGTACTGAATAAAGGTTTTGGATATAATTATCCACCATCTTTAAAAGTAATAGAAACTGATGTCAAGATATATTTGGCATCAAATAATATTGGTTTACCACAAAATGTAAAACTAATTAAAAATGGTGTTTCATATAATAATGATTATAGTACTTTACCAGCATTTAGATCTAATACAACATTAGTATTAAAAAATATTTCAGGTGATTTCAATTTAGGAGAAAAAATATATCAACAATCTACTGGTGCTACAGCATACATTACTAAGTCTGGATGGAGATCAAAAAATAATACATTAAAAATTTCTAAGATAAATGGAATTTTTAATGTAAATGAATCAATAAAAGGTTTGTCTAGTAGTACTACTGCTATCATAGCAAATCAAATTTATACAGAATTTGTTCCACAGATACAAACTTCTTATAATAATTTAGGATATTATGGATCAGATAAAGGTAAATTAAGTGTTAACTCTCAAAAATTAACAGACTCATATTTTTATCAAGACTATTCATATGTAATTAAATCAAAGACTCCTGTAGATATTTGGAGAGATTTAATCAAAGAAACTACACATCCAGCTGGATTCCAATTATTTGGTGAAGTATTGATAGAATCTGAAGGTTCTACTACAATGCCAACTCAGCAAAAAATTGTAGAATCTTATAGTTGTATTTCTTTACCACCAATAAATCTTACTGTAGTCAGTACCAAACAACAATTAACTACATCACTTTTATCGGTAGATAGCTTATTAGTAGAAAGAGGACTGGGATCTATATCTGTAGACACTTTCGATTCTTCAGAATTGTTTGCCAGAGAAATTGGATTACTTACTAATTTTAATGGCGATTTTAGTACGGTAACTTCAAAGGTTGAAGGAGATACTGTATTTACAATGTATGATAAGAAAACAAATCTACCACTATCAGTATCTGATGTCAATAATTTGATTATATCTTTAGACGGAATAATTCAAGAACCAGGAGAAGCATTTAAAGTTTCTGGTACAAATATATCATTCGCTGATCCTCCATTAGGAGATAGAATTGTAGAAGGACAATTAGTAGAAAGTCAAAAGTTTTATGGGAGAATAGTAAAATTTAAGAATACTACATTAAACAATAGATATTTTCAACCACTAAAAGACATTAGTACTTCATTTAATGGTGTCGATGTAATTTTTGATTTATACTACAAAAATGGTTCTATCGTAAAAACTGATGACAAAGAAAATTTATTAATATTCTTAAATGGTGTTTTACAAAAAGCAAAGCAAAATGCTTCTTCTCCATACGGCAATTCTTATTACATACTAAGATCTGATAATCCAGAAGAAACAGATAAAATTGTATTTTCAAAAGCACCATTAAATCCAGTAACTACTGAAGATCTTCCAGAAAAATTCTTTGGTTATACGATTGGTAGTTATGAAAGATTGGGAATTGATACAGAAACAATTCAATATCGTGGTGGTGGACCATACTTAATCAAAGATGAAGTCAGTAAGCGAGTGAGAAAGATTGACGATTCATCATTTGCTTTTGTTTTTATTGATGGTGTTTTACAACAAGAAGGTAAATCTTATACAATCGTAGGACCTAATATAACATTTACTTCACCACTCAAAAAATATATTTTTGAAGATGGTTCAGAATCTTATCAAGACGTTTCTATAATTTTATTATATGGTAGAGATTTACCAAAAACTTTAACAGTTTATGATTTTGAACCAGATGTATTTTTTAATAAATTAACACTAACAATTTCTGGTTCACAATTATTAAATAATTTTGATGATTTAACTTCACAGTATAGTAATCAACCTGGATTAACTCCTGGTCATTCTTCGGAATTTTATTTACAAAATATTAAATTAATACAGGATAATGTGTTATTAGGCGAAGTTAAAAAAATATCAAAAGTATCTAATAATTTAATTTTAACTATATTCACTCCACTGAATATTTTACATACTATTAATGATGAGACTTTAACGTTCGTTGTTAATGACACATATTATTATGATCTAGAAGGAATTTATAATATTCAATCTGAATACACAGTTAA
>Ga0129333_10006386_pt1 | contig 11153 bp, 5 predicted proteins | sample CPB6_08_DNA_FD_94474 | JGI IMG/M metagenome (GOLD analysis project Ga0129333, IMG submission 94474) | Freshwater to marine salinity gradient microbial communities from Chesapeake Bay, USA - CPBay_Sum_0.6_0.8_DNA | ecosystem: Environmental > Aquatic > Marine > Coastal | place: USA: Chesapeake Bay...
AGGTCCGTCCCAGCTCCGGTGGCTGGCAGCAGTCCGGAATTGACAATCGGTGTCGACACCGGCACGGAGGTCGCCGGAGTCTCGGCAGGAGTGTCGACAGGAGTGTCGATGACCGTGATGGTCATTCGCGCACCGATGCCGCTCACCGGGGCGTAGAGCGAGAGTCGATGATCACCGGCACTCGCTCCAGCGGGAATGTTCCCGCTGATCGTCACCGTTCCGTTGGATCCAGCGTTCGCCGACCCGATCACGACTGGATCGGACTCGATGATCAATTGCACAGGCTCGTAGGGGTTGAAGCCAGCGAGGGATGCAGTCACGGTCGCTCCAGGCAGCAGTCCCGTTGCTGCTGATGAGAACTCACGAATCGGCAGTGCCGCGAGAGTCGAGGGGGCGGGTGGGATCGACGGTGCGTCGAGACCGGTTGGAGTTCGGATCTCGTAGATGGTCGTGGTTCCCGACAACTCATTGGCAACCAGCAGCAAAGGCTTCGAGTTGGGGCTGGCCGATGCTGGCACGAACGCCATGCCCTCTGGTGAGATGTCGTTCTCGCCGGGTCCGGTCGTTCCGTCGATCATCGGGTTCTTGTAGGTCAGAAAAACCGGTGCGGTGGGAGTGCTGATGTCGTACATCGCAACTCCACCGATACGTTCGAAGCCAACGAAGGCGTAGGTCTTTGAGCCGATAACCCCGGTTGTGAGCGCCTCGGGCTCCACGCCCTTGTCGTCTGAACGCTGGTCGAGACGAGTCGAGGTGCAGACCGAAGCCTTCATCTGCGCCGCAGTGTTCGAGTTGTTCGCTCCCGTGTCCGCGTCGGAGTTGAAGCAGGCCGGGTAGTTGGCCGCGATGTACTCCTCGAACTGGGAACCGCTGTCCCACACCAACTGTCCAGCTGAACTCCAGATCGAGAATGATCGTGCTCCGAAGGAGTACATGCTCGCCAGTGGCGCTGCTGACGGGAAGGAAAGGGTTGTCCGCAGGCGACCCAACTTTGCGTCAGGTCGATTGTTCGTCAAGTTGCTGTCGGTGACTCCGTTCCAGAAGCTGCTGAAACTGTCGGCGCCCGAGGTGTCGTTGAACCGTGATTCCTCCTTGAAGCAGGTGTAGTCCCTCGCGTCACCTTCGTTGGCGGTCGCGAGGAAAGTCTCGCCAGCCACCGTGAATGATGCGATCGTGTCAGGCATGTACATCCCGTAAAGCGGGACATTCGGCCAAGTCGTCGGATTCATGAGACCGGCGTTCGAAGGTCCATCGGTGTTCGACGGATCAAGAACCAGTCCGGGGGCGCCCCAGTTCTTGTAGCCGAGGCTGACGACGTCGAGGACTGTGTTGTTCGTCAGGTCGACGATCGCGATCGCATTGTTCTCCTGAAGCGTCACCCACGCTTTCGTCCCATCGGGAGACGTGGCGATGTACTCGGGCTCCAGATCCTGTGCGGCGGTTGAGCCGGGAAAGAACACTCGGACACCCGCGCCGAGGAGAGCGTTCTTGTTGAAGACGTTGAAGTTGAGCACCTGGGCGGTAGCGGATGCGGCGCCAGCCGAGACATCGATGATCGACACCGTTCCGAGCGGGTCAGCGACGAGATTGACGTCCGTTGACTCGTTGGCTGGTGATGTTGTGGCGTCATCGAGCGAGCAGATCGGCTCGCCTTCGCCGGCAACGACGATCTTGGTTTTGTCGCTGGTGAAGTTCAAGTGGTCCGGTTGGTTTCCGACGCTGACGGTCTTGACGTGCTGCCCCTCGGGAGTGAAGAGGACGACTTTCCCGTTCTGGGGAGACTGTCGACCACTGCTGGCCACGACTGGCGCCACGTCCACTGCTGCGGCAACCACTCCGTCGCCGACGGCGACGCTGTTCACGCCGGATCCGTATGGCGAAACGTCGAAGGACGAGACCAGAGTTGGATTGATTGGATCAGCAATCGAGACGATGTCGATGCGGTTCTGGCTGCCGTTGTTGATGAACATCCGATCTGTCGCGGGATCGAACGACACGATCTCGCTTCTGCCGTACCCTCCTCCGTCGTATGTTCCGATGGGCACGAGGCTGAAGCCGGCGACCGCAGTCGGAGGTGCGGCCTGGGCGATCTCGGACGTCGAGCCGATGGCTACCGCGACGCTGAGTGCAATGGCGAAGAAACGGGAAAGTGAACGGACGACATTCCGGATCACGGGTACACCTTTCTCTCAATGGAAAATGCAAGGGAAAGATGACAAGACGAGTTGGACGGCGGGTGAACTCCGGACCCCCTCCGACTGATTTTCCGGCAAACAGGCGTTTGTTCGTCAGACGGTGGTGATGGCCGACGGGAGACCGACGACCTTGGCGGTGAGAGTGAGCACTTCGTCGTCGATGCGCTCGAGGTGCACAGGGAGGTGCTTGTAGTTCTGCTCGGTGAGTTCGGCCACCGCGAGGATGTTGTCGCCCTGTAGAACCAGTCGACACGCCGCATCGGGGTCGTGGAGTTCCGCGAGCTCGGTCGCCAGTTCCTCGGAGGGAAGAACGTCGCCGAGCACATCGGTGATCACCCGGTAGCACTTGTCGTCGGTGCGTTCGTCCTCCGGGATGGCCGAGAGCCACATCGCGTCGGCGCCCATGTCTTCGTTGGTGATGAGAACCAGGTTGCAACCGTGCCACTCGTACTGAAAGTCGCCCACAACCTCGGCGAGGTCGTGGCCCCAGGGGGACACCTTCGGAACCACGGCCGTGGTGATGGCGAATCCGTCACCCGAGATGGCCACGACACCCTCGGACGGGGCCCACAAGGTGAGATCGTGGCTGCGCAGGGAGGTCGGGTTGCGCAGGACCGAACGCAGTTCGGGATAGGGCAGGGCGAACGACGGGGGGTTGTCGGGGTCGACACCGGAGAAATGCGCCTTCAGGGTGCAGACGTGCACCCCTGCCTGCACCGCCGTCCAGTCGACCGAGATGCGGATTTCGCCACGGGCCGGATCGAAGTCGCAGATGGCGGGCGGGGTGGGCTGGTTGCCCTCGATTCCCGTGGGTTCGTCGCCGATCATTCCGAGCAGTGCCCAGAGTCCCATCCCGTCGACGGTGGCCGACGGGACGCCCCCGTAGGAGACCGGGACAACCGGGCGGAGAGCCTTCGGATTCTGGGAGACCTTGATGGACGCCTTGTCGCACCGCAACTCGGCGGTCTCGTGGTCGAGCACCAGGTTGATCGATTCGCCGAACATGAAGAAACGCCCGGCGTTCACGAGCAGTACTTCGGGGACCGGAAAACACCAGGTTTCACCGGGGGCCACCGAACCATCGTCGATGGTGATGGTGGAGGTCGTGTCGCCGCACGACGCCGTCCACACGCGCTGACGCTTTCCGTTGGCGTGCACCCACACCGACTCGCCCAACGATTCGTTGAACCGCAGGGGGGAGACGAAGGTTCCGAGCAGGTGGAACTCCTCGTGGGTGATTTGGATGGTGGCTCGTGAGTGGGTCATGTGATGTGAACGACGGGATGGGCCCGAGGTGTGATGCTCAGTGTGGCAAGTGGGTGAGGAGCGGTTTGATCGCCCCGGTGGCTCGGACGGGGAGACGCCCGCCGCGCATGGCTTCTAGCAGGGCTTTCTCGGCCTCTTGCACGTTGGGCACCATGTGGATGCGGTGCTTGCTCACCAGTTCGGCGCACTGGCGCGAGAGTTCGGGCGACGATGCGTCCCGACCGTCGGTGACGTGTCCGTCGCACACCCACACGAACGGTTCTCCCGCTCGGTGGCGTGCGGCGGCGAACTCGATGGCCGGCCCGTCGACACCGTTTCCGATGTTGCCGGCGGGAATGCTCGACGCTGCTCGTCCGCGGTGGGCGATCACCCAGATGTTGGGCACCTTTGTGCTGTCGGGGCGGTGGCTGTAGCCGATCACCGTGCAGCCGGGGGCGGCGCGCAGCAGGCGATCGAGATCGTCGGGCTCGAGGTTCATGGAACCCGATTGGTCGATGAGCACCACGCCGCCACGCCCGCGAGCCCTGGTCTCGAAGATGCGACGCTCCGGATCGACGAGGAGTCGGTGGATGTGTCGCGGGTGGGTGCCGGTGGGTGCCGGTCGCTTGCGACGTCCGAGGGCGCCGTCGATCTCGACGTCGAGAACGAGTTTGCGCTCGATCAGTTCGGCGAAAACGCCGCGGGCGGGATGGTGACCCGGTCGGCTGGAGCCCCGACCGCTGGAACCCCGACGAGGCTCCGGAGGTGCCGGGTGGGACGGAAGAACGCGCGAACCATCGAACACGGGAACACCGAGAACCGGATCGATGGGTGCGTCCTCGAGTTTCATGGGAACGGCGTCGGCGCCGGGGTCGGCGCTCGCGTCGCCGACGATCCCGTGACAGAAGCGGTGCAGGGGAAGCTTGTCGTCGTCGTCGGCCGACGAGTCGAGGTGATCGTGGATGAGGTACGCCACTTCGAGAGTGAATTCCCAGCCGGCAACCGTGTCGTTCCAGGGTGCCGTGGACGCCACGCGCGAGAGATCGACGCGAGTGGTGCCGTCGGCATCGACCACGTCGGTCCACTTGTGCCAGAGACGGTCGAGATGGCTGGCGATGCGGCGCAGTTGTTGGTACTGGTCGGGGTCGCGTCGTTTCACTCCGCGCAGAAAGAGGGATCCCGCGCGTGTTCCGGCGGTGGCCGCCATCATGCGCACGAGTCCGTTCCAGTTCTGGTCGACGACGAGACGGCTCCCCACCTTGCCCTCCGACTTGTCGTACAGGGCCTCCATCACGGGAAAGCCCGCCGCCCGCACGAGCATGTTCACGCGGAACTCCTCGGCGGCGTCGACGTCGCTCTTGGTGAGGTGATTGCAGTCGTCGGGCAGCCAACGCACGAAGGGACTCACCTTGGCGTGCATCAGTTCGTGGGCGCGAATGCACCGGCTGGTGGGGTCGTCTCCGGCGGGGGCTCGCATCATGCCGTCGCCGAGATTGGTCCAGGCGTGTCCACGCTGGGCCCGGCCGGGCACGACCCGCCAGGCCGCGGGCGGACGGTCGGCCCGCTGAATGAGTTCGGGCATCGGTAGCCGAGGTTCGGTCATCACGCCACCCGATCGATCTTCAACGCGTCGAGGACGTCGGCGGCCCGCGCTCCGAACACGATGCGGGCGGCGCGCTCCTCACCCAGCTTCTTGCGGAGTTGGTCGAAGGCGAAGAATGCCCGGATGCTCACCCGGCGCTCGGGGTCGGCGTCGGCGGCGGCGATGGCGGGTCCGCGAAGGTCGAAGGGAAGACGCGCCACCGCGTCGGGGTGCGGCTGGTCGATGCGAATGGCGACGGGGAAACGGTCGCGCAAGGCGACGGGAAGGTCGCGCATGTTCTCGAGGTTGGTGGTCATCACCACACTGAAGCCCCTGCGGGGTCGGTACACCTTGCCCGACTCGGGATGACGCCAGGTGGCGGACTCACGGGAGTCGAACATGTTGAGGAGCAACGACAGGACGTCACCCGAGGCGCGGTCGATTTCGTCGGCGACGATGCGCCCGCCGATCATGCCGTCGCCCCGCCAGGCGCGAACCACCGCACCGTCGTGCCAGGTCCACGTGCCTTCGGCATTGGGCATCCAGCAGCCGGTGACGTCGGCGGCGGTCATGTCCTCGTTGCAGATGAGTCGGTGCGCTCCCGAGCCGAGGGCGCCGAGGTTGAGTCCGGCGTAGGTCTTGCCGGTGCCAGGGGGTCCGAAGAGGATGAGGCGGTCGATGCCCGATGCGAGCGCATCGGTGACGTCCCGCCAGCAGGCGGGAAGGACTGTGGTGCTGTCGGTTTGTCCGTTCATGGTGTTTGCTCCTGTGGTGGCGCCGCGGCCGAGTGCGGGATCGACTCGGACCTCGACGGCGGGTTCTTCGTGATCGCGGCCGGAGCCGTCGAGGGCGACTCGGCGATGGACGGCCCCGCCGGCGCGAGGCACGGCGGGACGCGGAATGGAGGAGGGAATGGAGGAGGGCGTGGAGGGTCGTCTCGGATCGATGGTCATGGCAAGAGAACGACCGGCCAGGCGGAAAATGTGACGATGCCCCCGACGGGCTGGCGAAGTGGTCAGTCTCCGAGCACGCGGGAGGCCACGCGGTCGACGAGCGAGGGCTGGTCGGCCACGGTTCCCGGTCGGTAGGCGAATCGCCCCGACTCGTCCTGGGTGAACACCGGCCGGAGCCGAGGTCCGCGACCGAGTGCGCACGCCTCGAGCCTTCTCCACGCGCGCCAGGCGACGACGCCTCCGATGGCGGCGCCGACGTGGCGTGACTCGCCGGCCGAACCCTCGATGTCGAGCAGCGAGAGCACCAGCGATGCTCCGTCGCGGGCGGCATCGACCCAGCGGGCCAGCCGTTCGTCGTCGGGAGCGGGCAGATCACGGATCGTCAGCCACCACTCGCGACCCGGCTCGTCTCCGGGCCAGTGCGGATCGCCGGGAAACGCGGTGGCCTCGGCCAGAGCTCCGAGTCCGAGCGCGTCGATCTCGGTGCGCCATTCGACGAGGTGGTCGCGTCCGCGGGCCCACGCCACCGCGCTGCGGATGGTGGGCCGCGAGGCCCGTGCGAACTCCATCGGGTTGCACAACACTCCGGCCACGTGCTCCCGCAACCCCACGGGACGACCCGCGTAAGGACCGAGGTGCAGGAGGTCGCGCATCAACGCGTCGTTCACGGGTGTGTTGTCCCACAGCAACGGAAGTCGTCCGCCGGTGACCGCCGCCCGCGCCATCGCCTCGTCGGGCGCGATGGTGTCGCACACCACGGTGGAGCCCGTCCACATGACTTCGATGTCGGGATGCAGTTCGTCGACGAGTGAACGAAGATACGGAGAGTCGGTGGTGCCGGCGTAGTGGGTGGGCACCATGCGCACGACGACGCCGAACGAATCGCGCACGGCGTTGGTGATGGTCGCGTGGCGACCGGCGCCCTCGTGTTCGTCGAGATCGTCGAAGCAGAGGACGAAGCCGTCGCACCGGTCGACCACCGGACGCAACTTGTCGATCACGTCGTCGGGGGTGGCGTCGGCGCTCGGGGTGAGTCCGACGCGAATCGCCACGCCGCGGCCACGCAACGAGTCGAAACCCGACCGTTCGTCATCGTCGAAGGGCTCGCGCCAGGCGTCTCGATGGTGCGGGGCGCTCTTCGGGGCCCACACGTACTCGTCGCCACCCCAGTCGGCGAGCGCCTCGACGATCTCGCGCCGTTCGTCCCACGTCCAGGGCGGCCCGTAGAAGCCCTCGATTACTCCTGCCGTCAGCGGGCGACTCGTCACCGGCTCAGTGTAAGTGGGCGGGTGGTGGCCGGTCAGACGACCAGGTTCACCATGCGTCCGGGCACGACGATGACCTTCTTCGGCACCACGTCGCCGAGGGCCGCGCGCACCTTGTCGTCGGCGAGAGCGATCGACTGCACGGTGGCTTGGTCGGCGTCGGCTGGCACCACGACGCGAGCCCGCACCTTGCCGTTCACCTGCACCGGGTACTCGATGGTGTCGTCGGTGAGCAACGAGGCGTCGGCGCTCGGGAAGGGGCGGTAGGTGATCGAACCCTCGTGACCGAGGCGCTCCCACAGTTCCTCGCCGAGATGGGGACAGAGTGGCGAGAGCATCTGCACCAGGGCGTCGGCCACCTCGCGCGGAGTCGCTCCCGAACGCGCGACTTCCTGGGTGAGGGCGTTGTTCAACTCGATCAACTTGGCGATCGCGGTGTTGAAGCGCAGATTGTCCATGTCGGCGCGCACGCCCTCGATGGTGCGGTGCAGGAGACGGCGAAGTTCGTCGGGGGCGTCGGTGTCGGCCACCTTCACGGCGCCGGACTCCTCGTCGACCAGGTTGCGCCACACGCGTTGCAGGAAGCGTTGCATGCCCACCACGTCACGGGTGTTCCAGGGTCGACTCGCCTCGAGCGGACCCATGCTCATCTCGTACAGGCGGAAGGTGTCGGCTCCGAACTCGTCGTACATCTCGTCGGGCGTGACGATGTTCTTCAGGCTCTTGCCCATCTTTCCGTACTCGCGCGCGACTTGCTCACCTTCGTACCAGTACGCACCGTCGCGCTCCTCCACGTCGGAGGCCGGCACCGGTTGTCCGCGGGGATCGCGGTAGGCGTAGGCCTGGATGTAGCCCTGGTTGAACAGACGATGGAAGGGCTCGCTGCTCGACACGTGGCCGAGGTCGAAGAGAACCTTGTGCCAGAAGCGGGCGTAGAGGAGGTGCAGCACGGCGTGCTCCACGCCTCCCACGTACAGGTCGACGCCACCGGTGTGCCCGGAGCGGCCGTCACCGCCGTCGGCGGGTCCCATCCAGTAACGCTCGACGGCGGGATCGACGAACACGGCGCCGTTGGTGGGATCGAGGTAGCGCAGTTCGTACCAGCACGAGCCGGCCCACTGCGGCATGACGTTGATCTCGCGTCGGTAGCGACGCGGACCATCGCCGAGATCGAGTTCGACGTCGAGCCATTCGCTGGCGCGGGCGAGCGGCGGAATCGGATCGGTGACGTCGTCGTCGGGATCGAGGGCCTGCGGCTTGAAGTCCTCGAGCTCGGGGAGTAGCACCGGCAGTTGCGAGTCGGGGAGCGCGATCGGCAGGCCGGTCTCGTCGTACACCACGGGGAACGGTTCGCCCCAATAGCGCTGGCGGCTGAAGAGCCAGTCCCGCAACTTGTAGTTGATCGTGGCGTGTCCGCGCGCGTTCCGTTGCAGCCACTCGTTCACGACGCGCTTGCCGTCGGCCACCGAAGCGACCCCGTCGAGCGAGAGGTCACCGCTCGACGAGTTGACGTAGGCGCCGTCGCCGACGAAGGCCTCGGGCCAGGTGGCGGTGTCGAGCGACGGATCGATGCCGCGTTCGTCGAACCACGCGGCGGGTGGTTGCTGGATCGCGGGAATCGGCAGACCGAACCGACGGGCGAACTCGAAGTCGCGTTGGTCGCCGCACGGCACGGCCATGATCGCGCCGGTGCCGTAACCCATCAGCACGTAGTCGGCGATCCACACGGGAACGGCGACACCGTTCACCGGGTTGACGGCGTGCGAACCGGTGAACACCCCGGTCTTCTCGCGGCCCTCGGCCTGACGGTCGAGGTCCTTGATGGAGGCCGCCGACGCACGGTAGGCCTCGACCTCGGCGCGACGATCTTCGGTGACGAGTGCGTCCACCAACGGATGCTCGGGGGCGAGCACCATGAACGTGGCGCCGAACAGCGTGTCGGGTCGGGTGGTGAACACGGTGATGTCGCCGGCTTCGGACGCGAAGTCGACCCGGGCGCCCTCGCTGCGTCCGATCCAGTTGCGCTGCATCAACTTGATCGGCTCGGGCCAGTCGAGGCGATCGAGATCGTCGAGCAGACGGTCGGCGTACGACGTGATGCGCATCATCCACTGCCGCATGTTCTTCTTGAAGACCGGGTAGTTGCCGATGTCGCTGCGTCCGTCGGCGGTGACCTCCTCGTTGGCCAGGATCGTCCCGAGGCCCGGGCACCAGTTCACCGGCGCCTCCGAGAGGTAGGCGAGGCGATGCGAATCGATCACGCGTCGACGTTCGACGGCGTCGAGCGACAACCACGGGCGTCCGTCGGGCGTCACGCGTCGACCCGATTCGAACTCGGCCACCAATTCGTCGATGGGGCGGGCCCTCTTCTGCGTCTCGTCGTACCACGAGCCGAACACCTGCAGGAAGATCCACTGGGTCCAGCGATAGAAATCCTCGTCGGTGGTGCTCACGCTGCGCCGAGCGTCGTGCCCGAGTCCGAGCCGTCGCAACTGGCGACGCATGTTGGCCACGTTGGCCTCGGTGTTCACCCGCGGGTGCACGCCGGTGGTGATGGCGTGCTGCTCGGCGGGTAGGCCGAAACTGTCGTAGCCGAGCGCGTGCAGCACGTTGTAACCGGTCATGCGCTTGTAGCGCGCGTAGACGTCGGTGCCGATGTAGCCGAGCGGATGCCCGACGTGGAGTCCGGCTCCGCTCGGGTACGGGAACATGTCGAGCACGAACAACTTCGGTCGACCGGCCAGGCGTTCGGTGTCGGCGAGCGGACCGGCCGGATTGGGGGCTTCGAACGTGCCGTCGGCTTCCCAACGGTCCTGCCACTTCACCTCGATGTCTCGCGCCAGGTCGGCGGTGTAGCGCAGGCGTGGCGAGTCGGTGGTCACGACCCGCAAGGGTAACGGCGGGAACCGACGCATAACTCCTGCAAAACGGCTCGGGAGGGTTCGCCCCCGCGCCGAGCAGGTCAACTAGTTTCGGCTTCCGCATGAACGGGGGAGTCGACAAGACCCGCGGGGTCTCACACGAGGGTTCGGTGATCGAACGGCTCGAGGCCGCAGCCGACGCTCCCACCGGGGTCCGATTCGTGGGCGCGAGCGTGATGCCGGCCGACGGACCGGCGCAGGTGTCGTGGCGCGAGATCCACGACGAGGCGCGCGCCGTCGCGGCGATTCTGCAGTCGCTCGGCATCGTGCCCGGAGATCACGTGGCGATCCTCGGCCCCACCAGCCGGTCGCTGATGACCATCGTGCGGGGTTGCTGGCTGGCCGGAGCCGCGAGCATGGTGCTGCCGCTGCCGATGCGCATGGCGTCGCTCGATGCGTTCGTCGAGGGCACCCGAGCCCGCATCCGGCACGGCGAGGCCAAGTTGCTCCTCATCGACGACGCACTGGCCGCGTTCTACGAGCCGACCGCCGGCGATCCGCCCACCATGGCGATGGAGGCGGTGATGCCGGGTCCGGGTCGGGCCACCGGTGACGCGCTCGAGACCCCACCGGTCGACCCCGAGCGACTCGTGATCCTTCAGTACACGAGTGGCTCGACGTCCGAGCCGAAGGGCGTGATGATTCCGGACCGCGTGTTGTGCGCCAACGTCGACGCATCGTGCGCGGCCGCGCAGCTCACTTCGGCCGAGGTCATGGTGTCGTGGCTACCGCTCTACCACGACATGGGTCTGGTGGGATTCTTGTCGATCCCGATGTTGAAGGGCGTGCAACTCGTGCAGGCCGCTCCGCAGGACTTCATGGCGCACCCCGGTTCGTGGATGCAGTGGATCAGCGACTGGAAGGGCACGGCCACCGCGGGTCCGAACTTCTCGTGGGTGCTGGCCACGCGCGCTCTGAGGCGCATGACCGACATCGACCTGTCGTCGCTGACGCTCGCGTTGTCGGGTGCCGAGCCCGTCGACCCCGTTGCC
>Ga0129333_10006387_pt1 | contig 11150 bp, 14 predicted proteins | sample CPB6_08_DNA_FD_94474 | JGI IMG/M metagenome (GOLD analysis project Ga0129333, IMG submission 94474) | Freshwater to marine salinity gradient microbial communities from Chesapeake Bay, USA - CPBay_Sum_0.6_0.8_DNA | ecosystem: Environmental > Aquatic > Marine > Coastal | place: USA: Chesapeake...
AGGCACATTCCCAGCAAGTCGTCCATTATTTGTTTATATAAAGAAAGCACATATTGGAACTATTCCTGGTATTAAAGAGTTTGCTGAAGAATATGTCAGCGTTCGTGCTTTAGGCGAAGAAGGGTATCTATCTGAGCGCGGTTTAGTAGCACTTCCAAACAAGGAACTTGCTATTAGTCGTCAAAATGTTAAGGTTCTAAAGAACTTTAGCCCAAAATAAAGTAGTATATTTTATTGCTGGTTCAGGCCTGCTAAATATTATTATGTCCTCGAATATAGGACATGGTGCCACTCACGTGGCATTACAACAAGGAGATATAAAATATGCGTAAAGCACTTATGACATTAGTTATGTTGGGATCACTTTCTACTATGGCACTTGCCCAGGATGTGAAGATTAACGGTAATTTCGGTTATCGCTATGACACAACTGAAGCAGGAGCAGCACCTAAGTCTGAAAGAGACCGCGTTAAAGCAGAACTAGTATTGAATGCCAAAGTTAACGATAAGACAACTGTAGTGTTCGGTACAAGAACTGGTACTTTTAACTCATCTTGGGAAGACATGGGTGGTAACACAAATAGCAAGAATGTTGGTTTACACTTAGCATATGTTGAATACGCTGCTTTGGATCATGTCAAGGTTCGTCTTGGCAAGATGCATCAACCTTGGGCAAGTTCACCAAGTCTATTTTTTGACCGTGACATCAAGCCAGAAGGTCTAGCAGTAGCATTCGCTCATGGATCAGGTTTGTTCGCAAACGCATCTTCATTGAAGATTGTCGAGGGCGGTGCAAATAGTGATTCAAGAGTACAAAGCCTACAAGTTGGCTTGAAGAAGGAAGTTGGCCCGTTAGCACTAACCGGCGCGGCAGGTTTGCACAATCACAGAAATGTAGTTGGTGCAGATGTTAACCTTCAGCAAGCATTCGGTGAAGTCGGAACTAAGTTTGCTGGTCTTCCAGTAAGCGCATTCCTAGACTACATGCGCAACGACAAGGCAAATGCTGATAACAAGGCACTCGCATACGGTGTTAAGGTTGCTTCAGGTAAGTGGGATGTTTCAGCATTCCATCAGAAAGTTGAAGCAAATGCACAGTATGGCTTGTGGCAAGACTCTGACTTTGCAGGCGCACAGGGTAATCACAAGGGCTATGGCCTAGTTGCTGGTTATGCAGTCGCTAAGGGTTGGAAAGTCAACGCTAAGTATTTCGATGTTGAGCGCGGAGCCAGCAAAGAAGACTACAAGCGTCTACAATTAGACTTGAACTACATGTTCTAATAAAAGGACAACATTCAGTCAAGGACAGGGGAGATAGAAATATCTCCTCTTTTCTTTTGTGTCATAAGTAATTCTGTTATAATTATTTCATGGAAGAGTGGCAGAGCGGTTGAATGCAACGGTCTTGAAAACCGTCGATCTCGCAAGGGGTCCGTGAGTTCGAATCTCACCTCTTCCGCCAAATAGATTTATGTCGATAAAATACGAAGACTTACAACCACATGTTGAGATGTTGATAGATGCATTAGAGAATCGCGGTGCTAGCAGTAGTGGATTACCTAATGAAGAAGTTTATCCTTATGCTGAGAAGTATAGAAGTTTTTTGACAGAGGTAAGGAATAGACAGGTATCTAAATGGCATCTTGAGCATTTTCTTAATGAGAATCATGATGCAATCATGAAGATCACTAATCAACCATATAGAACTGAGCAGTTATTGGGAGCGTTGCGTACATATTTTTTCAAAGAGTTTATGAGACCTAAATGATTACAGAAACGGTAACGTGGGTTCATCATTGGAGTGATAGAACCTTTAGTTTTAAAACAACAAGAGATCAGGGATTTAGATTCTACGCCGGCGAGTTCGCCATGATCGGCTTGCGTGTAGAGAATAGAAATATACTACGCGCATACAGCGTAGTAAGCCCACCTTGGAAAGACGAGTTAGAGTTCCTCAGCATCAAGATACAAGACGGCGATCTAACTAGTAGACTTCAGCATATCAAAGTGGGTGATCAAGTAATACTCATGGAAAAGACTACAGGCACATTACGAAATGATGCCTTGATTAAAGGCGGAGAATTATATATGCTAGCCACTGGAACTGGATTAGCGCCCTTTATGAGCCTTATACGTGATATCGAAACCCTTGAGACATGGGATAAGATTCATATAGTACATAGTGTAAGAGATAAAAAGGATCTAGCATATCATGCTGATCTATTGAATAGTTTCAAAGACGGCGAGCCAGAATTATTCGAATTGATAGAACCTAAATTAATTTACAACCCTATCATAACTGGCAATGGAGAGAAAAGGATAACTACCCAATTAACAGATGGGGACTTGAAAATAGATTTTGAACGTGATAAAATAATGCTTTGTGGCAATCTTGAATTTAATCAACAAGTAAGCGACTTCTGCCTTAGCAAGGGCATGAAAGAAGGAAGTTTGAGAGAACCCGGGACGTTTGTTATCGAAAAAGCATTCGTAGAGAAATAAGGAGACTTGGCCGAGTTGGTCGAAGGCACCTTCCTGCTAAGAAGGCATCGGGGCTAAAACTCTGATCATTGGTTCGAATCCAATAGTCTCCGCCAAAATAAATATAGGTATGAAAACAATTCTTATCATAGGAGATAGTTGGGGAGTACCTAATTATGAAGGACCTAAACTAGGGGCAGATCCTAGTGAATCACTAGAATACAGACTTAGGAAATTAGGTTACAAAGTTTACAATTGCGCATTGAATGGGGCTTCAAATTCTAGGACAGTAGACCTAGCAAAAGCATATCTGTCAGGAAATGTCGTAACGTTAGAGCCTGTTAGATTAGTAAACAACCTTCATAAATTAAGTTCTCCTACAGTCATAGATGTGGTGAATCCCAAGATAGATCATGTCATATGGTTTCATACTGAATCATTGAGGGCATTTTTTGATTATCAAACAAAGTCTAAGACTATGGTAGAAAATTTAGATCATGGTTATAGAAAAGAATACGAACACGTAAAAGAATTTTTACAAACTTTAAATGCGCATCTAACGGTGATAGGAGGGCAATCTCCTATATACAAGAAGTTTTTCTATGAATATTTCAAGCCAGACTTCATCATAGAAGACTGGCGTAGTGAAATAGTAGGAAGAAAATTACCAGAAATACATTGGTTGACACATCCTATTTGGATAGATGATTGCGCAGATGATAAAGACACTAAATTAAATATGGCAAATATTTCTATGGAAATTATAGACGCTATGATAAATTGTAGAGACTTCATAGATAACTGCCATCCAGGACCAGAACCACATAGATTATTGACTCAACAATTACATAAACTTTTCATGGATCCATTATGACATATACCTTCATATCAGCACTTATATTGCTTATACTGATTATGGATCCTATAGGCAATATTCCTGTATTCGCTAGTCAGTTAAAGCATATCTCTCCGTCACGCAGATGGAAAGTGATTGTGCGTGAGCATATCATAGCATTTGGTATATTGTTCACGTTCATGTTTACTGGTCAGGCATTCCTGCAACACATGGGATTGAGCCGTACCAGCCTAGAGATAGCAGGCGGTGTGATATTGTTTTTAATCGCTATACGTATGATTTTCCCGGATCACAGCGCAGATAATAAGGCTGTAGTCAAGCATGAGCCATTTATAGTTCCATTAGCGATTCCTTTGATCGCAGGACCCAGCGCTTTGGCAATAGTGATGTTGCTCGCATCACAACAACCTGATATGATATATTCGTGGGCTGGTGCTTTGACTCTAGCAATATTGATTAGCATGACTATTTTAGTTCCTGCTATACAATTAAAGGATAAGTTAGGTGATAACTTCCTTATCGCAATGGAAAGGCTAATGGGTCTGATACTTGTGGCTCTCAGCGTAGAGATGACTGTCAGGGGTATCAAGGGGGCATTCGATCTGATAAAATGAGATTGGGGGATCATCTAACGGTAGGATAGCGGACTTTGACTCCGTTCATCTTGGTTCGAGTCCAAGTCCCCCAGCCATTTTATAATCAGTCTTAATAAACTTTATAAATATTTGCTCAAGAGAGGATATTTACATGGCACAAGCAGGCAATAAGAAATCAAACACAGTATTCAAGCGCACAAGTCAGGGCGGAAGCAGACCTAAAACTAGCGCGATGAATAAGAGTCAGAAGCGCGGCTTTAAGCATTACAGGGGGCAGGGTAAATGAGTGGAAAAGGCTCTTCACCGAGACCCTTTAGTGTTCCTAGAAAGGTCTATGAAGACAACTGGGAAAAAATATTCGGTAAAAAAGTAAAAGACAAAAAGGAAACTAAGGACCTCAAAGAGAAACAAAAGTAGCCGTTCATAAATACTAGATGTTATACATATCTTATCGCGGTATCATAGACGGCAACAACTATCAAGATGCTAATACACCTAGTCAGTTAGGTAAAGCATTGGGCGCCGGCTTTTCATGTATGGTCGATGTATGGAAAGTAAATGATAAGTTCTATCTAGGAAATGATCAACCAATCACAGAGGTGACAGCAAAGTATCTACAGGGTAATAGATGGTGGATTAATGCTAGAAATACTGCGATGCAAACATGGTTGCCCACACAGAACGCAAAACTTTATCCTAATTGGTTCTACTTCCCTTACATGCCTCCCCCGGAATATGTTACAGCAAGTAATGGTAAATTAGTAACTCCTGGCACGGTAGCGATCAATAACAGTAGCGTAGTTTTTCTTCCGGAAATAAATGACACAAGTTTACTCAGTACAGTAAAATTACGTTGCTACGGTGTATGTAGCAGCAATCCTTGGTTGATCCGAAGGATGCGCAACGAAGGTCGATACTGGTATTAATTTTTCAGAAGGAAAAAACAAACTAAATATTTTTGATGCGGGCGTAACTCAGTTGGTAGAGTGCAACCTTGCCAAGGTTGATGTCGAGAGTTCGAATCTCTTCGCCCGCTCCAATTATCTCAATGATTGACTGCAATATGCATTCAACCCCGTCTCAGTCTCAGCCCACTCTGAGATCAATTCAAATCCCGCAGACTTATACGTAGTCCAACTTTCAAATCGCGGGTAACTCCAAACTAAATCACATTCTTCTATCTTTCCCTGCTCAACAGTTGCTAATAAAAGTTGAGTACCTATTCCTTGTTTTCTAAATTCGGGAAATACATATAGACCTCTGGATCTATATGTATTGTCACAGCATTTGTGACCACTATTGACTCCTGCTACCTTATCGTCTTGTATGTAAGCAAAGTAACTAGCAGGATAGTCAAAGTTTTTTAATTCGAATTCTTTAGACAATAGCATTGCGCTATGGCTTTCTATATCGCTTTTGCGATTAGGCCATAAATGTTCTCTCCAAAAATCTTTGATGAAATTAAAGTTTACGGTAATTATCATATATTAGCGACATCATATAACCATTTATCAGGGTGTCCGGGTAGATATAAATCGTCTTTGTGACCTACTCTAACAGTAAATGCTAGTCGAGGTTCTGTGTTCATATTTTGTGTGACACCATGTAAAACTTGATTGCCGTTAATATTTAAAGCGTAATTTGATTTAGGTTTAAAAACAAACCCGTCTAACGTCCAAAATTCTCCGCCCATATTTTCAACATGATCATACATGTAGAAAGTCACGCTGCGGTTTCTAGCCTCTCTATGATCATATATATTAGACGAATTTGCAACATCAAACAACATGAGATTACTGTCAAAATGTAAGGTCAACATCTTCTCATATTCTAAAAAGTTTATGTGCATTCTATAAAAAATCCAGTCATCCTTGTTTTGATTGAAGGGCTCAGTATTCTCTAATATTTTTATATACTTGTACAATACTGGACTTATCGATCCTAACAATTTTTGATTGCTCCATTCTTTTATAGAATCTTTCGTTTGATGATACCATAAAGGATCGTATGTTAAATCATATATGACATTTTGTTCTCTAGCATTCTGAGCATGACTGATTAGTTTTCTTTGCTCACCGTTTATTGAAAATGTAGTACCGTGGGTTAAGAATGTCTTCTTATCAGTAGAGTTGAGAATGGTCTTGATTTGTGTTTTTAATTGCTTGTAAAAATGATCGTCAAGCAAATTTTCGTATATAAAGCCATCGAGGCTAGGTCTATTCCATAAACCTAGCCCCGATTCGTTTTTTAGTGTTTGAACAGTAACCACTAATTATTTAAGGATGATGCCCCATGATCCGAAGAAACTTATACTGTTAGTATTAGTCAATGCAAGAGTGATATCACTCTGCTGTGTTTCAGCATGTAGCGGATTTGTGTGGAAGAAGAATATATTAGGGCTTTTTACCTTTACGGTTCCTACAGTAGCAACACCTCTAAATTCTACCATCTTCAACTTAGTATCAGATGCTAATGCAACTGTTGGTTTAGTGATAGTAATCAAACCTGTTTCAGGATTTACTGACACGAAATTTTTGTACTGTGCCTCTGCCGCAGGATCAAGCCACTCAATTGAGAATACTGGAACTGCTGCGATGACCTTGCCCAATGCGCCGCAGTCAATAGAACTATTCAAGTCAGCAACGATTGGTTGATCTTCATTATGCACACCTAAGTACATAGACATGTTGTTTAACTTATAGTTAGCATTTGGATCTGAAGTAAAGATATAAGCAATCTTATTCTGTGCTTCAGTAAATGTTGTGTCTTCAAACAACAATGCATTTGGTGTAGCAGTAGATAGTATAGTTGCCTTCATTGTAGCGAAACCGACTACACCTGCGTTCAATGCAGCGATCTCTGCTGCGATGCCTGCCACTAGAGGTGCAGCGAATGATGTACCAGACATCACTCTATAACTATTGTTTAGATATGCTACCATGACATTTTCACCTGGGGCAAAAATGTCTAGGCTTAAACCATGACCCGTAACTACACCAGTATCAGTTGGGCTGATATTGTTGAAGCCTGATGGGATATCAAACTTGTCCATTGATGCTACAGTCATCACGTTGTCAATACCGGCTGGGGTAACATCTTCAACGCTGACGCCACTATTACCTGCTGCGCAAACAACAGTAATGCCTAGAGCGATCAATTCTTCAAACTTAGCATCTAAGTATTCTGAACGTGCTACACCCCAAGAGCAATTGACAATTCTTGTAACTGTAGGATCGGCGACTGCTGCTGCCTTGATTGCATCTAGAGCCTGACCCAATTGGAATATACTTGCCTCTTCACCCTGATTTGCAATCTTCACACTTAATAGTTTGCAATGATTTGCGATGCCCAAATTCTTACCAACTGCCATACTTGATACAGCAGTACCGTGACCTCTATAATCAGTAAAGTCACCATCGAAAACAGTATAGAAGTTGACTTTTTCTAATTCTGGATAATCGAATTCCGGATTATTAAAATCAATACCTGAGTCAATAACGTATAGTTCAGGCTTGCTGCGATAGTTCATTTCATATGTGCTATATGTTTCTAGCAATGGACGATAGCGTGAAGCACAACGAATTCTAGCCCACTGACCTTCGGCTGAAGTAGGGTTTAGTGTTGTTGTATCAGGATTTACGGATGATATATTAGAAGCGTTGCCCATGAATTTAACAGCACCTGATGTATGTTCAATGCTATCAACATGATCACTTAGTGCTAGACCTGTGCTAGTAGATACTAAATAAAAACCTTTACCTAAGTCTTGCTTGACATTAGCGTGGGATCTAAATTTGTTAATGTCACCTTTAACGATAAAGTCTTTTTCGGTCGCCGCACTTGGTCCTGAAGTAAGTACTGCTACTTCTTCATAGTCCAATGCTTTATCGTCCTTCTTAGCAAACTGTAATAGGTTCCAACCGATATCCAACTGGACATCGCCAACCTTTGAACTTAGTTTAAAGCGATCTGCAAATGCATCACGGGATGCTTTGTCAGCAAAATTTACTCTTATCATCGTTATAGGCTCCTGCTATATATTTATTATTTATCATTTTCCTGAAAAGATCGTAAATATGAATATGACTAAAATCCATGTTATCAGCGATCTATACCTGCGTTTCAATGAACACTCTCATCAAGAAGAACTATTACCCGATGTAGACCTAGTTATCATTAACGGTAACATAGGGCATATAAAACGAAGCATGTTATACGCTGAAACTCTTTGTAAAAAATACCCCGATATACAATTTATTTATAACCTAGGCGAGACTGAGTTGTATCATACTATGCCTAAATTTTACGGGGAAATACAAGAATCCTTATCGATAAGAAGATCGACCAATTCTACTTGGCCTAAGAACCTACACTGGTGTGACAAGCCTCAAATAATACAATGTAGAAATCATGCTAAGTTTGACGTATTGTGTACTTACGGGTATCCCAAGATACACAGGGTAAAGACGAGTTGGGAAGATACTAGATGGAGCAAGTTCTATGTAACCGATATCATAGATGATGACGATCCGTCAGGTAAATGGTATAAACCTATTGAAACAAGTAATGTCAGACATGGGTGCATCCCGGTATTCGCTAATATGGATTGGGTCAACGCTCAACATGTTATAGAGCATCAACAAGTTAAAAAATGGGAGTTAGAACCTACGGAACACAAATTGTTAGTAACACATATCAATCCATATATGGATGACAGGACTGCGAATCAAGTCACTAGCCCTTATCTTATCCATTTGAATGAAGGGGTATGGATAGGATCTAACACGCAGGTGAACAATATAAATTTTCTAGGGTCTAGATTTTTCTCAAATCCCGGAAGGGGTCCTGCGCGGCAACAAATTTTTTCTGTATAATTCATCAAGTTTTAGTTGCATTTGTTCATCTATGTAAATCTCCGGCAATCCAAACTTGTCTTTGTGTAGCAGTTTTTCTAAAGGGTATCTGAATCTTCTTTCAAACACCCAGCCGTCTCCTGTTTGATCAGCATAGTGTTTCTTTACTAATTCAAATCCGGTATATTTTGTTTCTTGTGTGATGATATCAAAACCTGCCCTCTTATATCCCATGCATTTATCATCATATCTAGACTTATCTCTTAATAATTTTTCTTCCCACGGCATGTGTGTATGAGGTCTAAAATACTCAGTTATGGGTGTAAGTAATGCAGTAGCCCATGCTAATCGAGGATGATAACTCAAAAAGCATCCTTGCGCAAGAAATCCGCTTATCTTTGAATATTTTATGAAAGATAAAGTATTTCTGCCGTAGCCGCCTCCCCATATTATTCTCCCGTCTGATTCAAGCGTTTGTGTAGGAACATTCCCCCCGCATACAACGCTAGTGTAACCTTTGCTTCTTAAAATATCAAATAGTTTAAAATGTGTATTGAAGTGTGGGCTACTACAATTATAGCGCACAGCATAGTCTAAATTTTCTCTTGTTAGAAAGTTTAGTATGTCTATGTTGATCTCATTCAGTTTGAAGTTATTTCTCTCCGCAAATTTTCTAGCATAGGATACATCATGTATGTTTAAATCGTTATTGAATGTTAAGCAATACACATCATAGTTATAACCAAATTCATGGAAACATTGAACCATTGCCTGACTATCTACTCCGCCGCTGATGCATAATGCAGGACGATCCCCTAAAGTCTCTGCACATGATTTAGCAGCCAGATATCTATATTCTTTCAAATCAGCAGGTTGAAAACTCAACTGATCAAAGAATGGAATACCTAAATTCATTCTCAGATATTCAATCTTTGTGTTATTAGATGTAGTACCTTCAAGTACCGAATAATCTAACCAGTCATCGTGAAAGTGTTTAAATGCCTGCAACTCTATGTACCATTTTATGTAATATCTGCTGATTCCATACTACGTTTAGTACGAGCATCACACAGTTGTCCACGAAACTAAACACACTATGTAGTTTGGTTGTGTTAATAAAATAAACCTGACCTATCTCTAATGGTAATACCTTTTCATCTTGTATCCACTTCATATCATTCTGACTAAAATTATTAATAGGAACTAATATTCTGAATGTGGGCACATCAACTATCGCCCCGTTATCTCTATGTGGCGGAAAGAATCCTCCCTTATCTAATCGTAAGAAATGACATCTACCTAAATTAGGTTCAAAGAAATCTAACAACTCTTTCAGTTCCGGTATAAACTCAACTACGTTTGTTCTAACTTTAAAGTCTCCTTCAAAATAGTTAGTATCGTGCATCTTGTTATATTCACGTAGACTATATAAATCAGGCCCGTCGAATCTCCCATCCAGACTTGTAACACTAAGTCCAAATCTATTATATCCGGGCTTATGTGGTTGATATATTTTCCATCCGGGATGTTTTGTGATGATGTTATAAATTTTCTTGCCGTCCCAGTGGGGCCAGTCAAATTTTATCACATCTCCGTAGTTAACAATAAAATCGGTGAGAGTAGTCATGTTGATATTTATAAGGATAAATATCAGTATGAAAGTTACCTTCATCTATAGGGGGAAATCTAAACCCCCTGTCATCTATGAAAAGTTCACAGAAAAAGTTATAAAGTTAGTCAAGACGATCTATGTACTACCTGATCGAATTGAGATACAGTTTGAGAACATGGATCCCAATGTGTATGGAATGACTATGCTTGATCCTAGATTTCCTAATCGCATACGATTGAATCAGGACCTAACATTAGATGAGTTCATACTACCTCTGACGCATGAGTTACTGCATCTTAATCAAATGTTCACAAATAGGTTGCAAAGTCGCTCAGGAGGGCGTATACTATGGGATAATGTGTTGTACAAAGTGAACACAACAGAATTGTCCTATGACGATTACAGACAGTTACCCTGGGAAAGTGATGTTGCAGAAAAGCAACATAAGTTGCTATCCTTTTTGCGTAAAAACAACAGGAAACTGAAGGCTCTGTAAGTTGTTGATTTACAACATCTTTTTGTTGCATAAAAACAACAGAAAAAGGCTTGACTTTGGGTCAGTTTTAGCGCATAATATACATATGCTGAAGACACAACGTAAACGTCGGTCCGATCGTAATCAGGCGATCTATATGCTTGAGAACACGATCACGGGCGAACAGTACATAGGTCTGACTGTAGTATCGTATCGCGGCAATGCTGAACGCACTATCCAGCGTCGGTTCTTGAAGCATGTTCAACGTGCTAAGACT
>Ga0129333_10006388_pt1 | contig 11150 bp, 12 predicted proteins | sample CPB6_08_DNA_FD_94474 | JGI IMG/M metagenome (GOLD analysis project Ga0129333, IMG submission 94474) | Freshwater to marine salinity gradient microbial communities from Chesapeake Bay, USA - CPBay_Sum_0.6_0.8_DNA | ecosystem: Environmental > Aquatic > Marine > Coastal | place: USA: Chesapeake...
GAAGATGTGCAAACTCCTGGAGTTCGTCCGGTACCAATATCTCAAAAGCGTCGGCGCTCAGGAAAGGGACCGTCTGGTCGAATTAGACACGATGAAAAAATTACTGTCTATGTCTCGCCAGATGAACTTCTCGAACTTGAACAGGCACGTTTAACTCTTCGAGCCACGCACGGTATGGCAGTTGATCGAGGACGAATCGTTCGAGAAGCTATTGCAGTTATCGTTGCGGATTTAGAGTCGCGTGGCACAGATTCAATTCTTGTACGACGTTTAAAAGGTCTTTAACTAACGCGCTCGAGGGTGAGTTAAGGCGTACGTTTCGCGTACCTTTTCTATCGAAACTTTTGTATAGATTTGCGTTGTAGCGACACTCTTATGTCCAAGCAATTCTTGAACAACTCGTAAATCCGCACCTCCATCCAAAAGATGCGTAGCAAAGCAATGTCGAAGAGTGTGCGGCGAGATTGACTCTTTGACACCTGCGCGCTGTGCTGCACTCTGGATAATGTTGAAAGCACTATTTCTAGATAAAGGCCCACCCTTTACATTGAGAAAAACGTGCGATGTTGGGGATTTTAAGAGCGACGGGCGTACCCGAATCATATATTTCTCTAATGCACTTTTTGCCTTACTACCAAGCGGAACTAGTCGACTCTTATCCCCTTTACCAGTGAGGATAACAACACTCTCATCAAAGTTAATCTGGTGCAATTCCAATCCAACAGCTTCCGAAACTCGTGCTCCTGTTGAATAGAGGAATTCAATGAGAGCATAGTCACGAATATCCAAAACTTCTTCGGACGTCATCAATATTTCCACAATCTTTAAGGTCTGACTTACACTCAGAGCTTTTGGTAACCTGAATCCAATTTTGGTTGGTGCAAACGAAATATCTAAACTTGGCGTGATAAGTCGCTCATCGACTAAGTAATGTAAAAATCCTCGAACGCTCGCGATTATTCGAGCAACGCTCGTCGCACTAAGTGTTGTAGTCCCGAGCCACTGTTGAAATTCTTGCAAAATTGTTGAGGAGACATCTTCCAAATTGTTAATATTTTGATCTTCCAAAAAGAGCCGAAACTTCATGAGATCTCGTTCATATGCCAAAACTGTATTTGGGCTTAGTCTTCGTTCAATCTTTAGATATTGCAAATATCTGCGAAACGTGGTGTCAATCAACCGCAATTACACTCTCAGTTGGAACATATGAAAGATTAAATGCCTCTGCCACTGCCTGATATGTCAACTGCCCATTGAAGGTATTAAGCCCCCGAGCAAGAGCATCATCATCTTTCAACGCTCGTTTCCAACCTTTGTCGGCGATTGCTATTGCATATGGCAGCGTCACATTAGTCAATGCATATGTTGAGGTGTGCGGCACGGCTCCCGGCATATTTGCAACACAATAAAAAATGGAATTGTGGACATTGTACGTTGGGTCCGCGTGCGTCGTCGGCCTCGAATCTTCAAAACATCCACCTTGATCAATTGAAATGTCGACCAATACAGATCCAGGTTTCATTCGCTTTACCAAATCATTTGAAATGAGCTTGGGTGCTTTTGCGCCAGGGACGAGTACTGCGCCCACCACAAGGTCAGCATCGAGGACTGCTTTTTCGATTTCATACATATTTGAGGTAACTGTTTGCAGATGTCCTTGATAAATTGCATCAAGTTGCCGAAGTCGACCCACGCTTTTGTCCAGCAGTGTCACTTGTGCTTGCATACCAAGTGCAATCGCGGCGGCATTTGCACCAGCAACTCCACCGCCAATTACCACAACTTTTCCTGATTGAACTCCACTGACCCCACCAATGAGAGTTCCTCTGCCACCGTGAGCCTTCATCAGCGCGTTTGCTCCAACTTGCGTTGCTAATCTACCTGCAACTTCGCTCATCGGCGCTAGTAATGGAAGGCTTCGATCTTCCAATTCAACGGTTTCATAGGCAATCGCTGTAACTTTTTGATTTAAAAGTGCATTCGTGCAAGGCTCCGAAGCGGCTAGATGTAAAAATGTAAAGAGAATCTGGCCTTCTTGCATGAGATTGTATTCAGGCTCGATGGGTTCCTTTACCTTGAGAATCATTTCTGATTCTTTCCAGATTGCATCACGCGTTGAAATCTTGGCCCCGGCGGATTCAAATTCTGCATCAGTGATAGATGAACCTAGTCCCGCACCCTGCTCTATGACAACTGAATGACCGTGCTGAGTTAATTCGTGCACTCCACTCGGTGTAATTGCAACTCGGTATTCGTGATTCTTGATTTCTTTAGGCACACCTACGCGCATTCATCGCTCCTAGCCTTCTAGTGGTAAAAGTCTATGCTTTACCGAACTTATGGACCCTGTCGGTGGCCAGGAGGTGCATTCTTGCTGGCCATTGCGTATGGGAATCTCGCCCTTCCTTGAATGCCACCAGAGCCAAAATCCCCATAACAAGAGTGGGGCTCTGCCATTTTCCATTCTTGATGTTATCTAATGCTGATTCACTAGTAACCCATCTAGTTACTATCTCTGATTCTTCATCAACTCGCTCTGATTCATCGAAATCGATCGTCGTTACCTCCTCAGCAAGGTAAATCCGAACAGACTCCGTCGTGCTTCCGGGAGAGGTGAAAAAATCAACGAGCACACTCCAATTCTTAGCAACGCATCCTGCTTCTTCAGCCAATTCGCGCTTCGCAGCGAGTAACGGATCTTCATTTGGTGAATCCAATAATCCAGCCGGAATCTCAACAAGGTACGCACCAACAGGTTGTCTGTACTGGCGAATCGTGAGAATCTCCTGATTCGAATTGACTGCCACAATCGCCACGGCACCCGTATGCCGTATGTAATCTCGAGAAATCTGAAAATCACCAATGTCAAAAGTATCGTGAACTACATCCCAGATTCGACCACGATGTGCGATATCACGATTGAGCAGTGGTTTATCAACATATTCATCTACCCAAGAGTCTTTCACCTGTTTAGAGCCGCCTCAATTAGTCCCGCAAAGAGAGGATGTGGCGATGTTGGGCGCGATTTGAATTCTGGATGAGCTTGTGTGCCTACGTAATACGGGTGCACTTCCTGTGGTAACTCAACAAACTCCACGAGTGCACCATCAGGGCTTAGACCTGAAAATACAAGACCGTCTGATTCCAATTGAGCTCGATAAGAATTGTTAACTTCGTATCGATGTCGATGTCGTTCAGTGATGCTCTTTTGCCCATAAACAGCTTGAACTATCGACCCTGCGGACAAATCTGCCGGATACGAACCTAGACGCATCGTTCCACCCATATCTTTTGCTCCTGCAATGACCTCAGTTTGTGAAGCCATCGTAGATATGACCGGGTGCGCAGTTTCTATATCAAACTCAGCAGAATTTGCACCCTGTAATTTTGAAACATTGCGTGCAAATTCGATCACCATGCATTGCAGTCCGAGGCACAATCCAAGGGTAGGAACTTTCTGAAGACGTGTATATTGCAGTGCCCCAAGTTTTCCTTCGATTCCGCGAATGCCAAATCCACCTGGGACCACAATTGCATCAAGGCCAGCAAGTGAACGGGCAGCACCGTCTGGGCTGGCACATTCATCTGACTCGACCCAGACGATCTCTACTCGAGCGTCATGAGCAAATCCGCCAGCACGTAGCGCTTCAGTGACGGAAAGGTACGCGTCGGGAAGATCGATGTACTTACCAACTAATCCAACTTTGACACTCTGGCTTGGGTGGTGGACTACTTGTAATAGTTCATCCCACTGCTTCCACTCAACATCTTTGAAAGGTAAACCTAGGGTTCGGATGATGTAACTATCTAGTCCTTCTTTATGAAGCACTCGGGGAATGTCATAAATACTTGGCGCATCTGATGCCGCCACGACTGCCTCAACATCAACGTCACACATCAAACTGATCTTCCGTTTGATGCTCTCAGGAACCGCCCGATCGCATCGAAGCACCAAAGCATCCGGTTGAATTCCAATACTTCGAAGTGCAGACACCGAATGTTGCGTTGGTTTTGTTTTCAATTCACCAGATGGACCAATATATGGAAGTAGTGAAACGTGAATAAAAAACACATTATCTCTGCCAACATCTTGTCGAACTTGGCGAACCGCCTCAATAAAAGGCAGAGATTCAATATCTCCTACAGTGCCGCCAATCTCTGTGATCACTACATCAACGTCATCCGTCGCCATCGCGCGTATACGTGATTTAATCTCATTCGTAATGTGTGGGATAACTTGAACTGTGTCTCCAAGAAATTCACCGCGACGCTCCTTTGCGATGACTTCTGAATACACCTGTCCCGTTGTAACGTTGGCTTTTCGCGAAAGATTGACATCAAGGAAACGTTCATAGTGACCAATATCTAGGTCAGTTTCCGCACCATCTTCAGTGACGAACACTTCGCCATGTTGAAATGGATTCATGGTTCCAGGATCTACGTTGAGATATGGATCAAGTTTTTGCATCGTTACTCGTAAACCACGAGCGGTGAGAAGATTTCCTAAACTAGAAGCTGTCAGCCCCTTACCTAAAGATGAAGCTACTCCCCCTGTTACAAAGATGTGTTTCACACTGTGGTGCTTATTCACTGATTCTCCCGCGAACGATTTTGGTCACGGGGGTTCACAGTATCACCTGGAGGTCCAACTACCCTAAACTGACCTTCGCGGCACGAGCCTTTTCTAATAATTCTTCAGCGTGCTCACGCGCTGAATCAGAGCCTTCTAACCCCGCTAGCATTCGGGCGAGTTCCGACACACGCTCGGTTTCATTCAGTTCGACAACTTGAGTCGTCGTAGTTTCGGCGTTCATTGATTTCCGAACCACGAAATGCTGATCTGCAAACGCTGCGATTTGGGGTAGGTGTGAAACGACGAAAACCTGTGATTTTTTGCTCACCAACACTAACTTTCTTGCAATCGAAAGAGCAGTCGCCCCAGCGACGCCCGTATCAATTTCATCGAATATGAGCACGGGAATACTGCTATCTTTTAACAAACTTACCTCTAAAGCAAGCATCAATCTCGATAATTCTCCGCCACTGGCACTGTCTTGCAATGGAGATAACTTCATCCCGGGATTCGCCGAGAACATGAATTCAACGATATCGAATCCGTTTTCAGAGATATCGGTTTTCCCGACAACAATTTCAAATCTCGCTGAAGAAAGTGCCAAATCTTCAAGTTCATGTGTAACAGCAGTTTGAAGATGTTTGCTGGTTTCTAAGCGTTGTTGATGTAGTGATTCACAAAGAGACTGCAGTTCAGCGTTCGCATCAAGTACTTCACGTTCGACTTTAGCGATTTCCTCATCACCAATATCGATAAGCCGTAATTGCTCCTTCGCAGTTTCGAGCCATCCAAAGAGATCACTTGTCGTTGGTCCGTATTTCTGTAAAAGCCGCTTGATATGGCTTTGTCTTTGCATCAGCGAATCGACATCCGATTCATAATTTGCAAGCTTCTCGGCGAGGTGCAGGATTTTTGACTGGCCTGCAGAAATCTTGTCACCCGCGTCCTTCAGCTCATCCAAAATTATCACTACCTCTGGATTTGATCTTGCTATCTTTTCTAATGCAGAAGTCGCCCTTGAAATAGCGGATGAGATAGATACGTCTTCATTTTCGAGTGACTCGAGGGCGACTCTCAAAGACTCATTTACGGCTTCAGAATCTTGAATCATACGAATAGTTTCAACAATGGTTCGATCTTCTTCTGGCTCGATTGCGAGGTTTTCGCAGAGTTCTACATCTTCACGGAGCGTCTCTGCGATGCGCAAAGCATTATCTCTTTTTGACTGTAGCGAATTCAATGACTTCGAAAGTGTTTGATGTAACCTATAGGCCTCCGCAACTTTCGTTCGAAGATTCGCAATCGCATCTCCCCCAAACTCGTCAAGCATCCCGAGATGAGTTTTTGGGTTCAGAAGACGATACGTGTCATGTTGACCATGGATTGCAACCCAGATTTCTGATAATTCTCGCAATAGTGAACTAGGAGCTGATTTCGCTTGCAAACTCGCTTTGCTTTTGCCTTCTTTGGGAAATTGCCTCGCGATGTATAAGAGTCCTTCGTCAAGATCTATACCGAGTTCTTCAATTTCGCTCTGTCGCTCTGAAAGTGCGATTACCCCTTCGATGAATGTATCTTCTTCCACCATATCGGCACTGGCAGGTTTGTATCCTGTTAATGCAACCAGTCCATCAAGAAGGAGTGTCTTGCCCGCGCCAGTTTCTCCGCTGATAACAATCAGTCCTTGAGAAAACCGCAAATCAGCAGCGTCAATTAGCCCTAGTTTCTTGATTCGTAACTGCTCAAGCATCGTGGGTTTCGCGCCACCCTATCGTCGGTAAACGAAACTTTTGCACTAAGCGTTCAGTGAAATCGGTGTCATCAAATCGTATGAAACGAATTTTCTCATTGCTCCCTGTAACAATCACATCGTCGAGATACTTCAATTGAAATGTACGTCTTCCATCAAGATTTAAAATTCCAGCATCTGAGTGCACTTGAACCCTATATTTTGAATTCATTGAAAACACTATCGGTTTGGTAAACAAGGCATGTGCACAGATTGGCACCATTACGAGACAGTCAACATTAGGAAAGACAATTGGTCCACCTGCCGAAAATGCGTATGCTGTTGAGCCGGATGGTGTTGCGACGAGAACTCCGTCACCTGCCCAGGCAGTAAGCACAGTTTCGTTGATAAAGTGTTTCAATTCAATCATAATCTCGTGATGATCTTTTTCAACAGACACTTCATTTAATGCAAACGATCTATAAACTGAAGAAGTCTCTCTTAGAACAGTAACTTCAGCCAAACTGCGTTCTTCAATATTGAATTGGTTTTGTTTCAAACGAACAATGGTTTCGCTAATTGAGGTTGGATGGGCTTGTGCAAGAAAACCAACCCTCCCTAGATTGAATCCAAGAATTGGGATGTCCGTTCCAATAACTAGCTCGCACGACCGAAGAATTGTTCCATCGCCACCAAGAACAAGGACTACCTCAGGTTCGTCACTTTTGTCCGTGTACTCAAATGCCTCGATATCGTGATCTGCACAGATTCTTTGAAATTCATCGAAAACCTCAGAAATCTCAGACCGCTCCGAATGGAGCACGAAACCAATTCGTTTCATTCAGGCGATCCTTTCGTCACTCTGGAAATCTCAGTTTGGATTGCTAGTCTATCCTTGATGGGCACTTGACCTTCAAGCCAAATGAAGAACTCTTGATTGCCTTTTGGCCCTTTGAGTCCACTCGCTGCTACACCTTTCAAGCCCCATCCAATATCTTGGCAAGCAAGAACAACTTTTTCAACACTGTTGAAATGTAGAGCAGGATCCGTGACTACCCCTTTACCGATGTCGTGCTTGCCAACCTCGAACTGAGGCTTGACCATCAGTATCCATGTTGAATTGCCCTTACTTAGCCTCTTAAACGATTGAATAACTGATAAGAGCGAAATGAACGACACATCGGCAAGTACAACATCCACGGGAGTCGTGATGTCATCCAGTTTCAAATCATTGATATGTGTACGTTCTAGCACCTGAATTTTGGGATCTTGCCGCAGTGACCAAGCAAGTTGCCCATATCCGACATCGACAGCGATCACTTCCCTTGCCCACTGAAGTGCAACTTGGCTAAACCCGCCAGTGCTTGCACCTACATCAAGAACGACCGCGTCCACAATTCTTGATTGAAGTTCAGGGTAAGCATCAAGAAAACTCAATAATTTGAGTGCACCTCGCGACACCCAATTCCTCTCCTCGGAACTGAGAGTGATGCTGTCAGTCTCTGCAACTTGGCGAGTGGGTTTTGAGCAAACAATTCCGTTGACAGACACAGCGTTCTTTTCAATCAATTGCCTAGCACCTTGTCGGGAGTGCGCAAGTTGTCGATGCACAAGTTCCGCATCAAGTCGACGCAGCTTCACGTTATGATGAGGAATCTTCGGAGAGAATGGCGCTAAGTGTTCGATGAAGTTCTTCGAAATTTACGATTTGGGTTTTTGCATCGAGTTCGGATATCCCTTTGAGAAGTTCTAGTGCTGCATCAACCCGCAAATCACCTGTTGGCTCATTCATAACTTCTCCTTGAATTCTTTTAACTTCTTCTTGAGTTTCTTTGTCTCTTGCTCTAATTCGATGACTTGAGTTCTCAATTCTTGAATGTGTGCTCGCAGGCGAACTAACTCATCCTGCCTGACTAGTCCTTCGCGTTCAATTAATTCTTCAATGTCAAAATCAGGAACTGCAACATTCACATTTTCGTTTGAGAAGTCCCGCAGCTGATTTGTCGCACTTTGTATGAGGGATGTCGTCACCGCAAAAACAGCGTCTAGTGCTTGCAACACAGGATCTTTGGACTTTTCCATACGCTCAGCCTAGTTCTTCGGGCGAGTTCTGATTGAGCAAGATACGCAGGTCTTCGGCGATATAGGTTGGCTTCAACCCACTTTCAATAGCCATTGCGCGAGTAGTAACACCTGTAAGTACGAGAAGTGAATCTACATTGCAATTTCTTGCCCCGGCAATGTCAGTCTGGAAGCTATCTCCTATAACGAGTGGTGAGGAAAGACCTAATCGACCTATGAGAGTTTCGAAAATCCTTTTCTCTGGTTTACCAGTAACGATTGGGTTCACCTTGGTAAAAGTTTCAATCAATGAAACGAAGCCGCCGTTACCAATCGAGTTTCCATATGGCAATGGCACGGTCATATCACGATTCGTTGCAATCCAGGGTTTACCGAGTCCAATAGCCCAGATGACAGCAGTAACGTCCCACCACGATGTGTCAGTACCGTGACCTTCAACAACCAGATCGCACACTCTCGCTTGCTCAAACACTTCGTCATAGGTGCGTCCAGCCCGAACGACATCAAATCCCTGTTCTTCAAGAGTTTTGGCTAATCCTTGACCACCAACTGCTAACACAGTCTTCGCATCTGGAAATTCTGCTTTCAAATAATCTGCTGCCGCGTCCGACGATGTCACCACATCTTCAGGATGAATTCGAAGGCCCAAGTCAATTAGATGCTTCGAAACCTCACTTCGATGTCTACTTGCGTTATTTGTTAGGGCAGTAATTCGAACTTTATCTGCTATCGCATTGAGTGATTCAATCGCGTGCGGAACTCTTTGATCTCCGATATAGATAACACCATCAAGATCAAGGATGAGGGAATCGTATTTCTCCCACAGCATTTCTAGACTTCTCCAAGTTTGAGTGCCCGTTCACTCGCATCAGTTTCTTCATCAACATCCGCAAGCGATGCTTTCACAAACCAATCTCTAGCTTCGGTTTTGCGTCCCATTTGTAGTAGAACTTCTGCATACGCATATCGAAGACGTGCAACTTCTGTTGAGCGTTTACCCGATCGAAGCTCTGGAATTTCAAGAATCGCTAATGCATTATCAAACTGACGTAAATCGCGTCGGGCTCCAGATACGACAATCCGCATTTCAATTTTGCCCGATGCATCGAGATCTTGAACATTTCGACTTTTCGAAAGAGATATTGCGCGTTCCGGACGATTCAATCCACGTTCACAATCAGCCATTATTGGCAAGAAATGCGGATCACCAGTGAGACGCATATACGTCTTTAGTTCACTTAATGCCTCAGACCATCTACCAGCGTAGTAGGCAGATAGACCTGCAATTTCGCGAACAGTTGCAAGCCTAGAAGCAAGATTTCTCGCTTCTTTAGCGTATTCATAGGCTCGTTCGAAATCAGCCGACTCAATTGCGGCTATTGCAACAGCAAGATACTGCTTTACTAAATCTTGAGTGTGTGGTGCAATCAATCTAATTTCTGCCAAGACAGATTTTGGCAGAATACTTAGATCAATATCTTTCGGTATGTCTAAAACAGCACTAGGTGGCACAACTTTTCGTTCGGTCCGATGCGGCTGTGCACTTCTCTGACTGCGACCTTCCGGACTTCTCTGTGGTCGAGTGCTACGACTGCGACTATCGCGTTCGACTCGTGGTCGAGGCGTGCGACTATCGCGAGGATTATTCGAACGCGAATTTCGCGCAGTTGATGCGCGAGATGTTCGTGCATCATTTGTATTATTCGAACGAGGGCGAGTTGAACGAGATGTTCGAGAATCTGACGAACGAGTTGAATCATCGCGACGCGGACGTGACGTTTCATCGCGACGCGGACGTGACGTTTCATCGCGACGCGGACGTGACGTGCGACTATCACGAGATTGGGTAGATCGTGAAGTACGAGGGTTCGATGAACGCGAAGTTGTTGTTCTACTTCCGCGATCTGAACTGGGACGAGTAGAACGTGTGTCTCGCCTCCCTGTAGATTCGTTTGATTCGTTTCGGCGCGCTCGCGAATTGGTTGATGAACCTCCACGCGTTGGCCTCGCGCTCCCTGAATTTCGAGATCTACCACTTGAGGCCACACTCGATTTTGAACTACGACTTTGTGGACGCGATGAACGAGAAGTTTTGGCGGAACTGTGACTACTTGTTCGACGTGGACGCGATGTGTTACCAGCCATTATGCTCCTAAAAATGAAAAAGGGGCCGACTAGCGACCCCTCCTTCGAATAATTGCCCGGCGGCGACCTACTCTCCCACTCCCTCGCGAGAGCAGTACCATCGGCGCAGAAGGGCTTAGCTTCCGGGTTCGGAATGTAACCGGGCGTTTCCCCTTCGCTATGGCCGCCGAAACTCTATTGAGTTGTTGGGTTCCCGACCGCAACTCGGGAACCGCATAGTGGACGCGAATCAAAAATGTGGTAAGTCCTCGGCCTATTAGTATCAGTCAGCTGCACGTGTTGCCACGCTTCCACTTCTGACCTATCAACCCAGTCATCTACTGGGGGCCTTACCTGATAAACAGTGAGAGTTCTCATCTTGAGGCGAGCTTCCCGCTTAGATGCTTTCAGCGGTTATCCCTTCCGAACGTAGCCAACCAGCCGTGCTCCTGGCGGAACAACTGGCACACCAGAGGTTCGTCCGTCCCGGTCCTCTCGTACTAGGGACAGCTCCTCGCAAAACTCTTGCGCGCGTGGCGGATAGGGACCGAACTGTCTCACGACGTTCTGAACCCAGCTCGCGTACCGCTTTAATGGGCGAACAGCCCAACCCTTGGGACCTACTCCAGCCCCAGGATGCGA
>Ga0129333_10006389_pt1 | contig 11149 bp, 10 predicted proteins | sample CPB6_08_DNA_FD_94474 | JGI IMG/M metagenome (GOLD analysis project Ga0129333, IMG submission 94474) | Freshwater to marine salinity gradient microbial communities from Chesapeake Bay, USA - CPBay_Sum_0.6_0.8_DNA | ecosystem: Environmental > Aquatic > Marine > Coastal | place: USA: Chesapeake...
GATATGAATTTTGAACTTTATCATATTGAGAAGAAAAGATATGGTGAATTATTATAAAATAATTATCTTTACAATATTATAAAGATGTCATTTTTCGAGTTAGATGGCGGCGCTAAGAAGAGGGCTCCTGCTAAGAAGAGGGCTCCTGCGAAGAAGTCTTCTGGAACGAAGAAAACTACTTCTGGAAAGAAGAAAACGAAGAGGGGTGGAAACTTTTTAGGAACTGTTTCCGAGTTGTTTGCTCCTGCTGGTTGGGAGAATTTTGTAACCGCAGCCGGTTTACTTGCGCTTGATAGAACCGACAATTATTTACGTAAGAGTAAGGATTCTAAAAAACAGCGTGGTGGTGCGGATGATATGGCGGATACTACTCCAAAGACGGAGGAAATGGAAAGTTTCACTTCAAGAATGAGCGGTGGCGCTCGTAAGAGGAGTTCTTCCAGAAAACAGCGCGGTGGTGAAGAAGTTAAGACGGAAGAGGAAATGACTGGTGGCGCTCGTAAGAGAAGTTCTTCCAGAAAACAGCGCGGTGGAAGCGACGGCCATCACACTGTTGAGTATTTGGATGCTGTTAGTGGTGAAAGTGGTGAGGAACGAGAAATGCCTGATGATACGATGTCTCAGACTGGCGGTGCGAAGAAATCGAAGTCGAAGTCGAGAACGAGGTCGAGGTCAAGGTCTAAGCCTAAGTCTAAGGGAAAGGCAAGAAAACATAAGGGTGGAGCTATGAATGAAGAAGAAAAAAAGAGTTTTCTTCGTACATACCATCATGAACCAGAAGAAGCAAAACAATTAATTCAAATTTATGATACTATGAATAAAAGTAACATTCCAAATAACAACAGTAAGACAAATACAATAATAAGTAAAGTTATTGAAACACATTCACAACGTGTAGTTCCAGCTTCTGAACCTACTACTTTAGGAAACAGTCCTAACCAATTAATGCAACCACAAGCAATCGATCAACTAGCAAACTCACAACTATCATTTGGTGGAAAACCTAAACCCAAATCAAAAGCAAAATCATCCACCAAAAAGTCCAAGTCCAAATCCAAAGCAAAGTCATCCACCAAAAAGCCCAAAGGACGTAAATAAATTATAAATAATTTGATTTAATTTTACAAAAATAAAATTAAATCTTTAACAAAAACTAAAAACCAACACAGCAACCTAATTTTTCACGATGTCATCCGTCAAATCAACAGTTCCCATCATCGTCATTCGACAGCAGTATCTTTCAATTCCTAAATCGTCCATTGCGCGACACTCCGTTGATTTAGGAAGGTCCTCTCCGACCCCGATAACCAGAGTCTTCTTCTCTTTCTCCAACATTTCCTTGCTGGTTCCTTCTTGTAATTTTTCGATATACGGTTCCCACAAATGACCGAGAACTTTTCCGCATGTAAAGCATCTTATTGGAATAATCATATTATCTTTATATATGATTATATTTTTAAATTGAAAAAATCACTTTTTCCAGTTTTCGTTTAATTTAGAGGATTTTATTCTATAGAATAGATAATTATGCACATCAACGAGGGTCGAATGAGCAAACAACTTGAAATGAAATTAACTATTATTGAGAAGGCCGTCCAGCAACTCATTAATATTACGTCCGGTTTAGCAATTGAGAATCAGAAGTTGAACCAGCGCGTCAATCATCTTTCCAAGCAGGTCGCAGGTGGAAGCGCGCCAGAAGACACCGCATCCAAAGCAGACGAAGTCGAGCTCAACATCGCCAACGTCCAGAAGATTCTCAAACAGCAACAGCAGGGTCCAGCTCAGCAGGGATTCGGTAAGAAAATCATCAGCAATTAGAGCCATCTGAACCGGCGAATATTTGCTTCAATTTATCTCTTGAAATTTCAAGATTTAAGTCCTTCTTTATCTTTTGCTTTATTGTCATTATCCCCACATTTTTAAGCAAGTGTCTATACTCCATTATTTTATCCACGTGTTCATCAAACTTCTCCCCCTTCGGCGCAGTATTGATATGAACCTTCTTCTCTACCCAGTCCAGCTTGCGGTCGCCCCCCTGACTACTAACGCTACTGCTCACCCATCCGCGAATCTCAATCCCGTCATTATGAACCTCGCGATGATGGTTCGCGCAAAGAACAACCAGATTCCCCCGATGGTTCTTATGAAAGTAATCAATATTCCCCGAGCAATCCGCGAACTTCTGACTGCTCACGTGATGAACCTCCAAATCGCTTGTTGAATGACATATAGAGCACTCGCTTACATAGACGCTCTCATTATAGGCGCTCTTCTTCGATGACACAATCTCGTCCGCGCATTCGACCAACTGCTTCCGCACCTTCGACGCAATCCGCAAAAACTCATCGTTCTCAACAATATGCTCCGCCACTTCTAGACCATACAGCTTCCTCCCGACGCCCTCATATATCTTCCTCCCAAATAAAATTTTCCCGTTCTCAATTTGGAGGTCGATATAGAAATGACGCAACCTCCTCGCATCCACGCACTCCTGTATCACATCAATCTCGTGTAATTTATGTAAGTGGGTAGCAAACAGGAAATTAGCCTTTCTCCCGCACAAAATGGAGACCGCGCTACTAACAATCGAGACGGCGCTGTCCATTTCGGTCCCGCGACATATCTCATCCCCGAGAATCAGCGAGTTCTTGTTCGAATACTGTAAAATCGTCCGAAGTTCAGTCATTTCAAGGGCGAAACTGCTCAGCCCCCGAAAAATGTTGTCGTTCCCCATAATGCGCGTGTAGAGCGTCTTGAATGGGAAATACTCCATATTTTCCGCGGGGACATACATCCCCATTTGGGCCATAATAACGGCCAGACCCACAGCCTTCAATAGCGACGATTTTCCACCGCCGTTTAGCCCATATAGAAGCATCCCGTCCCCGTCCAAATGGACGTCGTTCGGGATATAAAGCGTGTCCTGATTGATTTTCTCAATAATCGGGTGGCGCAACCCGCGAATCGACAGGAAACTGCTCTCCCTCTGGACGATGACAGGCCTACTATAAGCGTTCTCCTTGGACACTTTCGCCATGCTAACAGTCATATCAACAGTCGAAATAAATCGGACCACTTTATCGAAGACGGCCTCGAATGCGCGGTATTCGGCGCAACACCACTCCACGAACTTATCACGCACCCTATTTTTAATCTCCACTTCCGCCCTTAAAAGGCGCTCGTTCGATTCATCGAGCTCCCTCGCGACAATCCGGCTTATATTGGCCCCCGTCGCCCGTATCTTATCGGCCCCAATCTTCTTTGCGAGGGCCTCTCCGCGCTTGGATGTCGTTTTCAAAAAGTAGCCGTCCCTCTCATTCGATTCCATCTTGACACAGTCCGTCTTCGCGGGGTCAATCATCCGGCTATAACGGACGGCCTCCTCTTCCAAGAATTTGCGCTCAATCTGGATGAGATTCTGGACCTCGTCCAGCTCAGGGATGACCCCCCTCTTGAAGAATGATTGGGTTATGTCGTTCAAATTGAAGGTCCCCATTATTTCGAGGTCGAATGTATTATAAAATTTCTGGTAGAATTCCATGAATCCGCTCCCGTCCATTGCGAAAGTGTCCATAAAATTGTTGTCCTCCATTGAAAAGTCCGTCATTTCGAGTATAGTCTTGATTGCGTCTAGGGAGAACTCGAATGTAGCCATCTCGTGGGGATGTAGGTAGCCGATGCTCATCTTGCGAAAAAAGCGCTCTAAATCGATTATTGAACTGAGGAGCTTGTCGTATCGCAACCAATATTGGCCGGCGATTACTCGCTCCAATATTTCGTATTTTTTCGCCAGTATCAGGGGATTTATAATGGGGTTGAGCATCCACGATTTGAGTAAGCGCCGGCCCATCAGGGTTTTTGTCGCATCCAAAATGTTAAAAAGACAGCTTCCCCCGCCCATCTCGTCGCGCACGATATTCAGCTGGTAGAGCGTATTATTATTGAGAATGAGATGCTTCTTTTCCTGCCACTCCCTCGGCGCTTTGAGGGACCGGAGAATGCGCTCGTCGTGGTCAAAAATGAAATCGAGTGATAGCATAATGGCCATTGTTGCCATCGGTTGAAATTCCAAGTTCATTGCCTCCAATGGGGATAATAATGACTTGTTTTCAAAAACGCGGGCCAGTATCTCATTTTGATAAACTACGCGCGTGTAGTCCGCCTTCAATTTGCGAATATAGTATTTCCGGCGGTATAATTCAAGATGACACTCGATGTCGCCCACGGCCACCTCGAATGCGCGCTCAATATTGATAACCACCTCTTTCGGGTCAATCGATTCCATAAAACGGAATATGTCCTCATATACGATTTCGAAGTCATTATTAAGCGATTGCGTTTGAAAGAAGATACCGTCCCCAGTGGTCAAATCGAAGGCGCTCAAACCGGCGACCAGATTCGCCTTCCCAAGCCGGTCCCGCACGACCTCAAAATAAATCGACAGCATATAATTATTAACTGTTTTGTATTCATCAGCGATATACATCGAGGGCGACTGGACCCGCGTCAAACGGCGCTCCGGATTCGGGGGCGCCGTAGTTTGTTCGACATAAACTATGGTCATCCCGCTGGTAATAAGGGCCTTGATATGTTTTTCGGCGTGGGCGACTGGGACACCTACAAGTAATGGATTTTTCCGTGAATTCTCTAATATTTTCTTGTTTTTGCGGGTCATCGCGATATTCAGTATCTCGCTGACGCGCTTCGGTTGTCCGACGCGCTCCTTTTCATTATCCACGCCGTATATTTCATAGAAGGAGCCGTTTTCATAAAATACGATTGTGTCTTTCCCGTATTTTTTCTCAGCTTCTAACTGATAGTTTATGTATTCGTCTATCATAGTCATAATTTTCAATATAAATAGCGAAATTCTTTTATATTGTTTTTTAGGCCAGTCGGTAGTCGTCAGTTTTTTTGAATTCGTCAATGAGGTCGGAGAACATTTTGTATTGGAGTTGTTTCTCGGAACCAAAGAATTTTTTAAGAGGGAACTTGAATGGTTTAATATGGATTTTGCGTCGGTATGATTTATATTCGGGACTTTTCATAAAATGGTCGATTTTTTCCATGAGTGATCTGTAATTGATATCAAACTGTTTTTTCATATCGGCCTCGTAATGGGGGTTTTCTTTTAATAATTCATCCCAATATTTTTTGAGGAATTTCTCTAGATTTCTATAATATTTTTTTACATTTAAAAAATCTATTTTTAGTTTATATTTATCTAAATATTTACTTTCTTTTACATTATAGTCTTGACTTATCTTGATTATTGTTCTTAAATAATAATAAAATAGTTTATCCTTATTTTTATCATAATCTATGTTCTCATATAGAAGTATTGAATCAATAATATTACGTTCTTCTGTTGTTATATTTATATATTGATTATTTGAGCGACATGATTGAATAACTATATGGCGATAAATTTCTTCTTGACTTATATCATTGTTAAAAATATATGTCATTTTATTAAAATATGGAATTTCTACAATATAACATTTCTTTTTTTCAAATAACGAATATATTTTAAACATAAATAATAGACCGTAGTCATCAATTATATTTAAATTTGGGAAATTATAACAAAATAATACATTTCTATGATTATTTAATAATTGTAAATTATCAATAAAAAATTTGGGATTTGCGAATTTTATTGAATATTTGCTTATTTGTTTTAAGCATTTTGGATATTTATAATTATGTGTTATTATCGATTTTTTTTCTAAATATGTGTTTTTTTTAACACTAAACATAATAAAGTGTTAGAAAAAAAATCAATGATAATACTTAATTAAGAGCGAGGAATACAAATACCACACCCGCCTCCTTGACAGTTCGTACAACCATACGGAAAATTAATCAGCATTTTGTTGTTGTCTATCAAGGAAAAATCTTCTGACCATTTCGCAGAACTATTTGTTCTGATAGAATTTTTGATATTATCAAATGGTGATATAATGATGGTCATTGTTTGCTTAAACAATAAAAATATGTCTCTTTTTTACCATCAATTTTTATAATTTTCAAAAGAAATTAAAACATTTTTTGAACGCGGTCCCATCTTTCTTTCAAATCCGGAGGAAAATGGACTTTCGTCATATTTGGGATGCACTCAGTGATTTCTGACCGAGCGACTTCTTGAACCACTGGATTCCCCAAACGCAATAGATTTTCAAGAGCCATGACAGCCTTTTGGAAAAAGATTTGGAGAGTCGTGTTTTTGACCAGTTCGCACAGGATTTTCGTGAAATAGTCCGGTTCTTTCAAGATAAATTCGATTCCACAAGGTTGATTAGAAATGTGATAAATCCAATTATATATTACGAACTTTGTCTCGATGTCATTTTCAGAATCTTTAACCAGCTTTTTCACTTGCGTGATATCTACGTATTCAATGAACTCCGGAATCCTACTTGGACAAACAACAGAAATGCGCATCGCAAGAGCACCGTATTTTCGAACAATGATGACTCCTCCTTTTGTCCATCTCATGAATTTGACGACAAATTGAACAAACGCATCATCCACTAACGCATCGCAATTTTCACGTGAAAGTGATTTGAATATTGATTCAAGAAGCAATACGACATGTCGTGAAATATCGCGATTCATAAAATGGTCAATAATTTTTCTAATCATGGCCACAAATTCATCTCCAAAAAGCACGTTTTTGTCGATGTTTTGAGTCAAATTAAAGAGAATACGGAAAAGATTTTCAATATCAATAATTGAAAAATCAAAATCTTTATTCGCCAAATCAGAAATAATTTGGCGAATTTCAATAATTGATAAATTTCCAAGTTGAAATTGTGATAATTGTGATAATCGTTCCATTTTTATATACCATATAAAAAATCACAGAATTTACTATCAATTTTCACTTCAACCGCGAATAATAACTATATATCTTTTGTTTAGTATATTTAATGAAAACTATATTGATTACCGGAGGTTCCGGTTTAGTAGGTTCTGCTATTCGAAATATATCACTGGATTATTGCCATGATTACAATTTTATTTTTCTTTCCTCGAATGATTGTGATTTAACTAATTATACGAATACATTTTCTACTTTTTCCACTTTTAATCCAGATTATGTTATTCATCTGGCCGCGTGTGTAGGCGGATTATTCAAAAATATGGCCTATAAAGTAGATATGTTCGAAAAAAATATTATTATCAATACAAATGTGCTTAAAGTTTGTCATGAAATTAAAGTTAAGAAGGTTATAAGCTGTTTATCTACTTGTATTTTTCCAGATAAAACTACGTATCCAATTGATGAAACAATGCTTCATAATGGTCCTCCTCATACTTCAAATGATGCTTATGCTTACGCAAAAAGAATGCTGGAAGTTCAATCAAGGGCGTATCAGGAGCAATATAATGATAATTTCATTTGCGTCATTCCAACAAATATTTACGGACCTTACGACAATTTTAATTTACAAGATTCGCATGTTATTCCAGCGTTGATACATAAATGTTATTTAGCTAAACAGAATAATGAACAATTTGTAATCGCTGGTAGTGGAAATCCATTGCGACAATTTATCTACTCCGAAGATTTAGCCAAACTTATTTTATGGACCTTGGAAAATTATTATCAATTAGACCCGATTATTCTTTCAGTTCCGGAAAGTGATGAAAAATCGATACATTATGTAGCATCGTGTATCGCGAAAGAATTTAATTACTGCGACAATATGTCATTTGATAAAGAAAAACCAGATGGTCAATTTAAGAAAACTGCGAATAATACAAAACTCGCGCAATTTTTACCAAATTTTCAATTTACTCCAATTGAAAAAGGTATTTCCACAACAATTGCGTGGTTTATAAAAAATTACGATTCGTGTAGAAAATAATAATTCACCTTAAAAATCCTCAATCAATTCCAATGAGTCTCCCTCATCCGCTTTTCTGTATTCACCGACGCGGTTCTCAAAGAAGTTCGACTTCGGTCGCAAGCTTATCAATTCCATAAACTCGAACGGATTCTCCGTTTTCCAATAGCGCTCATACCCTAATTGAACAATTAGACGGTCGGCCACGAACTCCAAATACTGGCTCATTAGCTCAGCATTCATTCCAATAAGACTACACGGAAGCGCCTCCAAAATGAACTCCTTCTCTATTTGAAGCGCCTCTCCTACAAGCTCATATATTTCCTCTTGTGTCAGCCGGTTCGCCAACATTTGATAAAGAGACACCGCGAAATCAGTGTGCATACCCTCATCACGACTGATTAGCTCATTACTGAATGTGAGGCCCGCCATCAGACCACGCTTCCTCAACCAGAAAATCGCGCAAAAGCTGCCACTGAAAAAGATTCCCTCCACACAAGCGAAAGCAACCAGCCTCTTCCCAAAATTCGCGGTCGAATCAGATATCCACTTCAATGCCCAATCCGCCTTCTTTGCGACGACGGGGACATTCTGCGTCGCCTGAAAGAGGAACTTCTTCTCTTCCGCGTCGTCGCAATATGTATCAATGAGGAGACTGTAAGTTTCGCTATGGACTTGCTCAATAAATATCTGGTAAGAATAAAAAGCCCTCGCCTCTGGAATTTGTATTTCCGACATGAAACGCTCCGCCAAATTTTCCATAACAATCCCATCGCTGGATGCGAAAAAGGCGAGGACATATTTGATAAATCTTCGCTCATTCGCAGTAAGGCGTTCCCAGTCATTCTTATCGCGCGTCAAATCAATTTCTTCGGGACGCCAGAATGTTGCCGTCGCATCTTTATACTGCTTGAATAGCGTAGGATACTGTATCGGAAGCAAAACATGTCGATTTATGTTGGGTTGGAGAAGAAGCTCTAAATTTTCCATTCCAGTATTATTCTGAAAGATTATATTTTTCCAAAATGAAATATTTTACAATAAAAAAATAATATATATTTTTTTATAAAAAACTTACATAGCTGATTGTAGAATTATCCATCTACGGTTACAACTTTCGCTAATGACTTCGGCTGGTCTACTGAGACCTCCTTTTTGAGACCGATTTCATAACATAGTAATTGGAACGGGATAACCGCCAGAAGACTCGATAATTCCCTCACTTTAACAACGGAAATCATATATTTATAGACCGTGTTCTTGAAAAGCTTGGGCTCATTCGTTATCAAAATTGCGTGGGCTCCACGACATGAGACCTCTTCTCCTGCGCTCTCCATCCTCTGCGCATTGGAATCATCATTTGACAGTATAAAAATGGGAGTCTCCTCTTCAATAAGTGCGAAAGGCCCATGTTTGAGTGCGCCCCCACAGAAACCTTCCGCGTGTATATAGGAAATCTCCTTTATTTTGAGTGCGCCCTCTAATCCGATTGGGTATAAAGACCCCCGTCCCAATAAGAACATATGCTCTTTTTTGTGTAATACTTCCGCTATTTTACGGACGGGCTCGATACATGAATCAATCGTCATCCGAATTGCGTCAGATAACTCCAATAAATCGGACCGCAACCGCGAAAACAATTCATCTTTCTCATTTGTATAAACTCCCCCGTTTTTATAAAACCACATCGCAATCAAGCATAAAACAATGACCTGATTCGTGAAGCTCTTAGTGGATGCGACGGCCTTCTCACTTCCGGCATTTATATAAACACCGCATGTGGCCTCACGCGCAATAAGTGATTCAACCACATTCACAACCGCAACTATTACACCCCCCCTCTTCTGAATGAGCTCCATCGCCCGATGAACATCTTTCGTCTCTCCGGACTGTGATAAAACAACGTAAAGAGAATCAGAATCAATATTATATTCATAGAATTCACTGGCGTCGCATACGCGCGTCTGGATACCAAACCGGTTAAAATAGACGCTACCATACATTCCGGCGTGAAGAGAGGTCCCGCATCCGAGAAAACAGACCTTCTTGTATTTGAGTAAAGTATCCCGATGTTCCTCTAATCCTCCCAGCTTTATTCCCATTTCTCCACTAAGGCGACCCCCGTTATTTATCGCTCTCGCACTTGCGCTTATCTGGTCGTAAATTTCTTTAATCATCCAATGGGGATACGGATCCGGACTTAAATCGATGAGTTGCTTGTCAATCTGATGGAAGCTACTGTCCAACTCATTATAATTGATTCCGTGCTTAATTGAGGTTGTTATAACTGCGTCAGTAGTATAATCGCAAATATGATATGATTTATCAGTCGTTATGCGGTAAGTATCTACTTTATTCTGGAATCCACTGACTTCCGAGGTGAAATAATAGCCATCATCCGTTTTAGAAAACAGAAGTGGGCTCCCATTTCGCAAAGCGATGAGCTTCGTAGGATGAGCGACACACTGAATCAAACAGGCCCACGTCCCGTGTAATGTATTACAGAGGTTCTCAATTGCGGAAATCAGGTCGTGCTTACTCAAATAATACTGGAATAATTGGGCGATAGCTTCGGTATCCGTCGTGCTACTAAATATGAACCCCTCTTTTGTTAGAAATTCCCTTATTTGTAAGTAGTTTTCGATAATTCCATTATGAACAACGGAAATCGTTTTATCCATTGAGTGGTGTGGGTGCGCATTTTCGTCAGTTTTCCTTCCATGAGTGGCCCATCGCGTATGCGCAATTCCACTGTTATGCTCCTCCGGTAAAAGTGCGATGTTTTCTTCAAGCTTCTTAATGGAGTCTAATGCATCAGTGGATGCGTATTTAATGGTATGGATTTCGCCGGCTAAAACACTTATTCCGGCGCTGTCATACCCGCGATTTTGTAATAATTTGAGCCCCTGAATTAAAAAGGGGATTGAGTTTTGTTTTCCTAAAAATCCGATTATTCCACACATAATAATATTATATATAATAAATATAATGGATTTCGAAGAAATTATAGAAAGGATTCCAGTTATTCATTCTGGTTCTTTTATAAAATTACCGCCAAATTTAGAAAATAGAACTGAATTTGTTGGAATGGGAAGATTTACTTCATCTACTAATCCGATCGCGACATGGGGAATTGGACCATGTTTAGTAATTGGAATATCAGGGGGGGTTAGTTAACTGTTGATTAAAACCGTATAAAACCGTATAATGCTATTTTTTAAGTATAATCGTAAATTTATAATTATTTCAGTTTAAAGAAAACTAAATATTATATCATAGGATGAATTGTTTTA
>Ga0129333_10006390_pt1 | contig 11145 bp, 17 predicted proteins | sample CPB6_08_DNA_FD_94474 | JGI IMG/M metagenome (GOLD analysis project Ga0129333, IMG submission 94474) | Freshwater to marine salinity gradient microbial communities from Chesapeake Bay, USA - CPBay_Sum_0.6_0.8_DNA | ecosystem: Environmental > Aquatic > Marine > Coastal | place: USA: Chesapeake...
AGGACGGTGACGAAGTCTATGTCGGTGAAGGTCGTTGGTTGACACTGTATATTGAAAGTTGGGCTACGCCAGCCTATGTAAACAATGGAACCTACCGCCGCAAGATCACAAAGTGTGATCTTAAAGAAAAGGTCGCAGATTGCGACCTTAAAGAAGAAGCTTGTGATTCCAATTCGGAACAACAAGACATGGGTGAATGCAAGTGTGGTCGCCGCTACATTTACCATTGGCTTTACGGCTGGATCTGCGAAGACTGTGAACTCAAGTACAACGAACCATACTAATGAAACCAATTAAGATCACAGTCGAAGGGCCGAAAGAAAAGTCACTACAAATCACATTGCCAGTTGACGCACCGATTGAATACTACGTCGAAACGTTCCGCACCATTATGGTACATCTTACATGGCATCCAGATGTGGCTGAGTCGATCTTCAATCAAGAGACTCTTGAGGACTACGGTATTTAAGTTACCGCTCAGGAACTAAATCAGAAACCAGAAACCAATTAACAGTAACATTACCGATCAGTAACATGGGCAGGACACACGATGTGATAATAAGCAACTTTGATTTGGATCGGCTTGAGGCTGAACTCGCCGCCGTGACAAAGGAACGCGACGAGTACAAGAATCTACTTATCCGTGTGTACGACGATCTGTTTGTTCACCGTAATATGGGCGAAGCAGTACGCGACCTAAAGATTTTGATGGGTGCTGTTCAGCTAACTGATGCACTTGATCGCATGGGGGGAGAGCAATGAGTGATACACCAGAATCCGATAAAGCAAAAATCGCGTTTACTTCGCTGTTTGCTAATGACGATGCCTATTGGGTTCCTTTCAAAGTTTCCCGCAAGCTGGAGCGTGAGCTTTCCACTGTAACAAAAGAACGCGACGAGTACAGAGGTTTGCTGATCGAACTCTACAACGACATCAACGTCATCCATTCCGGCAACGCCGTTGCGAAACTCAACCGCCTTATGCGCGACGAAAACTACAACTAATGTTTTTAATTGTTGCCGCCGCTGCTTCGCTCGGCTTTGCTGTCGGAGCCATCTTCACCGAAGCCATGATCCGAAAGTCGGAACGCAGACGCGCAATGGAGTACGTTAAAAAACAAATCAGAACCAATGAAACCACTACCGTCTAGACGCTACACCTGCAAAGTGTGTGGGCATAGAGGACGCCGCACCAATGTGGCATCAGAGCGATTAAGAGAACCAATCTGTCCGCCATGTGAAAAAGGCGTTCGATATCTGACTTCGATTATCCGTCACATCTCTTTGTTCAACCTAATTAAACTTGTAATCAAAACTAAATACCGTGAAACTATATCAACTACAAAGGATTCTCGAACACCGTAGGAAAGTAGAAAAGATTTTCAGGGACGCCGAAAAGGTCGGCGTCATTGACGTCAACGGCCCACTCTTCAATACCGTATGGCATGCCATTGAATCCGTTACCAGCATCGTGGATCCGTACGGCTGGATCGAGTGGTTCGTTTACGAGAACGAGTACGGAGACAGAGAGCTTGAAGCCACCGTCAACAACAAGACCTTCATAGTGAAGTCCGCAAAGGATCTGCTTGCCATAATCAAAGAGTCAGAAAAGATATGAGCATTGTTGACGACGCCATTGAAAAATTGCTTGCAGACCGCAGGAACGCGATGCAAGATGCGGCGTACTGGAAGCAGGAAGCTGAGAAGTGGAAGCAGATGGTAATCTTTAAATCCAATGAACACCGAAAATATCGAGCGACAAATAGCTCAAAACATAATCTTAACCGCTTTGAAAGAGGCATACTTCAGAAGGGTTAAGAAAGAAAAGATAGGGTCTACGCCAGTGCTTACTGCTGAAATAGAATTACTTCAACTCGCAATCAAAGAACTCATACAGACAATTAAGGAAGATGAAAAAAGTGGAACCGTTTAAAATCATGGGCCGTTATGGCCATTCGTGTACTCTGACAAAACTTAAACCCAAACGATATCTGATCTCATTCGTTGATCCGATTATGAGTTTTGGCGGACATCCAGACTTGCAGTTCGTCGATCCTTCCGGCGGTCCGTTCATCCGTGTCGGAACATCGTTGCGGGAATACCACCCAAAATTGCCAAACAAAAAGATTGTCGCCATAGAGCGCAACGATAGACTCCTCATCATCGTAACAGAATGAAACAGCAACCAGACCACAGCTCTCGCGGACACGCAGAGTTTTCGCCATCGTCTTTGAAGTACGTTTCAAAGTGCGCTGGATTCCACGGACGTGAAGGCACCAACTCAGCCGCCGAAATGGGTACCCGTATCCATGAGGCTCTTGAAGTACATGATCCGTCTGCCCTCCACAACGAACAGGAAGTCGAGATCTATGAGAAGATCGTCGAGATGGAAAAGAACTTCTTGGATAACTTCAGCGGCATTGCCGAAGAACACAACGAGATCCAAGTAGACGTTAAGCTCAACGGCACTGAGACGTGGGGTACTTGCGACCGATTCCTGATTCTTAAAAACGGCAACGCCATAATGGCGGACTACAAGACTGGCATCAGCATCATCGATCCACCGGAAAAGAACTGGCAAGCCAAAGCCTATACGGTTGGGGCGTTCCAGAAGTTCCCAGAGGTAGAAGAAATCACCTTCGTATTCTATGTGCCACAACACGATCAGTCACTGTATCATACCTTCAAACGGTCGGAGGACTACGATAATCTGGTACAGGAACTTAGTGCCGCTATCCTCAAAGCTGAAGCCACAAGACCAAAGTGGATCGGCGGCAAGCCAGCAATCGAAGAACTCACTCCGTCACCGAACTGTCGCTTCTGCCGATACGAAGACATGTGTCCGGCCCTTGGCGGACTAGTCTTGGAAGTTGCCAAGAAGATCGACCCTCAGTTGCCGGACGTCGATATTGAGAACACGGAGGATCCAGCAGTACTTGAAGATCTATGGGCCATTGCCAAAGTCGTGTCCAACTGGTCCGAACGCCTCCGCGCCAGAACTGTTGATCTCGCTAAGAACGGTGTGGAGTTTCCGTCGCTCCGTCTCCGTTCGATGGGGTCAACGAAAAAAGTTATTGACAATCAAACACTGATCGGCATCGCAATGGACTTCGGCCTTAACACGGAAGAAGTACTGGATTCCGCTACTCTGTCTCTGACCAAAGTCTCCAAAGTAATTGCCGACAAAGTGGAAAAATCAGAAAAGAAAAAAATATCTCAAGATTTTGTTGACGCCTGTCAAAATGCGGGCATCATCGAAACATCCGACACGCGATACACGCTGTCGTAAACCAGAAACCAGAAACCAGAAAATAAGTAATAGTAACATGAGTGAAGAACTAGTAACACAAAATAACAAGATCATCAGCAACCAAAGCGGCTTGATGATCGACTCCAGCGACATTGAGATCCCACGTGTCAATGTCGTTCAAAAGATATCTGACATTGAGGCTCCGACTGGAAGCCTTGTGCTGGATAAGAAACACATCCTGCTGAAGCCAGAGCAGTCCGGTGAAGCAATTGTAGTGTCTGCCCAAAAGGCATGGAAGGAAGATATTCCGTTCGACGACGACGGCATCCCGCGCATCGCGACGACTCCGGAAGATTCTAAAAAGCTGGCGATGGAATCGGACTATCCGATTCTTGAGTTCGCTGACATTATCCTCTTGTTCAAGCAGCCGGAGGGTAGTACCGATGATGAAGCATATGCGTTCCCGATTGGAGACAACAACTATGCACTTGCCAAACTGTACGTTGCCAAAGACGCCTACCGCCAGACCTTCAAACGTCTCGCCACGTTCGCGGCTTTCAATCGCAGCACCCCACTTCAAAAGCGTATCTGGAACTTCCAGACTCAGCTTATGGAAAAGGGCAAGTATAGCTGGTACGTTCCGTCCCTCAGCGTCACCAACGCTGAATCGCCGGAAGCCGTTGTTGAATTCCTTTCATCCTTTAGCGCATAATTGTCATGACCCATCATCAAGTAATTCAACAAGAAGTTGAACACGCGTATAGGGCAGTTGCAGAACTCAATGAAAACATTGAGAAGCTGACTGCACAACGCGATCGCATCGCCCTCTTCATCGAAACCATGAAGCTGGCTGCGGAAAGTATCCCACAGCAGTTGGAGTTTGAACTCGTCGACACACCAGAAAACGTCGCCGAATTTAAACAGTAATTGTTTGTCTAGTGTAGTGTATTAGGACATACCCACGCATGGTATTTAATACTGTGCGTGGGTCACTTTCTGCCAAAAATAAAATGAAAACTTACGCTTTGGATTTTGAGTCGTACTACGACAAACGGTGTTCAATCACCACCCTTGGCCCACGCGGCTATTTCTCGCATCCGGATTTCGATGCCTACATGATGTCTATCGTCGGCGACGATGGCACTGAATTCTGTGGCGCTCCGGCTGACTTTGACTGGTCCCTCCTTAACGGAAACCGTATCCTATCCCATAACGCATCTTTCGACCAGCACCTCTATAACTTCGGTGTCGAACGGAACTGGTGGCCATCTGCTGACTTCGCCGAATGGCACTGCACCGCCGACATGGTCGCTTGCCTTGGACTGCCGCGAAGCCTCAAGAACGCATCAGCCGTTGTCTTGGGCATCGAAGTAGACAAGTCGACACGCGACAACATGAGCGGAAAGAAGTGGTCATCCATGACTGAGGACTTTAAGAAAGAGGTGATCGAGTACGCGATCGAAGACTCCAGACTCTGCTTGCGCTTGTGGCAAGAGCTGTCGCCACAATGGTCTGAACGCGAACGCCGTATCAGTCTTGTCAACCGGACAGCCGTGTTTCGTGGCATCCCGATCGACCAAGAACTGCTATCGAAAAGTATCGCCGACATCAACCGTACGCTATTCGAGACTGAAGAATCTATTCCGTGGGTCGGCGACAAACCGATTCTTAGCCGCATCGCTTTTAACGACGAGTGCCGTAAAAACGGATTAGAGCCTCCAGCCAGTTTGGCTCTAGACAGCGACGAAGCCAACGAGTTCTTGGACATCAACAGCGAGAAGTATCCGTGGGTCAATGCTGTCCGCAACTACCGCCGCATCAATTCCCTCAAACGGAAACTTGAATCTTTCGATAAGGCCACGATGGACGACGGTAGATTCTACGGCGGTCTCATGTACTTTGGAGCCCACACTGGACGCTTCTCTGGATCCGGCGGCAATCTCAATCTACAGAATTTGCCGCGTGGCGAGATGTTTGGAGTCGACCTTCGTTCTCTCATCGCACCAGCCGCTGGCAACCGCTTACTCGCTGTTGACCTTTCGCAGATCGAAGTACGCACACTTTGCTGGCTCGCCAAAGATAAAGATACAATGGCGGAGATTGCCGCCAGTGATGACATCTACGAAGCGTTCGCCGTCCGTTTCGGCCTTTGGGACAAGAGCAAAGGATCGATGCGTGAGAATGATCCCAAGACAAGGCATACCGTGAAATCGATAGTTTTGGGCTGTGGATACGGGTGTGGGCCGGAGAAGTTCTCTCTCATTTCCAAGATGGAACTGGACGAAGCCGAAGGCGCTGTCAGCCTCTACCGCGAAAAGATGCGAAAAGTAGTTACTCTGTGGCGTACCTATAACGAGAACCTTGGGCTGGCTAGAGACCACGACGACGAGTTCTCTATCGATCTCCCATCTGGCAGATCCCTGAACTACGGCAAGATCCAAGCCGTGTCCCAAAAGGGCCGGACCCAATTTATCGCCATGATGACCAAGCATGCCAAGAAGGTTCCGGTCAAGCTCTATGGGGGGCTTCTGGCTGAAAACGCCAGCCAAGCTCTGGCCAGAGACATTTTCTGCGACATGCTGTGCCGAATCCACGACGCTGGCTTGAAAATTATTTTCCACGTCCACGACGAAGTAGTGCTGGAAGTTCCGGAAGAATCTGCTAACGTCGATCTCCAGCGCGTGGTCGAGATCATGTCCACTCCGCCGGATTGGATTCCCGATATCCCACTCGCCGCTGAAGGATCAATTCTAACCAAATACACAAAATGACATACCGATACATTAAGAACCTACGCTCATCCGCTGCATCAAAAACATCCGACCTAAGTAAAATTAAAAAGAAAAAGCCTGACCATAAAAACAAAGCCGCATATCGCACATGGTGTTCAGACAACGACACCGACCACGTATTCTATAGCACCGTCGAAGGCGACGCCCCATCGAAGCGAGTTAGCAACGACAACCCACCAGCCGCTATCTATGGCATTGTAGCCGACTACGACGCTCCAGTTGATTGGGACGCCGTCAATGACACCATCACGATGAAGTGTGGTGACAAGCTACCAACGTGGAGAACAAAAACATATTCCGGATACATTCGTCTTGTATGGGAATTTGAGGACCGCCTTCCGATCACATTGGAAATGTTTGAGGTCTTCATGAAGCACATGAAGGACACCCTCAAGCTCGACCGCATCTTCGCTGGATTCGATGCTACATCTTTGAAGCCCAACCAGTATTTCGAGATCGGAGAAGATTGGGTTCCAGTCGGCGGTAAATTACAGCCGTCTGTCTATCAAACGGCACTCATGAAGGCGGCTAAAGAGAAGCCACCACAAACGAGCGAGACAACGATTCCGATGGACGTTCTCGAAGCAGAGATCCAAAAGCGTTTCCCGAACCGTTGGGTTGGCGACTTCGAGATTGGCGCACGTGGACCACTGTTCTGGATTGATGACGGCGTCAGCCGCGAAGGTTGCCAGATCGTTGAAGACGGTGTTGTCTGCTACAGCGACCGCGCCGGAAAGGGCTTTGTCACTTGGCGCGAGATCCTTGGACCGAAATTCGTGCAAGATTATGAGCAAAAGAAGATGGGCAATCTGCTTGACCAATATTGGTTCAACGGCAAGTCCCACTTCAAGTTGCTCCACAACACAGCTGTCACGATTCCGAAAGACCAGCTCATCTTGGAGTTGCGTCAGTTTGGCTTCAACCCAAAGCCGAAGAAGGGACAGCCGTTGTCTGAACTTGAAGCGGCTATACTCGTTATCAACAACCAGAACCGTATCGACGAGATCGCTCCGGTTGTGTTCTCGAAAGACCGTGTCGTCACATACAACAGCCATCGGATCCTCAACAACGCGAACATCAATCCGATCGAACCAGCCGACGACGGCGATCCTGCAAAGTGGCCATTCATCAATCAATGGCTTGGCCAGCTGTTCCATAACGCCGGAAGCAGACCGACTGTCGAGTACTTGTACGCATGGCTCAAGCGATTCTACACCGCCGTGCTTGACCGCCAGTTTGTTCAAGGACAGGCTATGCTACTTGTTGGCCCAACCAATAAGGGCAAGTCTCTCCTGTCCAACAGAGTCATCTCTCAACTGGTAGGCGGATATGCCGACGCTTCTGACTATCTGTCCGGCCAGACTAAGTTCAATAAAGACTTGGCTCGCGTTGCCGCATGGGTGATCGACGACACCACTTCAGCTGCCAGCTTCCAAGACCAACGGAAAGCCACAGAACTGATTAAGCGTGCTGTAGCCAATCCACGTATCGAGTACCATGCAAAGTATGTGGACGCCATTTCGGTTCCGTGGACCGGACGAGTGATCTTCTCGCTCAACATGGACGCCAACAGTCTTTCAGTTATCCCGTCTCTGGATTCCAGTAACAGGGACAAGCTGATGGCACTCCGTATCAGTAGCAAAGCCACTAGTAGTTTCCCGCCGAACGCACAGCTCGAACAGATCATCTCTGGAGAACTCCCGCACTTTGCGAGATGGCTGCTCGACTGGCAAGTTCCTGCTGAGATCGATGATGCAAGCCGATTCGGTGTCCAAAGCTACATCGATGAAACGATTGCATCTGCTGCCTACGACAACTCAAGCCGTAGCTCTGTTGCCGAACTGGTCGAGTTCTTTGTGAAGCGCCTCCGTGACTACAACAAAGATCTCACCCACTGGACCGGAACACTTACCGAATTCCAAGTGGCTTTGCACGATCTCAACAATGGCCGTGCGGTTGGCATGTCTGGCAATCTTGAGTTTGTCCGCCGTGGCATGGCCACGATGGAAGAAGCGTTCCGGAGCAACACCCACGTGAGGCCAGTGAAGTCGTTCGGCCAAGGCGGCGGTAAAGTATGGGAGATCAATCTTGATCCGAAGTACGATATCAGCAGGAGCCAAGATAGCTTTGCAGATCTTCCATCTTCTTGAGCTTACTAATCGGGATGTGATAGCCATCCACACGATAGGTGAACCCGCTATCTCCATCGGGTTCACCTGCTTTTTTGAATTCGGATCGACGCTTAAAAGAATCCGTCTTGATCCATCCGAGCAGCCACAACTTGACCATAGAGTCATGGGCTCTCAAAAATACAAAGAGATCGTTCTCGAACATGTGGGTTCGCTTTTGCTCCACAGATGCCACATATTCCGGCTTCGGTATGGCGCGAGCCCTTTTCGTTTTTACCTCAATCGAGATTCCGGAATCGGTTAAGAGATCGTAGCTCTTAGACAATTCGCCGCATGGAGTAATAATGTCGCCGAGATATTTCTCGACAGCGATCTCTCCGAGTAGTCCGAACATCCGGCCAGCGCCTCTTGTGTAAGAATTGGCGAGTACGCCCATCCGCTCAGAACGTTCTGCCGCGAGTTTGTAGTCCTCACCAGATGGGCGGAACTCGATGAACTTTCCGCCAGCAACTGGCTTAAACTGATCAAGCATTAGATTTGGCTATACGTTTAAGGAATCCTTCGTAGGCTGGAAAGAAGATTTCCTCCATACATCTGACTATTGGTTCCTGCTCATAACGATCAGCAAATCCGACGCCGGAAAGAAGCAGCGACGCCTCCATCAGTTCGTGTCGTATCGTCAAGATCTTCGCTGAGTCTGGAATGGCGCGGTTGATCTCGATTGTCTTCTGATCGTGTTTGTATTGACCATAGGTATCATCGAGATCGCAGATGATCAGGCGTACTCGCCTTCCCGCGACCATGATGGTCTTTGGCCATTTGTTTTTCATGTTGATTGGGTGTGGTGTGTCTTATTTATTTCCTTCAACAAACACAGACTTCCCTTCGGCAAGCCTGTTCCGTGCGTGTTTAATCGCTTTCTGCATAATCGTTTCCGGTATCTCTTTTTTATTGGGGATAATATCTGTCCTCATCAGCTCGATTTCTTCTTTACTGAGGGTGGGAACCAGAGTCGGGAAGTCGATCTGTTTTCCGAATCTAATTTCGTTCCGTGGCCCAAAGACCTTATTTTTGGTCTTCACCGATTTGCTTTGAGTAGTGTATTCGGTAGCGACGCTACCGTCTGGCAATTTTATTTCACCCAACCATCCCGATCCTTTTTCGGTTCCATCTGGCCGTTTACCATAATTAGATGAAGCATTTTTTTCAGCTTTATCCAGCCTTTCTCCAATGAATTTAATTTCTTTAAGCGCTTCTTCGGACAGCTTGGGAACGTTTGCATCTCCGCCGACTTCTCTTGAAATAATCGTTTGCCTAAAAGCATTATCATCCTTTAGATAGGCTTCTCCTGCTGGACCCATATTAGAGAACATTTTCTCACGCCAAGCTTGCATCTCAGGAGTAATTTTAAACTTTGGATTGTAGTCATTCTCATCCATCCAATGGCGTGAAGCTTCTAGTCTAACCAAAGCATTATACCCAATCGGATCATCTTTGAAGTAATTTTGATTAGGGACAATCATTGAGGGGCTACCGCCACCTTGTTCCGGCGGATTTTTCTTTCCACCCCACGCCATTCCAGCAACTTCTTTACCATTTTTATTGAAGTAATCTTCAAGCCCAAGACTCTTCGCAGAGACTACGGGATATCCAGCGTAGCTAGTAAGCCTGTCTTGTGTCGGCTGGTTTGGTTGTCTTTTTGCAAGTCTAGACTCTACCGCTTGCTGGAACGACTGGTTGTCCATAGGTTTGAAATCGGTTTAATTGGTCAAGCTGTACTTTACCAACGGCTCACTTCTCCTCTTTCTTGACTTTGACAGCACCGCTGTGGAGTTCTTTCTTCAGCTTGCCCTGCTGCTTTTTGGACAGCGGGCTAACTTTGGAGAGCAAGTAAGCGACTTGTTTCTTTGATTTGGAATCGGATGGTTTCATAGTCTAATATGTTGGGGTTGATGCTACAGATCTAGATTTCGATAATCTATCTAATTCTCTAGCATATTCAGGGTTTTCTTTTTGGAGTCTATCCCAATCTTCTTTTATTATAGCTTTTTCTTTTGGTGATTTTCCATCAGCATAATCCCAACCGCCGCCGAATAGTTTATAAACTGATTTACCTTCTTTTGCTGCTTGCTCTGCGGAAGCAAGCAGTGCAATAAGATCAGCTCCTCTTCCCGCCTTCGGAGATGTTACACCCCCTTTAATTATTGACGGGATTGATGGTCTTACTAGTTTGTATTTTCCCTCTCCAATATGCTCCCATACTTTAACTGATGAAGCTGGAAGAGATGTTCTAGGAGCCCCTGTTTTAGGATCAGTTGGGGGGAAATAAGTGCTTCCAGCACCGTGGCGACCTCTAGTTGAAGCTTCTAGTTTTTCTGAAGTTTCAATAATGAAATGCTTCGGATCTCCTTTTGCATATATAGCTGAAGGGACCCCCTTTGCAAAAGATGGGAAAGCGGTTGGTCGATTTCCTAAATCAACCTTGCCAGATTGGTTTGTCGGCTCATATTTTACTCCTGCTCCTGCCGCTGACCGAACCACTCCAGATTTTTGGATGTCTTTAACAGCTTCATCACCCCTAATAATACGATAGAATTTATTGGAGTCTGAAAAATAATCAAATGATTTCGGAGACTCCCGATTCTCCGCTACCTTAGAAAGCAACGTAGCTATCTTTTTCTCCATCTCTAATTCTTCGGGCTTCACGGTTTCTCTGCGGATAGCCAGCTAATGATTGCGTCTGCGTAGGCTCTGGCAAGCTCTTCGCGACGGGCGGAATAGAAATTAGTTTCGGTCACATTGCTACCGAAGTACGGCTCCAGAATTGCAGCTGGACAATGGGTACGCTGTAAGAATGCGGAGCCTCTGTCACCGCTGGCGATTGCCTTCGGGCCTCTGGCTTTCCGCTCTGGAAAGAACTTCTTTAACGAGAAATGGAAACAGGATGCCAGTCTGGACGAGCGGCCAGAACGATG
>Ga0129333_10006391_pt1 | contig 11143 bp, 5 predicted proteins | sample CPB6_08_DNA_FD_94474 | JGI IMG/M metagenome (GOLD analysis project Ga0129333, IMG submission 94474) | Freshwater to marine salinity gradient microbial communities from Chesapeake Bay, USA - CPBay_Sum_0.6_0.8_DNA | ecosystem: Environmental > Aquatic > Marine > Coastal | place: USA: Chesapeake Bay...
AGGAATGCCGCCGTCAACATTCAATATATTGCCAGTTGACTTATTGAGCAGTCCACTCACATAGGTAAAACAGGCATTGGCGATATCTTCAGGCACAATGATTTCACCCAACAAAGTCCTGGCAGCATAATATGCCGGAAGTTCTTCAACAGTGATCCCATAGGCTTTGGCACGACCTTCAGCCCAACCCCCGCTCCAAATATTGCTTCCAGAAATGACCGCATCCGGATTAACTATATTGACCCTGATTTTATCTTTGCCCAGTTCAGCTGCATTCAATCTTGCCAAGTGTAATTGAGCTGCCTTGGCAGAACCATAGCCTGCGTTGTTGGGACCACTTACCAGCGCATTCTTGCTCACAATGTTTAGAACATCTCCACCAAACCCTTGCTTTCGCATGATTTCTATTCCTTTTTGCGTGACAAAGAATTGACCTTTGACTAAAATATCATACAAAATATCCCAATCTTTTATAGTATGATCTTCGATTGATTTTGAAATGGAGATTCCTGCATTGTTAACTACAATATCAATTCCGCCATATGCGAGGGAAGCATTGTTCATGCTTTTTTCTATGGTATCAACATCTGTAACATCCATTATTTCGCCAGAGACTTGATCTTTTCCAAATTGCTTTATAAACTCCGCTTTTGCCTCATTCAACCTATCAAGATTATTATCAGAGAGAATTACGCAAGCACCTTCTTCTGCAAATTTTTTTGCAATTGCTTTGCCTATACCTCCCCCACTTCCTGTTACCAATGCCACTCTGCCACTTAATGATTTAGGCTTTGGCATACGTTGAAGTTTTGCTTCCTCCAATAACCAATATTCAATGTTAAATGCTTCTTGGCGAGGCAATGAAACATAAGATGAAATGGCTTCGGCGCCTTTCATTACATTTATTGCATTGATATAAAACTCTGAAGCAACCCTGGCGGTTTGTTTGTCTTTCGCAAAAGTGAACATTCCTACACCAGGATAAAGAATCACTACTGGATTTGGATCGCGCAAGGCAGGACTGTTCGGATGTTTACATGTATTGTAGTATTCTGCATACATGTTTCTATAGCCATCAAAAAGTGGTGTAATTTTTTGTTTCACCTCATTGATATTACCCAAATCTTCCTGAGGCGTTAAGTTTAACACCAGTGGTGAAATCTTTGTCCTAAGGAAATGATCAGGACAACTGGTTCCCATTGTTGCTAATCTGTCAAGATCATTTGAATTGACAAACTCCAATACCCGCTCATCATCCGTGAAATGACCAATCATTTTTTGATGCGAAGAACACAATCCACGCAACACAGGAGCCAACAGGGCAGCCTTTTTCTTTCTCTCGATTTCAGAAAGTGACTTTACTTTAATCCCACCAAAAACATTTTTCTGAATAATGCCCTTCTCATGAATATATGCAGCACATTTCTCAATTACTTCCAATGTGTTGATATAACATTCAAAAGCAGTGTCTCCCCATGTAAACAAACCATGTGACCCCAACATGATTCCTTTGATACCTGGATTGTCATCCAAACATGCCTTCAACTTCAAGCCTAAATCAAATCCAGGTCTTTGCCAATCAACCCATCCAATCTTTCCTTCAAACAATGATTGAGTAATTTGTTTTCCATCTTTTGAAGCAGCAATAGCGATAGCGGCATCAGGATGAAGGTGATCAATATGTTTAAATGGAAGAAGCCCGTGCAAAGGCGTATCTATTGAAGGGGCTTTAGATTGTAGGTCGAAGATGCAATGATTAAATAATTCTACCATTTGATCTTCATGCTGAATTCCTCGATAAACGTTTTTAAGGCTTTGTAACCGATCTACATACAAAGCAGCAAGGCCATTGCGCTTCATTGTCCCCAGATCACCACCGCTTCCTTTCACCCACATCACTTCGATATCTTTTCCGGAAAGGGGATCTTTTGCAGATGTCTTGCATGAAGTATTTCCACCACCGTAATTTGTTAAACGAAGATCCGCGCCTAACAGATTTGAACGATAAACCAACAGTGCAACTTCATCACCAGCCATGGTGAGTGCTGTTGCATCATCCCACAAGTAACTAACATGCTTAAACGTATATTTTGAGCTCATAGTATTAATTCAAAATTATCCTTTCAAAGAATTTCCATAACCAACGATAATAACTGAAATTAGAATGGATGCAATGCCTAGCCCAATAGTTATTTTTGTTTTAGCGCCTGTGCCATTCCACTCTTGCAATAAAATTCCCCAGAGATTTGCGACCAAGATGATGAAAGCCATGTGCAAAATCCAAGAACTGGCTCCATTGCCGAGTCTGCTTTCCCCCATTCCATAGAAAAAGAATTGCATAAACCAAATTGTACCTGCCAATGCTGAGAAAATATAATTCCACTTTAAAGGGGCTGATTTGTTGGTATAGTCACCAAAAGATTTATTTCTTGCATTTAATATCATGCACCATATGAAATTTGTCGTTAATCCACCCCAGAGCAAAACAATATAAATCACATTGTTTTGATAAAGAAACTCTGTGGTAGCTGTAGGATTTGCAGCTTTCCAAATTTCATTCGCTTTTTCAGCCATTGGAGTACCTGCTTCAATACCATAATTAAAACATGCACTTAAAATCCCTGAGAGTGTACAAACAACAAGGCCTTTCACGAGATTAAATTCTTTTACAGATTCTTTTTTCTTTTCTTCTGGCAATTCTTTTTCTTTGAGCATACCCGCTCTGCCGCATATGACGATTCCAACGAGACAGAGCAAAATTCCAATCAAAACTATTCTTCCCCAATCAGTTGAAACCAAATCTGAAATAGTAGTTTTTCCTGGAGTAGGAACAAAATTGTAATATATGGATGGCACCAATGCTCCAAATGCTGAAGTGAATCCGAGTAAAACAGAATTTCCAAGCGACATCCCGAGATACCGCATTCCCAATCCGTAAGTGAGTCCTCCAATACCCCATAAAATTCCCCAGAAGAAAGTCCAACCCAACACAGTAGCATCCGTTGACGAAATGATTTCACCGAAATGAGGAATTGTAAGCCATGCTGCGATTGGGGGAACAATCAACCATGAAAACAATCCGCCTACAATCCAGTAACTCTCCCATGACCAGCCTTTTACCTTGCTGTAAGGAACATAAAAACTCCCAGATGCGAAGCCGCCGATGAAATGAAAGATGATGCCAAGGATAAGTTGCATGTATTATTTTTTATCAACCAGATTCGAAATAAGTTTAGCCTTGTACAGGGCACTGAGGCCATCATTTAAGTTGACATGAATATACGGCTTTGAGGCCTGATGATAAAGATTGGCATGGTGGATTTTGGGTAAAATAAAAAAGGTCTCCAATGAGACCTTTGTAGCGAGATCGGGAGTTGAACCCGAGACCTTCGGGTTATGAATCCGACGCTCTAACCACCTGAGCTACCTCGCCTAATTTGATCATCCAGACCGGCGCTGCCGTTTTAGGACTTCTTGGACAGCAAGTGGGCTGCAAAATTAACCAATTAGCACCTTAATTCAAAATCACTCGGTTTTCCCCACTATTTGCGATTTAATAACATTTTTGTAATGTTTTGATATGTATTGCCGGGCGATATAATTAAACAATTAATATTGCACTATCTGGTTGGTAGCAAAGGTTATTTTTTTTAAAACATTTTTAAACCGCTTACCCATGACCAGAATTACATCCTACTGTCAGACTTGCACCGTTAAGAATTGTATCATGCTGAAATCTTTCGGTGAAGACCACGGAGTTTACAAGCCTTTCAAACACCATTACGAATTCAAAAAAGGCGAGTTGATTTTCAGAGAAGGAGATGAAATCAACGGAATTTACTTTATCCAAACCGGGGTCATCAAATTGGAAATGAATGCCGATTCACAAAGGCCTTTCATTTTGAGACTCATTGGACCCGGACAAACAATGGGACATCGATTTTTAAGCTACACTGGTTTACAGCCTTACACGGCAACAGCAGTTGAAGACAGCAGAATTTGCTTCATTGAGCTTGGATTTTTTAAAAACCTCTACCAAAAAAACGAGTTGCTGCAAGAAGAGATTAGAAAAATATTTTTGAGAGAAATCAGAGCCACCGAAGTAAAACTTCTCCAAATCGCCCAACAAACTGTTCGTGAAAAAGTAGCTGGCATTCTTGTCCATCTTGCTGACACGTATAATTACAAGCAAACCGGATTGGGGATTCGAGTGCACATTGATCGTCAGGAGATGGCCGAACTGGCAGGAACCACCAAAGAGCAGGTTTCCCGTATTTTGGCTGATTTCGAAAAAGAACAGCTGATCAGATTCAGGGCCAAACATTTCAAATTTATTTCAGTTGATAAACTCCGACAGCTCGCAGAAAAACAAACTGCTTTGGTGGAAGAGAGCCAGCAGCTAGAGGCATAATCTCAGTCGACAAACATTGTATAATTGGCATACAGTCAGTACATTTGCATCCTTAAATTTCCCTTATGGCTGCAAAAATCAAAGTGCTGAACCCAGTTGTTGAATTGGATGGAGATGAAATGACTAGAATCATCTGGAAATTCATTAAAGACAAACTGATCCTTCCCTACCTAGATCTTGACATCAAATATTATGATCTGGGTGTAGAGTACCGTGATCAAACCAATGACCAGGTCACCATCGATGCTGCAAATGCCATCAAGCAATATGGTGTAGGTATCAAATGCGCCACCATCACACCAGACGAAGCACGTGTGAAGGAATTCAATCTCAAGCAAATGTGGAAGAGTCCCAATGGAACCATCCGCAACATACTTGATGGAACTGTATTTCGTGAACCGATTGTTATCAAAAATATTCCAAGACTGGTTACCAATTGGGATAGTCCAATCATCGTCGGACGCCATGCTTTTGGCGATCAGTACCGCGCTACAGATTTTACTGTGCCGGGAAAGGGAAAACTTACCATTAAATTCGAAGGAGAAGATGGACAAGTGATCGAACATGAAGTTTACCAATTCAAGGGTGCGGGTGTGGCAATGAGCATGTACAATACAGATGAAAGCATCAAAGGCTTTGCAAGAAGCTGTTTCAACATGGCACTTCAAAAAGGATGGCCGCTCTACATGAGTACCAAGAATACCATCTTAAAAAAATACGATGGCAGATTCAAGGATATCTTCCAAGATATCTATGAAAATGAGTTCAAAACTGCATACGAAGCTGCAGGCATCACTTATGAACACAGATTGATCGATGACATGGTTGCAAGTGCCTTGAAGTGGAATGGAAAATTTGTATGGGCTTGTAAAAACTATGATGGTGATGTACAGAGTGATACGGTTGCACAGGGATTCGGGTCACTTGGACTGATGACTTCTGTCTTGGTTACTCCAGATGGAAAAACAATGGAATCAGAAGCAGCACATGGAACTGTTACGCGCCACTACCGCGATCACCAAAAGGGAAAACCCACAAGCACCAACCCTATTGCTTCAATTTTTGCATGGACACGCGGACTTGCATTCAGGGGAAAACTTGACAGCAACCAAGACTTGATCAAATTTGCGGATGTGCTAGAGGCGGTTTGTATTGAAACTGTTGAAGAAGGCAAGATGACAAAAGATCTTGCTGTCTGTATACATGGAAACAAAGTAAATCATGGTGAACATTATTTGTATACAGAGGAATTTCTGGATGCAATTGATGCGAATCTTAAAAAGAAAATGGGACTTTAATACCATTGGAATATTTTTTAAAAACCCTGGTCAAAAACCGGGGTTTTTTATTTCGCACCAAACATTTTTGCAAGCAATACCCTGCCAGATTGAAAATTCAGCCCTGCGAATCTTCCCCGTTGAACCACCAAATCATTTTCAGCTGGATGCGACAGATAGTAGTGAAATGCAAATTTACTAGACGGGTTTTCCCAACCATTGATTTGGCCAAATCTTAGATCATTGAAGACGAGGGTATCTTTCCGTTTTTCAACAGTATAATAGCCCTGAGAAAAAGTCTTCAAATCCATCACTTCAATATGATCATGAATGCTATCTAGGAATGATGTGTTTTGTTCAAACCGCGTGAAAATAAAATCTTTTTTATCAAAGATAGATTTATAACCCACTTGAAACCCGCTGCTGTCTTTTATTACAGCAGTCCATAGGAAATTATTCAACAATGTAGGAGCTGTAAAGTGTTGGACAGATCGGGCAACATGCCTCTCAACAGCCCGTTCCATATTTATTTTGTTTACCAATGCAAAAGACAAATAAACCAAGGGAATGAGAATACCAACCCTTGCTGTTTTCAACCGACGACGATGATCCATTTTTGTCAGCAATAAAAAAAAGAAAACATACAAAGGCACGATGGTAAACAATGGATCGGCAACATACAATACATTGAATGCAATTCTCTTCGAAGAGAAGGGCTCAAACCAGCCTATTCCATAATTATTGAAGGAATCCAATAATAAATGAATCAGCACTTCGATCAGAAAAAAAGAAAACCATTTTGAGATACTGATTGCATCTTTTTTATGCCACTGCTTGGCAACCAATGCCAAGAAAAACGATGCGAGCAATGCAAACAAAAAGGAATGAGTGATTCCTCTATGCGCCATCAACTCCTTTGTAAGAGGCATCCATGCACCGTTGATAAAATCAATGTCGGGAATGCTCTGGGCCAAAGCTCCCCAAAGCAGGGCCTTCTTGCCAGCCTTTTTATCCATCAACACTTCACCAACACATGCACCGAGTACTATGTGTGTTACAGAATCCATTAGAATCGAACTTCGCGCATTTGTCCCCCACCAGAACCACCCATATTGGATGAAGGCTGTTGGCCTTTGTATTTGTTAAATCGGTAAATAAAGCTCATCATAAAGTATCTGGTGAGACGATTCACTCTTGTATCAACAATGTTGTTTCCGTTGACCGTTCTGGCAATTGCTTTATTTTGATTTAAAATATCAAATCCTGATATCCTGAAAATGCCATTCTTCTTTTTAAAGAGTGTCTTTTCAAAATTGGCATTCAATAAAGCAATATTCTGATTCACCGCAGCTGACAATCCTCTGTTGATGATGTATTCTAAATCATGTCTGAATACCCAACCGCCCGGAAAATCAATGCGGGAGTTATTGGTGAGGGTCCAGCTATGATAATTTACGTTGGGCTGACCGACAAGCGTATACCTGGTATTGTTTACACCATATCTGCCACCTACATCGAATTCAAGCCACTCTTTCCAGTTGATCTCAAATTTAGCTCCTTGTGCGAACAAAAGGGTCTTTCCAAAATTTTGGACATTATCAATAAAAGTAATACTGTTGTTGTAAGCAGCAGAACCATTGAATGAAATAATATAAGTACGGTTGCTCCATGGTTTGCTGAAATTATAAAATCCGCTTGCTGAATAAGCGCCATTCACATTCTCATAGGTAGTCAACTGTGCCCCATTGTTTCCAACCCTGATGGTATTGTTTACAATTTGATTATTGGTGAAATTAAAATTAGTCCCAATGAAAAATGTTTGACCAGTCAAGAAATTCAAGTTATTGAAAGAAAGACTGAAGACATGGGCCAACTCAGGTTTCAACAGCGGATTACCCTGAACCTGGTATTGAGGATTTGAAACATCTTTTACCGGTTGCAACTGTGAAAAACTAGGTTGATTTGCATTTCCGTTATAAAAGAATCGCAGTGTTTTATTGCGGGTAAAATTGTAAGCAAAATTAGCTGATGGAAGCAGGTTCACTCTCTTAATGGGAGTATATGCAGAATCCTTCGAGATAGAAAATCCTCTCTGATAAACGGGCTGTGAACTTGCGCCAATCGTATAATTGTACTTCTTGCGAATCGTTCTGATGTTGGCACCAATGCGTTGACGGATGAAATCAGTTTCAAATGCATTGCTGAGCAAATCAGAAAATACCGAATTACCAACCGGATCTACCACGTAAGTAGCGCGGTCATTGTTTACATAAGATTGACTGTAGGCATAAATCAAATCAAGAAACCTGCCTTGCATGATAGGTTCTGAAAAGTTAAACCGGATATTGAAATTGTCAGATTGGTTGTTGGTATTTACATTTTGTTTCAGAAAAACACTGTCAACTTTATTCAAACGATAATTGAATGTTTCATTGTTTTTATCGCTCTCGCCATCCGTGCTGTTGTACCCGCCGGTGATATTGACCGAGAGGTTTCTTCCGCGCTTTTGAAACTTGTGATTGAAGATGAGGTTCCCGTTGAAACTGGGAGAAAATGATTTTGAGAAATCATTGTTCTTGCCAAAACTGGTGGTATCTGTTTCGTTTTTTAGGTAATCAAAAACGCTCCTTGAATTGGTATTGTTCTCTCTGGCGAAAAATTCTGGAATAAATTTTACATAATTAAAAGAGTCAATATTCCATTCAAAATTCAAGGAAGCCCTGTGTGTATAAACATTGGAAGTCGAATTGACAACCTGATGATTCAGAAACTTTGTATTCTGGAAGAAGTTTTGGGAAGCGATGTCTCTTTCTATTTCAGTTTTGCGCGAAGAGTAACTATAGTTTCCGTAAACAGAGCCTTTCTTGTTTTCCAAATCATTTCTAAAATTAAAACCAAGTGAATTCGTTGTACTCAATCCTTCTTGTCCGCCAATACCACCCTGGTTGTTTCCTCCAATGTTGATTTGGAAACCACGTCCCCCGCCGCCTCCACCTTGCCCACCGAATCCACCTCCACCACTGCTGTTGAAATCGAACGTACTTGAGTTATTGTTATTCGCTCCCCCAAAAACGGAGACCTGCTTATTGTTGTTAAAGAAGTTGACGTTGGTGGTGGCAGCATACCTGTCATTTGAACCTGCACCAACCGTAGTTCTGCTAAAAATTCCCCTGTTTCTGTCTTTCTTTAATTGTAGGTTGATGACTTTATCGGGCTCACCATCTTTGATACCAGATGCATTGGCTAAATCACCATAATCATCCACCACTTGAACTTTATCGATCATATCTGCAGATAGCTGTTGGGTAGCTGCCTTGGGATCTCCGCTGAAGAAATCTTTTCCATTGACCCTCACCTTGGTTACCGTTTTTCCCTGAGCAGTTATATTTCCATTTTTATCTACCTCTATCCCCGGCATCTTTTTCAACAAATCCTCAACCATGGCATTGGGCTTCAATCTAAAAGAATCAGCCTTGTACTCCACCGTATCCTCTTTTACAATGATGGGCGGGACCGAAACCACGATTTCCTGCATTGAACTGTAAGATGGGTAGAGCTTGATCTCCTCAAGATTTAAGACCTCATTATCCGCTGGGATGGCATATGCCTTCAAAGTGGTGCCATAACCCATGCTGGAAGTCATCAATACAAATTTTCGCTCAGGAATTCCTTTTATCAGAAAAAACCCTACGTTGTTGGTGATTGTTTTGATGGTGTCTTTTCCTCCAGCAATGTATACGCCGACAGTGGCCCTGGATATTGGGTTTCCGAGGGTATCAACCAAGCGTCCGTTTACCTGAAAACCATCCTGTGAAAAAGCCCCAAAACTTGTTAACAAAGCTATAAACAGCGTATAAATTCCTCTTTTCATGTTAATATGTTCGCGAATTGGATGACAAAGGTAAGGCTTTGCCTTCGGTGAGCCCCTCCTTTCAGCATAAATGAACTAATTTTGACCCCTCAGAAAGAACCGAAGGTTATGTTAACATTTTTATCGAAGATTTTGGGCGGCAGCAAGTCGGAAAAGGACGTAAAACTCATCTATCCGATCGCAGATAAGATCAATGTACATTTTTCATCCTACGCCTCTTTGACCAATGACCAATTGAGGTCAAAAACCACTGAATTCAGAAAAAGGATCCAAGATCATTTGAAAGAGATCGATCAATCGATCAACACCCTCAATCAAGAGGCAGAAAATTTACCTGCAGAAGATATTATCGCAAAAGACGATATCTATAAACAAGTAGATGAATGGAAGAAAAAACGCGATGGCGAAATTGAAGAAATTTTAAATGAAATCCTCCCTGAGGCGTTTGCAGTAGTAAAAGAAGCAGGTAGAAGGTTTAAGGAGCATGATGAGCTAAACTCAACCGCAACAGTATTGGATCGTGATTTAAGTGTAAAAAAAGATTATATCACCATCCAGGGAAATGAATCGGTTTTTAAAACCAGTTGGATGGCAGCAGGAAATTTGGTGAACTGGAACATGGTGCATTACGACGTGCAGCTGATTGGAGGTGCCGTTCTCCATCAAGGAAAAATTTCCGAAATGGCTACCGGTGAAGGAAAGACGTTGGTTTCGACCCTGCCCGCATACCTCAACGCATTGGCCGGAGAAGGAGTTCATATAGTAACCGTTAATGACTATTTGGCAAAACGAGACTCTGAATGGAACGGCACTTTATTTGAATGGCTGGGACTCACCGTTGATTGCATTGACAAGCATCAGCCTCATTCAGATGCAAGAAGAAAAGCATACCAGGCCGATATTACATACGGAACCAACAATGAATTTGGTTTTGATTATTTGAGAGACAACATGGTTCATTCGCCGGATGAAATGGTGCAAAGAAAACATCATTTTGCAATGGTGGATGAAGTAGACAGTGTATTGATTGACGATGCAAGAACCCCCTTGATTATTTCTGGTCCGGTTGCCAAAGGCGATGACCAGCAATACCATATTCACAAGCCCCGCATCCAGCAATTGGTTGAAGTTCAAAAACAAATTGTTGCAAAATCAATTCAGGATGCAAAAAAATTAATCGCAGAAGGAAAAGATGGTCCGCAAGATGGTGGACTGCACTTGGTGCGCGCATTCAGAGGATTGCCAAAAAACTCAGCACTGATCAAGTACTTGAGTGAACCTGGCATCAAAGTCAAGTTACAAAGAGCAGAAAACTTTTACCTGGCTGAGCAGCAAAAACAAATGCCGGTTGTCGACGAAGAACTTTACTTTCACATCGATGAAAAAAACAACCAGGTTGAACTCACAGACAAGGGTTTGCACTACATTACCAAATCAGGTGAAGACCCGAACCTCTTTGTACTTCCCGACCTTTCAATTGAATTGGCAGATATTGAAAAAAGCAACGCAAGCATTGATGAAAAAATCAGCCAAAAAGAAGCACTTCTTCAAGAATACTCTCAAAAAGCAGATAGGATTCATACC
>Ga0129333_10006393_pt1 | contig 11142 bp, 11 predicted proteins | sample CPB6_08_DNA_FD_94474 | JGI IMG/M metagenome (GOLD analysis project Ga0129333, IMG submission 94474) | Freshwater to marine salinity gradient microbial communities from Chesapeake Bay, USA - CPBay_Sum_0.6_0.8_DNA | ecosystem: Environmental > Aquatic > Marine > Coastal | place: USA: Chesapeake...
AGTTCGTGTGCCGCCTCAGCGCCACTGGTCTCGCAGTAGCGTCCGGTATGCAGTTCGACCACCGGCGCACCGGCTCGCGCCGTGGCCTCGATTTGCGCGGGCTCCGGATCGATGAACAGCGCCACGCGGATGCCGCTCGCCGCGAGCAGCGCACAGCTCTCGCGCAGTCGACCGATCTGCCCCACGACATCGAGCCCGCCCTCGGTCGTGATCTCGGCGCGGCGCTCGGGCACGAGACAGCAATCTGCCGGCCGGATACGCCGCGCCAGGTTGATCATTTCATCGGTGACCGCGATCTCGAGATTCATGCGCGTTCGCAACAACGGTCGCAGCGCTTCGACGTCGGCGTCCTGAATGTGCCGGCGGTCCTCGCGCAGGTGCAGCGTGATGTTGTCGGCACCAGCCTGCTCGGCGGCGAGCGCCGCCTCGATCGGACTCGGATAGCTCACGCGTCGCGCCTGACGCAGTGTCGCCACGTGATCGATGTTGACGCCAAGATCGATACCAACACTCATGAATTCTTTGTCTCCTGACTGCGAGAACGACGGACGACCGCCCGCGCCACCGCGCGCGTGTTCAAATCGCGACCCTCGAGCGCCCGATCGAGCGCCGCCCGCAACACCCGCCGCGCCGTCTCGAGCACAGCGGGCTGGCGATAATCGTCCGCGGCGATAGCGAGCAGGTCGCATCCGGCCACGGCCGAGGTCGGCGGCTCGCCCGACACCTCGATGAAGCCGAGATCCGGATGGAAATGATAATACGCGTCGGCCCGCAGCGCGGCGCCCTCGCGAGCCTCGGCACGAAATTCGACCCCGTACCCGAGCATCTCGAGGAGCTGCCTCTCGAAGCTGCGCAGCACCGCCGGTACCGGCTCGCCCGCGCGCAATCGCTCGAGGCTGCGATGGTAGAGATCAAAAACGAGCGGCTGCGGATCGTGCCGCAGGGTGAGCTTGAGCACGAGCTCGTTCAGATACCACGCACTGATCAAGGCCGCCGCGGGCAGGGGCTGCCACTCGCCCGCCGCCGGCGCGCTCTCCACCTGATTTAGCTGCCCGGCATCACCGGTGAGGGTCCAGGAACCGAGCAACGGACGAAACGGCTGCAGCACGGAGGCACTGCGCGATTTCGGGCCCCGTACGCCGCGAGCAAACAAGGTCAGCCGACCATGCTCGCGCGTGAACACGTCGAGCATGCGGCTCGTGTCACGCCAAGGCCGATGGTGCAGCACGTAGAGTTCGGCAAGGTCGATGCGTCGGCTGCCCTTGGCCACCGCGGCGCTCTCCCTACTCGAGGCCCAGCGTGCGCAGCGCTTGGGCGTTATCCGCCCAGTTCTCGCGCACCTTGACCCACAACTCGAGGTGAACGCGGTGACCGAGCAGGCCAATGATTTCGCGACGCGAGGAGCTACCGACGCGCTTGAGCCGCGCACCCCCCGCGCCGATTACGATCGGCTTCTGACCCTCGCGATCGACCCAGATCACGGCATGGATCAGATCGCGTTCGCCCCCATCGGCGGTCTCGCGCTCCATCTTTTCGATCTCGACGGCGATGCCGTAGGGCACCTCCTGATTGAGCTCGAGGGTGAGTTTCTCGCGGATGATCTCGGTGATTCGAAACCGCAGGTCGCGATCGGTACGATCGGTCTCGTCGAACAATTGCGGCGAGGGCGGCAGTTCGCGAGCGATCGCCGTGATCAACTCCTCGAGATTGTCGGCGCGTACCGCCGACACCGGCACGATCGCGCGAAAATTGTGCCGCTGCGCAAGCTGCGCGATGAACGGCAGCAAACGATCGCGGGGTCTTGCGGTGTCGACCTTGCTCACCACGCACAGCGCCGCCCGTCCGCTCTCGCGGATGCGCTGCAAGACCGCTTCGTCTTCGGGCGTCCAGCGCAACGCCTCGACCACGAACACCACGAGATCCGCATCGAGCAGTGCCGCCGCCGCGGTGCGATTCATCGCGCGATTGAGGGCGCGTTTGCCACCCGCATGCAAACCCGGCGTATCGACGAAGGCGATCTGCAAGCCTGCACGGTTGACGAGACCCGTGATGCGATGCCGCGTCGTCTGCGGGCGCGGCGTGACGATCGACACTTTCTCGCCGACGAGCGCGTTGAGCAGGGTCGACTTGCCGACGTTAGGGCGACCGACGAGCGCCGCGAACCCGGCTCGGAAATCGGCCGACTCGAGCGGTTCGTTCATGTGCGTTCACCTATTTTTACAAGCGCACGCTGCGCGGCTTCCTGCTCGGCACGCCTTCGGCTCGAGCCTTCACCCACGGTGCTGATCTCTCTCGCTGCGATCTCGCAGCGCACCACGAAGTGCTGATCGTGCGGCTCACCGCTAACGCTCTCGACGCTGTAGACAGGCAAAGACAAAGCGCGCGACTGCAACCACTCCTGCAGACGGGTCTTCGGATCTTTGAGCGCGTCCGCTTGCGGCAAAGCCTCGAGCAGCGGCATGCAGAATCGAGTGACGATGGCGCGTGCCGCCTCGAGACCCGTATCGAGGTACACCGCGCCGATGGTGGCCTCGAAGGCATCGGCAAGAATCGATTCCCGACGGAAGCCGCCACTCTTGAGCTCCCCAGATCCGAGCTGCAACTCCTCTCCGAGCCCGAGACTCTGGGCGATTCCTGCCAGCGGCCCCGCACTCACGAGACTTGCGCGCAAGCGACTGAGATCACCCTCGTCCGCCGTCGGAAAGCGTTGATAGAGCAACTCGGCGACCAGAAGATTGAGCACCGCGTCCCCCAAAAATTCGAGTCGCTCGTTGTTGCGCCCCGAGGCACTGCGATGAGTCAGCGCCGCCGTGAAGAGCGCAAGGTCGCGGGGCGCGTAGCCGAGCGCCGACTGCAACCATCGCTGCGGCCAATCCGGACGCATCGCGCTCACCGCTCGCTCACTCGATTCGAGTGAAAATGCGTGACCAGTTCGGGCCTCCGGACCGCTGCAGATCCCAGTTGAACCAGATCGCACTCGCCCTGCCCACGAGCAGCGACTCATCGACGAAACCCCAGACGCGACCGTCCGAGCTGTTGTCGCGATTGTCACCGACCATCAAATATTGTCCCTGCGGCACCTGCATGAAGCGGTCACCGGAGTCCGGGTTGATGCCGGCCGTCGACTCGTTGCAAATGTACCCCTGCATGATGTTGCGATTGCAGGATGGCAACGGCGGCACGGCCAGCATGTCGGAGCTCAGGCAATGCAGTACGGCGTGCTTGCGTCCGTCGAGGTCTTCTTCGGCAAGCCGCATGTTCTGGTAGCAACCGTCGTCGTAGCGGCTTTGCTGCACGAGGGGTACCGGTTTGCCGTTGATGATGAGCTGGTCGTTGCGAACTTCGACGAGATCGCCCGGCAAACCGACCACGCGTTTCACGTAATTGACGGCCGGATCGGCCGGGAACCGAAACACGGCGACGTCACCGCGCGCGGGCTTGCCCATCTCCACGATCTTGCGATGCACCACCGGCAAACGTACGCCGTAGGCGTATTTGTTGACGAGGATGAAGTCGCCATCGAGCAGGGTCGGCATCATCGAATCCGAGGGGATCCGGTACGGTTCGTAGAAAAACGAACGCAGCACGAGAAGCACCGCCATCACCGGGAAAAAACTCCGGGCGTAGTCGACGGTGCCCGGCAGTTGCAGCGATTCGGGCTCGCGCTTGGCCGCCCGCGCCGCTGCCAGGCGACGCGGCGCAAGCAGCCAATGATCGATCGCCCAGACGATGCCCGAGGCGACGGTGATCAGGATCAGCAGCAAACTGAAATCCGCCCGCTGTGCCGACATCAACTGGAAGAACCAGGCGATCACCAAAAACGGCAAGGCGCCGTAAAGCACGCGCATCACGAGCGGGTCGGGACTCGGCTGCCCTTCTTTGAGCACGAGCTGGCGACCGGGACGAACGAACCAGTCGTCGATCACGCAGATGATGGCGACCGGCAGCGCGAGCAATGCCAGCGTTGAGATGATGAGATCGATCATGGGGTCACTTCCTGCGGTCACTTCCTGCCGACTTTGAGCACCGCGAGGAAGGCCTCCTGCGGAATCTCCACGGAACCCACCTGTTTCATGCGCTTTTTGCCTTCTTTCTGCTTCTCGAGCAGCTTGCGCTTGCGGCTGACGTCACCGCCATAGCACTTGGCCAACACGTTTTTGCGCAGCGCCTTGACCGTGGCGCGCGCGATCACGTGCGAACCGATCGCCGCCTGTACCGCCACTTCGAACATCTGTCGCGGAATGAGCTCCTGCATCTTGTCGACGAGCTCGCGACCACGCTGATAGGCACTGTCGCGATGCACGATGATGGAGAGCGCATCGACTCGATCACCGTTGATGAGGATGTCGAGCTTGGAAAGCGGTGCCGTCTGGAAATGACTGAATTCGTAGTCGAACGAGGCATAACCACGACTCGCCGACTTCAATCGATCGAAGAAATCGAGCACGACTTCGGCGAGCGGCAACTCGTACTGCAGCGACACCTGGTTGGCAAGGTACTGCATCTTTTTCTGCGAACCGCGCTTCTCGGTACACAGCTGCAATACCCCGCCCACGTAATCGGGCGGCACCAGGATGTTGGCGATGATGATGGGCTCGCGAATTTCCGCGAGCTTGTTCGGCGCCGGCAGTTTCGCCGGATTGTCGACGTATTCGTTGCTGCCGTCGGTGAGCCCGACCTCGTAGACCACGGTGGGCGCACTCGTGATGAGATCGAGGTCGTATTCGCGCTCGAGCCGCTCTTGCACGATATCCATGTGCAGCAGCCCGAGAAAGCCGACTCGGAAGCCGAAGCCGAGCGCACCCGACACTTCGGGTTCGTAGTGCAGCGCAGAATCGTTGAGTCGCAGCTTCGCGAGCGCGTCGCGGAACGACTCGTAGTCGTCGGCGTTCACCGGAAAGAGCCCCGCGAACACGCGCGGCTGCACCTGTTTGAAACCGGGCAACGGGGCAGCACAGGCCTTGTTTTCGAGGGTGATGGTGTCGCCCACCGGTGCACCGTCGATTTCCTTGATGCCGGCGATGACGAAGCCGACCTCGCCCGCGCCGAGCTGCGTCGCACCGATGGACTTTGGCGTGAAGCGTCCGAGCTTGTCGACCAGCCAGTTGCGACCGGTCGACATCACGCGAATCTTGTCCCCGGTCTTCAGCGTGCCATTGACCACCCGCACCAAAGAAACCACGCCGACGTAATTGTCGAACCAGGAGTCGATGATCAGCGCCTGCAAGGGCCCGTTCGGGTCGCCCTTGGGCGCCGGAATGCGCTTGACGATGGCCTCGAGCAACTCGGGCACGTTCTCGCCGGTCTTCGCCGAGACCCGTACTGCATCCTGCGCCTCGATACCGATGATTTCTTCGACTTCGCGAATCACCTTGGGCGGATCGGCCGAGGGCAGATCTATTTTGTTGATGACCGGCAGTACCTCAAGGCCCTGCTCGATCGCGGTGTAGCAATTGGCAACGCTCTGCGCCTCGACGCCCTGCGAGGCATCGACCACGAGCAGTGCGCCGTCGCAGGCGGCGAGCGAGCGCGATACCTCGTAGGAGAAGTCCACGTGCCCCGGGGTATCGATGAGGTTGAGCTGATAGCGCTGACCATCGGCCGCGTTGTAGTAGAGCGTGACGCTCTGCGCCTTGATGGTGATGCCGCGCTCGCGCTCGAGCGCCATCGAGTCGAGTACCTGACTCTGCATCTCGCGCGCCTCGAGGCCACCACACAACTGGATCAGCCGATCGGCGAGCGTGGACTTGCCGTGATCGACGTGGGCGATGATCGAAAAATTGCGGATGTTCTGCATTCGGGCTCAGGTGATCCCCCGGCCAAAGACTCCGGGGCTTGCAAAAAGCGGCGGATTATACCGGTTGGCGGGCCCGGCGCCCTCAACGAGCGCGAAACAAGCGCTCGATCTCGCCCGGATCGAGGCGAGTCACGGCGATCGGCGCCCCATCCCAGAGCAAAACGGGGATTTTATGGCCGTAGCGCCGCAGCATTTCGGGGTCGGAGTCGACGTCCAGCGTCTCGAGCGGCGGCAGCGTCAGCATGCCGCCGAGCTGCGCCAATTCGTCGGCGAATTCCTCACAGAGTCCGCAACCCTCGCGGGTCAGCAGCGTGAGGCGGCCGGGATGGGCGGTCACGGGTTCTGCGGCACGAACGCCGGGCGCGGCTGAACGATACCGACCGCCTCGCGTGGCCGCCCCGGGACGCCGGGACGCGCGGGCTCCGCAGGACGCGTGGACTCAGCGGGACGCGTGGACTCAGCGGGACGCGCCGCGGCCTCGGATTCGCCGGGCGCGAGTTGGGCGGCGATCAGGCGTGCCGTCTGTACCGGAATCTCGCCGATCACCACCACGTGATGACCGTGCAGGAAGGTCGAAAACGCCGTGGAGGCGCCGATCTGTCGCTCGAGCGCGATTTCCTTGGCCGAGCGCGGCGGCAGACGCGCACCGATGAACACCGACACCGAGGCCAAGCCATCGGAGAGCACGATGTGCGAGACCGGCTCGTCGGTCCCGGGCAAGGTTTGTTCGCCACGCTGCGTCACCTGGAATCCGCGCGCTGCGGTACGCAGACTCCACACCGAGGCCGAATCGTTGACGGTGCGCAAACGCATGCCGCCGTCGTTTTCGATGCGCCGAAAGCCCTCGGTGGAGACGGCCGGCTGGAAGGTGTCGTCGGGAATGTCGGCGACCCGCTGCAGGCTGGCAAACGCGATGCGCTCGAGCACCTGACCGCGGCGATCGTAGACCTCGGACTTCAAAGGCAAGCGCGTGCGCGCGTCGATCCAGACCCGATAGCCGTAGCGGTAGGGATCGAGCGGCACCAAAGAAATCAGCCGGGCATCGCGCTCGACGAGCCGCGTACGCTGCACCTCTCCGAGTCGGTAGAACTGCGCCGTATGCTCATCGAAGCGCGGGAAATTGGGCAACAGACCGCCGCGACGGGGTCGGCGTTCGATCAGCACCGTGCGCTGGTCGGGCAACACGTACGAGAGCTCTTCGCCCACGCGAATGAACTCTCGCCGCGAACCATCGAGCGACACCAAACGCTCGGCGATCTCGCCATTTTTGACCCGGTGATGAATGCGCAGCGATTCGGACTGGCCGCCGCGCTCGTGAAAAAACGTGCCCTCGTAGCTTTGCTCGGCGAGCGCGCGATTCATGCGCTCGAGCCACTCGCGAGCGTCATCGGCGAAGGCGGCGATCGGCAGCATCACCCAAACACCGGCAAGCAGCGACGCCCAGCGCCGTGCGGCGCGCAGCGCGAGGCCTGCCGCGATGCTCAACGAACTTCCTCCGCAGGCACCTCGGCGGTGGGCGCATCGACCGCGATGACGGCGCTCATCGACGAATGGCGCAGCATCGGCGCCGAAACCGCCGTATGCGCCCCCACGTAACCTGCCAGCGGGAACGCCGGATTGACCGCGCCGGTGTTGAGCGGCGGGGTGACGTAGCTCATCGGCTCGCCATTGCCCTTGGGCTCGGCGGACGAGGCAGCCTCCACCGGGGCCTTGGCGAGCAAGGGTTCGCTCGGCATGGCCGGGATGATGACTTCTTCGACTTTGCTCTTTTGTACCTTGGGCAGCATCGAGCCGGTCGCCACGGTCTCGGGGGGCGCCGCGCGGAACCAGAACAGGCCGAATACGCCGACCACGGCGATGGCTGCGGCGAGCCCCAGGCCACTTGCCGGCACTGCCCACCGCGGCATGCGTGGCGCGCGCTCGCGCTGCGCACGGTCGCCTTCGGCGATCTCGGCGGCCACCCGCGCGGCCAGTCGATTGCCAGCGACGGTTTCGCTGCGTAGCACGCTGCCGATCAGCGCGTAGTTTTCCCAACTGCGTCGCAGGTTCTCGTCACGCGCGAGGCGCCGTGCGAGCAGTTCGCATTCGGCCTCGGGCAGTTCGCCATCGAACATGGCCGACAATTGACTCTCGCGCTGCTCGAGCAATTCGGCGTTGCCGTCGCTACCGGCGGCACCCTGACTGGTATTTCCGTTCATCCCGTCACCTCTCCCCGCCCAAGACCACCCTCGAACACTTCGCGCAGGCGAGCATCGATGGCCTCGCGAGCACGAAAGATTCGGGAGCGCACGGTCCCCACCGGACACTCCATGGCGTTGGCGATTTCCTCGTAAGACATGCCCTCCAACTCACGCAGCTGGATGGCGGTTCGCAAATCTTCGGGCAAGGCCTCGATGGCCGCGGTCACGATGGAGCGGATCTCCTCGGTGAGCGCCATCGCCTCCGGCGTGGCCGTGTCTTTCATGCGTGCCAGCACCTCGCTCGACTCTTCCCCCTCGGGGCGATCGATCTCGAAACTGAGCGGACTGCGGCCGCGGGCAGCGAGCGCGTTTTTGGCGGTGTTGATGGCGATGCGGTACAGCCACGTGTAGAACGCGCTGTCGCCGCGAAAGCGTGGCAGCGCGCGGTAGGCCTTGATGAAGGCCTCTTGGGCGATGTCCTCGGCCTCGGCCGGGTCGCGCACGTAGCGCAGTACGAGCTTGACGACCTTGTGCTGGTAACGTCGGACCAGCGCGTCGAAGGCCCCGGCGTCGCCACGTTGCGCGAGTTGCACCAGGCTGAGATCGCTTTGTTCCGAGTTGTTCACGGCAGGCCACTCGGGCCCCGCGGGCACCCTTCGAGGAACTGTCGAACTGGCGACGTGCATGGCGTCCGGTGAGACCCGAGTGCTTTGCAAAAGTTCGCAAGCTGTGAGGTTTTGGCGTGGCAGATCACGGCAGGGTTCCCATTGCGGCCAGTCTAACCGCATGGTGGGGGGCCATCAGCCCAGTCGGACACGGTCGATGAGGCCCTGCAGACCAGGGTCGGGATGCGCCTGCCCGGCAAGCAGGTAACGGGCGAGTTCGGGGTCCTGCAGCTCGAGCAGCGTCTCGAAGCGCTGCAGGTCCTCGGCCGTGGCCAGCCCCCGATGCCGCTCGAGCCAGCGCTCGAGCAGCACGTCGAGCTCTTTCATGCCGCGCCGACAGCGCCAGCGCAGCCGCCCGTCGCTCACCGCGCTCTGCTCAAGTGTGTTCGCGCTCGGCCATCATTTTTTTGATCTCGGCAATGGCCTTCGCCGGGTTGAGATCTTTGGGACAGGCCTCGGTGCAGTTCATGATGGTGTGGCAACGATAGAGCCGGAACGGGTCTTCGAGCGCATCGAGCCGCTCGCCCGTGGCATCGTCGCGACTGTCGATGATCCAGCGATAAGCGGCGAGCAGCGCCGCCGGGCCGAGATATCGATCGCCGTTCCACCAATAGCTCGGACAAGACGTCGAGCAACAGGCACAAAGAATGCAAGCCGAGGGACGGTCGATCTTTTCCTGTTCATCGGGGGCCTGCAACCGCTCGCGATCGGGCGGTGCCGGCGTACGCGACTGCAACCACGGCTTGACCGAGGCGTACTGCGCGTAGAACTGAGTGAGATCAGGCACCAAATCTTTGACCACCGGCATGTGCGGCAGCGGATAGATCTTGACCTCGCCTTTCACCTCGCCGCAGCTCTTGGTGCAGGCGAGCGTATTGGTGCCGTCGATGTTCATCGCGCAGCTGCCACAGATGCCCTCGCGGCAGGAGCGGCGGAAGGTCAGCGACGGGTCCATTTCGTTTTTGATCTTGATCAGTGCGTCGAGCACCATGGGCCCGCAGTTGTCCATGTCGACCTCGAAGGTGTCGACGCGCGGGTTTTCGCCGGCGTCGGGGTCGTAGCGGTACACCTTGAAGGTACGCACGTTGGTCGCACCGGCAGGCGCCTTGTGCACCTTGCCGTGGCGATTGATGCGTGAATTTTCCGGTAGTCTCAGCTGGACCATCGATGCGATCCTCGAATGTCAGTAGGTACGCGCTTTGGGCGGAATCGACTCGACGTCGGCCGTCAGCGTGTTGAGGTGCACGCCGCGGTAATCGATGCGGGTGTGCCCCTTGTCATCGACCCAGCACAGCGTGTGCTTCATCCAGTTGACGTCGTCGCGATCCTTGAAATCTTCGCGGGCATGCGCGCCGCGACTTTCCTTGCGATTTTCGGCGGAGCGAATCGTGGCCACCGCCTGCCCGAGCAGGTTGTCGAGCTCGAGCGTCTCGGTGAGGTCGGTGTTCCAGATGAGTCCGCGATCGCTGGTACGAACATCGGCGAACGAGTCGACGGTCGCCTGCAGCCTCTCGCAGCCTTCCTGCAGCGAACTGCCGGTGCGGAACACGGCGGCGTCGGCCTGCATGATCTTCTGCATTTCGAGACGAACCTGGGCGGTCGGCCGATCGCCGTTCGCATGGCGGAATTTGTCGAGCCGCGCGAGTGCGAGATCGCCCGCATCTTTGGGTAGTGGCTTGTGGGAGCTACCCGGCTTGACGATCGATGCGGCGTGTCGACCGGCCTCGCGACCGAACACCACGAGATCGAGCAAAGAATTGGAGCCAAGACGATTCGCGCCGTGCACCGACACGCAGGCCGCCTCGCCCACCGCCATGAGCCCCGGCACCACGGTGTCGGCGTCCCCATTTTTGAGCGTCACCACCTCACCGTGATAATTGCAGGGGATACCGCCCATGTTGTAATGCACCGTCGGCAGCACCGGGATCGGTTCCTTGTTGACGTCGACGCCCGCAAAGATGCGTGCCGTCTCGGCGATACCGGGCAGACGCTGCTTGATGACCTCGGGGCCGAGGTGCTCGAGATGCAGGTGGATGTGATCGGCCTCCTTGCCGACACCCCGCCCCTCGCGAATCTCGATGGTCATCGAGCGCGAGACCACGTCGCGCGAAGCAAGATCTTTGGCGTTCGGTGCGTAGCGCTCCATGAAGCGCTCGCCACGCGAGTTGGTGAGATAACCACCCTCGCCGCGCGAGCCTTCCGTGATGAGACAGCCCGCGCCGTAGATGCCGGTCGGATGAAACTGCACGAACTCCATGTCCTGCAGCGGCAGGCCGGCGCGCAGCGCCATGCCGCCGCCATCACCCGTGCAGGTGTGCGCAGAAGTGCAGGAAAAGTACGCGCGGCCATAGCCGCCGGTCGCCAGAATGACGAGATGGGCGCGAAAACGATGCAGGGTGCCTTCGGCGAGATTGAGCGCCACGACTCCGCGGCACTCGCCGTTTTCCATGATGAGATCGATGGCAAAGTATTCGATGAAGAACTCGGCCTCGTTCTTGAT
>Ga0129333_10006395_pt1 | contig 11140 bp, 3 predicted proteins | sample CPB6_08_DNA_FD_94474 | JGI IMG/M metagenome (GOLD analysis project Ga0129333, IMG submission 94474) | Freshwater to marine salinity gradient microbial communities from Chesapeake Bay, USA - CPBay_Sum_0.6_0.8_DNA | ecosystem: Environmental > Aquatic > Marine > Coastal | place: USA: Chesapeake Bay...
AGGCCGCCGCAATATTCAGCCCGCTTTCGGCAAGGAGCTTTTTGCCAGCATCAACATTGGTCCCCTCGAGGCGCACCACCAGGGGGACATGAAAGCCCACTTCCTTGAATGCGGCCAGAATGGCCTGGGCAATGGTGTCACATTTCATGATTCCGCCAAAAATGTTCACCAGCACCGCCTTGACCCGTTTGTCGGAAAGAATGATGCGGAAGGCCTCGGTAACCTGATCCTTGTTCGCACCGCCCCCCACATCGAGAAAATTGGCAGGTTCCCCGCCGTGGTATTTGATAATGTCCATGGTGCTCATGGCCAAGCCGGCACCATTGACCAGGCACCCGATGCTTCCTTCCATGCGGACAAAACTGAGGCCGGACTGGGCGGCCCGTAGTTCAGCGGGGTCTTCCTCGCTCTCATCGCGCAACGACGCGATTTCCGGATGGCGGAACAGCGCGTTGTCATCGAAAACCATCTTGGCGTCGAGGGCCTCCACCTTGCCTTCCTTGGTCACCACCAAAGGGTTGATTTCGGCGATGCTGCAATCCTTTTCCAGGAAAACCCTGGAAAGAGCACGCATGATCCCTTCGGCCTGGGCAACCTGATCACCCTGGAAACCCAATTCGAAGGCCAGTTTCCTTGCCTGGAAGGGTAGTAGACCCAGTTCCGGGCTGATTTTTTCCTTGAGAATCTTCTCGGGAGAGTGCGCAGCGACCTCCTCGATATCAACGCCACCTTCGGCGCTTGCCATCATGACCGGGACTCCGGAGGCCCGATCCAAAACCATTCCCAGGTAATACTCCTTGGCGATGTCGGCGGCTTTTTGAACCAGAAGTGTGGAAACCTTCTGGCCGTCGGCCCCGGTTTGTTTGGTCTGGAGGGGATAGGCCAGCATGACTTTGGCCACCTCACCCACCTTTTCACGAGAAGTGAGGTATTTCACGCCACCGAAATCCGCTCCAGACCCGACGAAGGATCCCTTCCCGCGGCCACCGGCATGGATTTGAGCCTTCAACACGACGGGAGCGCCACCAAATGAGTCAAAAGCCGCAAGGGCCTGGTCCACCGAGGTGGCCACCTTGCCCGGGGGAACAGCCGCTCCCTCTGCCGCGAGAAGTTCTTTTGCCTGATATTCGTGAATCTTCATGGCTACTACCGCCTGTACCTGTAAACTCGGTGATGAAGTCAGTCTAGTAAAAGTGGCAACGCGAAACCATCCACTCCACCGGTCCGGCCACCCGGCAAATGAGGGCAAACCATGCTTGCCTCCCAAACAACCCAATGGCTGCGTGAATTGGTGCAAATCCCAAGCGTCAATCCCGGAGGCGCAAGCCGACTGGATCCTCAAATCCATGGGGAGAGCAGGGTGACCGACTGGCTGGAATCCTGGGCCCGGACCAGGGGTATCCGTTCGTACCGCCAGCCTGTGGCAACCGGCCGGGACAATCTGGTCATGGAAGTGCAGGGAAGGGGAGAAAACCACCGAACCCAGCTTTGGGAGGTCCACCAGGACACCGTGGATGTGGCCGGAATGACAGTTGAACCTTTCGGAGCCCGGATCCAGGATGGCCGGTTGTATGGGCGCGGGGCGTGCGATGTCAAAGGTTCGATGGCAGCCATGCTCGGGGCATTGGCGGAAATCCACCAATACTCCGGCCCTGTTTCGGACCGAATCATCCTGGCCTGCACCGTGGACGAGGAACACACATTCCTCGGGGTTCAGGCCCTGCGTGCACACTCCCCAGGAAGGATATGGATCAGTCCCGAAAACACTTGTCGGCCGGATTTCGCCATCGTTGCCGAACCCTCAAGCCTTGGCATCATTGAGGCCCACAAAGGCGTCATCCGATGGCACATACGGGTCCATGGAACAGCGTGCCACAGTTCGACACCGGATCTTGGGAGCAACGCCATCTACGCGGCGGCAGAAATCGCCAAAGCCATCGAGAAACTCCAGATCCGGTTGCGCGAATCCTCCAAGGACCATTTGGGGGGAGGCAGCATCTGCCTCACCCAGATTTCAGGGGGCTCGGCGCCGAATATCGTCCCGCACGAGTGCGTGCTGCTGATTGATCGAAGGATCGGTTTCACAGAAACCCCGGAAGAGGCAGGACAGCAGCTGCAAGCCGTTTTGGATGGGCTGGGTTTTCCGTCTGGAATCCAGTGCCAGCTTTCCCAACCAATCATCCGTTGCCCGGCCCTGAGGTCCAACGGAAACGGACCCGCCATTCGCAGTCTGGGTACAGCAATCCGCAAAACGACCGGGCAATGCGAGGTCAGATCCGTCGCCTTCGGCACCGATGCCTCCACCATCGCTGAACATGGAATTCCGGCGGTGGTTTTCGGACCTGGCGACATTGCCCAGGCCCATACCAAGGACGAATGGATTGACTTGAGGGAATTGGAAACTGCAGCCAGGATTTTGTTCCTCCTGGCGACCGAATCTTCCTCAAGTGGTCTGGAAACCGAAGCCTGAAAAAGTCAGGATGATGACTGGTGAAGACCTTCCCGGATGGATTCGGGTTTCCGGGATTTTATTTGGTTCCCTGGAGGATTGATTTGTGAGCATTGTCAGGGTTGGCTTGGCAGAAACCAAAAATTTCGCCGAAGGCTACGACGCCATTTTCAGCGGCAAACCCGCTGCCAAAAAGAAAGCGGGCAAACCAAGCAAGAATGCCGCCCAAAAAGCCAAGGATTCCAAGCCAGTCAAGAAAGCCAAGAAAAAGAAGTAGGCCCAAGCCCGGCGTGCCATGGCAATCCATGGCACGCTTTCCTCTTCAGGCTTTTCCACATTCGTTTTTCATATCGAACCACTTTCCGGTCATTCGGGCTTTTCGGCGGACTTTTCACCCGGTGTCATGGCTTCCGCGTTAAAAATGCGGGAAGGAGTCACGGTAGCCCATTCGTTTTTTACCGGGGATTTCTGCAAGTCCAATTGACACCATTCCCCTATTTCCTGCCCTATCGTTTCCTGCCACTGCTCGCCAGACATGAGGACCCGGGGCTCAAAATCCGCGTCGCTCCCCTCCAATCCTCCGGCCCAATTGGAAAACTGGTTTTCTGTTCCCCTCCACCAATCCTTCAGGCGTTCCTTCCTGATCAAAGCTCCCTCCACGCGGACCAGGCAATTCCCGGCCCCGCCCCAGCAAATCCACTTGGATTGATTGGTACGCACGAGCCAATCGGGAACGGGTCTTTCAACTCCTCCTTCAACAATCACGGCACTGGCCCCGAGGACCAGATTCGATTTGGAAACATCCATGGAAAGAATCGGTGAGCGCATGGGCGAGGAAGACGGCGGAGTCTCCACACGGGCCAACTCACGACCGAGATACAAATTGCTTTCGGTGACATCCACCTCAATCGGCCTGACAGCATTCACACGCAACAAGCTTCCAAACCTGCGAACAGTTGTTCCGCGCAACCCCAAACGCCCCGGTTGGACCGCCTGAAACATTTCCGAAGGCCTAGCACCCGACCCAATCCCGGCCAACGAGGCAAGGACAGGGCATTTTCCCTCCTCCCCACCCAACAATGTGATGGAGCAATCACGCAACTGGCAATTGGCCTGGTTTTCGAGGGCTACCAGGGAAACCGGTCTTGGGGCCATTCCCTGGTCCACCAGTATGGTCAGATCCTCAAGAACGAGGAGGCATCTATCCAAATCCAGAAAGGCGTTGGCCCCCGGGCCGGGATCGAAGACCAGAACCGGCTTGCTACCGGTATCGGGCCGGATGGTGATCTCAAAGCCAACTTTGCGGATCTTCACTGGGTCCACTTTCAGGGTGCCCGAGTGCCGGATCAAAACCACATCCCCGGATTTGGCGACCTCCAACGCCTTCTCGATGGAAGGGTGTATGCCGCGGGAGGGGTCCGATTGGCCAGGAACAATGACATGCCTGCCAGCAACTTGGGCTTTTTTTTCGTTTCCAGCAGCGAAGAAGGGTACCCCCGCAAATTTCTCGGCACCTGCGAAACGGATTCCGGAAGGCTCCTTCCATTGCAACTCAGGAAGGACGGCTGGCTGAAAAGCAGCCAGGATCCCCGAGCCGAGATTCCCAAGGGAAGCCCGCTGGTCACTCACCACCACCTCGATTTCCGCCAATGATTCCAAAGGTTTAGCGGACATCCAGGGGGATTTTGGCAACTCCACACTTTCCTCGTCGGAGCCCATTCCGTCCTGGTCGAGTCTGGCCCGGAAAGCCTGGAGGGTGGATTGTTTTCCCGTTTGCTCACCGCCCAGATAATCAGACAGGCCCCTGAAACGGTTGCCCCTCCCGACAAACCACAGTCGGCTGGAATTGGAGGACAATCCAATCAGGTTGCGGTCGGATGGTTTTTCAGCCTCATTTCCTGGCGCCAAAAGGCATCGCCGAAGTGACACTGCAGCCGAAGTTCCGCCCTGGATGGAGACAACTGTTTCCCTGGCTCCCAGTAAAAAACTTGAATTGAGCAGGCTAATGGACCCATCCCCGTGGATTGAACCGGTGGTGTCCACCGTTTGGATTGGTGGCATGCCTGGGACCATGGTCATTCCCGGGACCATGGTCCCAGGCACAGGCATTCCCCCCGTTCCGGAGGCCGCCGGTTTTTCGACTGCCGCCCTTTCATTTTCCCCGGGGTAGCGGTCCAAACTTTCGAGGCGAAAACCTGTGCGATGGGGACCAAAGAGGCAGTTTTCACAACGAATTTCCCGGTAATAACCCCTGGCCAGGATCGCGTCTTGCCCACCATAGGCCGATGAAAAAAGCTTGATCGAATCCGGAACCACATCCGACGCAACCGAACTTTCCTTGAAACCCAAAAAAACAGAGTCCCGCACCAGCACAGCCGGCGCGATTCCCTGGCAATTGATTGCCAGCGAGGAAACCCTGCGTCGGTCATCCATAACTGACCCGCACTGCAGAAACTCGCACCTTTCCAGAGTCAAGGCGGAGAGGCGATTTCCCCTGGCCTCCAAAGCGCGGAACTCATTCGCCGATTCCCTCGCATCCAGAATGAAGCGAACACCATCAATTTGGACAGTTTCCGCGTCCAAGGCCACCATCGCCCAGGGACCGGACAACACTCTGCCATCAAAATGGAGCCGGATTGTCACCCGCCGGCCCGGATGGGCGGAACGGATCACCACATTTTTGCCACTGACCAGCAAACCCGCATCGGGTTTGTCACGCAAATCACTCAAATCGAGATCGCCATGCAGGACGATTTCAAGTTTGTCTTTCCCGGCATTGGCTTCCAGCCAATCCACCAGTTCCAGCGCGGTTGAATCCTTGCCGTCAAACAGCGAAAGTGCTTCCCCTTTTTGTTGGGTGTCATCCTTCGATTTCGCCCCCCCAGGAACTCCCGCCGACCCTTTGCCAGCCGGCGCCTTTGCCGCCTGCCGCGAGTTTTCCATTCCGGCCGGGGTCCAATCAGAAAGGTAAATCCCAAGTCCGCCGAACAACAAAACCAAGAGTATCGCAATCAATGAGGCCTGGCGTAGCGGTTTATGTCGTTTTGATTTTTCAGGCAGCCGATTGAGCTCGATATGAAGTGACCGGGCCAACGTTTCGATCGCCCGAACCAAATCCGCAGGGCTCGCAAACCTGTTTTCTGGCTTCTTCTCCAGCATGCGATCCAACAAGCCAACCGCGGCCGACGGGATTTCCGGAACGATTCGCCTCGGGTCCACGGGTTTGGATTGCTGGTGGAAGGCCAGTTTAACCGCGGCACTACCATCGGGCACCGGAGAACGGCCCGTGAGCATGTGGTAAAAGGTGCAACCCAAGGAATAAATATCGCTGCGGGAATCCGCCTTTCTGGGATCCAGTGCCTGCTCAGGGGCCAAGTAATCAAAAGTTCCCAGGGTGGCCCCGTAACGGGTCAACGCCTCCTCGGCGGGGGCAGCCAGGCTTTTGGCCAGCCCCAAATCGACCAACTTCACCTTACCCTCGTTGGTCACCAGCAAATTGGAGGGTTTGATATCCCGGTGGACCACACCCTTGGAAGCGGCATGATCCAAGCCCAAGGCCGCCTGATAGATGTAGGGAAGGGCCAGCGCCAAAGGCAGGCGACCCTGACGGTCTATCACCGATTTAAATGTTTCCCCCTCGACATACTCTAAGGCCAAGAAATGCAATCCCTGATCCTGGCCGGAAGAATAAACCCGGGCAATGTTCTCGTGGTCAAGTTTCGCGCCGTTTTTAGCCTCCTGATGGAAACGATCCAGGGTATCGCGGTCCTTGGCGTTTTCCGGAGGAAGGACTTTCAGGGCAACCAATCGATCCAATTGGGTGTCCCTGGCCAGAAGGACAGCAGCCATGCCGCCCATTCCCAATTGGCGGATTAACTCGTAGTGGCCAAGTTTTAAGCCACATACATCCTCAGGCAGGTGACAAGGAGGACTTGCCACATTTCCACCCATCACAGTGGCCGTGCCATCCGGATCGTTTGGCCTCGACTGCTGCCCGGATAGGGACGAATCCACACCGCTTGGAAACAAGCGATGGGACGATCCTCCAGCGTTTGGCGCCTCAGGCGAACCCATGCCTTACCCTTGGGCGAAAGGCAGTAACATCCCTGCACAAACAGGCATCCATGCCACCAATCATCAAGAAAGGTGTATCAATTACTATATCAAGATTAGAGTATCAGCGTCAACTTTGACAAGTATTCATAAAACCGTTCTGGATTCGATTTGGAAACATTTCCAAGCCCCGAATCCCCCTTATCATTCCCACGCCCTGAACCCCTCCACATGGCGGGCCAGCATTTCCGCCACTCGGTTGTGGGGAAAATCGGACGGAGATTGAAACGACAGGTGAATCGACTGCCCGTTTGCCCCTTCCTTCAACCGCCTTTCAGAGCCGATACCCGAGAATTGGGCAAGGTTAAAGCCACCAGCGGGTCCGATGAGCTTTAATTCCAAACTCTCCGACTCTTTGGTTCGCAACGAGGCCCAGATCCGCCCGCCTTCTGATAGGCGAATGTTGACCACATCCCGCTTGTCGAATTCCCATACTGCCGCGGGAACCAGTTTTCGAACCAGACTGACCAACTCCTGCAACAAGGCCCCATCCCATTTCCGCCCCTTACCCACCGGAAAGCCTTTTTCGGAAAAATGCCATTTGTCCCTCAACAACTGCCAAGGCATGAACTCGCCGGCAGACTCGCTCATTTTGGCCAACTGGGACTGGTGCGAGGCGGCCGCCACCCTAAGGAACTTCCGAAATGCCGGGGTTTTCACTTCGGTGAGGTAATGGGCAAGGACCGTGACCACCTGCCAAGGCTGTTTTTTCAGGTTGCCAACCCGAACCCTCGGCTCAGATCCATAAACCTGCAATCCCTCCGTTTGGTCCAGGGGCCTGATGCCCAACAGTTCCTCCAGTTCGTCCTGGTCGAACGTCCCCCTACCCACACGGAATACAAGGCGAACAAGCCATTCCATCCCGGTCATTGCGTGAATGAACCACGTGGCCGGCTTTTTTACCCGGGAAGAAACCACCTCCACCACTGAGCGGTTATCCCAGACAAAAGGGGCAAAACCCTGGATATCCCCTATTTCCTCCTCCAGCCAACGGAGGATTTTCCCGTCCCAGCGGCATCCTTTACCCTCGGGCGTCAAACGTGATTCACAATGCCAAGCCCTGCCATTTTCCTCCCATGGCAACTTTCCATCAACGAAATCCCTCTCCACTTCTGGCTCCCTGGCCGATTCCCGGACGGACTCTTCAGGGACAAACCGAACCCTCTCGACTGGCGGGCTTTCCCTGAGGACACGATCCAGGAAAGCCGATGTCGGAGTGGCATTATCCACAAATCCAGAACCGGTCCCATCGAAACTCTCCCAAATCCCGGCGGCCAACGCCTCGGGTCGCCCCTGGCCGACAATTTTTCCGCCACCCCGTCCCGCCTCCGGCCCCAATTCCAAAACCCAATCCGCGTTTTTTACCACTTCCAGATTGTGCTCCACCACAACGAGGGTGTTGCCCTGGTCCGCCAGTCGGTGGAGAACCTCCACCAGTTTGGCCACATCCTCGAAATGCAAGCCGGTTGTCGGCTCGTCCAGAATATAAAGGGTGCGGCCGGTAGAGGGCCTCGCCAACTCCGCAGCCAGCTTCACCCGCTGGGCCTCACCGCCCGAAAGGGTGGGCGCCGACTGCCCTAGCCGCATGTAACCCAAACCCACCTCGTCAAGCCTGGCCAACAGGTGCCGGATCTTCGGAAAATTACCGAAGAAATCGAGGGCCTCAGAAATCCGCATCTCCAGAACATCAGCTATGCTTTTGCCCTTGAATTTGACCTCCAGGGTTTCAAGGCTATAACGCTTGCCCCGGCAAGATTCACATGTGATCCAAACATCGGGCAAAAAGTGCATCTCTATCCTGCGTTGGCCATTACCCTCGCAGGATTCGCATCTTCCCCCGGGACGATTGAAACTGAAACGCCCGGGCTGCCAGCCCCTGATTTTAGAATCAGGCAAGCGCGAGTACAGCTCGCGGACCAGATCAAAAAGCCCGGTGTATGTCGCCGGATTTGAAAGAGGCGAGGTACCGATGGGCTCCTGCCCCACATCAATCACCTTGTCCACCAGACCGATCCCGTCGATGCCATCGACCCTGACGGCCCGGCCCCGAACCCCGTGGAGACTTTTCAGAAGCGTGTCCCGCAACACATCGTTGACCAGGGAGCTTTTCCCCGAGCCGCTTACCCCGGTGACCGCGACGAGGCATCCCAATGGAATGGAAACACTCACATCCGCCAGGTTATTCTGGCGCGCGCCCCTGATCGACAACCTTGGCACCTGTGCATCAGCAGCCCAAAAACCAATGGGATTCTTCCCAAAGATTCTCCTGTTTTTCGGGTAGGAGATTGACTTTTTCCCCGCAAGATATTGCCCCGTCAATGATTTTCCATCCCGGGCCAGGCGGGGCAGGGGCCCCGCGGCGGTTACCCGCCCGCCCTGATCACCCGCCCCGGGACCGAAATCAACCATATGGTCGGCCCATTCAAGAACCTCCCGCTCGTGCTCCACCATGAGCAATGTGTTGCCCAAGTCGCGAAGCTTGTCGAGCGCCGAAAGGAGACGCCGATTGTCCCTGGGGTGCAGACCGATCGTCGGCTCGTCCAGGACATACAACACCCCGGTCAGGCCGCTCCCGATTTGGCTTGCCAGCCGGATACGCTGGGCCTCACCCCCGGAAAGGGTGGGGGTGGATCTGTCGAGGGTGAGGTATCCCAAGCCCACTTCAACCAGGAAACCCAACCTTTCCCGAACCTCCCGAACCAGTTCGGACGCCACCGCCCCCCGATTTCCTGAGAAGTCAAACGCCTTGATCCTGGCCAAAGAATCCTCAAGAGAAAGCGCCTGGAAACGCGCCAGCGTCATTGGAACGCCATCGGCTTCGAACCGCAGGTGGAACGCACATGATTCCGGCCGAGTTCTTGCCCCACCGCATCCGCTGCAGGGAACCTCGCCAACCAGCGACTCAAGGCGTTCACGCAGGGCGGGACTGGATTTGGCAGCTTCCTGCAAGGCGGGAAATATTCCGCGGTATTGGACCTCGTACCCTGGCCGCTGGCCCGCTTCCGGGAGTGACAACCACTGGCCATCACCGGCGCCGTGCAAAATCAACTTTTTTGTCGATTCACCCAGAGACTCCCAGGTTTGGTCCAAACCCGAACGCCCATGTGCCAGCAAGGCAGACGCTATTTCACCGAATGGGGATGTCCCCGACAGGGATGGCCATCCAGCCAAGGCGCCTGACCTGAGGGAAAGGTTTTCATCGCGGATCACCAAAGTCGCCTGGGTTCCCCGTTGCACGCCCAATCCCTCGCAACTGGGGCACCATCCCAGCGGGCTGTTGAATGAAAAATGGTGGGGTTCCAGCCTTTCGTAACCGCGCCCGCATCCATGGCATGACAAAAGCCGACTGTAGGTTTCAACCTGCCAGTCCTTTTCATCACGTTGCGAATCGACACAGGCCACCCGCATAACCCCCTTGCCCAAGGAAAGGGCTTTTTCAACCCCGTCCGCCAAACGGGTTCGCTGGCCGGATTTGACCACCAAACGGTCGACCACAACCTCAAGGGAAATTTTCCTCCGATGATCCAGGCCCCCGATTTTGTCCAGCTCCTGGGAAACACCATCGACTCGCACCCGGGCATAACCATCCCGGCGCAATCCCTCCAGCAGATCCACGAATGCTTCCTGGCCCCTTCTTTGGACCGGTGCGAGCAAATAAACCCTTGTCCCCTCGGGAAGGCCCTGGACCCTCTCGATGATCTCATCGGCGGACTGGGCCCCGACAGGGACACCGCAGTCCACGCAATAGGGTGTCCCCAATCTGGCGTACAAAACCCGCAGGTAATCGTGAATTTCAGTCACCGTTCCGACAGTGGAACGAGGGGACTTGCTCGCGGTTTTCTGCTCGATACAAATGGCGGGGCTTAGGCCGGTGATTTGCTCAACCCTGGGCTTTTCCACCTGGCCGAGAAACTGCCTGGCGTAGGAAGAAAGCGACTCCACATAACGGCGCTGCCCCTCCGCGTAGATTGTGTCGATGGCCATGCTGGTTTTGCCCGATCCGCTCGGCCCGCAAAAGACCGTGCTTTTGCCCCTCGGAATCTCAAGCGAAACATGGCGCAAATTGTGCTGACTTGCCCCCTGGACTGTGATCTGCCGGATGAGCCCCTGGCCACTTTTCGTCAACTTTGCCCCGGTCACCCTGCTTTTGAAAGAGTTACCGGATGCATTTCGCCCGCTCCTCCTCAGAACCTTGGCCAACGCGACTCCCGTGTGGGAGGCATGGCATGCGGCCACCTCCTCCGGAGTTCCAGCCACGATCAGGCTCCCGCCCCTGGCCCCGCCCTCTGGGCCCAGGTCGATCACCCAATCCGCGGTCTTGACCACATCCAGGTTGTGCTCGATGACGACGACGGTATTGCCCTTGTCCACAAAACCATGGAGGACCTCGAGCAGTTTGCGCACGTCCTCGAAATGCAAACCAGTTGTCGGCTCATCCAGGATGTACAAAGACCCGCCGTCACCGCGCTTGCACAATTCCTTGGCAAGCTTGACCCTTTGCGCTTCCCCGCCTGAAAGGGTGGGGGCGGATTGGCCCAGCTTGATGTAATCGAGGCCCACAGCCTGAAGGGTTTCCAG
>Ga0129333_10006396_pt1 | contig 11140 bp, 16 predicted proteins | sample CPB6_08_DNA_FD_94474 | JGI IMG/M metagenome (GOLD analysis project Ga0129333, IMG submission 94474) | Freshwater to marine salinity gradient microbial communities from Chesapeake Bay, USA - CPBay_Sum_0.6_0.8_DNA | ecosystem: Environmental > Aquatic > Marine > Coastal | place: USA: Chesapeake...
CTCGCAGCTGCACCTTAAGGCTGTGTGTACCAATGATGGGACGAAGGCGCTCAAGATAAGCCCTATCGTCAGCAGTGCCGAACAGTCCAAGTATCATGGTTATCCTTTCTCAGTTATAATGTCTGAACCAAACATCAGAAATGAGAAAGCCACCCAGGGGGTGGCAGTCTTTGTCACGTTAGCTGTGCTTACAGCACCACCACATCCTTCAGGTTGAAGTTCCAGCGGTCAGCATCACGCTTATCTTTCTTGCGCACCAGGGTGGCAGCAATGGAGACTTTGTCGATAGCTGCGATGGTATCTCCCAGCTTCTCCGTGTTGAAGTGAGCAGCAAACGGAGCACATGCCTCCTTGAGAAAGCCAATGCCGTACTCGTTGGGGCTGCCATCTTTCTTGAAGGGCGAGAACAGCTGCGAGAACTTCATGCCGGTGGCGGCTTCAGATTCTTCCTCCGGCGTCTTCACCTCGTTGACAGCTTCCACTTCGTAGCTGAACTTGATGTAGGAATTCTTCCCAGCTTCTTCAGGATCAACACGCTCAGCACTCACGCGCAAGTTGTAATGACCAGTCGGGGGCACACCAACAGGCGGCAGATCATCCAGGTCATTCATCAAAGCACCCATCAAGCTGTCAAGATCTTGAAAAGCAGCGTTAGTCATTTGTCAAACTCCAAAAATTAAAACAAGGTTTTGAATAGCATACAACCGGTATGCCAGCGGATCAGGCAGGTTGCCTAGATTCTTCAATCTTCAGAAGGCAGGCGCTCCTCTACGAGCTTTGCATATCCTTGAATGTCGTGCCAGTTGTCGGCATAGTTAGGATCACCAGAAAGAATGCGTGCAATCTTATCTGCAATCACAGTCAGTGCTTGCTTCTTGTCGCTTGTCAGGCGGTGCCAGCCTGCAGCTGCACGCATCCCATCTTGCAAGCCTTGTGCAATGGACGCATGCACTGAGAAATCTCCGTAACGCTTACCGCGCTCTGCGAGAGTTGCGTCAGTAGAAGGAAGTGGTGATTGTGTCACAATTTATCTCCTGTGTCAAGTGGTTGAAAAAAGTGGTGATATGTCGAGGCCGTCGCCCTTCACCTCATCAATGCTCACTGGCAATCTAGAGCCAGTAATGATTGTAGGGCTGAAGGTTGTAGAGCTATAAGCTCTGTGCTGTTTGTTTGTGACTGCACAGTACACAACTGAATCAAAGTACTTGGCGCTTGTCAGGGAGAAGTTCCGCGTCCCGGCGACGGGCACAATCTTCTCGCGGCCTTCCAGACTCTCTGATTCCATCTCATGACTGATGACGCAAATGTTCACGTCAATAGCTTGGATGAAACTGAGTATCTGCTCCATCAAGCTACCTTGAACAGCATAATCTGTGAAGGTCTTTTTGTATTCTTCACCTCCAGGTTTCTGCAGCTCTTTGAGAATGCCTTTGTTCATTGCGCTGTTGGCAAGCTGACTCAGTGAATCAATCACTAAGATATCGCCAACACCCAGCTTGAACAGGTCAATCTCAGACCACTTGGCGGCAGTATCCTTTGCACAAAGTGGGCAACTGACCTTGCCATGCGCCATGCAAATCTTCTTGCTACCGCCTCGCAGAACATCCCGCACAGTATCAATAGCTACTGGGTAGAGGCGATGATCTGGAACAGGAATCACATTCACGTTACTGCGAAACTTGGGATCAAGAATTGCAGGATTCAACAGTGTCTTGATTCCATTTTCAAGGTCAAGCCAGTGTAGTTTGTACTTGCTGGCAAGCTTGCCAACGAGTGCAGTCTTCCCGCTTTTGGGCGGACCGTAGACAAGAACTTTAGTTCTTGTTGATGGGGTGTATTCATTTAGATTCATTTTGGGCTATTGACTTATTGCAATGTTCCTTGGGCCTCAGCCTCCAGAGATGTGTACCTGGCAAGCACTTCACTTTGCTTGTTGCAAAGCACTACTACCTTCTGTATGTGCTCAACTGTCGCACTAACACAGGCAAGTGCGTGATGGATGTAGACAGCACTGTGTGGGGTTGCCTCCACATCAACATAGATGCGAAAGTCAATGTCCTCAGAGTCTTGCTCTGCCAGCACATCATTGAGCGAACTCATATCAAGAGTGTCCAGTGCCGCTGCAATCACATTAGATACGTCTGCGGCTGGCATGTTGTCTGGCGTCAGTACAATGACAGGATAGCACAGGCTGTTTGTACCTGTCGCATCAAGTCCTACTAACGGATTGGGGCAAATCTGCACATAGATGTTTCGATCAGCATCCCAACACATGATTGCTGGCTCTCCGGGCAAGGATGCCAAGCGGGCATCTTGTGTTGATATGTTAAAGTTCATTCAATTTCTCCTTCTGTTTGTTGACAATCTCAGTCAACGTGGTTGCAAAATCAATCTGTTCAATTGCGTTAATGTCAGACAAGCTGGCAATCTTCGGCAGGTCTGCATACTCAGCATCAAACTTATGTTTGAAAGCTATGTCACAATCCTCAAAGTATTCACACCGCCGCATGAAATTAAAACATGAGCGACCGCGCTTGGGGAAGAATTTGATTTCTTGGTAGCTTTCAATTTGCTGATGCAGCAGTAGCTGATCTTGAATCCACTCTGCTTTCTTGTGACCTTGCTTCACAAAGTTAAACTGTGTCCACTCTTGGGCAGTGGGAGAATATACAGTGTAAAGCACATCATATCTGTTACCGCCAAGCATATCAACAACAACTGCGTAGCTCAGGGCTTGATCACTATTGGCATACAGTGCAGGGTCAATGTTTGTAAATCCTGTGGTCTTGTTCTCCTTCACAAGGTACTGACCAGTCTGGCGGTGCTGCAAGATTTCGTCAATGTGCCCAGAGTAGAAGTGACCATCCTCAAAGTCAATTGCTACGGTGGCTTCAATCTTGATTGACTCGTATTGATCTAAGCCAATCTCTTTATAGAATTGCTCATAGACATAGAGTGCCCAGACAGCTTCCCAAAAAGATTTACCTAGCCGCTTGCCAGGTTTGCGCTCAGTCTCCAGCAGGTCAAGATCCCACGCACGAAATGCTTCCCAGATGGAAGCTCGCAGATCTTGTGTAGCATCGTAAGTTGCAACGCCTGCACCGACAGCATGTCCGAATGCAAATGTCGGGCTGTTAGCACGTTCCTCAGCTCCAGCATACGCTTGCAGTTTCTTGATTGCAAACTTACGCGGACAAGCATGGAACAGCTCTTGTGTGCTATAGGTTGTCAAGTTCCCATGACTAACAAGCCTTGAATAGCCATCCTTGAGAACCTTCGTAGCTGCTCCCCACTTGGGTGTAGGCTCATGTAGGCTGGCAGCCATTAAACTATCCATATCCATGGCAGCTCCTTAAAGATCACTGACATCAACTTTCTTGCGAGTGCCGCCAGCGGACTTGCCACTGGCCACAGCTTTTACAATCTCAGTTTTCGTATGAATTTCCGCAGCATCAATGATGCGTGCAATTTCTGCATCGTCCAAAAGATGGACAGTTTCAGGATAAGATATGAGAATTGCATGTGTGTTCCTCAGGTGGTTAGGCATCAATGGATCTTTGGCAAGCAGAGCTTGTTCCAAGCTGGCAAGACTCTCTTCCAATCTGTGCAAAATATCTGCAGGAACTTTGTCACTTGTTTGCATTATGCGCATCCTTTCTCTGCGATCAGTCCCCCGTGGACTGTTGGTTAAAAAACTTGTGGCCAGCCTCAGCACTTCTATTTGCTGGGTGCTAGATAGCTGTTTGAATTCCATCTCAACTATGTGAGTATTAAACTCACCTAAATCCCGTTGCCAGTTGGCAGCAGCAAGTCCTAGAATTTGATTACCAAGTCCTACCTTTAAGGCAGTGCATTGTGCACCGTGCTTGTAACTTGGCAAGTGCTTCATTAGTCCTAGCGTCATGCGCAAGTCTAGGCTAGACCTTATTGGCCCGCCCAGCGGTGAAGTTAACAGCCAGCAAAAACCCCTCGCTACATGCGCCACAACTGTTCTTGTTTGTAGCTCTGCAGAGAGGGGCTTTATGAAGAAGTTTAATGATGGCATCTAAAGTGCAGTCAAATATAAGAGTTCAAATCTTATCTTCACGGTGGTTGAAGAAATACTTGTCCGGGTTACAACTAACTTAGACCAGCCTACTAAACCAGCCATCCGCCTTGCAACATTCTCTGCAGTCTTAACACGCTTAACTCCGTTCTCCAAAGTGCGTGCAAATTCCTTACTGACTGTGACTTCAGCACTGCCAGTTGTTTTTATTTGATTCCAGACTGCATCATATTGGCTCATCTTTTGTTTAGATTCTCAGAGAAAATCTCAAAGAAAATCTAAGCAAAAAAGAAGGGACCGTAGTCCCTTCAAAAGTTGCATTACGGCAACTGCGAAATTACAGCACCGACAGGTCAACTGCTTTCTCAGGCTCGCTGATCCACTTGTCAAAGCGGCCACGGATGCGAGCAGCGCAGGTGCCAGTGTCATCCAGATTGGCAGAGCTGGACAGGTAAATGTCCAACTGATCCACCAGGACTCGCAAGACTTCCTTGTTGGCCTTGGCTTTCTGCGGCTTCTTGAACAGGTTGATGTGGTTCTTGATGCGGATTTCTTCCTTGCCAGTAGCTGCAACCATGACAGCCAGATAGTCTTCGAAGAAAGCAACCCAGTCTTCTTCAGTGAGAGCAGTACCACCACGCTGCGACGGCGGCAAGTTGGCAATGTAAGTCAGCGTCAGCTTGTCAAAGTCAAGCATGGAAGCAGAAACTTCTTGCTCACTGCTGTCGCCAAAGTTCTCAATGATCTCATCAAACTGACTGCGAGCAGCTTGGTAGACAATGTCAGCAATGCTGGACAAGATCAGTTCAGCTTCCTTGCCACATTCGTGCAGAGCAGCAATAACTTCATCAGCAGTCATGACTGGCAGGTCGACTTCCACGCTGGGTTGTTTCTTGGTGCGACCGATTTCTTTGCCAGCCTCATCTTTGATAGCGCGAGACTTGAAGTTGAACTTGAAAGATTGTGCATTCGGCATTTTGAAAAGCTCCTAGTTTGCAACTGTGTTGCGTTGGGGGTTGAAGATGGGACAATTTGCTGGTGTCCCGAGCCAGTAGTGAGACTATACAGGGGCTAGGGCGGTGTGTCAACCCCCTGGACTAATTATTTGTTGCTTGTGTTTTGTAGCTTCGTACACTTCACTGATGCTTCCATCCTCTCGAAGCTTAAGAATTACAGAAAAGATTCCGGAATCTGCAAGCACAGATACTTTGCAGACAGACAGCAAGGGCGCTGAGTTTAACATCAGTCGGCCGGCGGCCAGTGCAGTTGCTAGACTACAATCACCCTCTGCAAATGAGATGTTCATGCTTATCCAATCCGTGATAGTTTCTTCTGCTGCCATGCTTGTTTCTCCTCTAGAGTTGCGAGTGGGTTGTGTCTTGGATTGTCAGGGCAGATTACAAATTTAGATCTGCTTGGGGCCTTGGCGATTGTCCTCGTTGCTGCGGTGCTTGTTACATAACTCTTTTGTGCAGATGTTACGAAGTCTGAAATGTTTGGCTTGCGTGTGAAGGCATTCATGCTGTTTTCTCCGCAATAGTTTGCTTGAATTTTTTCCGGCCTTCTTGTATCCTGCGTCTCTTTTCACATTCAATAAGATCATTCACCCGCTCCCAATAATGAAAGCCTTGCGGTGACTTATCCCAAAGAAATGCATCAATGAGGTCTGGCTGGTCAAAGTCAACTTGCAAGCCAGTCATGTACATGGAGTAAACAATCTTCAGATTGTTGCATATTGAATTGCACTCCTCCAGGGGTGCAGTGTAGTTTTGTACACGCTTATAGAGTGCCGTCCTGCTTACAGGCTTAGAGACTAGCGACATGATTTTTTCCTTCCAAGGTTACGTGGGATTGAAAGCTGAGAACTACAACTGACTGCTCTGGGATTGCAGGGCTGGTGCGAAACTCACAGTAGATTAGATCACTATCTTTCCACTTGTTCCACTCCTCCTCAGTTGGTACGTTGTTATACGCCCAGACAATCTTGTAGAGTTTATTGCCGCGATACAGTACCTCCTTAGTCTGATTGCAGTTCAGCTCAATCTCAGATGTTCTGATAAGTGCATGACTGCGGTAAGTTATTAGCTCTTTGGCTGCCTCAGATAGCTTGCTGAATGGCCAGTACTTAACACGATAAGCCAGCTGTGTGTACTTTCGATCAGTGATTTTATTAAACAGTGCCATAATTATTCACCTTTACGGATATTCCAACGACGAACAAGCAGATTGTATTGGGCTTGTGCTTTTAAGAAATGCGCCATGCTTGCAAAGCTTTCACGCTTGGGCGCTGGCGGCAGAGCTTCTAAGCTGTCAACCTTTTTATCAATCTCGTCAAAGAACTCTTGTTCTTTCTTAGTTTGTACTGTGTCAGGGTGAGCATCCGTCTTAGCTACAGTATTCAGTAGCGTGAATGATCCGTAGAAGTCTGCAATGATTGCACGAATGTGGTTAAGTCTGGTGTGGATGAAGTGAGTTATCTCATTGCCAGTGTCGCAGCAAGTAAGAACAGCTTCAACCAAATCATCAACATCATCAGCAACCCAATCTTCTGGTGCTACGTCACCCTTCATAAAGAGTTGTTTAAAGGTCTCTCGCCGCCCGGCCACATACTCAGTTGCTATCTGAATATCAATCCAGTTCCAGACTTTGGTGAAGTCAATGCGTTTGTAGATATTCTCTGCTTTGACAGTGAGCAAGGCGGCATTGCGGCGGCGTAATTCCTCCTGAGTTTCAAGCTCACCGCGTCCTTGTTCCCACTCATCACGGATACTATTCGCATCATCTAACCAGGAGGAAAAGTTCTGCCACTCTGAGTTATTGTTATGCACTGAGACACGATAGAGTGGGAAGCTTAGGCGCTTGGAAGTCAGATAGTGATACCAACTTGCCAAGTTAAGCAACCTTGCGGCGGAACCAATAGCCACTGTGGTAGATGGCAGGCTAGGCACATGCTGTTTAGATGCTGCTGGTGCTTGCCAAATAGCATCAATACTGTGCATGATTGCACTCATGCAAAGCTTGACCTCTAACAGCTCACTGTCTTTCACAAGCCACTCACTTTGCTCTGCAAGTTGCAAATGATCTTTAAGCTTTACAATTAGCTTGCTCAGTGGCATCTCATATATGGGATGTACCAGCTTAGCTTGAAAGCTATTAAGCAAGGGCCATCCGTGGGTGCATAGTGCTGTCACACTAGCTAATGGCACTGCACTACGATAACAATATATCGTCTTTGCTGGCAGGTTTGGGCTGGTTGCTTGGTCCATAGTAAGCTCCTTGGTTAGCGGTTGAAATATTTACTCCTCATCGCCGGTGGCGACATTCTTCATGCTCTTTGCTTTCTCTACAAAGAATGCCAACTTTTCAGGCAGTGTAGTTCCTGGGATGATTGGCCGCTCTGCAGCACGCAACAAAGAATTACGCTTGCCTGCGTTGTCACCTTCACAGATAACATAGAGCTTATGCTTTGCTCGGGTAACTGCAGTGTAGATAAGCTCTCTGCTAATCATGGTAGCATGACTATCATGTAGAAAGAGAAACACATTCTGCCACTCAGAGCCTTGGGACTTATGAATGGTCAAGCAATAACCAAACAGCATGGAATTTATCTCACCTGCAGTATTCAGTGTCTTGTCAATGCCAAGATCTGGAATATGTACAGTGATTGTGTGCGATGCTAAGTTCTTAGTCTCATCATCTGAGCTGCCACCTAGACGATCAAGCTCATTAAGAATCTGATCAGCTGACATGATAGTTTGTGTTTCCTGGTTCTCAGGATCAATGCCCCAGCGATCAAGTGTTTTAGACTCGGTTACTGGGAGCTTGCCGCCATAGCCGATAGTCTTTTCAATCTTGGTAATGATGGCCTCATGGCGATCAACCATGACTCTATCGCCTACCGCCCAATAGCTACGTTGATAACGTGCAATGACTTCAAACACAATTGCGCTACGCTGCTTAGCAAGGTAGTCTGCAATGATCTTATTGAGTTCAATAGTTCCAAAAGACTTATTGAATGGACAAAGAATCATATCTTCTTCTGGATTATATTCGCCGTTGGCGATGATCCTTGGAAGAAAAGACTTCATGACAACAAGTGCAGATTCCTTATCAATGCGCTTTTTCCAAGGGTGCAATGTAACACTGCCATGCTCGCCAGCATCTTGCTTGATTGTCTCCTTGAGCTTGTCAGCAAGCGCCTGCCAAGATACTGAGCCTTCCTCATTTCCAGATGGGTTATTTGTACGGAGGGCAGTAGCAAGCGAAATGATTGGTGACGCCAGCGCTTGGCGATAGACTGTCTTGAGTTCTACAGTCTGCAATTCCGCAAGCTTGAAGCCAAGAATAGCAGGACCAAAGACAGGCGGAATCTGGTTAAGATCACCAAGGAAGATGACCTGTGTCCTTGCGGGGTTAGGAAGTGCAGCAATAACCTCACCATATAGATCAATGCCAATCATACTTGATTCTTCAAAGATGATTGTAGAGATGTGAGGCAGGGTATTAGCTGCATTCCTTGCAGGCTCAAACCTCATGGTAGTATTCATATTGCCTTGATCGTCAGGTACTTCGTAATGCACTGGTTGATACTCAAGCAACTTGTGAATGGTGAGGCAATGAGCTTGCAGATTCTCAGGAAGTTTCTTCCTGATATTGTTTACTGCTTTGTTGGTGTAGCCACAAATTACAATGGCTGGATTATCCTTGATAAGATGCTTGGTTGCATCTGCCAACGGTCGCATGTGAGCAGCTCGCTGAACACGTGCAATGAGTTCTTGTGTAGTGGTTGTCTTACCAGTACCAGCTGCGCCAATAAGGCAGAAGCTCTTACCTTGCAAGCCAAGCTCAATAGCAGCAAGTTGTTCTTCATTGAAAACAAGCTTGCTTGTGACGGCTTGGCGATGCTTGTCTGTTTCTGAAAGATGCAAAACTACGCTTTGAGCTGGTTGATTGCTTGATAGTATCGCCGGATCGCCTCGCTCCGCGGCTTGTTGAGCTGCAAGCTTGGCAGCATGCTTAGCTCTGGCCGCTTGAATAAGTGCAAGGGTTTTTGGGTCCATGATAGAATGTTCCTTGTTGAGTTAGATTGTTATCTTAGTTTGCTTGTGCATCTTCCATGAGCAACCACCATACAGGTTTTTGCCGACGGCGCCATGTGGCGAATCCCTTTTTATCTTTGAAATAATACTCTCTATAAATGCGCAATGCATCAAGGTGAGGAGTTGCGGTAGATCGCAGCGTAACATTCTTGACTGCAACTGCAAACTGTGTAGGAAGCTGAATATTTTGACCGATGCCACAGCGTGTCAGATAACTCACAAGCATGTCAATCCACCGTGAGTATGTGTGGTCACAACTCAGGGGGTACCTGTATTGATGCTCGTTGCAAAGAGCTTGAGCAAGTCTTGCTACGTAGTTAAAGTGAATGATTGACTTGCATGTCCACTCTACACATGGATGCTTGGCATGTCCACTAGATAGAGGCTTACATGGAAAGTTAGCAAGACTGTCTGGTATGTAGGTGCCAAACTCAGGATAAGCTTTGCCATGCAAAGCAGTCACTAAGATTTGCGCAGATTCTGCAATCATTTTGACCACATGCTTATCACAGTGGAATTCAGCATTCTGGCGATAGTGAACTTGTGGATCAATTTCTTCAGATAGTATAAAGATGTTCATGATGAAACCCTTGGTTGCTTTGTTGAGGATAAATACAAGGATGGAACTTTGCCCATCCACGGACATTATGACACGAATTCATAAATGTTTTACATGCGATTTCATATTATCTTTTGCTTGTATTTATAAGTCTGTAGCTTGTATTCCCTTAGGTTCTTGAACATCTTCTGGAAGCGCTCCATAGTAGGTAACATGAATGTACATGTCTACATATTTAGCTGGAATTTCTAGCATGCTTCCATCATCTTTCATATGATTATATGGCTTACCGCTTGATAACATATGAACTCCTATTTCATCAAATATATCTGTAGCTTCCTCATATGTTATCTTGGGTGCTTTACTGCTCACTTGGGCGCCTGGGTGGGCGCCTGGCGAATCATGCATAACTTGTGTCTTAAACTTAACCAATGCATTGATTGCATCATCCAATTCTAGGAATGTTCCAAGACTAAATTTCTTACCATGTCTGGAGGACCTTACCATGTAATGAATTGTTCCTTTGTTGAGAACTATTTTGATGCCAGCAGGCAATCGAAGTTGCAAGGCTTGAATTTCATCTAACGTCATTATCGCTCCTTTCAAAGATTTTATTATTGCACGTGACTTGGCCCATGTCAAGTGGGCATATAAACAAGTGTCAAAAGGTGTGTCCATTTTTGACGTGTCAACATAGGGGGCGCCCCGCCGCGCGGGTATAGGGTAAACCGACACAATGAGTAGATTAGAAGTGCGCAGATTAGAAGTGCGCAGCAAACATGCTAACCGCGAAGCGGTCAATACTGGATTGGTTTATATAGGGGGTGTTTAATTTTAAAAGATAAAAAGTTTAGTTTATAATTTTATATATTATTTAATATATAGGGGGATATGTTAATATGTCAATATATCTATTTGTATGTATGTATAAACTAGAGTATGTGTGTGTTTGTAGGTGGCGTGGGGGCAGGGGGTGACACGTCAAAACGGACATGTCAATTGACACTTGTTTAGAAACCTTACAAACATTAAAGGTGTTTAGTTCTTGTATACAACTTGGCAAGAATTCCAATCTCAAATCTAAATGAGAATTGTTCTCAACTGAACAGCAAAGCTGAATGAGAATCATTATTAAATACTCTGCAAAGCTGAATGAGAATCATTATCATTTCACAAGGTGAAGGCTTACATGAAACTTACAACACGCTCAGTTACAATTTGTTACAACTTGGCAAGCAAAAAAATTCTAGCTTGTAAAAATGCAACAGCAAATTATGGTACATTTGAGTTGTCGGGCTTTTCCGGCGCTTTTATTGGAGCATTTAAAATGTCCTATCAAATCCACACCACCATCGATGCCGCTGCCATGAGTGCGCAGCCCAATGAGCGCACCATTGTGTGCCGATTCAAGAATCCAGCGCGTACAATCGCAGTCAA
>Ga0129333_10006398_pt1 | contig 11139 bp, 10 predicted proteins | sample CPB6_08_DNA_FD_94474 | JGI IMG/M metagenome (GOLD analysis project Ga0129333, IMG submission 94474) | Freshwater to marine salinity gradient microbial communities from Chesapeake Bay, USA - CPBay_Sum_0.6_0.8_DNA | ecosystem: Environmental > Aquatic > Marine > Coastal | place: USA: Chesapeake...
GGCCCGGATCAAGGCCGGCCTGCAGGACAAGGTCTATCTAGGGAATCTGGAAGCCAAGCGGGACTGGGGGTACGCACCGGAATACGTGGAGGCGATGTGGCGGATGCTCCAGCAGGACAAGCCCGACGACTACGTGGTGGCGACGGGGGAGACCCACACGGTGCAGGAGTTTCTTGAGGTGGCCTTTGCCCGGGCCGGCCTGGACCCCAAAAAGCACGTGGCTTTCGACAAGCGGTATCTTCGCCCCGCGGAGGTGGATCTTCTCATCGGGGATGCCAGCAAGGCCAAGAAAAAGCTTGGGTGGGAACCGAAGGTGAAGTTCAAGCAGTTGGCCGAGATCATGGTGGATGCAGACATTCAGCTCCTCGCCGAGGAGCGGGCCGGCCAGCGCATCCGGGAGTAAAAATGAAGATTTTCGTCGCCGGGCACCGCGGGATGGTGGGCTCGGCCGTGGTTCGGGCCCTGGAAAAAAAAGCGGGAATCATGGTGCTGACCCAGACCCGCCGGCAACTTGACCTGACCGACCCGGTGGCGGTCGACCGCTGGTTCGCCCAAGAGCAGCCCGAACAGGTGGTGGATGCGGCGGCACGGGTAGGCGGCATCCTGGAAAATTCCCGGAAACCGGTGGAGTTCCTTTTGGATAATTTACGTATCCAAAATAATTTGATGGAGTCAGCGTTCCGGCACGGCTGCAAAAAGTTTCTCTTTCTGGGCAGCTCCTGCATTTATCCCAAGCATGCGCCCCAGCCGATTCCGGAGGATTCCCTGCTGACCGGCCCTTTGGAGCCCACCAACGATGCCTACGCCCTGGCAAAAATCACCGGTGTCCGCCTGGCCCAGGCCTATCGGGACGAGTACGGCAAAAGCGCCATCTCCGCCATGCCCACCAACTTGTACGGACCCGGGGATAATTTTGATCCCGAAACCTCCCACGCCCTGCCCGGCATGATCACCAAGTTTCACCGGGCCAAGCAGCGGGGGGAAAAGGAGGTCGTGCTGTGGGGGACGGGCTCCCCGCGCCGGGAATGGCTGCATGTGGATGATCTGGCCGCCGGACTGCTGGTGTTGTTGGAAAAATACGACGGCAGGGAAATTGTGAATGTCGGGGTGGGGGAAGACCTGACAATCCGGGATTTGGCGGAAAAGGTCAGGCAGGCCGTGGGCTTTGCGGGCACGATTCGCTGGGACTCCAGTAAGCCCGATGGCACGCCCCGCAAGCTTCTCGACGTGGCCCGGATCCGGAAGTTGGGTTGGCAGGCGACCATCCCGGTCGAACAGGGCATTGCCTCCACCTACGCCTGGTTTTTGCAGAATGCGCCGGAAGCCCGGGCCTGATCCGGGCGGGGAAGAAGTTTTCATAAGAAGGTTGCGGATTTCCGCCGGTTTGCGGATTGTTTTTTAATGGCCGAGTTTCTGGTGCTGCAGCATGAGCCCATGGAGGGTCCCGGAACGATTGCGGACGAGATTCGTTCCGCCGGGCACGCCGTCCGGATCGTCCGAATCGATCAAAAGGAGAAAGTGCCGTCGGACCCCGCTTCCTTTGCGGGCGTGGTGGTCATGGGAGGAACCATGGGGGTGTACGATCAGGGAAAACTGCCCCACTTGAAGGAGGAGATCGTGTTGCTGGAAAAAGCCGTGAAGACGGAAAAGCCGGTTCTGGGGATTTGCCTGGGTGCCCAGTTGCTGGCCGCAGCCGCGGGGGCGGAGGTGAAGCCGGGTGAAAAGGAGATTGGGTGGTTTCCGATTCATAAGATGCCCGAGGCCTGTAAGGACCCGGTGCTCCGGCGGCTTCCGGAGAATTTTCATGCGCTGATGTGGCATGGGGACCATTTCCCGTTGCCCAAGGGGGCGGTGCATCTTTTGGGCACCCAGAAGTGTGCCTGTGCGGGCTTCCGGCTGGGGAAAAAGGCCTACGGACTTGTCCCGCATCTGGAAATGACGGCGGCGATGATCGACGAGATGGTTTCCGCATCCCGCAAGGAGCTGGCCACGGCCCAGGTGGAGCCGGCGCAGATGCTGGAGGACACCTCTGAGTACGCCGAGCCGACCGAAGAGCTGGCGAGAACGATGTGGAAGTCGTGGATCAGCCTGGTGGGCTGACCGGCGTGGGATCAGCGCGCCATCGAAAGGCAAAGATCGGCTAACCGCAACGAGGCGTCGGGCTTGGAAGCGGCGGCCAACTTGGCTTTCCATTCTTTCCAGCCCTTTCCGCCGTTCGCCAGAGCCTCGCGGATCGCCCGCACCGCACTGTCTCCGTCGGGAGTCAATCGGGCCACGCCGATCTCCTGCAGCAGCGCAAAGTTTCCTTCCTCCTGTCCCGGCACGACTTGGGTAACCAGGAACGGAGTACGGGAGGCGATGGTCTCTTGGGTGAGTGCCCCGCCGGCTTTTCCGATGACGAAATGGTTTTTCGCGAGAATCGAAGGCATCTCCTTCGTCCAGCCGAGGATCTGGACCTTTCCGCGGTTGGTGTCCAAGGCAGCCTCGACTTTGTCGACGACTTTGGGATCCCGTCCGGCGCCCACGGTGACCTCCCATCCCGGTTGGGCAGCCAAGGAGGCCGCCAGCTCAGGCCCCCCCCGCAGGCCGGAATTCAACAGGTGAAGAATTCTGGGGCGGTCGCCGGGTGGTTCATCCCCCGGATGCGGATCGGGTGCGGCAAACCGGGGATCGACGGGGAAGCCCACCGCCCGGATCCTGTCCCTCGGGATGCCCAAGGCGGCGAGGGAGTTGGCCGTGGGTTCGTTGGGCACAATCCAAAGAGCGGAGGGGGCAGTGGACCAGAGTCGGTGGACTGAGATGGAGTCGGTCACGATCGTGATCAGCTGAAAACTTTCGCGGAGTTCCCGGGGCAGGCGGTCAATCAGGTGCGCATAGACAGGGAAGGAAAGCACCACGACTTTGGGGCGGTGGAGTCGTAACAGTTCCTCCACCCTTCGTTGAGCAGCTCCGTGCAGAAAGAGAGTGGATTCAATCAGGGGCAGGCGGTGGCAGGCCGCGTAAAAAAGGTTCCATGCATGCGGGGCGCGGTTGATCAGGGTGAGGTAGAGGCGGCGGGCGAAATCGTTCAGGGTGGGTTTGGATTCCGCAAACGGGTCTGCCACCACCGCCTGTCCGCCGCGGAGTTGGATCGCCGCGGCCAGGCCCCGGGCGGCGGCGTTATGGCCGTCCCCGAACGCCGCGGTCAGGATGAGGATCGGCCGAGCGTTCACATCAGCCCGTCGCGTTCCAGCTCATCCAGCCTCCGGTCATCGTGCTGGTCGACGATTTCCGTCACCCCGGGCAGCTCCAGAAGGATGTCCAGGCAGAGGGCGATCTTTTCCTGCGGCAAACCGGTGGTCTCGATGACTCGACGCCCCCGGGTGAGGTAAGCCCAGGCAAAATCCCCACCTTGAATCACCCGGAACTGCAGGTGGTCGGCTGGGATCAGATCTTGGGGTTGCTGGATCGCCGTGGTGGTATTGCCGGCTTGGACGCCGGGGATCACCTGTTCGGTCTTTTCGAACCGGGCAAGCCAAGATTCGAGAATGTTTCGGATCGAGTCGTCGGAATGGGGTTCCGCGAAGACCGCGACATACCCATGCGAGATCACGGACGGAAAGCTCCTCAGCGGGCTTCGCGCGGAAGGGAGTCGAAGCGGGTAAAGCGCGGCTGAAACAGCAGGCGAATCCGGTCGGTGGGCCCGTTTCTCTGCTTGGCGATATTCAGTTTGCAAACGATGCCGCGCTGCACCGGATGGGGCTGAGCGGATTCGCCTTCTTCGGTGGAGCCTTCGGCGGATTCTGGGTCCTCCGTGCTATTTTCCCGGCTCAGCAACATGACCACGTCCGCATCCTGCTCGATGGAGCCGGATTCGCGCAGGTGGTGCAGGGCGGGATCTTGGTTGGTTTCCTCAGGTTTCCGGTTCAGCTGGGCCAAAACCACCACGGGGATATTGAGCTCCATGGCCAGGGCCTTAAGGCCGCGGGAGATCTCGGAAACCTCCACCTGACGGCTTTCCCGGGCGCGGTCCGTGCCGGAAGTGAGCAGCTGCAGATAGTCGACGAAGATGATCCCAATGTTGTGCATCTTTTTGAGGCGGCGGGCGCGGGCCCGGAGCTGGCCGACGGAGAGAAGGCTGGATTCATCCAGCAGCAGGGGCAGGTCGCTGATCTCGGCGGCCACGCCCCGCAGGGCGGTGATCTGGCTGTCACTGAGCTGACCCCGGCGGATCTGTTCGGAATCGAGGCCGGCATGGGAGGAAAGCAGACGGAACATCAGCTGTTGGGCCGACATTTCCAGTGAAAAGAAGGCGACGGGATAGCCGGGCCGGACAAAGTCATCTTTTTCAATGTCAAAACGCTGGCGGAGGATGTGGCGGGCCATACTGAGGGCGAGGGCGGTCTTCCCCACCCCGGGACGGGCGGCAATCACGATCATTTCCCCGCCCTTGAAGCCGGCGGTCATTTGGTCGAGTTCGTCAAAGCCGGAGGGGATGCCGCTGTAATGACCCTTGCCACGGATCAACTGCTCAATCATCTGGATGGTCTTGGGGGCGACCTCGGCGGCTCGGATGATGCCCTGGGTCTCGCGGCGACCGCGGATTTCGAGAATATCCCGCTCGGCCTCGTCGAGAATGGTCTGGACCTCGTGGGGCCGATCGTGGGCGCCGACCACGATCTGGGCGCAGGCCTGCTGAAGTTCGCGGAGGAGGCTCTTGTCCTTGACCTGCTGGATATGGGTGGGGGCGGTGAAAACGCTGATGACCCCCGAAGCCAGTTCGCCGATCAAAGCGGCGCCACCGGCCGAATCCTGGAGTTTCCGGTCGCTCAGCCAGGCCAGCAGGGTGGAGGGATCAATGGCCTGACCGGTTTCCCGCATGGTGGTGACGGCACGGAAAATGACCTGATGGGCGGGGGCGAAAAAGTCCTCGTCGCGGAGCCCTTTTTCCTGACAGAGATCCACCACATGATCCGGATCGGCCAGCATGGCGCCCAGAACGGAGCGCTCGGCCTCGAGGTTGGTGTGGGCGGGAAGACCTTCGATGGTGATCGGCGCGGGGGCGTCTCGACGTCCACGTCCCCGTAGCGGCTGAGCTTCGGCAATCACAGGGTTTCATCGTTCCCGACCCTTGGGGGGACTCAACCAACGGCTCAAAGTTGTTGGGGAACATTTTGGGAAAAAAGCGGATAAGGAAGAATAACTTCCACACTCCGGGCGTGCCTCTTCCCGCAGGCGGGGGCAGGGTCGTGGGGTGCGACTGATCCTCGCGTCCACCTCGCCGCGACGGGCGGACCTGCTCAGGGAGTCCGGCGTGTCCTTCCGGGTGGAGGCGCCGCAGGTGGAGGAGTGGTCGGCGCAGGACTTTCCTGAAATTCAGCCCGGCGAGCTGGCGCGGGGCAATGCTCGCCGGAAGGCGCGGGCCGTGGCGGAGCGACATCCCGGCCAACCGGTCCTGGCGGCCGACACCATTGTGGTCTGTGAAGGTCGCGTGCTCGGCAAGCCGGCGGATGAGGAGGTGGCCAGGCAGATGTTGTCGTGGCTCAGCGGCCGGACCCATGAAGTGGTCACAGCGGCGGTCTTGGTCCTGCCGGACGGCAAAAAGATTCGGGAGAGCGTGGTCCGGACCCGGGTGAAGTTTCGGGAGCTCTCGGCCGATGAGGTGGAGGCTTATGTCCGGGAGATCGACGTGTTGGACAAGGCCGGGGCCTACGCCTTGCAGGACGGCGGCGACCGCTTGGTGGAGCGGGTGGAGGGATCGCGCAGCAACGTTGTCGGTCTGCCGATGGAGACCGTGCTGCCTTGGTGCGAGGATTTGGTGGCTGAGACCGGCGTCTAAAGGTTTTTTTCGATCGCCTCGCGGAGGTCGCGGGGTTTGAAGGGCGCCCGGAAACGGGCGACAATTTTTCCGTCGTTGTCGATGAGAACGGTGTAGGGAATGGTTTCGAGGGGCTGAATGGTGTCGAGGAGGGTCTGGCCGGGCCAAACCAACGGATAGCGCACCCCTTGCCGCTCGGCAAAAACCAGCAGTTCTGCAGCCGGGGCATCATCCAGGCACACCCCGTAAACGAGGAGCCCCTTTGGACCAAAGGCCTTGGCCAACTCCGCCAGCTCGGGCAATTCCTTGATGCTGGCGGGGCTCCAGGCGGCCCAGAAATTCAAAAGGAGAAGATTGCCGCGGAGAGATGAGACATCGTACGGCTGGCCGGTGACGAGGTCCTGGAAGCTCATTCCTTCGGGGAGGCGAAAGGGTTTGAGTGTCGGCTGGCAGGCGACCAGAACCCATGCCATCCAAAGTCCAAGGAAAAGCATTCGGGTGTGATGCATTGCCCTTCTTGAATAAAAGACCCGCGGGACAGGCTCAACGTCCAAAGCAGGGCCCGCCGACTTGCCCGCAGGAACCTAAACCCCCATCTTGAACATTCATGTCCAATCATGCCGTCTTTCAGCCGGGGCAGGTGGTCTTCCGGGAGGGGGAAAACAGCCAGGAGGCTTACCGGATCCTGCGGGGCCGTGTGGAAATTAGCATCGTGGCAGACGGAAAGCCGGTGATCCTCGCCCAGTTGGGCGAGGGGGATATTTTTGGGGAGATGGCCATGGTGGACGAGCGTCCCCGTTCGGCCTCTGCCCAGGCACTCGAAGTGACCGAATGTGAGGTGCTGACACCGGAAAACTTCAACGAACTGGTGCTATCGCGTCCGGAAGTTCTCATCCCCTACATGGCTTCCTTTTTCGAGCGGTTGCGTACGGCCAACGACCGGCTCCGGCTGGAAATGCGTCTTCGCAGCAAAGCCGAGCAGGCCTTGGCTTCCGGTGCCGCGGCTGCGGCTCCGACGGCCGCGCCGGTCCCGCGCGTGGTGGCACCGGTGTCCGCCCCGATCGCGCCGCCTCCTTCGCTTGAACTGACCCGGACGGTTGCTCCGGTGGCGACTCCCGCCCCGGGGGCTCCGGTGGCCGCTGCCAAGCCGGCTCCGCCACCTCCTCCGGCCGGCGGTTATACCTCCGTCGTTTTGGAGGCGCTTACGGAACACGCCAAGGCACGCTTGCCTGAGCCGGTGATCACCATCACCAAGTTCCCTTTCCGAATCGGCCGCAAACATGAGGTCCAAGGCAAAGGAGCCACGGTCTTTGCTGCCAACGACCTGGCCATCGCTGATGACAAACCGTACCAGATCTCCCGGAATCACTGTTCCATCGAGCGGGAGGGCGACCATTTTTTTGTGCGGGATCGGGGCAGTACGCTGGGAACCATGGTGGGGGACAAGCCCATTGGCCTGGCGGAAGACACCCTGACCGCGGATTTACACGGGGGAACGAACGAGATTCTGATCGGTTCCGACGACAGTCCCTTCAAGCTCAAGGTTACCCTCAGTTGAATTGTTCTTAGCCGGGCCTGACGGAGGTCCAAGCCATGCGGGTATTGCTGGCGTTCGACAAGTTCAAGGATGCGATTCAAGCCGAGGCGGCCTGCCGTCTGGCTGGCGAGGCGTTGGGTCAGCGGTATCGAGACATCGTGCTGGACCTTTGTCCTCTGACCGATGGGGGCGAGGGCTTTGCCGGTATCCTGACCCGCTCGATGCATGGGGAGTTATTTCGGCAGAACGTCTCTGGGCCTCTGGGCCGATCGGTCGAAGGTGAGTTTGGATTGATTCCGTTCCATCGGCTGGCACCGGAAGTTCGCCGCTTGCTGGGGATGGCGGATCGGCAAGAGGGAATTCTCGCAGCGGTGGACATGGCCTCGGCAAGCGGGCTGGTGCGGATTCCGGCAAAGGAAAGAAACCCATGGAAGACGACTTCCCGTGGAACCGGCGAACTTTGTCTCGCTGCGGCTCAGCGGGGTGCGGATCTGCTGCTCCTGGGCATCGGGGGAAGTGGTACTTCCGATTTGGGATTGGGGTGTCTGCAGGCCCTGGGGTTACGCGCCCGGGATGGGGAGGGTCGCGAAATTTCCAATCTCTGCCCGGAGCATTGGAAAAACGTTTCTGTTTTGGAAGGTACCGTCTTACCGAACTTTCCTCCCATCCGCGTAGCCTGTGACGTTACCAACCCTTTGTTGGGCCCGCGCGGCATGGTGCGGGTCTATGGACCACAGAAAGGTCTGCCCGCCGAAGACCTGGCTGCTTTTGAGAAAGAGGCGAAATTCATGGCGGGGAAACTTTTGGAGAAGACAGGCAAACCGAAAGAGCTGATGGAGACTCCCGGGGCAGGCGCGGCCGGGGGAATCGGGTTCGGATTGATGGCTTGGGCCGGTGCTCACATGGTCCCCGGCGCGGAGCTGGTGTTGGGTTGGTTGGATCTGCCTGCCCGCATCCGGGCGGCGGATGTGATCCTGACCGGGGAAGGGCGGTTTGACCGAAGTTCCCTGGAGGGCAAGGGGCCTTCCGCGGTAATAAATCTGGCCCTGGCCGCCGGGAAAGAGGTGCATGCCTTTATCGGATCAGTAGAAAAAAATCTGCCTCTTCCGACCGGGCTTGGTCTGCATGAAATCACTCCAGCCGGCATGCCTTTATCCGAGGCCTTGACCCGCTCAGGGGATTTGCTGGCTCGGGCCGTTTCGGGGTTGGAACTTCGGTTTTAAAAAAGCTGCAAACGGCCTTTTTGAAAATTTAAAGGGACCGGGCGATCGGAGACTCGGCAGCGGGAGTTCTTCCGAAGCTCGGCAGCCAAGTCCTCACTGACGAAAAGCTTTTCCACATGAAGAGTGTTGGGAATGAACATCCAGCGCCGATCCCCGTAGCGTTGGCGGAGCGTCTGCACCAGTTCCTCGTCATCTCGGAGCGTGCAGGGGATGGCCATTCGCTGCATGTCCCCGGTGGTCAGGGCGTTGACGCGGGTCTTGTCCTCGTCAATGGCGTCCCGCAGCCGCCGCGTAATGAAGTCGGCCAACCCGACCCCCAGGGCATTGCCCTGGGCTTTGGCGGTCAGACCCAGCGCGGCGATGATGTTGATTTTCGGTTTCGTGAGGTCCTCGAAGCCGTGGACCCCGCGGCGTCCGATCACGTTGGTGTCCATGCCGGTTCCGCTGAAGGTCTTGCCGATCTCGTCCACGATCAGGACGTTGAGATTCTCGCACGGCAGGGCGGGGAAGTAATGCCGGTGTCTCTCCAAAAGGGCCGGCTCCTTATTGAGAATTTCTTTTGCCGGGAGGACATGGATTTCCGCGGTCTCGTCGAAACCGTCCTCGAGGAGGGCCAAGCCGGCCCAAATCTTGCCGGACTTCACCAACAGGGAGCCCATCTCCTCCAAGATCCGGGGCATGCGGTCGGGGCGTGCCGAGTGAAAGGTCTCCGCCGAACGGATTTTTCCCATCCCCACCACCATCATCTTGGTCAGTCCGCTCTGTACCGGACCGGCAAAGCAGGTGTGCAATTTGATCCGATTCAGGATCAGGACACCGGCGGATTCAAAACAGTGGCGGTCCATCCAGACGTCGCCGGATTCGACGGTGCCGACTTTCACACACTCCATGCTCGAACGAATTTCCATGCCGGTGGCTTCGCGGGTGAGGCCGAGGGATTCCACCATGGCCTGCTGCCCCTCGGCGGTGGCGCCGTTGTGCGAACCCATCGAAGGAACCAAAAACGGTTGGGCGCCATGGTCGCGCAGCCAATCGCCCGCGGCCTTGGTGATGGTGACGAGGTTGGTGATGCCGCGGCTTCCGGCGGTGATGGCGACCTCTCCCTTGGGGGGTGACAGCTTCATTTGATCCAAAGCCCGGTGAACTTCCCCAGCCACGTCCGCCAGGGGAGCGGAGACTAGTTGCTGGTCTAACTGATAAAGATCCACGGCTGAAGATACTCCCGCCGGGCGTGGGGTAAAAACTAAAGGATGAGCCTAGCCCGGAACTTCGGACTGGAGCGGGGCGTCGCCAAGCTGCATCGGTTCGAGGATCATGTCCTTCACGGTGGCGCCGGCCGGAATCATTGGCAGCACGTGTTCTGTGTACGGAACCATCACGTCGAGGACGTAGGCGGTCTTGGCGGCAAGTAGCCGCTCCAGTGCCGGGCGGATCTGCTCTGGCTTGGTGATGCGCTCGGCCGGCACGCCGAAGCCCTGGCAGATGGGCAGATAGTCCGGGAAGATCTTCTCGGTGTTGTTCGGGTCACCCAGGAAGGTGTGACCGCGGTTGCTGGAAAAGAAACGATCCTCCCACTGCACGACCATGCCGAGGTACTGGTTATTGATGATGATGGCCTTGGCCGGGATGTTCTCCGCCATGGCGGTGGCCAGCTCCTGCACGTTCATCAGGAAGGAGCCATCCCCGTCGATGTCGATGACCTCACGGTTCGGGCAGGCGACTTTCGCGCCCACGGCGGCCGGATAACCAAAGCCCATCGCTCCAAGGCCGGCGGAGGTGAGGAAACTGCGGGGCTGGTGAAAGTCGTAAAACTGGCCGGCCCACATCTGGTGCTGGCCCACCCCGGTGGTGAGAATGGCTTCACCTTTCGTGAGGCGGCAGAGCTCCTCGATGACCTGCTGGGGCATGATCCGGCCGGGCACCGGGGAGTAGGTGAAGGGATATTTCTTTTTCCAACCCTCGATCTTTTCCCGCCATTTGGTGAAGCGCTTGGGCAGGGAGCCGGTAGAGCGTCGGGCCAAGAGTTGATTGAGCTGGCGCAGGGCGGTGCGCACGTCTGCCAGGATCGGCAGTTGCACGGCTTTGTTTTTGTTCAGCTCCGAGTTGTCGATGTCGATGTGGACGATCGTGGCCTTCTTGGCGAATTCCGAAACCTTTCCGGTCACGCGGTCGTCAAAACGGACGCCGAAGGCAAGCAGCAGATCGGCCTCATCGACGGCGTAGTTGGCGTAGACGGTGCCGTGCATGCCCAGCCACTTCATGGACTGAGGATCGTTCTCCGGGAAGCAGCCGATGCCCATCAGGGTGGTCGTGACGGGAATTCCGGTGGTACGGGCAAACTTCTTTAACTCCTCCGCTGCACCGGAGGTGATGATGCCTCCTCCCACGTACAGAACAGGACGTTCGGCCTTGTCGATCAGTCCGAGAATTTCGTGGAGAGCGTGCTCATCCGCCGCAGGGGGTGTGCGGTAGCCGGGAATATCGAGCGACGGAGGCCAGGAGGTCTGGGCGGTGGCCTTTTGAATGTCTTTAGGAATGTCGATGACCACCGGACCGGGGCGGCCGGTGTTGGCGATGTGAAA